>Ga0326726_10001252_pt1 | contig 23613 bp, 18 predicted proteins | sample MHFenrmetagenome_2_FD_207603 | JGI IMG/M metagenome (GOLD analysis project Ga0326726, IMG submission 207603) | Lab enriched peat soil microbial communities from Michigan Hollow, Ithaca, NY, United States - MHF15MN | ecosystem: Environmental > Terrestrial > Soil > Wetlands > Peat | place: USA... | reverse complement strand
TCTGCACCTTCCGATATTTTTCAGCAGTTTCTGCCGCAGCCTTGTCAGCACTTTTTGCATCCGACTTCACCACAACTCCGAACTCCGCCATATCAGGCTTTACCGAAATTATCCCTGTAGCAGAAACAATAATCTGGCTCTCTTCAGCTTGAGTCGGCAGAGAAAAAAAACACAGCGCAAAGAGTAAAGCTGCTGCAAAAAAAATAAACCGTTTTGTCATAACAATTCTTAATACCGGATTTTGTACCTGATAAAATGCTGATAACCCACTACCAGTCAGATGAATGGAGGCCGATAATATCCTTGTAAGCTATGGCCACTGCACAAGAAGAAACGGGAACAGTGACAAGAAGACCAACACCGAGAGCAAGCGCTCCGCAGAGATTCAGAAGACCAAGAACAATAGCCAGCCAAAAAATGGCAAACCACTGTTTAGCGACAATTTTACGACTGGTCTCCATCGCCTGCCAGAACTCCATTCGGTAATCAACAATAAGCAACATTACAAAAGAATACCCGACTGCGAGATATATTCCCGGCAAAATGAGAAGCACCAGTCCGACTGCAACCAGTAACCCCATGGCCAAACCCGCAAGAAAAAGGGGCAGAAAATAATTGAACCCTTTGAAAAAGTCTGAAAACTGAAGCTGCTGGCCACTAAGCCGTTTGAAGGCAGCTATGCCGAAACCGGCATATAATGGAGCAGCAAGCGATGAAAAAATAAACGACCCTCCACCATGCAACATCGAACTTACTGCCGAAATCGCAAAAACAATCAGGGTAAACCCTATAAATTCACCGATGTTCTGCTGAAACATCTCCCAGCCCTGACGGAGATATTCTGAAACTTTGACCTCATACCCCTCTTTGATCTGGCGCTCAAAAAGGTCAGGATCAACTTTTATACCGAAATCAAAAGCTGCCATTGTACTCTCCGATCTTCAGAATTATCAGTATAAATTTAACTGTCAATATGACAGTCACAGGCGAATCTGCCCGGCATGGGTCGGCATATGAAACAGCTATATAAAACTGTATAACCTGCCGACATTATACATATAATTTACACAACAAGGTTTTATTCACCAACCTTAATCAGAAATGATATTATCAATAAAATATGCAGATGCCTGTTATTTCAGTGTGTGAATATCTGTTCTTTGATGGATCACTACTTACGCTGAGTTCAAACATGACATAAAAATCCGGGCGAAGCTAAGTATCCGTTATTGACTGAATACTTAGCTTCGCCCGGAAGAGTATGAGCCGCTGCTTCTTAAACAGGGTTTATACCCGGCACTCGCTTAATGGAACCACAGGAGGCCTTCAGATACAGCCGGAACCGGCAGCTGAGATTGTGATGTTATACCGGTGAAGGTGACTGATGTATCAATAGTTCCATCACCATTTATATCGGCATGCATCGTTAATCCTTTGTAACCTTCTGCACCGTCCTGCTGCCATAACACTACCTTACTGGTGCCTGCAGTCCAGCCCCAAACTGATAACTGCTCGCCTGCCTCCCAGTCTGTGATAGTTGACCAGGTCACGCCACTACCCCGTCCGTCAAGGAAGAAAATGTCAGTTCCAGCACCACCTGTCAGGAAGTTTGAGCCAAGTCCTCCGTCAATGACATCATTGCCCGCACCTGCATTAACAGCATCATCACCGGCACCGACACTGATGAAATCATTGTACTCCGTACCGTGCAGCAACTCACCTTCAGAGTTTCCAAGGAACTGGAACCTGATCGCTTCACCGCCCGCGGCAGTTGCCGGACCCGAGTAGATATCCGGGTTGACACTCGCACCGTTATGAACCATCGGAATTGCGGTTGTAAAGCTGTACGACTCCGTAGTGCCTGCAAAACTGTTGCCGACTGCATCCTTGACAGCTCCCTCGGCAATAGTCACAAAGTAATGTGTCTCAGGCGAAAGGTCGGAAGTCGGGTTGATGGTCAGCGTACTGCCGGAGAAGGTCAGGTTTGAGCTCGATGAAGCATCATAGCTTGCAACCACTTCACCTGTTGCCGAGCCCGCATGTATTTCTATGGCACCCGATCCATGCTGAATCTCTTCACTGAACGTCACAACGATATCACTGCCGACGTCAACTCCCGTTCCTGAATTTTCCGGGCTGAAGGAGGATACCGTCGGAGGAGTGGTTTCATGATTGTGCATCACTTCTGCAGACGCGTCACTCATTATCTGTTCGGCAGTACCGTGTCCATCAGTATAGCTCGCTTCAACCGTTATGTGCTTTCCAACCTGTGCTTCACCAAGAACGAAGGTGCTTTCCATTGCTCCTGCAATTACAACATTATCAGCATACCACTGGTAATGCAACTCGCCAAGTCCATCGGCATCTGCAAGAGTGTTGACTGCGCTCAGGATCACGCCCTCGATGGCTTCACCGCTGACAGAAACACTTCCGCTTGGAGCATCGTTGGTATTCTCAACTGCTGCGCTTGCACTGCTGTCAACATGCTCAACGGTGCCATGACCATCAGTGTAACTTGCAACAACCGTAATTGCCTTGCCTACTTCTGCTTCACCAAGAACCAGCGAACTGCCCGTTGCGCCTTCGATATCACTGCCATCGGCCTGCCACTGGTAGCTGATCTCGCCAAGTCCGTCAACATCAGCAATTGTGTTGTCTGCCGTCAGAGTCTCACCCTGTGTTGCGGTTCCGGAAATAGTGACCTCTCCGCTCGGTGCATCGTTGACGTTCGCAACCGCTTCACTCGCGGCACTGTCAACATGCTCGGCGGTGCCATGACCATCGGTATAGCTGGCAACAACCGTGATTACCTTGCCGACCTCTGCTTCACCAAGAACCAGCGAACTGTCCGTTGCGCCTTCGATATCACTGCCGTCGGCCTGCCACTGGTAGCTGATCTCGCCAAGACCGTCAACATCAGCAATTGTGTTTGCTGCGCTGAGGGTTTCACCCTGTGTTGCGGTTCCGGAAATAGTGACCTCTCCGCTCGGAGCATCATTCACATTCGCCACTGCTGCCGTTGCACTGCTTGTGGCATGTTCTGTTGTTCCGCCATGATCAGTATAGGTGGCTTTGACAGAGATGGTTTTGCCGACCTCTGCTTCACCAAGAACAATAGTGCTTTCGGTAGCGCCAACTATCGCATCACTGCCGGCATACCACTGGTAGCTGATTTCACCAAGACCGTCAACGTCAGCAAGTGTGCTGACCGCTGTCAGAGACTCGCCCTGCGTTGCAGTTCCGGATATTGACACTCCGCCGGTATGAACATCATTCACCGGTGTCACATTGATAGTAAGGGTATAGGCATTGCTGCTCGTTTCATTATGATCATCGATCACTTTGAAACCAATCGTAGCGTAAGGTGCACCATTTCCATCGGCATCAGGAATGTAGCGCAGCTTGTTGTTTGAGATATCCGATACGCTGATATTCTGATTTGCAGTCACATCAACCCAATGCGGGCTGAAAGTCGAGCCGCTATTATACTGCAATGCGCCCGCTGTTTCCAGAGATGTTATTTTGATGAATGCGAGTGGATCATGATCACCGAAACCATCACTGTAGTTTCCAAAATCTGCCAAGGTTAAAATTTTCGATCCATCTTCCAACATCGTGAATGTGTCGTTTGTGCTGGTGGGGTTTGCCATGGTATTCTCCTTGATTTTTTGTGTTTTAATTGAGGGTCATTTATTTAAAGCCATCGTCGTGAGAACAAACTTATTTTTTAAGCGTCCCTTAAAAACCGCTTCAGTCATGACGATCAACTCTTCCCTCAATACACATCAAAACCCGTGCCAAACGCTGAAGAAGCACTGTTTCAGGCAAAAAGCAATTCCAGCGGACGCCACACCGGCACCCGGACGTCTCAGTAAACGTATTGCAATGAGACATTAATTTTTGAGACTGGATAGCCGAGTTTCGGCTTGAGCAGCAAACGATTTAAATAACAATGAATTTATCGGGGGGCACAAAAGCAGGGAAAAAACTTTGAGTCTTGAATTTGCATAAAAATGCAGCTATGCTATGGTCATGGCGGAGTACGATTACGGCGCCGTCCTGCCATATTCCGTTTTCCTGATGCCACTGACTCTCTGGCGGGTCACCCTGATTCTGATGAATATTGTGAACACCGTTCCCGGTTCGGAAAGGTTCACCGAATATGAATAACTTCCGGGCGTGGAGCAAAAGGCGTTCAAGCTCCCTGAATGCAGCTGAGCCCGTGCCATATTTCCATCGTTCACATAAGGCATCAGATTCGGCTGTCGGGCTGTGTGTTCCGGAATCATTCGCTGCAGATACAGACTCACAGGAGGATTGAAGTTCCGGACTGCGATAGTAGTCAAGTGCGCCGGAACCCGGCCTTGAATCCAGAGGATGCCAGCCCTCCTGAAAATGAAGTATGGGGTGTAATGAGTGCCGTGAGAGTTCTATCACCCGCCACTGAATTCCATGTGCATCATGCTTGCTGTCGAGATCAACCGGACAACGATAAACTTTTTTGCCGGCCTTTACCTTGAGATTACAGTGGTAGTATTTTCTGTTGCTGAAAGCGTGATCGCAATAATATTTGTAGAGAGTGCCGACCAGAACCCCATACCCGTCGTAGAGTGGCATATAAGTATTTTTGCGCTGATCCGGGTTATCGAAAAACAATAGTATAAGTTACGCAACTACCACGCAGAAGCAAACCGGAATCCTGACAAAGGAACCTTTGGTGTGAACGAAACGGTTTATCTGCAGTAAGTGGTTTTCCCTGAAAAGAACAATACTTGACCAGGTCATTAATGCCGAACGTTTCTATTGAAATTACAGCCATCAATGCAGTAAGGCTCCTGGCTGTCGATATGGTTGAAAGGGCAAAATCCGGCCATCCGGGTTTGCCGCTCGGTGCGGCCCCGATGGCCTATATTCTGTTCACTAAAATCATGAAGCACAATCCAGCCAATCCCCGCTGGATGAACCGGGACCGCTTTGTGCTGTCGGCCGGTCACGGATCGGCACTTCTTTACTCGTTGCTTCATCTGACGGGTTATGACCTTGGCATGGATGATCTAAAAGCATTTCGTCAATGGCGGAGCAAAACACCCGGCCATCCAGAGTATGGTCTCACACCAGGTGTTGAGACCACAACCGGACCCCTCGGACAGGGTATTTCAACTGCTGTCGGCATGGCTATCGCTGAACGGCACACAGCTGCCCTGTTGAACAGGGAAAAACTGAATCTGATCGACTACTACACCTATGTAATCTGCAGCGACGGCGACCTGATGGAGGGAATAAGCAGTGAAGCTTCATCTCTGGCCGGGCACCTGAAGCTTAACAAACTGATCTGCCTTTACGACAGCAACAGAATTTCAATCGACGGACCAACCACTCTGGCATTCACGGAAAATGTTGCCGAACGGTACCGCGCTTACGGCTGGCATGTGGAACACATCGACGGCAACGACACTGATGCCATCGAAAGAGCACTTCTCCACGCAAAAAGCATTACCGACCGACCTTCGCTTCTCATAGCAAAAACAAATATCGGCTTCGGAAGCCCTCACAAACAGGACAGTGCAGCAGCTCATGGTGAACCTCTCGGCAGCGAAGAGGTCAAACTGCTCAAAAAAGCGTTCGGGTTCCCCGAGGATTCATCTTTTTATATTCCCGAGGAGGTAAGAGAACTGTTCAGCCGGATAAAAACGAAGGGTAATGATCTGGAAGCTGCATGGCAGGTATTACAGGATAAGTACAGAACGGCGTTTCCGGAATCCTGGCATGAGGTTGAAATGCGATTGAACCGCCGGTTGGAAGAAAAGTGGGAACTGCTGTTGCCGGAGTTTGATTCATCAGTCGCATTGGCAACCCGGCAGGCATCGAAAAAAATCCTTGAAAATCTCGTCGGGAAAATACCGTTTCTTATGGGTGGAGCAGCCGATTTGGGCTCTTCCTGCGGCACCATTATTGCCGGGAACAGTGATTTCACTGCCTCAAATCCAGTCGGAGCCAATCTTCGCTTCGGGGTGCGGGAGCATGCCATGGGTGCAATTACCAGTGGTCTGGCTCTTTCAGGCATCATCATTCCCTACGCCGCGACCTTTCTGATATTTGCCGACTATATGAAACCGGCATTGCGCATTGCCGCCCTGATGAAGGTTCACTCAATTTTTCTTTTCACACACGACAGCATTGCGCTCGGTGAAGATGGTCCTACCCATCAGCCGATTGAACAGCTGGCAATGCTCCGGGCGCTGCCCGGCTTTACCGTTCTGCGACCAGCTGACGCCAATGAAACAATTTGTGCATGGAAGATCGCACTTACAGCGACGTCGCCTGTCGCACTTATCCTTTCCCGTCAGTCACTGCCAATACTGGATACAGCCCGATTCCCGATCAATGAAGGAGTTCACAAAGGTGGTTACATACTCTCGGAATGGCAGACAGACACTCCCGCGGCCGGCCCATATGCACTGATTATTGCTACAGGAGCGGAAGTGCATACGGCACTGGAGGCTCAGGAAATGCTGACAAAAGAAAATCTTGCTGTCAGGGTTGTCTCAATGCCTTCGACACAACTATTCGACCTTCAGCCGGAAACCTATCGGAATTCGGTGCTGCCGCCGGAAATAACCACCAGAGTTGTAATCGAAGCCGCTTCACCATTCGGATGGCACAAGTATGCGGGGGACAGAGGAAAAATCATCGGTATCGATCACTTCGGGGCATCAGCTCCGGGCGCTGTCACTCTCAGAGAGTTCGGCTTTACCGCTGAGCATGTCGCTGAAACACTCAGAGCGTTGATCCTGAATAAAGGAAACTGATAATGAACATCAAGTGGGGAAAAACTTGCTGCATCGGAAACGCTGCGACAATAACTGAACATGCCGCAGCACTCATTATTTCCGAAGCATATGCAGCCGTTGCCGAACACGGAAGATTTTCTCTGGTAGTTGCTGGAGGCGATACTCCCCGCCAACTCTATCGGCACCTTGCCATGGGAGTCGATACCGACCGTTTCAAGCATTACGAGCTTAAACTTCCAGGGCGTGAACAAACTCAGTGGAACGGAAAAATAACGGTTATGCCCTGGAAGCAAACCTGGCTATTCTGGGGTGATGAGCGATGCGTGCCTATCGACAATCCTGGAAGTAATTACAGAATGGTGAAGGAAACGCTGCTTCTGCATTCTCCTGTTCCCGAAGATCATATTATCAGGATGCACGCCGAACTGCCGGATACGGTTCTTGCCGCTGAAAATTATGAAGATGCCATACGGACTTTTTTTTCATCCGCAGACATTCTTTCACAGGAGAACAGTCCGGTTTTTGATTTTGTACTGCTCGGGCTCGGCCAGGATGGCCATACAGCGTCACTTTTTGCCGACAATCCCGATTCGCTTAAAGAAAAGATCCGATGGGTACTCTCCGTAGATGCACCGCATGCAGACCCCCCGGGCAAGCGACTAACCCTGACGCTGCCCATCATCAACAAAGCGCACAACATTGCATTTTTTACTTCCGGCAAAGACAAAGCCGAACTGGCCGCAAAAATATTTAATCGGGAGGTAACCGGAGTACCGGCTGCGCTTGTCGATCCCGAACAAGGAAACATGTTCTGGTTTGCCGCTCACCCATAGATTCTTTCGGCTTCATCAGGCCCACTGGAGTGAATGGCGTAGGCAAGAGGCGGCTTTCCATCGACGGCATCACGTATTGAATCTATAATCGACCACGAGTGCTCGACACTGTCCTGTCGGATAAAATTCATCTGTTCTCCGGCCATTGCGTCCAGCAGCAGACGGTGATAGGGGGTCATACCTGCATCGGTAAACGAAGTCTTGTAATCGAATTTCATGTAGACGGGATCGGTTATCACCTCATCACCCGGCCGTTTCGCACCGAATCTTATGGCAATGGTCTCTTCGGGCTGGATACGCAGAATCACCTGATTGGCGGTATAACTGCAACTTTCGGGGTTACCGAAAAAGTTCTGGGGCGGACACTTGAAGGAAATGACAATTTCAGTCACCGATTCAGCAAGATTCTTGCCTGCTTTTACAAAAAACGGAACATCTTTCCAGCGCCAGTTATCTATAAAAAACTTGACCGCCGCAAAAGTTTCCATTTTTGAATCGGGGTCAACGTTTTTTTCAGAACGATATCCGTCATACTGACCGAGAACAACCGACTCTCCGACATCGTCAGCAGTGAAATGACGAATCGAACGAAGTACCTTTGTTTTCTCATCACGCACGGCATCCGCAGAGAAATCAACAGGCGGCTCCATGGCAACTGCGGCCAGAAGCTGAAGCGCGTGATTCTGCATGATATCGCGAAGCAGACCGGTCTCTTCATAAAAAGCCCCGCGATCACGAATGCCAAAATTCTCCGCAATGGTAACAGATACATTGGCAATGAAGTGACGGTTCCATAACGGCTCAAATATCCCGTTGGAAAAGCGAAACACCATGATGTTCTGTACCGTCTCCTTGCCCAGATAGTGATCAATGCGGAATATCCGGTCTTCACTGAACACATCACCAATCACGATGTTCAATTCACGAGCGGTCTGCAGATTCCGGCCGTAAGGTTTTTCAACAATGATTTTTCGCCACCCCCCACAGAAAACTTTTTTCTCTCCAAGTCCGGCATGATCAAGATTTCTGACAATAACCGGAGCGAGCGCGGGCGGTGTAGCCAGATAAAACAGAAGATTCGTGCAGATGCCCTTCTCTCCGGAAACATCCATAAGCTCTTTATGCAGAAGATAATAACCATCAACATCTTCAAGATCGACTCTCACATAATAGAGCCTGCGGCTGAAATTCAGGAAGGATGCCTCATCCCGCACGGTTCCAGGAGAGAAACGTGAAAGCTTATCATACACCTGAGAGCGGAACTCCTCATGTGAAAGCTGTGCCCGCCCGACGCCGATGATGCGGTACACTTCCGGCAGCTGCCCCCATAGCGAAAGCTGATAGAGTGACGGAAAGAGTTTTCGGGCAGCCAGATCACTGTTCGAGCCGAAAATGACTATGGTGAAATTATCAAGTTTTGCCCGCATGATATTAGCGCTTATGGTTTACCGATGAAGCTGTGTCCACCGAACTCATGACGCAATGCAGCAACAACCCGGTCTGAAAGATTATCCTCGGTACGGGATCGGAATCGGCTGAAAAGGGATGCAGCAATCACCGGAATCGCCACCTCATGCTCAAGCGCGGCTTCGACGGTCCAGCGGCCCTCTCCTGAATCGGCGATCCTGCCGCTGAGATGATCAAGCTTCGGATCTTTCTGAAAAGCACGGACAACCAGATCCATCAACCAGCCCCGGATGACCGAACCATTCGCCCAGACCGTTGAAACCTCTTCAAGGTTGTAGTCAAATCCGCTTGACGCCAGCAGATCGAATCCTTCCCCAATGGCCTGCATCATACCATATTCAATGCCGTTATGCACCATTTTAGCGAAGTGACCCGATCCGGAACTACCCATATAACTGTAGCCGTTTTCTACACAGAGATCTTTCAGCAGCGGCGTAATAACATCATAAGCGGCCTTCTCACCGCCAACCATCACGCAGGCGCCTTGAAGTGCCCCTTCAAGCCCTCCGCTGGTGCCGGCATCCAGAAAATGAATGCCTCTTTGACTCAAATAAGCCGACCTTCGCATGGAATCCGAGTAACGTGAATTCCCCCCATCGACAATGATGTCACCCGGTTCAAGCAAAGAATCAAGTTTCTCAATGGTTTCATCTACCGGTGCCCCGGCAGGAACCATCATCCAGATAAGACGTGGAGAGCTGATCATACCGGCAAGCTCCCCGACAGAGCCGGCAGCACGCGCGCCTTTTTCTGCGAGAGCAGCGACAGCCGAATCCGCAAGATCGTACACAACAAGATCATGGCCGCACGCCAGAAGATGACGGGCCATGTTGAATCCCATTTTCCCCAGACCTATAAATCCAATGTTCATACTCCCCTGTCAGCATTGTTGGAAAAACTCTCATCTCCTCCATCATCGTCATACCATCCGGCAGCTACAACTCTCTCTTTAAAACGCATAAACTTTGCGCCGAGCTCTCCCATCAGCTCATCAAACTTTATCATGTCACCCGATTTTACCGTCTGTTCAATTTCTGCGGCATGACGGCTCAGTTCCTGACCGCCAACTGTCGCAGCAGCACCTTTAATCGTGTGTGAAAGCAATCGGAGCGTTGCGATGTCATGGTTTTCAGCGGCATCCTGCAGAGCGGCAATCTGAGATGCGGCATCGGATATAAACTGATCGATGATGATACGGATGATCTGCCTGTCGTTCTGAAGGCGGCAAAGTACTTCATGGACAAGAAATACATCATCTTCAAGGGTCGTGACTTCAGATGGAAGCTGAAGCTGTTCGTCATCCTCAGAACTCTCCTGGGCAAACGAACCGGAAAAATATCGTTCCAGTATCGCCTGAAAATCTGACTTCTTCAACGGCTTGGCGATATAATCATCCATACCTGCATCCAGACACTTCTCCCTGTCTCCCTTCATGGCATTGGCCGTCATGGCAATAACCGGGATTCCTCGAGAACCTTGAAGAGTAGGATCATTGCGTATACGCCGGGCAACCTCATAGCCATCCATTTCAGGCATCTGGCAATCCATGAACACCAGGTCATACGCTTTTTGACGCATGGCATCAAGAGCCGCCCTGCCGTTGTCGGCAACATCAGGAAGACAGCCGAGTTTGCGCAGCATTGAAAGAGCAACTTTCTGATTGACAAGACTGTCCTCGACCAGAAGAATATTCAGAGGCAGCCATAGCGGAATCTCTCTTTGTTTGCGGCACTTTGGGCTGTCACTTTCCAGATCGACATCAGCGGTCATCTCGGGATTAAGCGCGTCGGCAATACTCCTGAAAAGCTCCCTGCGTTTAATCGGCTTCTGCACAAACCTGAAAACCATACCACTGAAACGCTTTTTCATCTCTTCGTGAGATCCGATCGGAACGAGCAGTACAACGCGCATACCCCCTGAAAGCGGCAGGCGATCAAGAAAGGCTTTCATGGCCGATGCATCACGTTTAAAAAACTGTACATCGAGCAGAATCACCTGAAACGGCGAACCGAACTGTGACGCATCCTGCAGAAAAGCTCCTGTTTTTGCAGGATCATCTGTTTGTGAGCATTGACAATGCCAAAGTTCCAGAAGTGAAACAAGCATGGTTCTCAGTGAAACGGATCGGCTTATCACCAGGATACCCTGACCATGCAGACTCTCTTTTTCAGGAAGATTTAACTCTTGCTGCCAGGATTGTTTTTCCAGAATCACATCAAACCAGAAGGAGGCACCTCTTCCGGGAACACTTTCAACATTTATACTTCCTCCCATTTTAGCGGCCAGGTCATTTGAAATCGAGAGACCAAGACCGGTACCGCCGAATTTCCGTATGGTCGATCCATCTGCCTGGGTAAAAGGTTCAAAGATGGTCTGCAGCTTGTCCGAAGAGATACCGATCCCTGTATCCCGAACATTGAAACGGATTACAGCATGAATATCAGTCTCATTCTGCAATGAAACATTCAGCACTACCTCACCCCCTTCAGGAGTGAACCTGAGCGCATTGCCGATGAGATTTACCAGAATCTGGCGGATTCTCGCCGGATCGCCTTTCAGTGAAAAAGGAAGATCCTTTCCGGTTACCAGAACCAGTTCAAGCCCTTTTTCCCTGGCTTCCAAACCGAGAATATCGCTTACATCTTCAAGCAGATCGCAAAGATCAAAATCGATATTGTCCAATTCGAGCTTGCAGGCCTCTATTTTTGAAAAGTCCAGAATATCATTGATGATTTTCAGGAGATTGCGGCCGCTGCTGTTGATGATTTCAACATAGTTCAGCTGATCGGCGCTGAGGGTGGTTTCAAGAAGCAGATCCGCCATGCCGATCACGCCATTCATCGGTGTACGGATCTCGTGACTCATATTGGCAAGAAACTGGCTTTTGGCAGCATTCGCCGCTTCCGCATTTCTGGCCATCACTTCTGTCCGCCTCATGGACTCTTCAAGTTTCCTGTTTGTTTCGATCAGCTCGTTCCGGGCCTGGTTTGCATCCTCAATGAGATTCAGCAGTGCGGTTCTCTGATATTTTCTGTAAAGCAGGTCACTCTCTGCTGTAGCCTCGTCACTTTCAGTCTCAAGAAAATCAATAAGACCATCTTGCTGAGTGTTCAGCAGACGATCATCATGAGATGAGCCGGAAACGTTCACTGCCGAAGCACCCTCATCCGAATCAGTCTTACCGCTTCCGCTCTCCTTACCGGCAGTCCGGATTTTTTCCAGCTCCGATTTCAACTCAATATTACGAAGCTCCCGACCGACCATAAGCCGGTTAAAGCGTTCGAGATCGGTCAGAGATCGTTTAAGGTCGCGCTCCATTTGTTTGCGTTCTGAAATATCGGATGCAAGAATTACAACGGAACTGACCTCTTCATTCTGGAAACAGGGAGCGAATCTTGACTCAACTTCTATAGTACAGTTTTCGGAATGCGTGAATTCAGACTCGATTGTCGTTGGGCGGCCGGTAATGAAAACACTTTCGAGAGTCTGACGGTAGTGATCCCGGGATGGCCCCACGATGTGATCGAACAGATTATCGCCTGCTGACAGCACACCGCTGAAACAGGGCATGGAACGATTCACATAAATGACACGATAATCACGGTCAACAGAGAAAATGGTGTCAGGACTGTTGACAAGCACGGAAGTCAGTGTACTTTCACTTTCCCGCAGTGACCCGAAAGCCGCTTCGACCTTCACTCGCGAAAGCTCACGCTCGGCATTCTTCTCCTCAAGCTGGCGCTTGACATCGGAAAGCTCAATGGATTTACGGATGAGACTGATATTCTGATCACGGAGAACGGCCTGATTTGCCATCAGCTCCAGCTCAATCATTCGACTTTTCAGGGATTCCCGTTCGAGCTCTTCAATGCGCGTCTGAAGTTCATGGTATGTAGGTTTTTTCATGCCCATATGAAAGACAGTAACAGTTATATCGACTTATCGCTGCATGTTCTTCAACCTCATGAAAGAGGCGGATTCGGGTCAGACTGGTCTCTTTTTCCGGTTCTGATTATCCGGAAAGACCGCCCCTGAACCCGAACGTTAAACGCAAAATGCGAAACTCTCCCTGCTACAACACACTACTACCATTGGACTGCATGACAAGTTTCCGGTACTGGTCAATAACTACTCCATTGACCGCAGACCATGACTGCGCTTCTGCATAAGCGAGACCGAGAGCTCGCAACTCTCTGTAATGTTCGGAATTACTATGCAATTCAAGGCATTTGCCGTAGAAGTCTTCAACTTCACCCGCACGGGCAACAACTCCACCTCCTGATCTGTCTACAATATTGCGGCAGCCACCGGCATCCGACACCACTGCAGGAAGACCTGATGCAAGTGCTTCGAGAGCAACATTGCAAAACGCCTCCGTTGTGGAAGGGAAAAAAAATATGTCTCCGCTTGCATAAGCCTCAGGCAGTGCAACACCAGTAAGATATCCGGTAAAAACTGCTTCCGGCATTCTTCGTTTCATATCTGCTTCGGCAGGCCCGGAACCGATCAAAACAAATTTCACACTCTTCTCATACCCTGACTCCATGAAGCGCTCATAAACCCTCATGACAATCTCAATATCCTTGTAGAGAACAAACCGACCCGCATAGACAATCACTGTCTTTCCGATCGCATTCCATCTTGCACGGAGTTCTTCAGAACGGCGCATCGGATCAAAAAGCTCCCTGTCTATTCCTCTTGACCAGATAGCGACATTCCGAATGTTCTTGTCCTGCAGTTTCCGTCGAACACTCTCATTGGGGGCAAGAACCACATCACAATTGTTATAGAACCACGTAAGATATTTCCAGGCCGTTTTCTCAGCAAAGCCGAGATGATAATAACTGAGGTATGACGGGAAATCGGTATGAAAGGCTGATGCTACCGGTATTGATTTTTTACGTGCATAGAGAAGAAACTCTCTGCCGATAATATCAGGTGTCGAGATGTGCACGATATCAGGAGCAAACTCATCGAGTTGCCGCCTTGTTTCAGCACTGAAAAAACCAAGTTTGTAGTCAGGATAAAGCGGAATCGGCACTGCGGGCATTTTGTGAACCGTTAACCCGTTGTGGTTATCAAGGCTTGATACATCGGGAGACCAGACAATGAGCTGATGACCGTGTTTCCTGAATGAAGCAACAAGCTGATAGATAGACTTTACCGCACCGTCCTTGTCCTTGACAAATGTCCCTGAGTATAAGGCAATCTTCATAAAAGGCGTAACAAAACAGAATAGAGCAATATCAATGCCATACCGGCAATCTCATAATAACCCTTTCCGGAGCCATAAGCAATCATGCGGAAAAAGTAACATATCCACCTGAAAAAACGTCCGGCAAGAAAGTTATAATCACTTTACTGCCAGAGCGAGTTTTACAATCTTCGGATGCACCAGTCTGTTATAATCCTCAAAGGAAAGCCGCAACAATTCGTTATGCGATCCGGCGTTGAAGGCGATTTCATCGTCATCTTCAAGTTCTTCGGCAACGTAAACATCCAATCCGTAAAGATTGCCGAATGGCGGCATTGCACCGATTTCGCACTCGGGAAACAATCCGGAAAACTCTTTCTCTCCGGCAAGCTCCACATCCCGGGTTGCCGTAACTTCACGTAAAAGCTCAAAATCAAGCTGACGTGAAGCAGGCAGAACCGCCATAGCCATTTTCCCGTTGATGCAGACCATGACGGTTTTGGCCAGTTCCTTTCCGGGTACATGAGCCGCGGCAGCTATTTCCTGCGCTGTATAGGCCGGAGAGTGGCTGACCACAAAATACCGGACAGCATGGCTGTCAAGAAACTCCCTCAATTTGCGGATAGGCATCGCAACCTCACTTTTTTAAGCGGTTCATGACAAAACATCGTGCATTGCAGTCAACCAACAAAAACCCGGATACTCATTATTCTCCAGGTGTTTACCGCCTTACTTCTGAAAAAAGTCTGATTTTTTATTGCAATCCCGCGCTGGATGGGGCTCCAGCTTTTTTGAACAGGGAAAATGATAAACACACGCAATACTTTTTAAAGTACAAATTCCGTAAACAAGAGCCAACGGATTTCCAGTGAAAGCAGACGCCCGGCTGCGATCAATATGCACAGCCGGGTATAATCGAATTCATGACGTCGCTGAAACTGCCATTGCTCTTTTTTCAGAACCCGACTCTCAAACCGAGTGAGACATTATGAGTGCCGATGCTGTAAAGTTGATGTCCGGTCAATTCAGGATCGGAAGTGGCAAAATACCGGTACTCCGCGTCAAGGTTCACCATCGGCGCAACACTGAATGCTGCTCCGGCACCAACCTGAAAGGCAAGAACCGTATCGCTGGCGGAAACAAAACTGCCGATTTTATCTTCAATATTGGCAACACCGACGCCGGCAACAATAAACGGTTTGACCGGGGCAACGGGAAGTTCCAGATCATAGTAACCGTTGGCCATATAGGTCATCATCGACACCGATGCACTGGAATGGCTGATATCATTCTTCTTATAACCCAGTTCAGCTTCAATCCGGTATGGACCGCTGTTGAGTCCTGCTGCCCCGTTCAGGGCATATCCTGAATCATACGACCTTTCGGCGGAACTCAGGATGGCAAGGCCTCCTGATGCCCTGACATAAGGTGTTGCGGCCTCGGCTGCCCGACCTGTACAGGTAAGGGCAATCATGCCGACTGCTACTGCATAAATTGTTTTGTTCATCGTATGCTCTCCGTTTTCATAGTTATCATTCAACAATACCTTACTTCTAAAATAACACTTAACATGCCGTAAGCAAAGCCTGCCATCTAACGGTATCCCTTTAACCATGATGCCAGAGCCGGTTCAGCAGCCAGATGCCCTGCTTCCATGATATCCGGTATCTGGCTGACATCAAGCAGATTGAAACCCGAAAGTTCCGGCCTGATACACAAATCCGCATCTGCCGTCTGAATGGCTGTCGTATTGGTAATGGTACTGTAAAAAGCATTCAGAAGCAGACCAATGATATTGTCAGGCTTTTTGAAGCAATGACATGCCAGGAGATCAACACAGATTACGGATTCCGCATTGCTTTCGATAAGCGGTGAAACCGGAACATTTTCCATGAGCATGCCATCAACAAGCATCGCACCTTGATAATCCACAGGCTTGAAAATACCGGGAATACAGCTGCTGGCCATGACAGCTGCCGCAACATCACCATTGCTTAATACCACTTTTCTGCCCGCCCCGATATCGGTAGCCACAATTGACAGCGGAATCAATGCATCGCTTATATCCCGTTTACCGAGCAGTTCCGTGACCATTCCGCCGAATTTCCTGTTCGAAAGAAGTCCGTACTGTGATAATGCAAGTCCCGACAAATCAAGCCAGTCGAGGTCAAAAGCAATATCGCGAATCTCCTGCCAGCTTTTACCGAAAGCGTAAAGTGCCGCAATAAAAGCGCCTATGCTTGTACCGCTGATCATCGAGAGAGGCATTTGCAGTTCCTCTACAGCCCTCAGAACTCCTACATGAGCGGCACCGAGCACTGCTCCGCCACCAAGCGCAAGCGCAGTTTGTTTCATGACTGCAAAGATAAAAACTGTTGTTCAACCGAAGTCCGGAATGCATACATCTTGCCACCTCTCCTAATGGAAAAAGGTTACCAGCTTTTTAAGCAGCCAGAACTTCATGCTGCCATAAGGAGGATACCGCAGGCCCGGATCAGGATAGAGTGATCGTTTCAGAATACTCCGCTGAAAAGAAAACGTCTCAAAGCCTGCCCGGCCATGATAAGCACCGAACCCGCTGTTTCCGAAACCGCCAAAAGGCATGCCATGCACGCTCGCCTGAAAGAGAAGGTCATTGATGCACACTCCGCCTGAGCGGATTTGATTCACCGCCCGCTCCTGAACTTTCGGATCGGTTGAAAACAGATAGAGAGCCAGAGGCTCTTTTCCTCTTTCGATCACGTCGAGCGCTTCTTTGAAATCAGCATAGGCAATGACCGGCAGCACAGGTCCGAAAATCTCCGACTGCATGATCGATGAATCCCTTGTAACTCCCTGAAGAATTGTCGGCGAAACATACCGTTCTTGAGGGTCGGTAACTCCTCCGATCAGTGGAGCTGAACCTGACAGCATTTTTTCAAGCCGTATAAAATTATCCGCGTTACCGATGCGCGGATAATCCGGGCTGTTCCTGGGGTCATCACCGTAAAAATCGGCTATGGCGCGGCGCATCTGTGCGAGCAGTTCCGCCTCACTCTTTTCGTGTACCAGAACATAATCCGGTGCAATACAGGTTTGACCCGCGTTTAGAAATTTTGCCCACACAATACGTCGCGCCGCCACTCTGAGATCGCATGACTCGTCAACAATACAGGGGCATTTTCCCCCAAGTTCAAGCGTCAGCGGCGTCAAATGTCTTGCAGCAGCAAGCATGACCTCCCGACCAGTATTCCTGCTGCCGGTATAAAAAATATAATCGAACCGCTCTTCCAGGAGAGCGCGGGCCTCATCAGCGCCACCCTCGATGACGCAAATCGCATTCCGGTCAAGATAATCGCCCAGCCCTGCGGCAAGCAGTGCCGAGGTATGCGGAGCATGTTCCGATGGCTTGACTGCCGCACAGTTACCTGCGGCGATTGCACTGATGAGAGGAGCGAGAACAAGGTTCAACGGATAGTTCCAGGCACCGATGATCAGCACAACGCCGTAAGGGTCACGATGGTAAAAACCTTTAGCCGGCTGGTAGATAAGAGGAACTGAAACCCGCTGAGGCGTCATCCACGATTTCAGATGCTTCAGTGCAAACCGGATTTCTCCGCGAAGATACCCTGTTTCAGTTAAAAAAGTCTCCGCTGCTGATTTTCTGAAATCAGCATGCAGTGCCGCGGCAATCTCTTTTTCCCGCTCGACAAGAAAAGCTTCAAGCGCCAGAAGCTGCGAACACCTCCATGAAAAATCACGGGTTCTGCCATCATTAAACGAGGCTCTCAATAATGCCAGATCTTTTTGCATAACAGGCTGAGGTGATACATTAATCCCTGCGCGCTCTCCTGCATCATCGCAAAGGGTTACATAAAACAATGTAACGAAATAACCCTCCTGCCGGAATCCCAACCCGCCCGGGAGCAACATTGTTTGCCGGAAGCAATCCGTTCGGTACATTGATTAATAACTACGAAATAGAAACGTTTACGAAACTTATCGTGCAACTGATGGAATGGATTACGCAGCCGGAAGCATGGATCGCTCTGGCAACCTTGACGGCTCTGGAAATTGTACTCGGCATCGACAACATTATTTTTATTTCGATAATTGTGGGGCGGCTGCCGAAAAACCAGCAGCAGAAAGGCCGAATTATCGGACTGGGGCTTGCCATGATGACAAGAATAGCTCTACTGCTCTCAATAACTTGGGTTATGGGGCTGACGGCTGCCCTGTTTACCGTGCTTGAACACCATGTTACGGGCCGCGACCTTATTCTGATTGGAGGAGGACTCTTCCTCCTGGCAAAAAGCACTCAGGAAATTCATCAGAGCCTCGAAGGTTCGGAAGAAGCAAAAAAAGGCGGTTCATCCGGCAGTTTTGTACTCACCATGCTGCAGATTGCGGTCATCGACATTGTATTTTCGCTTGACTCGGTCATCACCGCTGTCGGACTTGCCAAAGATGTGGAAGTGATGATAATCGCCATCATGATCTCGATCGGCATCATGATGATAGCCTCAAAATCCATCAGCGAATTTGTCGAAGAGCACCCGACCATCAAAATGCTTGCCTTGAGTTTTCTCATTCTGGTCGGCGTTACCCTGCTTGCCGAAGGCGCTGGTTTTGAGATACCGAAGGGGTACATTTACTTTGCAATGGCATTTTCCGTTTCCGTTGAAATGCTCAACATCCGCCTGCGCAAAAAAGCAGCAAAGCCTGTACATCTTCATCCGACCATGAATCTTGACGGCGAAAGCGACTGAATACATTCGCCTCTTTTCAGTCGACAACTGCTGAAGAATCTCGGGAAAATCCGCAGAAGTTTAAGCCTCCGCAAACGTTATAGCGATTGCGGAGGTTTTGTACTTTAAAGACATGAGTGCTGCCTGAATAACGATCAACCCGAAACTGGAGCGATCACGATGCCGCTGCCCGAAAAACTCACTCCCGAAAAACTCTACAGAACCTGTGACCCACGGGAATTCACCTTCAACAGTACCGCTGACCTTGATGGACCAGTCAAAGCCACCGGTCAGGATCGAGCATTCGATGCCATAACCTTCAGTATGGGAATAAAACATGACGGCTTCAACCTTTTTGCCCTTGGGCCGAACGGGACCGGCAAACAGACCGCCATCATACACTTTCTCGACACCATAGCTCCCGGAGCACCGGTACCGGATGACTGGTGCTATGTCAATAACTTTGAAAAGCCCCGACACCCGAAGGCATTGCGGCTTCCGGCAGGAAAAGCCTCAATGCTCTCTCGTGATATGGAACATCTTGTTGAGGCACTTTTTACCGTCATACCAGCGGCATTCAGCAGCGAAGAGTATCAGTTACAGGAAAAGGATATCCGTGAAAAATTTCAGGAACATCAGGCTGAAGCATTCGAAACGCTCGAAAAAGAGGCCGCTGAACACCACATCGCACTCATAAGAACTCCAGGCGGTTTTGCCTTCGCGCCGGAAAAAAACGGGGAGGTTCTCAAGCCTGAAGAGTTCATGATGCTGAAAAAAGAAGAACGGGACGCTGTAGAGGCAGAAATCACAATCCTGAAAGATGCCATGCAGGCAATTATGGGTCAGGTTCCTAAATGGCAGCGGGAAACACAGGAAAAGATCAAGGAACTGAACCGCAACATAGCCAACTTTGCAGTAAAACCCCTGATTGCCGAGCTCAGGAACAGCTATGAGTCACTGGGAGAAGTCATCCGGTATCTTGAAACGCTGGAAAATGATATAATCGAAAACTTCGACCAGTTTCTTGAAAAAGAGCCTGATCCAAGGGAGCTGCTGCTTGGCCTCTCTTCAGGTAAATTCTCGCAGAAAAGTCCACAGTTCAACCGTTACCGCGTAAACGTCATTGTCGACAACAGCAAAACCCAGGGTGCTCCGGTCGTTTACGAAGATAAACCCGCGTGCCAGAACCTTGTCGGAGATATCGAACACCTCTCGCAGATGGGCACCCTGCTCACAGACTTCACCCTGATCAAACAGGGCGCACTGCACAGGGCAAACGGAGGATATCTGCTCATTGACGCAAGAAGGCTGCTGCTTGAGCCCCTTGCCTACGAAGCGCTGAAAAAAGCCTTGAGGACACGACAGATTCGCATTGAATCCCTCGCACAGCTCTACAGCCTTGTCAGCACCGTATCGCTTGAACCCGAACCTATTCCGCTCAGCCTTAAAGTAATTCTGCTTGGAGAACGCCGCCTCTACTATATGCTGAGCGTATACGACCCTGACTTCACGGAACTCTTTAAAGTTGCTGCGGATTTTGAAGACGAGCTGACGGTTGACGATGACGGAAAGCTGGCCTACGCCCGCATAATCGGAGCCATCGCAAAAAACGACAAACTCCGCCATTTTGACCCTGGTGCGGTGTCGAGAGTCATTGAACACGGCAGCCGGCTTGCCGGAGACTCAACTAAACTGACGGCTCACCTGCAGAGCATCAGCGATCTGGTACGTGAGGCCGATTACTATGCCGCTTCGGCCAACAGGGAGATGGTGCAGGCCGCAGACGTTCAGCAGGCCATCGATGCCAGAGTACACCGAACATCAAGAATCCAGGAAAAAATCAGGGAAGCGACCCTGAAAAACTCCATTCTCATCGATACGGACTCGGAAAAAGTAGGCCAGATCAACGGACTTGCCATTTACTCTCCCGGAGGGCAAAGCTTCGGTCATCCCGGCCGGATAACCGCCAGAGTGCGGCTTGGAAAAGGAGAGGTTATCGACATTGAGCGCGAAGTTGAAATGGGCGGGCCCATCCATTCCAAAGGAGTCATGATCCTCTCCGGTTTTCTTGGAGCCCGGTTCGCAATCGATCAGCCGCTTTCACTGTCAGCTTCGCTGGTTTTCGAGCAGTCATACAGCGGTGTTGAAGGCGACAGCGCATCATCCGCAGAATTATACGCACTGCTCTCCGCTCTCTCCGGCGCTCCAATACGGCAATGCTTTGCGGTAACCGGTTCGGTGAATCAATATGGTCAGGTACAGGCAATCGGCGGAGTCAATGAAAAAGTCGAAGGTTTTTTCGATCTCTGCAAGGCAAGAGGATTAACCGGAAAACAGGGCGTGCTGATACCAATGTCAAACGTAGACAATCTCATGCTCCGCAGCGACGTGGTCGAAGCTGCCAGAGAGGGGCTTTTCGCCATCTATCCGGTATCCCATGTTGATGAAGGTATTGAAATACTGACCGGCATCAAGGCGGGCGAACCGGATGAACACGGCTGCTACCCGGCCGACACCATCAATGGGTTGACGGTAGCCAAACTCAACGACATGGCTGACAAACTCAAAAAATTCAGCTCCACTTCAAATGATGAAGAGGACTAACCACGCACTGGAAGTAACTATGAACCTCTTTTTACCGGAACAGGGCAAAAACAAGCTCATTCGTCATATCACCGTTGCGCTCGACTGTTCGCCGCACAGCATCGCCTCACTGACAGCTGCTGCCGAACTGGCCCGTTTGATGCACGCGGATCTTACCGGGATTTTTGTTGAAGACATCAATCTTTTCCGAATTATGGATCTTCCTTTCAGCCATGAAATCCGCATGTACGCCTCAGAACCGGAAAAAATAGACCCGCTGCAGCTTGAACGTTCAGTCAAAATGCAGGCACGTGAAGCTGAAGCCGCACTGCAGCGCATAGCCGAAGAGTTTATGGTGGAGTACTCGTTCAGGGTATTGCGCGGAGTGGTGCCGGCAGAGGTAATGGCTGCATCACTTGGGGCCGATCTGCTTGTTCTCGGCCGCAGCGGACGCTCCCCTTCCTGTCGAAAAAAACTCGGTTCAACGGCAAGAAAAGCTCTTGCGGAGGGCAAAAAGCCGCTGCTCTTCATGCGTCCGGGTTATTCGGCGAAAACAGGAGCGCTTCTGGTGCTCTATGACGGATCGGAAGGCGCAAATCTCGCACTCTCAACTGCACTCACTCTGGCGGAACCGGAGGGCTCGCTCCATCTCCTGATCCTGGGTGAATCCTTTGAGGAGAGCCTCGAAATGGAACGTGAACTGTCGGAGAAAACATCCCTCACAGAGGCAGTTGTTGAGTACCATCACCTGCCCCTCAAAAACGGAAACACACTGATTCGTTACATTCGCATGGCAGGCTTCGGCCTGCTCATCCTGAGCGACCGGATGAAACTCCCGAAAGAGTTAGTGCATGAACTTGTCAGGGAGATAGACTACCCTGTACTGCTGGTGTAAAAGCGAAATAAGCTCTGCCATCAGGGCACCTCTGATAAATGTCGTGAGCCCGGTCTGTCGGGGAGAACCAATATAAAAGAGGTGCTCATCAGTGGAACAAACCACTCTCGGAAAGACCCTCAAGCATGAACTGCACGGCAAGCGCCGAGAGAACAACGCCTGCCGTGCGACTGACTACATGAAGACTGGTCACACCGAGCAGTCGCTGAATCTGGATTGAAAGCACCAAGAGCAGCAGGGTAACAGCCAGTACTGCGATAAGGGCAATAATAACTGCCGCCTGCAGGAAAATATCACCCTTTGTTCCTGCCATAAGCAGAACCGTCGCGCTCATTGAAGCCGGGCCGGCAATGAGCGGCGTGGCGATGGGAAACACCGAAATATCCTCCTTCTGCCGGGCTTCGAGGGCCTCCTCCACGGTTGATCTCTTTCCGCCGGTTTCACCCCCGAACACCATGTCAATCGCGAGCAGCAAAAGAAGAACTCCTCCGGCAATGCGCAGGGCAGGAAGTGAAATTCCGAGATAATGAAGCAGAGCCGTACCGAAAAAAGCGAACAAAAGCAGAATGACTGCCGCAACAATAACACCCTTGAACGCTATGGCCCTTCTATGTTCGGCAGTGTGGAATGGAGTCAGCGCCGCCAGAAAAGCAGCCAGGTCAAGCGGCCCGATTGTGGCAAAAAATGTTGCAAATGCAACAATTGCGGTTTTGAGCATATCAAGCAGCGATCTGCGGCCGTTAAGGCATAAAAGCCGGGCAGTGCTGATGCTGACTGCCGCTGCCCGGCAGCATATCTACCTCCAGGAACCTTCTATCCATGTGCCTCTCGGTCCATAACGGCCGGGGATCCTCTCGGCATTTCCCCTCGGTGGATGTATTCTATTCCAGCGGGCATCTTGCCATCTGCCACGATTGTCATAATGGCCGGGAAGCCACTCCCTGTCGCGACTTCTCGGGCCGATATAATTTCTGTGGCGATAAATGATCACTCCATCGTAGGTGCGGTACTCCGGCACCCATACATAATCCACATCAGCATCTGCAAGATACGTTGCATCACACGAAGCAAGAGTCAAAGCCGTAACACTGTACAGCAGGAGCCTCCTGATACTCTTCAGACT
>Ga0326726_10001251_pt1 | contig 23633 bp, 21 predicted proteins | sample MHFenrmetagenome_2_FD_207603 | JGI IMG/M metagenome (GOLD analysis project Ga0326726, IMG submission 207603) | Lab enriched peat soil microbial communities from Michigan Hollow, Ithaca, NY, United States - MHF15MN | ecosystem: Environmental > Terrestrial > Soil > Wetlands > Peat | place: USA... | reverse complement strand
AGGTTACGGAACGGTGTCGCTGAATAGGAAGCGCCGCACCGGGCTGAAGAGCAGCGAGAAAACGAACAGCATGAATGCCGTCGTGATCGCGACCAGGACAGGTCGGGCGATCTCGACCTCCCAGTTCTCGAAGGCTCGTCGGACGGCTCGCTCTACCCAAGAAGAGCCGGGATCAGCACGCGCACAGGATAATAGAGCGCGTCATACACGAGCCGCGCGAACGCAGGATCGTCGCGGAGCCGGTTCGCGATCTGCGGCCGGTGCAGGATCGGCTCAATGGCAAACTGCACGAGGAGATCGAACTGATAGCGTGTCTTCTGTCGTACGTCGCCCGGCGAGAAGACGATCCAGTCGCCTGGCACACCGCTTGTCGCGTCGGCGTGCCCGTTCACGCTCCACGCGGCAATCTGCCTGCGAAGGCGGACCGCGTGCATCTCGGATCGGCGAAGGAGCACAAACTGAAGGACCTCGAGATCGAGATCGTCGTCGCTTGACACCGGAGGGACGGCGACCTGCCCGCCGGGCGGGCTCTGAGGATTCTGCTGCGCGGCGGCGCGTTCGGCGAGTAACCGTGCTTCCGGACGAAGCAGCTTTCCACGGGAGCGGTCACAGGCATCCAGCAACTTGTTGAATTCATCATCCGTGAACGGCAACGTGGGAAGCTGGTGAACCTTCGGCAACTTCACGGCAGGTGCGGGATTGGAAGGGATCCAGCCCGCCGACGCACAGAATCTGAAAAACCCCCGCAAGGTCTCGAGCTTCTTCTGCTGAGTGCTGGCTTTGAACTTCCACGAGGATCGAAACGATCGAAGCGCTTCGACGTCCAAGTGGTGCAGTCGCGTCTTGCCTGTCGCCTCGGCGAATGGCAGCAGCTGCTTCTCGAGGAACTGGCGATACTTCCGAATCGATGTTGGCTTCAGCTCGCGAGCTTCAGCATCGACCAGAAACTCGGCGATGGCATCGGCGACGGACGGAATCTCTCGTCGCTGCTGACCAATGCCTCCGGCTGACTCCCAGCCGCGCACGAGATCGGTCGCAGCCTCCCACGACGTGACGCCCAGCGACTTCTTGATCCACTCGCCGGCCAAAGAACCTTGAACCCAGATCGGACACGGACAGCGGCGATAGCGTCGGGACTTGTACCGGCACGGCGGGTAGTGGCGCGGGTAGATTTGGAGCACGCCTCTCTATAGTACGAAGGGTACGTTTTTGGAACGGTAAAACTCGTCGAGACAATAAGTGCTTACATATCAGCACTTAATTGTGGCGGAGGGAGAGGGATTCGAACCCCCGGTACCGTTTCCGGTACAGTGGTTTTCAAGACCACCGCCATCGACCACTCGGCCATCCCTCCGCGTCGATCCGCGGCCGCTCTGGATAATTGTATCCCGCGCCAGACGACGCGTTTTCGGATCAGCGACTGAGGCCTCCCGGTTGGACGAACCTGCACGGTAGCGGTCTTCGAATGTTCTGCCAGCTGAGTATTTCCTGCTGAGGGTCCAACGCCTGGCAGGTCGAGGAGGCCTCCTTCTTTGTCACGACCTTGTGCGTCTCCATCGTCCACTTCACGCCACCGCCGTCCTGCAATGTGGCGACGTCGAGCAGTCCGCAGACGCCTTCGGGCCCCTCGGTGCTCACCCAGCGAGTTGCCGTCTCGCGGTGAAAGGCGCGTTCATAGCGATTCGTGGTGACGAGGCAGGTGTCGGGCGCCACGTCTGATGTCGTCAGGAACACCTGCTGAAACGTGCACACCATTCTGTTGCCGTTCGCGTCGCGCTCGCATTCGCCGCCTTCGAAATCGAGAGCTATGGGCTTCGTCGCGTTCGCGAGGAACGGGATCACGACGTGCGTCGGCGAAGCGGAACGGTTGGCAGCCTGAGCGAGCACCGACACTCGCCAGATGCTGAACACCACGATGGGCAGCGTGGCAGCGGCGAACGTCCGCTTTGCGAACGCGGCGATGGTCATCGGCTTTCCTCACTTCTCCCGCGGCTTGAGGGCGCGGAGCTTATCGGCGAGCGATCCGAATCCCTCCGGCGGCGCGAGGCCCGCGCCTTCGGGCGCGAGGTCGGAATCCGGCGCCGGAACAGCTGCCGCTGAACCCTCCTCAACCAGCGCCAGCCCAATCCGCTTCTTCTCGAGATCGATGCTCAGGATCTCGAACGCCGCTGTCATTCCCGCGGCCACCGATTTGGTCCAACCCTTCGAGTGCCCTGTCGGCGCGAACGTGGAGGCGTGCGCCAACCCTTCGACCCCCGGCTCGAGCTCCACGAATGCCCCGAACTCCGTGAGGCGCGTGACGCGGCCGCTGCGCATCTGTCCCACTTCGAACGTCGTCTGCACCGTTGACCAGGGATCGGCGCTGAGCTGCTTCAATCCGAGGGCGATCTTCCCCGTGTCAGCGTCGATGCGCAGGACCTTGACGGTGATCTCCTCGCCGGGCGTCACGACCTGCGACGTATCCGACACGCGGGACCACCCCATCTCTGACACGTGAAGCAGACCCTGCACGCCGGCGCCCAGGTTGACGAACGCGCCGAAATCGCGCACGGACGTGACGCGTCCGGTCAACATCGCGCCCACGGCGATCGACTTCCGGATCTCCACCGCGTTGGCGCGCTGCTCCTCTTCAAGCAGCGCACGCCGCGAGACGATGAGATTCCGGCCGCCCTCCTTGTACTCGATGATGCGGAAGGCGTAGACACGTCCCTGGTGCTGTGCCGGATCCGTCGTCCGCACGGTATCGATCTGGGAAAACGGGCAGAAGGCTCGCTGCCCGCCGATACGCACCTCGTATCCGCCCTTCACATCGCGTTCGACTTTGCCTTCCACGGGTAGACCGGCGCGGAATGCGTCTTCGAGCTTTCGTGCGGTCGCGGCTCCCCGCGCCAGCCTCCGGGAAAGTGTCAGCCCTCCCTCGGTCGACACAACCACGGCCTGGATGCGGTCGCCGACCGCGACCTGGAGAGTGCCCTCGTCGTCCTTCAGTTCGGCAATCTCGATCTGGGCCTCGCCCTTGCCGCCGACGTTGACGAACGCCACTTCAGCGCCGATCGCGACGATGGTGCCCTCGATCGTCTGACCCCTCTCGACACGTTTCGCTTGGAGCGAAGCCTCGAACATCGAGGCGAAATCTTCATCGGCGTCGCTCACAGCAGTCTCCTCGTGATGGTGATCTTCGCAGTCCGTGTTCACCGGAAGTGTAATTCGGATTGCCGACCTATTGCGGTGTGAAAGGGCAACTCGCGCAGGGGTGGCGACTCCAATGACGGACATGCTGCTTCGCGCCTCGCTGTTCGTCTTGGCGATCGCCCCCCTCGGTGCTCGCACGGTCGTGACGAAGACGCAATCTCCCGCCGGCGCTTCGTCAAGTCGCCGCCCTTTCTCCCTCTCTCCAGCGTGTTCGCTTCTCGGCGGGTCTTCGTTATACAGAACGCCGGTACCCGCGAACTATCATCGGGCTCGATGCAGATCGTTGGCCGGCGTGGTCAAGAGCTTGACCATTGTCATAGTCTTGCGTAGCACACTCAAGGAGAGAGACGCCACATGCCTTGCAAACTGACACCCATCAAAGATTCACCGGACTTTGAAGGTCCGGCCGCCCAGCAGGTCACGCTCGTGACGAACGATCACATCGGGTCTGTGCTCATTGCCAAGGCCGAATATGCCGGCGCGCAACTCGTGCCGGACGGGCAGGCCTTGGCGCAAGTCTCGTTCGCGATCGCGCAGGGTCAAAACACGCTGAAGCTGGTGTTCGTGTTTACCGCATCGACGCACGGCGTCGGTGAGCTTCGCGAAGACGCCCCACCCGATTCCCAGTTTCTGCGCAGCTTGAACGGTGACGAACCGTTCCAGGCGATTCGCATCATCGGAAAGTGAGCCATGCGCAACCTCATCGCTCTGCTGCTCGTTCTCTCCGCTTCTCCGGCATACGCGCAAATCGAGAATTGTCCGTCCTTCCAACGTCAGATCGACGCGCTGGTGGCCGGACAAACCAGTCCATCGGACCCGGCTGTCATTCTTCTCGACCCTGGTCAGGTCGGACGATGCTTCGCGATCTACGTCGCTGGCGCAGATCGCGTCAACCGTCTCTCATTTAGCGACTTCGTCAAGAAGTTTGAGAGCTCACGGCCCGACAAGCAGTCGGGCGCCGGGACGAGTGCGGCGGGAACGACGTCGGTGGTTTCTCAAGGGCCGGCCGCCAAGGTCCTGTCGGTGGCGGCAGAGTACGGCGCGGTTACGCAAGACGTGCACGGACAGGTGATCACGCTGCGAGGCAACCTGTCGGGTCTGCCGGCCGCGCTCGTCAAACACGACATCTTTCCGTACTGCGTCGGTGCGGAGCAGACCAACAGCTACTGCATCGACCGCTCGATGCTGAGCCTGCTCCGCCGTGTCTCCTTCAGCGTCTCGTTCGACGCCTCCCGAGACAACCAGGTGACCGCGACTCCCGCGGCCTCCGCCAGCTCGTCAACGACGGCGCAGCCGGTCACGTTCACGGCCAGCAAGAACGAGATCTCAGCGGTGTCCGCCCGCGTCGAGCTGTGGAACCGGCGCGATACAACCTCCAAGGATTTTGTCGATACGTGGAAGAAGAACATCCCGGCGGCGATGGATCAAACCGGCAAGGATCTGCTGGCAACCGCAGGCGCTTTCTATGACGACGTGACGAACGCCCCCGGTTACCCCGCGTGGCGGACAAAGCATCTCGCCCTCATCCGCGCAGCCGGGCGCGATCGAGCGCAGATCGTCGCCGCGTTGAATAACGCGCTCAGCGACTTCGTCGCGCTTGCGCAGACCGATCCCAAGTTCCACGCGCAGGCGGACGCCGCGCTCGCGTCTTACAGCAAGTTCTTCCAGGCGCAGGACGAGCTCCTGGACTCACTCGATACCAACGTGGTCGCGTTCGAATACGCGAACAATCGACCCGCCGGCCAGCCGTCGACGACGACCCTGCGACTGATCGCGGATCTGCCGCTGTTGCCGCAGACCAAACTCGTCGCCAACGGGGCCGTGACGCTGTACGACGACCCGACGGCGGTCGCTGCGGCCGGCGCCACGCGGTACCGCGATGCGCAAGCGGCCCTGGAACTTGACCAGGCGCTCGGGAAGTTTTCCATTACGGGTCCGGTCGTCTTCAGCCTCGCCGGCTACTATCAGTATCAGAATTCGCCGGCTGTCTTCCAAGTGGATCCGCTCAATCCCGTGCCGGGCGTGAGCTTCGTGGGATTGCCCGCCGGCGCCAAGACGGTCTTTGCCACGGCGGGCAACATCGTCTTGGCTCAAGCGAAGCTGACGCTGTCCCCGCCTGGCAGCAGCGTCAAGGTTCCAGTCTCCATCACCTATTCAAACCGCACGGAGCTGATCGACAAACCAACGTGGCGGGCGCAAGTCGGTTTCACGTACGACTTCGATAGCCTTTTTTCCGGCCTCAAGTGACGTGATAATGCGACTTCACGGCGCCGCGAATTGATGGAGGCGGACATGAACGATCTCACCAGGCCCAAATGGCTGGCTGCTGTCTGCGTCTTGGCAGCCGCCCTGAGTGCTTCTCGCGTCGGTGCACAGTCGACCGCGACGGCCGGCGGACAAAACAGCTCGTCGAACCCCACGCCGGGTCCCGCCGCACTCACGCCAGCTACGGGTTGCAGCACGATTCCTTCGCCGGCCAGTGCTGGCGGCGCCAGCATCGAGCCGGACGCCGGCGAGAGTCTGCAGCACAAAAGCTGGCAACCGATCGGCGGCGAGGTGCAGTTCACCGTTAAAAGCTTTGTCGCCATTCCTGCGAACGCTTCGGTGTTTACGTGCTTTCGATGGAAAAGCGGACGCAAGGCCGGCGCATTCATCGAGAGCCCGTCGCGACTCGACCTGAGCGGCGATGGAAAGCTGTTGAAAGTGACCACCACCGTGCCTCACGGCCTGGGGCCGAAACCGGATGACGTCGCAAAGGCATTGCCGCTCGTGCCGCTCACCGAGGTTCGCATCCTGGCGATCGACGGCCAGAACAATGTCAAAGCGGATGCGACCAGCGAGATAGGAATCACCTCTCCGGTTGCGGCGTTCGTTTTCGCAATCGCCGTGATGATCCTCGGATTTGCCATCTTGTACGCCGCCACCAGCTTCAGATTGACGCACACCGGCATCCTCAAAGCGAACTGGCTCCTGCGCATCATTTCGACGCCTAGCGGGTTTGCCAGTCTCTCCCAGCTGCAAATCGTCCTGTGGACATTCGTCGTGGCGATTTCAGCCGTGTATGTGATGTCCTTGTCCGGCGAACTCATTCAAATCACGAACGGGACGCTGGTCCTGCTCGGCATTGCAGGCGCGGCAGGCATCGGGGCGAAGGTCCACACTGAGGCGCAGGGCGCAACTGCCGAAGCCTCTGCCACAACGGCTGCGGCCGACAAAGCGGCGGCGGACGTCATCGCCGCGCAGAAAGCGGCGGCGGCGGCCAATCCACCAGCGGACCCCGTGGCAGCGGCTCGCATCGCAGAGGAGAACAGACTCGCGACGATGGCCGCGGCCGACAAGGCCGTGATCGCGACCGCCACGAGAGCGAGAGCCGACGCCATGAAGAACCCGCCCGCGGCGCAGACGCCCAGGTGGTCGGATCTCATCGTCAACGAGAGCGTCAAGGACGATGGAACGGTGATGCGTGAAATCGACGTGGCGCGCTTTCAGATGCTCTTGTTCACGCTGATCACGGCGACTTTCGTCCTCATGAACGTGGTGACCACGTACGTCATCCCGGAGATTTCGACGGGATTCCAGACGCTCATGGGAATCAGCAACGGCGTCTACCTGGGCTCGAAAGTTGCGCAGCGATCGTAGAGTCCGGAGTGGATTCCTTCAGCGCGTCAGCGAGCGACCTCGGTGCGAAAGACTTGTGATCTGATCGCGGTCTCTCCGGTGTAGGATGCGACTGATCAGAATGGCCGACTCGGAAATGTCGGTCGAGAACTTGTCATTGGAGGGTCTCGTCATGAAGCGTTTTGCCCTGTTCGTCCTCGGTGTGATGGCGGTGTCGAGCAGCCCCTCAGCCCAGGCGCCGGCCGACACCGCAACGGCCTTGCTCGCCCTCCCTGCCAACGTCCGCGAGGGAACGACGGTGATCAAGTGGAAGCCGGACCAGACCTATGACACGCTGCAAAAGGGCACCAACGGCCTGGTCTGCTACGACCGGTCGGGCTTTCCCCTTCAGCAGCCCTTCTCGATTGAATGCACCAGCATGGGGAACCTGCCTCGCGTCGCGCAGAACATGAAGGCCGAGGCGACTGGGGACAAGGCGAAGTCGGAAGCGATGCTGAAGGCCGCGGAAGACGGCGGGACCCGTGTGAAGCCCGAGTTCGGTTCAGTGTGGTACCACCTGGCGGGGCCAGACAAGGACCACGCGCGCGGGCACATGACCATCGCCGTCCCCATGGCCACGGCGCAGTCGCTCGGGCTACCGGACAAGCGCGTGCAGAATTCGATCTGGATCATGAATGCGGGCACCACGACCGCGCATCTCATGATTCCCGGTGAATAGCCATCGTCCGCACCGAGCGCGCGGGTTCGCGTGACGGAGAGGTACTTGAAGCGTCCGATTGTGGTCGTGCTTGCCCTGGCCGCGATGTCCGCGGTCCAGGGCACGCGCACGTTCACCGGCGTCATCACCGACAGCATGTGTTCGACGGCCGATCATGCCTCGATGCGAATGGGGCCGACCGACGCCGAGTGCGTCACCGCCTGCATCAGTGAGCACGATGCCACGTACGTCCTCTCCGACGGCAAGAACGTCTACGAGTTGAGCGACCAGAAGACGCCGGCGAAATTCGCAGCGCAGAAGGTGAGAATCACCGGGACGCTCGACGCGAAGGGCAAGACGATTCAGGTCGGCTCGATCGTCGCGGCAAAATGACCCCGCTGAAGTCACGCCGCCTGTCTTCAGCGTAGCGACAACACCGGCGAATAATCGCCGACGCGCTCGCGCGTCCACCACATCCCGTCCGTGCGCCGCGTCGCCGCGTCCGCAAAGCGGTACTGATAGACGAGCGCGCGGACATAGTGCGGCGGGCGGCCTTCAAACGGATCGCGCTGCAGCAGTCGCAGCACGTCTGGCGATCCCTGCAGCAGCCGCACACAGAAATTCCGAAACCACGCCTCGTGGTCGAACTGGCTGAGCGCCGCGAACCACATCTGCCAGTCGAGTCGAGGTTGATGCGGCGCCACCCACGACGGCGGCTGGCGAACGTCGGTCGGCTTGTACTTGAATTCGTACGGCTGCCACACGGTTCCATCCTCGGAACCCTCGACGACGATTTCCGGACGCGCGGTCGTCATGACGGCGAACAAGCCGTACGTGTTCACGCTGCGGAAAGGGTGCACGATGGCCGCGAGCGGCGCGACAAGCCTCCAACCCGGAAGCTCGACGCCCACGCTGCCCATGAACATGAACAGCGAGATCGGCACGGTCACCATCGCGACGATGCGAACCGCGAGACGGCGCGCAGCACTCGATCCGTCTTGCCGCACCGTGACGCGCGCGACGGCAGCCGTGATGCGCTCCAGCGCCGCATCGTCCAGGAGGAGCACGCACAGACCAGCGGTCAGCAGATTGAAGAAAGCATAGTTGCCGGTCAGCGCGATGAGGATCTGGAGGCCGACGAACAGGCTGAAGGCGAGTGCCCGAATCCGCCGTGGTCCCAGCATCAAGAACGGTGCGATCAGTTCGATCGCCAGAACGGCCACGGTCGAGGCCGTGAGCCAGGCCGCCGGCAGCCGGTTCGCGTACCAGGCGATCGGCGTCGGAATCGGCTGCGTCCAGAAGTGAAACGTCAGTGCGGTGAGCTCGTGCCACGTCGGGTCGCCGCTCGCCAGTTTGACGGCGCCCGAACCGAACGTCAGCCGGAACAGCAGCCACCACAGTAACCAGACACCGAGCCGTGGCGGATCCGCGACATCACGCAGCCGATGTCGGAGCGTCATCGGCGCGAGGCAGATCGCAAGGAACCCGGTCTCGAGCAGCAGCGCGTCCCATTGGTACGAGAGAAAGTCACGGCCGACGGTCGACAACGACAGATAGAGGAGCCAGAGCAGCGGCAGCGCGATGGCTGGAAGGATGCCGGCGATCAACATCACCGCAACGGCGGCGCCACTCACGCACAGTCCTCGCAGGAACACGTCGCTCGCGCTGAACCAGGTCAGGGTCGGCAGGAGGCGGAAGCGATCGACGCCGATATCGGCCAGCGCCTTCCGCGCCTGTTCCATATATGGCGCCGCCGGGAGAATCCCGTCGTGTCCGACAAGCCCGAGGATCTGTGTCGCGAGCGACGCAAACGCGAAAAGATAGACGAGGCCGAGGACGCGGAGAAACACCCAGTTGGCGAGCGCGTACGTCGGCGGGCGCGTGACACGACCCCAGCCGAGCGTCGTCAGGCGCGCGAACAGCGGGCGGTGATCGGCCACGAGGCGATACGCGTGCTCGCTGATCGCTCGAACCCCAGGGAGGTGGCGATACGCCATCAATGGGAGGCGCGACCAGGTGCGGCCTGCGAAACCGAGTGCGGCGCCGCCCGCGGAGAGCAGGCGGAACACCGCCTCCGCGCCATCGGACACACACCCATCGGGCTCGATGAAGTGCACGGCCTGAACGAAATGCTCGGGCGGAATCTCCGGGAATCGCCGCGCGATCTCCGGCTGCTGGAACGGCGCGAACTCGACTGCCTCACCCGTGTGACTGCGGAACCGCGTCACCCAGAATCGGCAAAACCCGCAATCGCCATCGAAGATGAGAATGGGCCGCGCCGGAGGCGTCGCGACCTGTCGGGTTTCGCGCACGTGTCAGTTGTAGCCGAAGTCCACTTCTGTGTGCCACGGTCGGCCACAATCCGGTCTATCATCCCCAGCGAATGACCAGTCCGACGTTGCCACGAGTCCTCGTCGCCGACGACGAACGCGCCACGACTCTGATCATCACGAGCGCGCTCAAGGGTGAATTCGAAGTCGTGCCCATGACCGCGGGCGGCGCCGTCGTCGAACGGGTCAGCGCCGGCGATATCGATCTCGTGCTGCTGGACGTAGTCATGCCGGAACTCGACGGCTTCGAAATCTGCCGTCGTCTGAAGGAGCGGCCGCAGACCGCGGCGGTTCCCGTCATTTTCCTCACCGCGCTCGATGCACGCGCCGACGAGATGCTAGGGTTCAGCGTCGGGGCCGTGGACTACATCGCCAAGCCGATCGACCCGTCGATTGTGCTGGCGCGCGTCAGAACGCACGTTGAACTGAAACGGACCCGCGATCTCCTCGAGCAGCTCGCCCTGGTCGATCCCTTGACGGGCGTCGCGAACCGGCGTCAGTTCGATCGGGCGCTCGGCGAGGAATGGCGACGCTGCCGTCGAGATGCGCGGTGGCTGTCGCTCGCCATCGCGGATGTCGACCACTTCAAACAGTTCAACGATCGTTGGGGCCATCTCGCCGGAGACGAGCGTCTCCGGGCGATCGCGGCCTCGCTCGCGCGGACGTCCCGGCGTGCGGGCGACTTGCTCGCGCGATACGGCGGTGAAGAATTTGCGCTGATCCTGCCAGACGTCGACACGGCCATGATGCACGGCGTGACACGCGAGTTGCTGCGAGCGGTGGCCGGGACGACCGAGAGTGGGCGGCCGAACGAGGATCAGATGATGGTGACGGTCAGCGTGGGCGCGATTTCCCTGGTGCCTCCGCGCGAGAGCGCCGCAACGGCAGCGCTCTCGGCCGCTGACGGTCTGCTATACGAAGCGAAAGCGAGTGGCCGCGACCGCGGTGTCCATATGGATGGTTCGACGCAGCAGAAGACCGTCATCCGCAGGTTCGGATGATCGTGGCCGGTCCACCTAGCGGCGATCGCCGCGGTGCTCATCCTTGTGGTCACGACGCTCGTCCCGGTGCTTGTCCCGATCCCAGCGATGGTCGTGTTCGAACCGGCCGCGATCACCTGCCCAGTAACCGGGAACAAACCGCCGTCCGTCGTGATACGGCTCGACCCAATACGCACCTGCATACGGCGGCCGCGTCCAGTACCCCGTATGCCATCTGTAGTGTGAACCTTGAGGGTACCAATAGCCGTCGACCCACACGAACTCAGGGCCTGGCTGAGGCGCCACGTACACGGCGCGTGGCGGCGGCGGCGGACCGATGCTGATGCCGATCGAGACCTGAGCGCTCGCCGTCGAGGCCGGAGCGAGCAGAACCGCAGACGTCGCCAGCGCCTTGAGTGCGTTTCTCATGGCAGCTGCATTTTGCAAGAGCGGGGCCCGGTCAATCGAAGCCCATCCCCGGCCTTTCCTCAACGGAGATGCGCGCTGCAGTTCGGCGATCTTTGAAATCGGTCTGACGATTTCGGCCGGGGACAGCGGCAGGCGCGGCGTAGAGACCGAGCCGCCGTTACGATGTCGAGTCGCGCCGTGCGTCGGAAATCGTGCCGAATGACGGGCGCTGATCGGTGCTCGGCGCGAGCCGAAGGAACCGCGGACCTTGGGCGTTTTCGGAGGGATACCGGCTTCGCACGTAGGTGTCGATGCCCCACACAGCCGGTGTGCAACCGAGCGTGGCCAGCGCGATCGCGTGGTAGAGAAACGCACAACCTGCCAGCGCGCTCGCCTTTCCGATCGGGAGCAGGGCGGCCGCGGCCAAGCCGACTGCCACAACGGCGGCGGCGTCTGCCACAGCAGCCACGATCCGCCCGCGGTGAGACTGCGTGAACGACGGAAGGCGTGTGTCCGGTGATGGCGTTGGAGCCGTACGGCGATCGGCGTCGAGGACCACGCCGACCAGATCGTCAGTCCAGTCGAGGCGATGGCCCACGATCGCGGCGGTCTCGCGCACGACACGCTCGGCTCGACGATCACCGGGAGCGAACCAGCGGCAGAACTCGTCGACGGTGGCGTCGGGATCAAGTCCGATAGCCTCCGCGTACTGCCGCACGTACGCGCGCGCAAAAATTCCTGTCGGCCACCGCGAGTAATTGTTCTCTTCCAGCCCGCGCCAGAGATCCGCGGAAACTCTCGTCGTTGCGGCGAGCGTCTCGAGCGAAATGCCCCGCTGGAGGCGAACGCGTCGGAGGTTTGGACCGAAGGCCTCGCGGGTCATCGGACCACAGGATCGCAAGAACGCTACCGTCGCTCGACCCGCGGCAAGCCTGCATTTTGACCCTGGAGGGCCCCGCAACCTGGTTTCCGTGACCCAGACTGCGACAGCCGATTACAGTTTTCGCGGACCTTACCAACCCATGCCGTCAGCGAGAGCGGAACCAAGGGGGCGAGCCACGCCCTCTGCGCGAGTTCCACAACGTTCGTCGGCGTCTCATTGCAACCGGCCAGACACGCACTGGTGTGCATTCGAGCTCTTGCTCCCTCTGATCGCCTGTCTTTCCCTGCACAGATTCCGAAATCCGATGACTGGCCGATCGTCGTAGCAAGCGGAATAATCTGAGGCGGAGGTGCTCCATGAGCGACACGGTCACGCTGAACATCCGCGACGACGCCGCTCCATCGGACTTCGAGCTTCGTCCTTCCGGAGAACCGCCTCCGCCATCACAAGCCACAACACATCACACCGCGTGGATCGTCGCGATCCTCCTGCTCGCAGCCGCCGCAGCTGGCGGCTATTACGCGTTCGAGCATGGACTCCGCTTGGACAGCCTCCCGTGGTGGCGAGCGCGGACGACGCCCGCCGCACACGCCGCGGTGACACCGGCGCCGCTTGCGGCGCTCGGAAGCACGCCCGAAGCGATCGAAGTCCCGCCGCTCGACGCGAGCGATGCGATCGTCAGATCCCTCGTCCATGCCCTCTCCGACAACCCTGAGATCGCCGTCTGGCTGACGACCAACGGGCTCATCAGAAACTTCACCGTCGTCGTCACGAACATCGCCGAAGGCCACACGCCAGCGCGCCATCTGCAGACGCTGCGTCCGGCTTCTCCGTTTCGAACCGTCGATCGCGGCGGGCGCATCGAGATCGACCCGCGCAGCTACGATCGCTACGCAGGCATCGCGGCCGCCATTACTTCGATCGAGCCGGCGGGCGCCTCGAGACTCTACGCGACGTTGAAGCCGCGCATCGAGGAGGCGCACCGCGAGTTGGGAACGCCCGATCCATCGTTCGATCAGACGCTGCAGCGAGCGATCGTCGCGCTGCTGGACACGCCGTCGCCGGACGGCCCGGTCCTGCTGCCGTCGGTGAAAGGCACCGGCTATGCGTATCGCGATGCGCGGCTCGAGGGCCTGACGGATGCGCAGAAGCAGCTGCTGCGGATGGGCCCAGCCAACATGCGTACGGTTCAATTGAAACTGCGCGAGATCGCGGTTGCGCTTGGCATCCTGTCCACGGCGTTGCCGACGCACTGACGCCGGCCTGGGCTGATCGTCGCTTCTCCGTCGAATTTCGCGCGCCGGCCTGACGCTTGTTGTATGGTTGTCGCGCTCGACAGGGAGGGCTCATGCGCTCGTGGATGAAATGGTCGGGCGGCGTCGTGCTGGTGATCCTCCTCACGCAGCCGGGCGGCGCGCAGCCGGCGACGCCGGCGCGCGGCGATTGGCCGATGTATCGCCACGACCTCGCCGGCACCGGATTCTCACCGCTCAACCAAATCAACACGAGGAACGTGGCCACGCTGACGCAGGCGTGGACGTACAGCCTGCTGAGCAACGCCACGGCCCCCGCCGTGCCAGGGCGAGGCCGCGGCGGCGCCGCGGCCGGTCCAAATTCCGAAGCCACGCCGATCGTGGTTGGCGGGGCGATGTACGTTCCCGCCGCGAACCGTGTCGTCGCGATCGAGCCGGAGTCAGGCAAGGAACTCTGGCAGTACGCGATCTCCGGTGCCGCGCCGTCGCGACGCGGTGTCGCCTACGCGCCCGCGGGGAACGGTCAGCCCGCGCGGATCATCTTCACGGCCGGCCGCCGATTGATCGCGCTCAATGCAAGTTCGGGCGCGCCGCTCGCCGGCTTCGGCACGAACGGCGAGGTCGACATGGTCACGCCGTACAATTCCGTGCCCCTTATTTATAAGGATGTGGTGATCGTCGGGGCGAATACTCCGCCGGGCGCGGTTGGCGGCGTCGGGAACCCGCGCGCGTACGATGCTCGGACGGGCGCGAAGCTCTGGGAATTCAGCGCGGTTCCGCAGCCGGGAGAGGTCGGCCACGATACCTGGGACGGCGACAGCTGGCAGGGGCGTCTCGGGGTGAACGCGTGGCCGTTCTACTTCACACTCGACGAGCCACGCGGACTACTCTTCGTTCCTCTCGCATCGCCAGTGCCCGGTTCGTACGGCGGCGATCGCAAGGGCGCCAACCTGTTCGGCAATTCCGTCGTCGCCATCGACATCCGCACTGGCAAGTACCGCTGGCATTTTCAGACGATTCATCACGATCTGTGGGATGCCGATCCGCCGGCGCCGCCCGCGCTGTTCGACATCATGCGAAACGGTCGCACTGTGCCCGCGCTCGCCGTGACGACGAAATCGGGCTACATGTACATCTTGAATCGAGAAACGGGCCAGCCGGTTTTCGGCGTCGACGAGCGTCCGGTCGCGAAGAGCGATGTGCCCGGCGAGCTGGCGTTTCCGACGCAGCCGATTCCCGTGAAGCCGCCGCCGCTGGCACGGGTGAGTTTCACGCCGGAGGATCTTGTCACCGCGTCGGACACGACGGCAGAGCACGCCGCCGCCTGCAAAGAGCTCGTCGAAAAGAACGGCGTCTACAACGCGGGACCGTTCACACCGTGGGCGTACCGCGCGGAAGGCGCGGCGCCGAAAACGGCGCTCGTGTTTCCCGGCGGGCTCGGCGGCGCGAACTGGGGCGGGCTCGCGTACGATCCCGCGTCCAAATACGTCTTCGTCGTGTCGCAGGACAACGGCGCGCTTGGATGGATAGAGAACGGCCGCGACGGCGCGTTCGACAAAGCGACGCCCGAGCGGCCGGGCCAGGGGCGCGGCACCTTCGATGTGCGCACCGCCGGCGCCGTCTGGCCGTGTCAGCGACCGCCGTGGGGCAGGCTGATCGCGGTGAACACCACGACCGGGGACTTCGCGTGGCAAGTGACGCTCGGAATCACCGACGGTCTTCCCGAGAGCAAGCAACGCACCGGGCGGCCGGCGATGGCGGGCGCCATCGCGACGGCCGGCGGCCTGCTGTTCGTCGCGTCGACCGACGACAATCGCTTCCGCGCGTTCGAGGCGTCGAGCGGCCGGGAACTGTGGGTGACGAAGCTCGAGCGGCGCGGCAACGCCGATCCGTTCACGTATCAGGGGAGGAACGGCAGGCAGTACGTCGCAGTGGTCGCGACGGACACGCTGCTGGTGTTCACGCTTCCATGAGCGGGAGCCAGCGGGGAGTCAGCGCTTCCCTTTCAGCCACGCCAGGACGACGTCGAGATCGTGACGGGCCTGCGCATCACCGGGATCGAGCTCCAGCGCTCGCTCGAATTCGGTCTTCGCCGCATCGAGGTCGCCGAGTTCCGCAAGCGCCCGCGCCAGATTTCGTCTCGTGTTGACGTCGCGCGGCGCAATTTCAGTCGCGCGACGGAATGACGCCAGCGCCTCCTCGCGCCGGCCGAGCGCCGTCAGCGCAATCGCCAGGTTCGTGACCGCGCCCACATCGTCGCCGCTCGATGCGAGATAGGACTCGTAGTGCTCGCGCGCGGCGGCCCAGCGCCGCTCCGCGAACGCCATCTCGCCAAGCCGCCCGTGCGCGCGGCCGACGATCATCTTCGCCCGGACGACTTCGAGCCGCAGCGGAAACTGGCGCACGTACGCATCCAGTTCGTCGATCGCGCCGCCGTAATCGCCGATTTCGAACAGCTCGCCGCCGAGGTAGTAGCGTGCCTCGGGATACGAGCGCACGGCTTCCCTCAAGTGCGTCACCGCTTCAGCGTGCTGCCCTTCAGCGCCGAGGCTGGCGCCGACCATCGCCTGCGCGTACGCTGTCGGCCAGCGATCCAGAACGGTCTGCGCCATCGTGAGCGGCGAGCCGTACTCACGGTTCCGAGCCACAGTTCCGGCGCCCAGCAGGAGCGCGATCGCGAGAAGCGCAACGGCTGGGCCATGGCCGAACGATCGCGGGAATCGCCGTCCCCACGCCAGCGTGCTGGTCGTCACCGCGGCCACCACCAGCGCGGCGAGTGGCAAATACATCCTGCGCTCAGCTCCAACCTCGGTGGCGATCGGCACGAGGCTGGATGATGGCGCCAGCGTCACGAAGAACCAGGCACCAAGAAATCCGAGCGCCGGCAGGCGAATGAACGCCACGGCCGCGGCGGCGAACAACGCGACGATCCCGATGGTGTACGGCAGCACGTCCATCAGCGTCAACGGCGGCGGCGGACCGTACGCCAACACGAGCCCCCGAGGCCAGACCGCAAGCCGCAGATAACGCGCGATCATCCGCGTCTGGTTCAGCAGATATGTCCACGGCGTGACGCCTGACGAGAAACCGGCGCTATGCGCACGAGGTCCGGACCACGTCAACGCGACGAGCACGGCCTCGGTCGCCAGCAGACCCGAGTACAGCGGCCAGCGCGCGCGCATCGTTGCCTTCCACGACGGAAACACGAACGCGCGATCGTAGAGGCAGACCGCCAACGGCGCGCCGACCATGGACTCCTTGCACGCCATCCCGAGCGCGCAGGCCGAAACCGCGGCGACCTGCCATCCGATCGGTCGTCCTGCCCTGGCCGCCCGCGCGCTCGCATAGATCGTTGAGAGATAGAACAACGCCACCATCGACTCACTGCGCTCGGTGATGTAGTCGACGACCTCGGTGTTGAGCGGGTGCAGCGTCCAGACGAGCGCCACGGCGAAGGCCAGATCCGCCGAGCGGCGCGCGAGCGGCGGCGGCACGCTAGGCCATTCGAGCGTGCGCCGGACAATGCCGAAGACCAGCAACGCGCACATCAGATGCAGGGCGAGGTTGGCGATGTGGTAGCCCTGAACCCGCAGGCCGCCGAGCGCATAGTTGACGGCGAACGACAGGTTCACGAGCGGCCGGCCAGCGGTCGGCATCTCCTGCACCGGCGCCAGCGCCGTCGCGAGATCGAAGTCACGAATGCTCGTGTTGTCGACGACCGCGACCAGATCGTCGTAGATGAAGGGATGCGAAACGCTGTTCGAGTACGCGATGACGCCGGCCAGGAGGATGAGTCCGGCGCGCCAGTTATTTCGCAATAACGTCCTTGCCATCCATGTACGGACGCAGCGCAGGCGGAATCACGACGGATCCATCCTTCTGCTGGTAGTTTTCGAGAATCGCAATAAGCGTGCGGCCCACAGCGAGACCCGATCCGTTCAGCGTGTGCACGAACTCCGCCTTGCCGCTCCCGCTCGCGCGGAACTTGATGTTCGCACGCCGTGCCTGGAATGCCTCGCAGTTGCTGCAGGACGAGATCTCGCGATACGCCTTCTGGCTCGGCAGCCAGACTTCGATGTCGTACGTCTTGGAGGAGCTGAAGCCCATATCCCCCGTGCACAGGAGCATCGTCCGGTACGGCAGCTCGAGGCGCTTGAGCACTTCTTCGGCGTCGCGTGTGAGGCTCTCGAGCTCGTCATACGACTGCTCTGCGGTGGTCAATTTCACCAGCTCGACCTTGTCGAACTGATGCTGCCGGATGAGTCCGCGCACGTCCTGCCCGTACGATCCGGCCTCGCTTCGAAAACACGGCGTGTATGCCGTATAGCGCAGCGTCAGCTCGCGGCCGTCCAGGATTTCGCCCCGGTGGAGATTGGTGAGCGGCACCTCTGCGGTCGGAATAAGGTAAAGGTCCCACTCGCCAGCGATCTTGAACAGATCCTGCTCGAACTTCGGGAGCTGGCCGGTGCCGGTCAGCGACGCGGCGTTCGCCATGAACGGCGGCTCGATCTCGCGGTACCCATGTTCGCGCGTGTGCAGATCAAGCATGAAGTTGATGAGCGCGCGCGAGAGCCGCGCGCCGGCGCCGCTCAGGACCGAGAAACGCGCGCCTGCGATGCGCGCGGCCCGCTCGAAATCCAGGATGCCGAGCTCCGCACCCAGATCCCAGTGCGGCATCGGCGCGAAGTCGAACGTCCGCGGGTCCCCCTGCCGACGGACTTCGACGTTCTCGTCGGCGCCCTTCCCCACCGGCACGCTGGCGTGCGGGAGATTCGGCAGCTGCAGCAGCGCCGCGTTGCGCCGGTGCTCGATGCCGTCCAGCTGGAGGCCGAGCTGTCGGATCTGTCCGCCGCGCGTCTTGTTCGTTTCCTGAAACGACGCCGTGTCCTGGCCCTGCCGCTTCGCCCGGGCAATCTGGTCGCCCGACGCGTTCTGCTCGCGCTTCAACCCTTCGAGCTCGGGGATGATTCGCCGCCGCGCCGTTTCGAGCGTCGCGATTTCCTCGAGAGCCTTGTCCGCCTTGTCGGCGTCGAGACCGCGATTGCGGAGTCCGGCGCGGACGTCCTCGATGTGATCGCGAATGTAGCCGGGGTCTAGCATGCGTCCTCGCCACCTATTGTATAGTTTGGCGCGGTGCCTCTCCACGTCCGCAAAGCCGTCTTCCCCGCCGCCGGCCTCGGCACGCGGTTTCTTCCCGCGACGAAGGCGCAGCCAAAGGAAATGCTGCCGCTCGTCGACAAGCCGATCATCCAGTACGGCATCGAAGAAGCCGTCGCGGCTGGCGTCGACAACATCATTCTCGTCACGGGGCGCGGCAAGAACGCGATCGAGGATCATTTCGACGTGTCGACGGAGTTGGAGTCGTTCCTCGAAGCGCACGGGAAATACCAACAACTCGAGGAAGTGCGGAAGATCTCCAACTTGATCAATTTTGCGTACGTGCGCCAGGGGGAACCGCTCGGGCTCGGCCACGCGGTGCTGGTGACGCAGGTGCTCGTCGGCAACGAGCCGTTCGCGGTGATCCTCGCCGACGATGTCATCGATGCGAACCCTCCGGCGATCAAGCAACTGGTCGACGTCTTCGAACGCGTGCAGGGACCGGTGCTGGCCGTCGAGCGCGTGCCGCGCGATCAGATCTCGAACTACGGTGTCATCGCGATCGAGCCGAACACCCGTCTCGGCGAGGGCATCTACCAGGTGCGCGATCTCGTCGAGAAGCCGGCGAAAGAGGACGCGCCGTCGGATCTCGCGATCATCGGCCGCTACGTCCTGACGCCGGACATCTTCCCCGCGCTCGCCGCGACGACGAGCGACCGCACCGGCGAGATTCAGTTGACGAATGGATTGCGGGAACTGCTGAAGTCGCGGCCGATCTACGCATGCGAGGTGAAAGGCGTCCGACACGACACCGGCAACAAAATGGGGTATCTGAAGGCGGTCGTCTACTTCGCGCTGCGCCGGCCCGATCTCGGCGATCAGTTCGCCGCCTACCTCGCATCGCTCGATCTGAAGTCGCCGGCCGGGAAGCGATAAGAGGTCCGGCTGAAGCCGGACACGGCCGGACCGCCTCTAATCAGCCTTCTTGGCGGGTTTGGATTCGGACTTGGTCTCGGTCTTCGACTCGGTTTTGGTTTCCGACTTGCTCTCCGACTTCGTCTCTGTCGCGGAGGGCTGGGATTCACCGCCGCTCTTCGACTCGGTCTTCTCTTTCGAGTCACCAGAGGGCTTCGATCCGCTGTCAGTCTTGGCCGGCGCGCCGGAATCCTTCTTGGCGTAGTCGGTGGCGTACCAACCAGTGCCCTTCAGGTGAAAGGCGGGCGACGACATCAGCTTGTGCACGGTGCTGCCGCATTTCGGGCATTTGTCGACGAGCGGATCCGAGAACTTCTGAATTACCTCGAAGCGGTGACCGCAGGCGTCGCACTCGTATTCGTACAGCGGCATTACAGCAGGTCCCCGCTGTCGTCGCCGAGCAGAAGCTGGCGGTGGAGCCAGAACGGCGCCGTGCCGCTGGCCAGCAGCGAGTCGTGGAACGCGCGCAGTGAAAACGCCTTGCCTTGTTGCTGCTTGAGGTCCTGCCGCAACTTCAGCAGCATCAGCTTCCCCACGCTGTAGACGAGGTAGGTGGGATCGAACGTGCCGCGCTCGGCTTCGCGCCGCGCACTGGCTTCCTCCATGTACGCCTCTTCGCGGAAGAAGCGCACGCCCTGCTCCACCGACATGTCCTCGGCATGCAGCTTGATGCAGACGATGAACCGCGCGAGACGGATCAGGGATTCGGCGAGCTGACCCAGCTGGATGCCGTAGTCCTGGCGGCCGAATCCCGCTTCGATCATCATCTGCTCGCAGTAGTGCGCCCAGCCTTCGACGAACGACGCGGGCGCGAACATGATCGATTTGCGCGCTTTCGACTCGACCTTGCGCAGGTGCTGGTAGTGCAGGAAGTGCCCGGGGTACACCTCGTGGATCGAGATCGACCACAGCGTCGGGTAGTTGTAGTCGCGCAGGTGCTCTTCCTGGCGCTCGGCGGGCCAGGATCGATCGACGTCCGTCAGGTAGTAGTACGCGCGCGTCGGCTTCGATTCGAACGGGCCCGGCGTCCACATGCTGGCGAACGACCACCGATAGAAGTCCGGCGTCGGCGCCACCGTGATCTCCTCGCCTGCCGGCAGGGTGATCAGCGAATGGCGTTCGAGAAACGTGAGGAGCTCGTCGAGCTGCTCTCGTCCCACGCCGACGAGTTCACCCGGCGCAGGATGCCTGGCCTTGGTCTTCGTCCACGCGTCGAGCGGATCGCCGCCGTTGATCCGGCCCGCAAGGGTCTTGAAGGCGTCCTGCGTCGACTGAAGCTCGCGCGTAGCGATGGCGAGGAGCCGGTCGACCGGAATGCCGAGGCCCTCTTCGAGCCGCAGCTTCTGCTCGAACTTGTCGCGCCCGAGCCTGAACGACGCGCGGGCTTTCGGCGCCACGCCGGTCTCGAGCTCCTGGACGTAGGCCGCGACGGCGTGCGAGGCCTCCGTCTGCGCGTCGGCGAGATCACCGAGCAGATGCAGGTCGTCGACGTCGCCGAAGGCGCGCGGCAGCTCGTCGTCGATCACTTTCTGGGCTCCGCGCAGCGTCTCGATGCCGACCTTGACGTAGATGCCCGGCGGGTCCTTGATATTGTCGCGCGCGGCCTGGATGAGCCGTGGCGTCTGGCGGAGCTTCGACAGCGCGCGGCGCGCGCGCTCCGGCGCCGGGGCGTGCGCGAACAGCGTCTGCCCCATCAAGCTCGACGCGATGAGGTCGGCGTACGTCTGCGGATTGCGCTCCCACGTGCGGACCTGCTCGAGCTCGAACATGCGCGCCTGAAGATTCGCCGTCAGCATGCGATGCTCGAGCCGCTCCACGGGCGTCAGGCCGTCGGTGTGAATCTCGCCGAGTCTGCGCAGGTACCCCGCCAGCGCGTGCGTTTCGTTCTCGACGCCCTGGCGGCTGAGGTCTTCGAGCAAGTCGTCATGCGTGTGCACGCCGTCGAGCGTTGCGTGCGTTGGATGAGTTTCGTGGAGATAGCTCAGCAGATCGTCGACGAAGTGCGGAAGGGGCTCGGATACAATCATCGTTTGCACGACTGAGAGTTCAGGTTGCGGCGGCCACTGGTGGCCAGGAAACAGCGATCCGCCAATGGTACAATAAAGCCAGTCTTCCAATGCCAGGCATGCTGTTCGTGGTCGCCACCCCGATCGGCAACCTCGAAGACATCACGGTGCGGGCGTTGCGCGTGCTTCGCGAGGTCTCGCTCATCGCGGCTGAGGACACACGGCGGACGGCGCACCTGCTGGCGCGTCACGCGATCGCCACGCCGACGACGAGTCTCCACGAGCACAACGAAGTCCGGAAGGCACCGTCGCTGATTGCCCGGCTTCAGGCAGGCGACACGATCGCGCTCGTCTCGGACGCCGGCACGCCCACGATTTCCGATCCGGGCGGTCGTCTGATTCGCGCCGCGATCGACGCCGGTATCCGAGTGGAACCGATTCCGGGCCCCAGTGCAGTCCTGACTGCACTAGCTGCGTCGGGCCTCCCAACCGATACGTTTCTATTCCTCGGCTTTCCTCCAACGCGGGCTAAAGACCGAAAACTGTGGTTTGCTAGACTCAAGCGGGCTGGCGGGACGGTCGTTTTCTTTGAGGCGCCTCATCGGATTCGTAGGACTCTCGTGGAGCTACAGGAATTGGTTGGTAACTGTGAGGTGGCAATCGGCCGTGAGTTGACAAAGACCCATGAACAGTTGGTTAGAGGACCAATAATTAAGGCTATCTCTGAGCTCAAGGATGAGCGTGGAGAGTTCACAGTTGTGGCAAATATTGGTCTAATAACAGAAATATCTGAGCTGAACCGTTCACTAGAGCCTTCAGACGCAACTCTATTATGTGAAATAACAGAAAATAGGAGTCCTAGCCGCCGTGGCGCGGTAGCAGCCTTGGCCAGGAAGTATCAAATGCTCCCGAACAAGGTCTACGAGGCGATCGAGAGAGCGAAAAAATCTGGTGTGTGACCAATATTTGCTCCAGTGCCTCTCATCGACGCCCACTCAACTTGACCGTCGCAAGACGTTCTGTTACCTTACCCCGCCTCTAGCACGACCCTTGAGTTCTGTGCGGCACTTTTATGGCGAAGCGGCCGAACACGCGGTCGACCAAGGCTCACATGCCGTCTCCGTCTGCCGGCCGTGTGACACGCGCGCCTGAGACCGCTCCAGTGGCCCGCCCGTCTCCCAGTGCCCCGCCGGCCCCGGTCGTGCGGCGCTCCACCTCGGCTGACGCTGTCGCGCTGTACGAGCGCGCGCTCGAGGCGCTGCAACGACACGAATACGCGCCGGCGGCGAATCTGCTGGAGTCGGTGCTTCGGCAGTATCCGGAAGAGAAAGAACTGCACGAGCGCGTGCGCCTCTACCTGAACATCTGTCAGCGACAGGCGACGCAGCGGGAGGCCGCGCCGCAGACGATCGACGAGCGTCTCTACGCCGCGACGCTGGCAATCAACGGCGCGAAGTACGACCAGGCTATTGCGCACCTGCGACTCGTCCGCGACGAGGACCCGGACAACGATCACGCGCTCTACATGCTGGCGGTGGCGCACGCCCAGCGGGACGAGCACGCCGAGGCGGTGGCGCACCTGGAACGAGCCATCGCCCTGAACCCCGAGAACCGCACTCTAGCGCGGCACGATCCCGACCTCGAGCCACTGCGCGACGACGAGGCGTTTCGCGCCGCGCTCGAAGCCCCGCCCGCGCCGCCGCGCATGGATCGTGACCGGGATCGACGGCGCCCGCTGAAGACCCGATCGGCGCGATAATCAAGTCGTCCTTGCGCGACATCCACGTCGTCATTCTCGCCGCGGGCAAAGGCACGCGCATGAAGTCCGCGCTGCCCAAAGTGCTGCATCGCGTCGCCGGTCTTCCAATGATCGACCACGTGCTGAGCGCCGCAGCTACGCTGAAGCCTCGGACGACAACCGTCGTCATCGGATTCGGCCCGGACGCGATGCGGGCCGTTCTGGCGCGGCACGCGGGCCTCAATATCGTGGTCCAGGAACCACAACTGGGGACCGGTCATGCGCTCTTGATGACGGAGCCGTCGTTACGCCAAGCGACCGGAACGCTCGTGCTCCTGTCGGGCGACGTGCCGCTCCTGCAGCCCAAAACGCTGCTCACGCTGGTCGATCGCCACGCAACGAGCCGCGCCGCGGCGACCGTGATCACCGCTGTCGTCGATCAGCCATTCGGATACG
>Ga0326726_10001250_pt1 | contig 23639 bp, 22 predicted proteins | sample MHFenrmetagenome_2_FD_207603 | JGI IMG/M metagenome (GOLD analysis project Ga0326726, IMG submission 207603) | Lab enriched peat soil microbial communities from Michigan Hollow, Ithaca, NY, United States - MHF15MN | ecosystem: Environmental > Terrestrial > Soil > Wetlands > Peat | place: USA... | reverse complement strand
CCCTGTTAAGCAAAGCCATTCCCTGACAAGTGGATGAAATATCGCCGACAATATGTGTTGAGAGAATTATTGTTACATCATGCTGGCTTAATTGTGACAGGATATTCCTGAACCTAATCCTTTCATCTGGGTCGAGACCGGTAGTAGGCTCATCAACAACTATGATTTTCGGACTTCCAATAAGGGCCTGTGCAATTCCAAGACGTCTTTTCATGCCTCCTGAAAGTTTGTTGGCCTGGCGGTCGCGGACCTCCAGTAGCCCAACCTGGTCCAGAAGTCTGTCTACTTCTGAAAGACGCTCTTTTTTGTTCTTCATACCGGCAAGTGAACCTGAGTAATCAAGGAACTCCCAGGTTTTTAAAGATGTGAAAAACCTGAAATCCTGTGGAAGGTAACCAAGGATTTTCCGGAGCTCCTTCCTGTTTTTCTGAATATCTTTTCCATCTACCAGTACAACTCCTGATGAAGGTTTCATAAGGGTGACCATTATTCTCATCAGACTCGATTTCCCGGCTCCGTTTGGTCCAAGAAGCCCGAACATTCCGGTCCCGAATTCAAGATTAATATCTTTCAGCGCATGGTTACCGTTTGGATATATTTTGTTCAGTCCCTGAATTTCAATTTTCATACAAGTAATGTTGTTGAGGCTGATCCTGGTTTAATTGACTATTTAAAGACGCCGTTTATTTCAAATGTTGCATAAATTTTGTTAAAAACAAATTCATACTTTTGTGGCTTAAGAGTTTTTTAGGTGGCATACAAAACTAACAAAAGAAAGATTATCAATGATCCGGTTTATGGATTTATCAGTATACCGGGCGATCTGATATATGATATTATTGAGCACCCATGGTTTCAGCGCATGAGAAACATTAAACAGCTTGGCCTGACAAGCTTTGTTTATCCCGGTGCAAATCACAGCAGATTCCAACACTGTCTTGGTGCCCTGCATCTTATGGATACAGCTCTGCAAACTCTTAAAAGCAAGGATGTTAAGATATCTCCGGCAGAAGAAGAAGGGGCCATGATAGCCATACTCCTGCATGATATCGGTCATGGTCCATTTTCTCATGCACTTGAGGCTTCAATAATTACCGGGATAACACATGAAGATCTCTCTTTGCTCCTGATGCATAAACTCAATGAAACCTTTGAAGGGAGATTGGACCTGGCGATCAAAATCTTTACAGGCAGCTATAGCAGGAAATTCCTTCACGAGCTTATTGCAGGTCAGATGGATATGGACAGGCTTGATTATTTAAGGCGGGATTCATTTTTTACAGGTGTCATTGAGGGATCCGTAGGTTCAGACAGGATTATAAGGATGCTTAATGTGGTGAACGATAGGCTTGTAATGGATGAGAAAGGGATCTATTCACTGGAGAAATTTCTTATTGCCCGGCGACTGATGTACTGGCAGGTTTACATGCATAAAACGGTCCTTTCATCTGAAAGCCTGCTTGTAAATGTATTAAAACGGGCAAAGGAACTGGCTATTCAGGGAGCTGACCTATTCGCCACGCCGGGCCTCAGATTTTTTCTTTACAACAATATTGGCCAGGAAGAAATAGGTCCCTCCGGGTTGTTTACCCCTGGCCTTATTGCGTTTAATTTCACCCGTCTGGATGATACTGATATCCTTGCTTCAGCAAAATACTGGGCTGATCATTCTGACCCTGTACTTTCGGATCTGTCTGACAGGCTGACAAGCAGGAATCTTCTTTCTGTTGAACTTCAGAATGAGCCTTTTCCTGAAAGCAGGCTTAATGAACTTAGGGAACAAACAATCAGACTGATGAAAATAGACCGGGAACTGATTGATTATTACGTTTATACAAACAGCATCTCAAATCTTACCTATACTCCTGATTCCCCGGAAGTAAGGATTCTGTTGAAAAACGGAACTATTGCAGATATCACAGAAGTGTCGGATATGTTTGAACACAGGCTGTTATCGGAACGGGTTACGAAATACTTTTTATGTTATCCCAAGGAAATAAGATAATAAACAACATTTACTATGGAATTTAATGCTGCAACAATTGCCGGATTCCTGAAGGGTGAAATAGTAGGGGATCCTGAAATAAAAGTCAATACAATTGCAAAAATTGAGGAAGGACAATCAGGCGCTCTTTCTTTTCTTGCCAACCCTAAATATGAACATTATTTATATACGACAAAATCATCGATAGTTCTTGTAAACAGGAGTTTTGTTCCGACAGCTAAAGTTGAGGCAACACTTATCAGGGTTGAAAACGCTTACGAATCTTTCGCATCCCTGCTTCAGCTGATTGATCAGGCGAGACCCCGAAAAAAAGGAGTGCATCCAACTGCCATAATTGAAACAACAGCCATAGTTGGAAAGGATGTCTATATAGGACCTTATGTTTATGTCGGCGAAAACTGTCTGATCGGAGACGAATGTTCACTCTATCCGAACGTATATCTGGGAGACAATACAAAAATCGGCAAAAAATGTACTCTTAATCCGGGAGTCAAAATCTATCATGATTGTGTTCTGGGAAATAATTGTGTCATTCATGCAGGAACAGTTATCGGAAGTGATGGTTTTGGATTTGCTCCACAATCGGACAGCGAATTTATGAAGATCCCCCAGATAGGGAATGTAGTTATCGAAGATAATGTTGAAATAGGAGCAAATGTTACAATCGACCGTGCAACAATGGGTTCAACAATAATACGAAATGGCGTTAAGCTCGATAACCTGATCCAGATTGGCCATAATGTTGAAATTGGTGAGAATACTGTCATGGCAGGACAAACTGGTGTAGCCGGATCATCCAAGATCGGTAAAAACTGTATGTTTGGAGGTCAGGTAGGAATATCTGGGCACCTTAAGATTGCTGACGGGACAAGGATTGGCGCCCAGTCAGGCATTCCAAGTGATATCAGGGAGGAAAACCTGGTTCTTCTTGGTTATCCGGCAATAGGTTACAAAGATTTTTTCAGGTCTTCCATAATCTTCAGGAAGCTGCCTGAGCTCAATAAGAAGATAGATGAACTGGAGAAACAGGTTTTACTTCTTAAAAAAGGCTAAATTCCCTTTTCGGAAATTGTAAAAGATTATATCAGGGGAAGATAAAATTGGAATGTTCGGTTTTTTTTGATTTTTTTGTACCCGAAATCTGAAAAGAGTAATAAAGTACGGATGACTGAGAAACAAAGAACGCTTGCGAAAGAGGTAAGTCTTACGGGGAAAGGGTTGCATACAGGAATTACGGTAACTATAACCTTTAAGCCTGCACCGGCTAATCATGGATACAAATTTTGCAGGACCGATCTTCCGGGAAAACCGGTGATAGATGCATTGGCTGAGAATGTTGCGGACACATCAAGAGGAACGACACTTTCGCAGAATGGCGCTTCGGTTTCAACAATTGAACATGCTCTTGCAGCTTTGCACGGATTAAGGGTTGATAACGCAATGATCGAACTTGACGGACCTGAAGCTCCGATCATGGGCGGATCGGCCTGGAATTTTACCGAAGCCATCAACAATGCAGGATATACAGAACAAAAAGAAGCACGAAACTATTTTGTAGTAAAGCAAAAAATTACATATTCGGATGAAGAACACGGGGTTGACCTTATTATCTATCCCGATGATCATCTCAGCATTAATGTTCTTATCGATTATAATTCAAGGATACTTGGAAATCAGTACGCAATTCTTGATTCTATCGACGATTTTGAAAAGGAGGTCAGTAAAAGCCGAACTTTTGTATTTTTCCATGAGCTGGAGCCCCTTCACCAGATGGGGCTTATAAGAGGTGGGGATCTGGATAACGCAGTTGTTATTCTTGAAAAAGAGGTTGAACAGGATGAGATTGACCGGATTGCAACACTTTTTAACAGACCGCTTATTAGTAAGCACACAGCGGGGATTCTGAATAATACGGAGTTGAGATATCCAAATGAACCAGCCCGGCATAAACTGCTTGATATTCTGGGCGATCTGGCCCTGGTAGGTCAACCGATTAAAGGGAAAGTAGTTGCAACCCGTCCCGGCCACTTCGCAAATACCCGTCTTGCAAGGCTTGTAAGGCAGGAAATCAAAAAAACTCACTCCAAATTAAATATTCCTGTTTATGATCCGGAGTTAACTCCAGTTTTTAATCTTGAGGATATTAAGAAACGCCTGCCTCACAGATATCCTTTCCTGTTGGTCGATAAAATAATCTACCTCGATGATACGACCGTGGTGGGCATTAAAAACGTGACATTTAATGAACCTTTCTTTCAGGGTCACTTCCCTGATGAACCCGTAATGCCGGGAGTACTTCTTGTTGAAGCCCTTGCTCAGTGCGGTGGATTACTGGTTCTCAGCTCCGTCGAAGAACCCGGAAAATACTCTACATATTTCCTTAAGATTGATAAGCTTAAATTCAAGAACAAGGTAGTGCCCGGGGATACCATTATCCTGAGAATGGAATTGATTGAACCGATGAGAAGAGGAATTGTAATGATGTTCGGACAGGCATTTGTAGGAAAACATATCGTGGCAGAAGGAGAGATGACTGCACAGATAATCAAAAACAAATAATCGGCATATGATCTCAAATTTAGCATATGTTCATCCCAATGCAAGAATAGCAGAAAATGTGACAATTGAGCCTTTTGCATATATCTCCGGGAATGTTGAAATAGGCGAGGGGACCTGGATAGGTCCGCATTCATCAGTTTTCGATGGAGCCCGTATCGGCAAAAACTGCAAAATATTCTCGGGAGCGGTTATATCAGGGATTCCACAGGATCTTAAATTCATTGGAGAAGAGAGCACTGCTGAAATTGGTGATAACACAACAATAAGGGAGGGCGTTACAATAAACCGGGGTACTGCTGCAGTCGGAAAAACAATTGTCGGCAAAAACTGCCTGCTTATGGCATTGTCGCATGTTGGTCACGACTGCCGCGTGGGTGATCATTGTATTATTGGTAATGTTGCAGGCCTGGCAGGGGAAGTAAAAGTTGACGACTGGGTTATTATCAGTGGCGGGACATTCGTTCATCAGTTTTCGCACATAGGCTGCCATGTTATTATAGGACCGTTATGCAAGGTCCGACTTGATGTTCCTCCCTATGTTAAAGCCGAACGGGAACCCTTATCATACATGGGACTAAATATAGTGGGTCTTACCAGACGCGGATTCGGAAAACTAAGGATCGACGAGATACATAAAATATACAGGGCTATATATCAGAATGGAATGAATACAAGCGCTGCCCTGGCACATGTTGAAAAGGAATTTTCAGTGTCGTCCGACAGGGATTGTATTCTTGAATTCATCCGAAATTCCGAACGAGGAATTATCCGCGGACCCAGATGAAATGGTTCAGACTTTCTCCCATCCCTGAGCCTTTAGCTCAATTTCAGTTCCCTCTTCACTTATAATTAAATTCCCCTGGTCAGCCATTGTCATATGGCCAATCAGAGTGACATCAGGGATTCTTCTGATTTTTTCAGCATATTCAAGCGCCACAGTAAATAGCAGCTCATAATCTTCCCCTCCGTTAAGCGCGGGAATCAGAGGATCAATATTAAACTCCTCAGCCGCGCTACAGGTCTCGGCATCAACAGGGATCTTATTGTGATAAATTCTGCATCCGGTATCTGACAGCTTACATAAATGAAGAAGATCTGATGCAAGACAATCAGAAACATCAATCATTGATGAAGGGATGATATTATTATCTTTAAGATTAACAAGAACATCTGCCGGAAACTCAGGTTTCAGCTGCCTTTCGATAATGTATTCATAACCAGCCAGATCAGGTCTGAAAGCTTTGTCTTTATCAAAAAGTTTTCTTTCCCTTTCAAGTATCTGAAGCCCCATGAATGATGCTCCGAAATTACCAGTCACGCAGATCAGGTCATTAGGTTTTGCACCGTTCCTTTTAACAAGATAATCTTTCTCAGCTTTTCCAACAGCAGTAACACCTATTGTCAGACCTGTCAGAGAGCTGGTTATATCACCGCCAGCAAGGTCAATCTTATATTTCATGCATGCAAGATTAATACCTTCATATAGCTCGTCTATCTGTTCGACAGAAAATCTTGAACTTATCCCCAGTGCAATAAGTATCTGACCCGGAATCCCATTCATTGCATATATATCGGAGATAGCTCTAATTACTGCCTTATATCCAAGATGCTTTAATGGAGTATAAATAAGGTTGAAATGAATACCTTCGAGCAATAGATCAGTTGAAACAAGTGTAAGGTTTTTATCCGAATCAATAACAGCTGAATCATCACCGGCACCCGAAACAGTACTTTTGTTTTGCATGGCAACCTTTTCAGTGATATGGGTTATTAGTCCAAACTTCCCGAAGCTGCCGATCGGTGTCCTGTTGCTTTCAGATTCATCCATATTTACATCCCTCTGTCCCCCTTCAAAGGGGGAATTAATTTGTTTTATTCTTTCTCATACCCAAAACCCCGTACCTCGAACCTTCTAACTGGTGCCTGCCGCCTGCATTATATGTGTATAATTCTTCTTCCGAAGGGATTAATCGCCACCTCAGTAAGCTTGAAATGCTGATTTCCGAAAGGGATTCCTATAATCGTTAAATAAAGTAAAACACCAAAAAATGCATGGGTTATTGCGATCCAGATCCCTCCGCATAAAAGCCAGAGGACATTCATGAATACGTAGAGACAGCCCGAAGCCCGTGGCTCTGCTCTGCTTGTCCGTCCGAAAGGCCAAAGTGCAAGCCACCCCATTTTGAGTGTCTGGAGGCCGAAAGGGATCCCGACAATAGTTGCCATAAGAATAAGGCTTCCAATGAAGTATTCAATCGCTATGATGATCCCTCCAAATATCAGCCAGACAAGATTACCCAGGATTTTCATATATTAAATTTGTTTACTCAAGAATAATAGTTTTATCCTTCGGATATTTCACTGAATAAGTAAGAATCAGCTGCCTTGTCTCCTGCGGCTTAATTTCAAGATCCCATTTGATCTCACCTGTTTGTGAATTATGTTTTCCTCCTGATAGTTCAATTGTATCGACCTCAATCCCGCTGTTTGAAGAGATCGGGATCTGATCATTGACTGTGATCCTTACAGGATTTGTTTTATTGTTCCTGACAGTGATCAGGAAAGAATAGGTTTCAGTCTTATTTGACCCGAGGACTTTCCTGCTCGTAAAATCCTGTCTTTTCTCTCTTTTCACAAGTACACTGTTGTCAGTCCCTAATGAAACAGTCAGAGTGTCTTTGAGCTGATTTACATTAAGGTATGATTTACCAACAAAAGTGTTTTCAAAATAAAGTGTTGCCTCGCCGCCAATAAGGTTTTGTTCTGCCCAGTCGGTAATGTTGCCTGTCAGGTACGCCAGAGGCGATAATTTTGGAATAGTCACATATTTATAATCGGCCGGAGTTGTCGTGCGTTGAATTTCAATTGTTTGTATTTTTCCATCGGAAAGAAGTGAATATGGAGATGTGATATCAAAAGTCACAGTTGTTTCCCCGATCTGTTTCTCCACTGCTACAGGTGCTGCTTCCATTACTTTTTCTGGCATAGCGGCATCAGCAACTGCCATTTCAGCCACCTCGGCCTTATTTGCACGTTTCACCCCGGAGGCCACTCCTCTTATCATTATCGGAGGTTCAGGATTATAATAGTCAATAAACCAGGGATTGAGTACCGGAACATCTCCTGCTACCCATGGGGTAGCATTTGAAAAGCTCAGCTTCACATTTTCCCAGGTAACTCCAGTATTCTGAAATACATTTGCTTTATAAAATATTGTGACTGGTTTTGTTATATTATCCACCCTGATATCATATGACGGATACCAGCCTGCATTGCTGACAACATAGCTGAAGGTAAGTCTTCCTGAGACAGGTTTTTCACAATTTACCGAGACCGATATTTCACCTGAAGGCAGCTGTTGTTTCCCGAACTTGTCGGCAATCTGTTTCTGAAGGGCAGCGATCTGCTTCTCGTAATCCTTTATAAGCCTGTTTTTCTTTAAGATGGAATTGGTAACCTGATCCATATTATTTGTATACAGTTCCATTACACTTTTCAGCTGCTCAACTGAAAATGTGGTTTCCTTCACAAGAATTCCCCTGTTAGCTACCAGAAAAGCTTCTTTTTCATTAAGAACGGTTATAGCAGCCTTTTCATCCTCAACTTTCAGCTGAAGGGCATCGATCTGGCCTCTGATGCTTTTTACCTCAGGCAGATCCTCAAGATTCTCAAGATAATTATTCCGATGATTCACCGACAGTATAATAAAATCGCCGAACCCTTTTACCTGGATACTCTGAGCGTCAATATATGGTGAAAGACTACCTAGTATGAGAACAGTTTTTCCTGTTGGAAGCTCGACAGTTGTTTCGTGGCTCACCTGGGCCCTGTCGGGATATACAGTCACATGTTTGATACCGGCTTTTATCTCCTTTTCTGTTTCAGCAGAAAGTATAGTAAATCCTGACATAATGAATACTAAAACCAAAGCAATGTTTTTCATGATTGAAGAATTTTAAAACAATAAAGGTAAGATTTTCTAAAAGACTTGGGAGCAACAAATTTTGAGCCGATAAAAAACAAGATAGATGTTAAATAAAGTGAATTTGTGGTCTCATTTTATGTTAATAATGCGTTTTCCAGACGATAGTATGGTTAATAACCTACCTTTGGTCAAATTTTTAAAAGATGAATGGATTAAAAATTGGTGATCTAACAGTAGCTGTTCCGATAGTGCAGGGTGGAATGGGTGTCGGCATTTCCCTTTCAGGTCTTGCAGCAGCTGTAGCCAATGAAGGAGGCGTCGGGGTTATTTCAAGCGCCGGACTGGGACTGCTTTACAGTGATTTTAAGGGGAACTTCCTTGAAGCGAGTATTCACGGACTGAAGGAGGAGATTCGCAAAGCAAGGGAAAAGACACTGGGTGTGATTGGAGTTAATGTCATGGTTGCAATGTCAAATTTTGCAGATATGATTAGAACATCTATAGCTGAAAAAGTAGATATTATAATTGCCGGGGCAGGACTTCCTCTTGATCTGCCATCTTTTTTAAAAAAGGGTTCCCTTACTAAACTTGTTCCGATTGTTTCATCTGCCAGGGCAGCTAAAATAATCTGTGAAAAGTGGAAAACAAATTACGATTATCTTCCCGATGCTGTAATTGTTGAAGGACCGAAAGCCGGAGGTCATCTGGGATTTAAGGAGGAACAGATAACTGACAGTAATTTTAAGCTTGAAAAACTTGTTCCTGAGATCGTCACAGAATTAAAAACTTTTGAAGACAAATATAACCAGCCGATTCCATTGATTGCTGCCGGAGGGATCTATACCGGCCAGGACATCCATAATATTATGGAGCTTGGAGCTTCAGGGGTACAAATGGGAACAATATTTGTGACAACTGATGAATGCGATGCATCAGATGCTTTCAAGCAATCTTATATTGATGCCAGTGAAGAAGATATTGAGATAATTAAAAGTCCGGTCGGAATGCCAGGGCGTGCAATTCTGAGCAATTTTATAACAAAAGTTAAAGCAGGAAAAAAGCAGCCGAAAAAATGTCCTTTCAAATGTATCAAGACCTGCGATATAACCAAAAGTCCATATTGTATTATCATTGCACTTATAAATGCACTGAAGGGGAATTTTGAAAACGGTTATGCCTTTGCCGGTGCAAATGCATTCAGGGCAACCAGGATCTCATCAGTAAAAGAGGTTTTTCAATCGTTACTGAAGGAATACAGAGAAAGTAGATAATTGCCTCATCCCTGGCTCTGCGACCGCTACTCCTTTATTCGCCATCGGACAACCGGGTACGGGGCAATTTATGATCTTATGTTCTTTATTATCTGCAGGTTCCCAACCCAGTAACAGGTACAATACGGAGAATCCAATGACGTAAGCAACTGCTACATGCCATCCTTTTTTAACCCATAGAACAACATTACGTCCTTCTGGAAATTTATTTGTAATTGCAACACCTGCCGAGGAACCGAACCATATCATTGATCCTCCGAATCCAACTGTATATGCAAGCATTCCCCAGTCATAATGTCCCTGGTCAAGACAAAGTTTGGTAAGAGGAATATTATCAAATACGGCAGAAAGGCATCCAAGGGCAAATGCAGTTATCCATGATGCATTGGGCAGTTCTTCGACGGGCATCATGGATGCACATGTCACAAGGCAGAGCAGGAAGATAGTCCCTTTAATGGCACCAGGAACTTCTTTCCATGGAACCTTGCGAAGAAAAGCTCCGATTACTATTGCAATCCATACACCCAGAGCAGGCATGTCATACAGGATATTTGAGATAATCGCACCTGCAAGGATCAGGGCTACATTAAATATTTTAACCCAGTCAACTTTTATATCAGTTTCAGCATCCTTCTGTATTGGCTGGTATTTGTCCTGCTGATGGGCTGCAAACCAGGCAAAGAAAATCAAAGCTGTTCCTGCTGCAACGTATCCATGTAAAACGTTAAAAGCCGAAACACCATCGATCCACATCATTGTCGTTGTTGTATCGCCCACAACGCTGCCTGATCCTCCGGCATTGCTTGCAGCAACAAGGGCGGCCACATAACCTATGTGAACTTTGTTTTTGAATACAACAAGGGCAATTGTTCCGCCGATAAGGGCAGCTGCAATATTGTCAAGGAAAGATGACAGAATAAAAACAAAAATCAGTAAAAGGAACGGGCCTTTCCAGTCATCCGGAAGATACCTTGGTAGTACTCCGGGTACACCAGATTCTTCAAAAATTTTCGAAAGAACAGCGAAACCTAGAAGCAGCCCCAGCAGATTCAATATTATTCCCCATTCTCCCTGACGCAGATCCTTATCCATTAATTGGTCCCCCATAGGTGTTGTACCAAAGAAATGCTGTAGCAAGTGGAAGTTGGGATCAAGGGTCAGCTTAAATGTCAGAAGGACAGCCAATCCGATAACTGCTACCCAGAATGTGTGCTTATGGAACAGTGCTACGCAAAGAAGAATAAGTCCGAATATTATAAACTCCAAACGTACAGGACCGATCGACGGGACCTTTCCTCCGGCTGCAAACAAACAAACAGGAGCAAGCATAATCACAGCTAAAAGGAATAGTCTTTTAAAGTTTTTTGTGATGAATGACAATGGAAAGTTGTTCATATATCAGGTTTTAGGAAAACTATTGTTAATTATTTAACAAGCCGCCAAATTAGAAATATTTTCGAGTTTTGTTTGAAAAATCAGATGGGCTTTTTAATGATCTTTGTCATGCCAGCATCTGCTGCTAATTTTCATTTGGATTTCTTACCGAAATCATGATTTTTTAATAATTTTGCGTGTTTATTTAGATTAAATATAATTAAGGAAAAGAACATTGACCAAAGGTTGTCGATCAAAGACTTTTTAACCCCCCAACCCCCCATTTGGGGGGCTTTGGAAAGAGTAAAAATCTATCATTTGGGGAGCTTTGAAAAGTATCAAAGTCCCCCATTTGGGGGATTAAGGGGGTTGAAAAACGGTGAATAGAGGTAAGAAACTCTGATAAGAAATTAACATTTGCTGTTTCAGCTTGTTAATTGTAAAGGGCTTAAAGATGTTAAACTGAGGAAATGGAAAAAGACCAGGACAAGATAATAAATGATGTAACGTCGGGTGAATACAAGTATGGCTTCTATTCAGATATTGAGATGGACAGGATCCCCAAAGGACTAAATGAGGATGTTGTGCGTCTTATTTCCAAAAAGAAAAATGAACCTGAATGGCTGCTTGAATTCCGCCTCAAGTCATACCGTCACTGGCTGACGATGAAAATGCCGACCTGGGCAAACCTTAAGATTCCAGCTATAAATTATCAGGAAATTATTTTTTATGCAGCTCCTAAACAAAAAGCCTCTCTTGAGAGTATTGATGATATTGACCCTGAACTGAAAAGAACTTTCGATAAGCTGGGAATTCCTCTTGAGGAGCAGAAACATCTTTCCGGTGTTGCGGTAGACGCTGTAATGGACAGTGTATCAGTAAAGACCACGTTTAAGGAAACCCTGGCAGAGCTTGGAATAATATTCTGCTCTTTCAGTGAAGCTGTAAAAGAATATCCCGATCTTGTCAGAAGATATATGGGAACAGTCGTTCCATACACCGATAACTTTTTCGCATCACTTAATTCAGCTGTGTTCAGCGACGGGTCGTTCTGTTATATTCCGAAGGGAGTGAGATGTCCGATGGAGTTATCAACCTATTTCAGGATCAATTCTGCAAACACCGGCCAGTTCGAACGCACACTTCTTGTTGCTGACGAAGAAGCTTATGTAAGTTATCTTGAGGGTTGTACAGCTCCGATGAGGGACGAGAATCAGCTTCATGCAGCTATTGTAGAGATAATAGCTGAGAATAATGCCGAGGTGAAATATTCGACAGTCCAAAACTGGTATCCGGGCGACAAGAATGGTAAGGGCGGGATATTCAATTTTGTAACAAAAAGAGGATTGTGCAGGGGAGAAAATTCAAAAATATCATGGACACAGATCGAAACCGGATCGGCCATTACCTGGAAATACCCTTCCTGCATATTGAGAGGTGATAATTCTGTCGGGGAGTTTTATTCCGTGGCTGTTACTAACCATCATCAGCAGGCGGACACCGGTACAAAAATGATCCATATTGGGAAGAACACCAAAAGTACTATTCTGTCAAAAGGTATTTCCGCGGGACAGGGGCAGAACAGCTACCGCGGACTTGTCAAGGTGCTCAGGAACGCCGCAAATGCCCGTAATTTCTCCCAATGCGATTCATTACTTCTCGGAGATAAATGCGGAGCGCATACATTCCCGTATATTGAGGTCGATAATCAGACTGCCATAGTCGAGCACGAAGCCACAACTTCAAAGATAGGAGAGGATCAGATCTTTTATTGCAACCAGAGAGGCATATCGACTGAGGATGCGATAGCACTGATTGTTAACGGATATGCAAGAGAGGTGATAAACAAGCTTCCCATGGAGTTTGCCGTTGAGGCCCAGAAACTTCTTCAGATCAGCCTTGAAGGCAGTGTAGGATAGAACTTAAAAAATGACAATATTTTATCATGCTTATTATTAAAAACTTAAAAGCCAGCATCGAGGGGAAAATTATACTTAAGGGGATAAGCCTTGAAGTTAAGGCGGGTGAGATTCATGCCATTATGGGACCCAACGGATCAGGAAAGAGCACCCTTGCTGCTGTCCTTGCAGGCAGGGATTTTGTAGAAGTAACAGAAGGATCTGTCACATACTTTGGCAAGAATCTTCTTGAAATGTCTCCCGAAGACCGTTCTAAAGAGGGTATATTCCTTGGATTCCAGTATCCTATAGAGATTCCCGGGGTCAGCATGGTCAATTTCATGAAAACAGCTGTAAATGAACATAGAAGGCATAAAGGCCTTGAACCTCTCTCATCCTCAGATTTTCTGAAGCTTATGCGTGAGAAGAAGGAACTCGTCGAAATTGATTCAAAGCTGGCAAACAGATCAGTAAATGAGGGTTTTTCGGGCGGAGAGAAGAAAAAAAATGAGATCTTCCAGATGGCAATGCTTGAACCGAAACTTGCAATCCTTGATGAAACTGACTCAGGACTTGATATAGATGCCCTCAGAATAGTGGCAAACGGGGTCAACAAACTTAAGAGGCCGGATAATTCTGCTATTGTTATTACCCATTATCAACGCCTGCTCGATTACATAGTACCCGATGTTGTCCATGTACTTTACGATGGGCGGATTGTAAAAACGGCAGGGAAGGAACTTGCATTCGAGCTTGAAGAAAAGGGTTACGACTGGATAAAAAAAGAGGTTGATAATCAAGACTGAAATGAACGGAAAATCTGAAGTATCGGAATTTTATTCAGGGCTTTACACTGACAACATAAAAAAGATTGAAGAGGGCTCTTCTGCTTTTATTAATTCATTCAGGAAAGAGGCTTTTGAGAAGTTCAGCCAGCTTGGTGTGCCAACAAAAAAGAATGAAGCTTACAGATACACAAATCTCGATCTCTTCTTCAAGCATAACTATAAAAGCTATTTCATCCCGGATGAATCAGATTTTCAGAAAGCAGAGGAATTCAGATGTGATGTGACCGACCTTGATGCTCACGGAGTTGTTCTGGTAAATGGTTTTTATCCGACGATAAACGGTAAACTGCGGGAACTCCCCGGAGGCATTACCATTGGGAGTCTGAATGAAGCCGCTAAAAGATTCCCTGCTTTGGTTGAAAAACATTACGGAAAATATGCAAAAAGCGATTCAGATGGTTTGATACATCTGAACACCGCAATGGCTTCCGACGGGGTATTTATTCACGTACCACGCGGAACCGTGCTTAAAAAGCCTGTTCAGGTCGTGAACCTTGTTGATTCAGTTGAAGACACTTTCAACCAGCACCGGAACCTTATAATTGTTGAGGAGAATGCTGAATTCACCTTGATTATATGCGATCATACCCTCTCGCCACAGAAGTTTCTGACCAATGCTGTCTCTGAAATACATATTGGTGAGAATTCGCATTTTGATATTATCAGGGTGCAGAACGAACACAACAATGCGTGCAAGATAACTCATACATTTATGCACCAGGAGAGGAACAGCTACGCTGCTTCAAATAACATTACTCTCCATGGCGGACTTGTTCGCAACAGTACATATCACTATCTGGGGGGAGAAGGAGCAGAGTGCAATTCCTTCGGTCTCTACCTTTCAGATAAATGGCAACATGTCGATAATTTTGTGAATGTCGACCACGCTTTTCCGAATTGCACAAGTAATCAGCTGTTCAAGGGAGTTCTTGACGAAATGGCAACCGGTGCATTTAACGGCCGGATTTATGTTGCTCCCAATGCGCAGGGAACCCTGGCTTACCAGAAGAATAACAATATCCTTCTGACAGACGATGCCAAAATGGATACAAAGCCCCAGCTGGAAATCTATGCTGATGATGTAAAATGTAGTCATGGAGCTACTGTGGGCCAGCTTGATGATAATGCACTTTTCTATATGCAGTCGAGAGGTATCGATAAACGGCAGGCAAGGCTTATGCTGATGTTCGGATTCGCTCACGAAGTGATACAGAATATCAAGGTCGAGGCTCTGCGGGAAAGAATGGATAATCTGGTAATGCAAAGGCTTAAAGGTGAATTGTCACGATGTGCCAGCTGTATGGTTAAATGTGGTTAAATTACGACCCAGGTGAAAGATATCTCAGAAATAAGAGCCGATTTTCCGTTGCTACAAAGGAAAGTTTATGATAAGTCGCTTATCTATTTTGATAACGGCGCAACCACTCAGAAGCCTCTCTGTGTGCTTGATGCAGTGAAGGAGGTTTATACTACTTATAACGGAAATGTACACAGGGGCGTACATGCTATGAGCGATCTGACCTCCGAAGCTTATGAAAGTGCAAGGGAAAAAGTCAGGTTATTCATTAATGCCGGCAAACGTGAAGAAATAGTTTTCACATCGGGGACAACAGGTTCAATAAACAGTATTGCCTTTACTTTTGGTGAGAGATACATTAAACAGGGTGATGAGATTATTCTGAGCAACCTTGAACATCATGCCAATATAGTTCCGTGGCAGATGATGTGCGAGCGGAAGGGAGCAACACTTAAAGTTATTCCTATAGATGATAACGGCGAGATACTTTTTGATGAGTACATTAAGCTGTTTTCGAAAAGAACCAGGATTGTCGCGGTGACGCAGGTATCAAATGCCCTTGGAACAATCCTTCCTGTAAGAAAAATAATTGAAGCTGCCCATGCACTTAATATTCCAGTCCTTATTGACGGAGCACAGGGTGTTCAGCATGGGATCGTAGATGTTCAGCTGCTTGACTGTGATTTCTATGTTTTTTCAGGACATAAGATCTATGGGCCAACTGGCATAGGAGTACTTTACGGTAAAGAGAAATGGCTCTCTGAGCTGCCTCCTTACCAGGGTGGCGGTGATATGGTCGAAAAGGTGACTTTTGAGAAAACTACATATAACCAACTTCCTTTTAAATTCGAAGCAGGAACAATGAATTATGCCGGAGCAATTGGTCTTGGGACGGCTCTGGACTATGTGACAAACCTGGGAAGACAGGAGATCGCTCTTCGCGAAAAAAAACTATTGGACTATGCAACCAAAAGGTTATCCGCAATTAATGAGCTCAGGATATATGGTAATTCAAATAATAAAATTTCCACTATTTCATTCCTTCTCAGGGATATTCATCAGTATGACACGGGAATGATACTTGACAAGCTGGGAATTGCTGTCAGGACAGGCACTCATTGCGCGCAGCCGGTGATGGACCGCTTCGGAATTGAAGGCACAGTGAGGGTCTCCATGTGTTTTTACAATACTACAGAAGAGATTGACGTCCTTGGCATGGGAATTGAAAAAGTGATAAGCATGTTTTCATAAGGAAGGTTATGACAATTAATGAGGTTCAGGATAACATAATTGAGGAGTTTTCATTGTTCGATGACTGGATGGATAAGTACAATGTTCTCATTGATATGGGAAAAGGATTACCTGTTATCGATCCGAAATTCAAGGTAAAGGATTATCTCATTGAAGGCTGTCAGTCAAAGGTATGGCTTCACCCCAAATATGACGGCAATATGATTTCGTTCAGTGCCGACAGCGATGCTATAATAACACGGGGAATAGTAGCTCTGCTCATAAAAGTTCTTTCAGGAAGGACCCCCGATGAAATTATCAGAGCAGACCTCTATTTTATCGACAGGATCGGACTCAGGCAGAATCTTTCCCCGACCCGTTCAAACGGACTATTGGCTATGGTGAGGCAAATGAAACTGTATGCAATTGCCTTTAAAGCTAACAGTATTTAAACTAAATAAAATGGATCCTTCAGAACAACTTGAAATAGAGACCAGAATAGCGGGAGTTCTCAAGAGCATTTATGACCCGGAGATCCCGGTAAACATTTATGATCTCGGGCTTATTTATAATATTGAACTCGGTGACGATCATGTTGCACATATCACCATGACCCTCACCGCACCAAATTGTCCCATGGCGGAAGATCTTATTGAAGAGGTAAAATATAAGGTTGCCGGCATAAAGGGAGTGAAGGAGTGTGATCTCAAACTGACTTTTAATCCTCCATGGGATAAAAACATGTTAAGTGATGAAGCAAAGCTTGAGCTTGGGTTTCTTTAATAAAAAAGCCATGTCCGACTCAACAGAAAATAATCTTTCGGCTGCTTTAAAGAACAAAGCATCTGAACTTGGCTTTAATATCTGCGGTATTGCAAGGTCACGTATCCTTGAGGAGAATGGTCCTCGACTTAAATCGTGGGTTGATGCCGGGATGAACGATATAATAGGGTACCTGGCCAGGGACATCGATAAAAGACTCAATCCGGAAAGCATATTTCCGGGAGCTAAATCGCTGGTAGTGACAGGATTGAGCTACTACTCAGAAAAATTGCAGAAAGATCCCGAAGCACCTGTCCTTTCAAGATACACTTATGGATCCGATTATCATGAAGTGATAAAAGCGAAGCTTGATAAGCTTCTGACCTGGATAAAAAGTGTTAAGCCGGAAGCTGAAGGAAAACCTTTTGTTGACAGTGCTTCAATCCTTGAAAAACCATGGGCAAAAGAGGCAGGGCTTGGATGGCAAGGCCGTCATTCAATTTTAATCAATAAGGAAATCGGATCATTCTTTTTCATCGGAATCCTGATCCTGAATATAGAACTTGATTATGATACACCATTCACCGAAGAGTATTGCGGGGATTGCAGGATATGTCTGGATGCCTGTCCGACAGGTGCTATAAACAATAACAGGACAATTGATGCAAGAAAATGTATTGCAAATGTAACGATTGAAAGGAGAGGTCCAATTCCAGCGGAATTGATACCGTTTCTGGGCCGAAGGATTTATGGCTGTGACAGGTGTCAGGAGGTTTGCCCCTGGAATAAAAAAGTAAAAACAAAAAAAACGCCTGAATTCACTATAAACGATAAGATTGCAGAAATGAGTCCCGTAGACTGGAGGAATCTTTCAATGGAACAGTTTTCAATGCTCTTTGAAAGAACTTCAATGAGCAGGGTAAAGTATGAAAAGCTGATGGGGAATATTGAGGTTGCTTTAAAGTCAGATAGTTGATTTTATCAAATTATCTTCCATCACTGACTTACAATTCACTTTTACAGCCAACCCCCTTTCCAGCCTGCCTCCGGAGGGAAAGACGGTAAAATCCTGACAAAACAGCCATTCAATTAAAATAACTGGTGTTTCTTTTTACCTTTCTGATAAAATTACGTCTTACTTATAAATAGTTCAAAAACTTTGATTGAAAAGGAACTTATAGAGGAGTGCAGGAATGGCAATCTGCATAATTTCAGAAAAGTTGTTGAAAAAACCACGCCAATGATTTTCTCGGTCGCTTTCAGGATGCTCGGTGACGAAGATGCTGCACGTGATATTGTTCAGGATACAATGGTCACTATATGGCAAAAGCTGTCCAGGATCAAAACAGCTGACAGTTATAAAACATGGACATACAGAATTGCCGTGAATAAATGCTACGATCAGCTGAGAAAACAGAAACGGCAGAAAGAAAGCAGATACGATGATAAGACATGGGCGATTATTTCAAATCATCTGTCAGAAGAAGGTATCACGGAACTTGAAAATAAGGAGAATGCACAAATAATAAATCTTTTGACAAATAAATTAAGCCCTAAGCAGAAAGCCGTATTTATTCTTTCAGAGCTTGAGGAGATACCGGTTGGTGAAATAGCGAAAATAACAGGAATGAACAGGTCGGCAGTAAAAGCAAACCTTTATTATGCAAGGAAAAATATCGAATCACTTTTGCAGAAATACTTATGAAGATGACAACGGAAAATGACAAGTATAAAAAGATGATGAAAATTCTGCGGAATTCCAAACCTGATTTAAATCAACCGGAAGAAATTGAAAATGAGGTTATAAGAAAGATACATTTTGAAAATCAAAAGTCCGGCAGAGTATCAGATTTTATTGAATCTCTTTTCGGATGGGTCTATATCGGATGGGTCAGAAGAAGCCTTATCGGGGCAGCAGTAATCCTGGTTGCTGTTTTTGTTTATCAGCAGGCATTCATTTTTAAGCAGGTAAAGAATATCAGCAAACAGGTCGTAATTACGGGGAATGAGACAGCGCCAGTTTTTTCATCAGTACTTGATAAAAGGCTGACCCTTTATAAAATATCAACCAGATTATCCCCGGGAGGGGAAATAAATATATCAGAGAGCCAGCTTGAAGAACTCCTTGATTCTTATAACAATTTGCAGGTAAAATATAAGGATCTGATAAGAATAATTGAAGAAAACCCTGAATTGGAGAAATATTTTGAAAATAAGCTTAATCAAGAAAAGAAATATAAACCTGAAATATAAGAAAATGAAAAACAGGAAATTAAAACTCATCATTTCTCTGGCTCTCGTCATGGCAGCTTCTTGCGACGAACCGGAAACCGTGGTTACCAATATTATTCATACTGACGGATCTGTGACAAGGAAGATTGAAATGAAAAACACCGAAAACAAGTTTGAAGTTTCTAAATTGCAGGTTCCTTTCGATAGCACCTGGATAATAATGGATTCATTGGAGATTTCAGAAAAAGGCGACACTACATGGGTGAAGCGCGCCGAAAAACTGTTTGCCAGAGTAGAAGATATTAACAAGGAATATGCTGCTGACAGCGGAGCGAATAAAGATGCTGTGAGGCATGCGGAATTCAGAAAAAAATTCAAATGGTTTAATACCGAATATAACTTCTCTGAAATCATTGATAAAAAAATGAAGTATGGCTACCCGGTCGCGGATTTCCTCAATCCCGAAGAGCTTCAATGGTTTTATTCACCCAATAACCTTAAAGAGGAGAAGAAAAATGGTCCCGACAGCCTTAAATTTAAAATATTCAGTGACACTGTGGATAAAAAGCTTGAAAGGTGGTATTTAAAGGATATAATTTCAGAATGGATCGGTGAATTTACTGTACTCACGGAAGGGAAAGCAGGCAATGACATGGCAAAGGAATCATTAAAACGGCGGGAAAATGAATTCGTAAAAATCGTCGGAAGGAACATCGAACATTTTGATAGTCTCTGGTCGAACGGAACTCTGCTCAGGGAATTTCTTGGAGAGGCCAAGGCACTTAAATTTAAAACTGAAGCCGACTCAGCAGCCAATATTGCTACTAAACGATTTTGGGATTCTTTTAAGTCTTATACAGTAAGAACAGTGATGCCGGGCAAACTAACAGGTACGAATGGATATATTGATTCTGCCGGTATTTTATTATGGCCTGTCGACTCCGACTATTTCCTGACTGAACAATATAAAATGCAGGCTGAATCAAAGATCCCTAACAAATGGGCATGGATAGTGTCGGGCTTATTCCTGTTGTTTGTTTTCACAGGTATCATTTTTAAGAAAAAAAGTAAAGGCTGAGAATCTCAGCCTTTAAAACTAACCTGATAATCTAATCTTTATTTATCTAACCTAACACTAACTTTTATAGTCCTTAAGGATAAGCATCAGCTTTTGCCTTGTAAAGAATATCCTGCTTTTTACTGTTCCTATTTTTAATCCCAGCCTCTCGGCTATCTCATGGTATTTAAAGCCATCAATGTGCATTCTGAATGGAACCCTGAATTCATCATTTAATGAATCTATTGCTTTTTCGATCTCATCCTGCGCGTTCTTTGATTCAGGGGAGATAAATCCTTTGTCGTGTGGCATATTTAAATAATATAGATCCTGTGTTCCGTCGATTATTGTGTTCTCCTTCACATTACGTCTGTAATTATTAATAAAAGTGTTTTTCATTATAGTAAATACCCATGCCTTAAGGTTGGTATAATCGACAAATTTTTCCTTATAAGTTATAGCCTTGAGATACGTGTCCTGAACAAGATCCAGTGCATTATCCCTGTCCAAGGTGAGACTCATTGCAAACCTTTGAAGATTGCTTTTCATTTCGATCAGACTATTGTTGAATTCATGTGCTGTCATGGTCTTTTGTTTTTTGATTGTTCAACAAATATATACACGTAATAAAAGATAAACAAATCTTAATATCTTATAATCCTTTAAATCTATTTGCTTTCTAAATTGGTATTATATGTAAATAACATAATATCAAATAGGTATAACTGGATATCGGGAGCTATTCTAAATTTTGAATAAATTGCATTGGATGAGGAAAAGCTTAATTCAATTTCTTCTTTGGAATTAGCCTCACCCTAAAGAGGCTGTTTCAAAAGCTATTTTAACCACCTCCCCCTGACCGAAACGTCAGGGGGAGGTGGTTGACTTTTGAGACAACCTCCTTTATCAGTGCAATGTATTTAAGCCCCTTCTCTTTCAGGAGAAGAGGTTTGGGGATGAGGTTAGTTTTATATGAGGAGAAGGAGGAGGGGTGAATAAAAAACAGTTTATCTGTAGGGATAATATATTATTTTGCTCAACTTTTGTACTTTTAGAGAAAAAAGAAAATGGATTTTAATATAAAACTCAGTAACGGTCAGATCCTCAGGGGTTTCATCAAAAGTCCTGGTAAAAACCTTCGTGCAGTCGTGATCCTTATCCACGGGCGGGGTGAACATATTCAACGATACAGTAACTGGGCAGGTTTATTTAATGAGGTAATGATAGGTTTTGCAGGTGTTGACCTTCCGGGTCATGGGCGCTCAGACGGCAAACGAGGACATATTAAGAGTTACGCACTTACGGATGAAATGATCAATATCCTGTTAAATGAATGCCGGAAAACATTTCCGGGAGTTCCGCTTTTCCTTTATGGTCATAGCCTTGGAGGCGGTATTGTACTTGATTATCTGGTCCGCAACGATCCGAAAGTGATGGGAGCAATAGTTACATCCCCCTGGCTTAAGCTGTCATTTAAGCCTAAAGAATCAATGGTCAGGCTGGCTAACATGTTGAGGATTGTTTTTCCGGCACTGATTATGCCTGCCGGACTGGTGGTAGAGCATCTTTCGCATGACCAGAAGGTTGTGGATGCTTTTAAAAATGATCCCCTGAATCATAACAAAATTTCGTTGAGCTTGTTTCATGCAGCAATTTCTGCGGCATCAAATGCACTGAATAATGCCGCCAGTCTGAACAAACCCCTGCTCCTGATGCATGGAACAGATGACCATATCTGTTCCCCTGAAGGAAGCCGTGAGTTTGCATCAAAGACCACCCTGGCTGAACTAAAATTGTGGGATGGAGGATACCATGAGCTTCACAATGACTTGTACAGGCATGAGGTGTTCAATTATATTGTAACCTGGCTCAACTCCAGGCTTGCATAATAAATTCCCTTCATCAGGATGGAATTGAGAACAACATTCAGCATTGAGCCTTCCGCTCAGAAGATAACCTACAATGATCCGGTTATGTTCATTGGTTCATGTTTTGCCACATCAATCGGAAACCAGCTTGAACTCGGGCGAATGCCTGTCATGATAAATCCAGCAGGAACGGTTTATAATCCTGTGTCGGTCTGCAATACAATTGAAACAATCACCAGCAGAAAAAAATATGATTCCGGTGATCTCTGTAAATATGAGGACACATATATTAGTTTTGATCATTACACCGATTTTTCATCAGGCAATTCTGAAGAGATACTTAACAAAATAAACACCAGGTCTGAAGAAGCCCGGAAGTTTGTATCAAGTGCCAGGTTCCTTTTTGTCACGTTTGGCACAGCCAGAGTATTCAGATTAATCGAATCGGGTAAAATTGTGTCGAACTGCCATAAAATTCCTGCATCCAGGTTTACTCATGAGCTGTTATCAACTGACTATATAACTTCTTTATGGAACGATCAGCTTGATAAGCTGAAATCACTTTTCCCTGATTTGAAGGTTGTGTTTACAATAAGCCCGGTCCGTCACTGGAAGGATGGAGCCCATGGTAACCAGGTAAGTAAATCGGTTTTATTCCTTGCAGTTGAAAAACTGTTGGAACATCCATCAAGACCAGCCTATTTTCCGGCTTATGAGCTTGTTATGGATGATTTGCGAGATTATCGTTTTTATGACGACGATATGCTTCACGTGTCAGACCTGGCAGTCGATTATATCTGGGAGTCATTTTGCGACTGTTTTTTTGATGAAACCACAGCTGGTCTGTGGAAGGAAGTTGCCAAAATTTCAAAAGCTGTATCCCACCGGATACAGACTGATAACAAGAATCAGGTAAGAAAATTCGCTGAAAATATTCTCTCAAGAATCGATCTGATGACTCAAAAGAATCCATTTATTAACCTGGAGAGAGAAAGGGAATACTTTTTAGGGCTTTTAGAAAGTCGGAAAACTTCAAGTAATTAATAAAATAGAGATTCCTCGCTGTCGCTCAGAATGACAGAGTATTTTTAATAGTAGGTAGGAGGGAAGAAAGGGCGTTTCGAATTCAACGAAACGCCCTTTCTTCTCTCCCCAATGCAAAAAAGCGAAATTGTCATCCCGAATCCCGAGGATCGGGATGAGGGATCTCAACTTCAATAACCAATTGGTTAAGGAATGTTGACATTAGTAATAGATCCCCCGACTGGCGGAGTTTTCAGTAGACTTAAGTAATCTTAACTGAACCCTTCCAG
>Ga0326726_10001249_pt1 | contig 23674 bp, 18 predicted proteins | sample MHFenrmetagenome_2_FD_207603 | JGI IMG/M metagenome (GOLD analysis project Ga0326726, IMG submission 207603) | Lab enriched peat soil microbial communities from Michigan Hollow, Ithaca, NY, United States - MHF15MN | ecosystem: Environmental > Terrestrial > Soil > Wetlands > Peat | place: USA... | reverse complement strand
TCATTCCCGCGCCGGCCCGGCCGCTGGCGTTGAGTGCGGCCAGCCGGTGTTCCTTCGCGGACCAGATCAGGGCAAACATGTCGCCCCCGATCCCGGTCATGTGCGGCTCCACCAGGTTGAGCACCGCCGCGGCGGTGACCGCGGCGTCGATCGCGTTGCCTCCGTGCTGCAGGACGGCCAGTCCCGCCGCGGTGGCGAGCGGCTGACTGGTGGCGATGACGCCGTGGGGGGCGTAGACCGCCGAACGGCCGGCGAGGGTCGAAGGACGCGGGGAAGGCGCCGGCGTCTGTGCGGACACCTCGGGGGACAGGCAGAGCCCGAGGGCGAGCGTGGCAAGGAGGCGGGATGTCATGGCCACCATGGTACCGGGCTCAGCCGACCGGAGCCAGCCCCGCTGGCCGTTTGGGCGGCGGATGACTAGGATCTCTGGCCGTATGCCCGCCCCAGATCCCCGACTATCAAGGCGTTCCCGGAGGCACCCCATGCAGCGCATGCCGCTGTCCGCCGCCATTCTTGTGCTTGCAATATCGGGCTGCAAGGCCCCCGCGCCGGCGCAGCCCGAGTCCACTCCCCCGGCCGTGGACCCGACAGCAGTGGTCGACCAGTACATGGCCGGCTGGAATGCGCACGACGCCGCCCGGGCGGCCGCCTCATTCACCGATGATGTGACATACTACGACGCCAGCGTTGGTGTTCCGCAGGTGAGCCGCGACTCGGCCCTGAAGAACGTGATCCAGGCGTTCCTGACGGCCGCGCCGGACTGCAGCTGGATTCGGGACTCCACCCCGCCAATCGTCGGGCCGGACGGGATCGCGTTCCAGTGGACTTTCAGTGGCACCCACACGGGGCCGTTCGCCGACGGCACCAAGCCCACGGGGAAGAAGTTCAGCTTCAAGGGCGCGACGCTGATCCGGCTTCGGGGCGACAAGATCGCGTATCAGGGAGACTTCTACGACGCCTACGGTTTCCTCAAGCAGCTGGGGCTGGCCAAGTAATGGCGCGGATCGCGCTCATCGGCGATCACAACCCGGAGGTAACCGCGCATCGGGGCTGGAGCAGCTCACCCGCGTGGTCCCTCCGGCGCTCGGCCTTCGCGTGAGAGCACCCGTCGTAGGAATGCGCGGGAAGGCACGCGCCTCCGGGACCACCGCGGGCTCGCCGCTCCGCAAACGCGGATCTCGGACCTCGGAACGCGGAACTCGGAACTGTCCTAGAAGCTCCACGTAAGGACCAGCTGCCCCGTCCCATGGTGACCCGCGGGCCCGCCAAGATCCAGCCCCGAGCCTATCGGAGCGGACAGTGGGTTGAGCAGCGGCCTGGAACCCGCCGGGTTGCCGGTCTGCAGAGCCGGATCCGTGCTGACCGTGATCTCACCAGTGATCCCAGGACCCAGCCGGCCGATCTGCACCAGGGCGCTGGCCTTGAATCCCCCTTCCACGCCGGCGAGAGCCCCCTCGCGACCGTCGTTCATGCGGATGAAGGCCCGGCCGAAGGTGCCGATCGGTGAGTACTCCACACTGACCTTCCCCAGCGGACTGTTGACCGTCGCGGTCCGGATCAACGGGGGCGGGCAAGGCGGGCGGGGCGGAAAGAGCGGAACTCAGAACTCCGAACTCGGAACTCGGCACTCGGAACTCGTAACTCGGAACTCAGACTGTCGTTCGACCTAGCCATTCGGCCGATACCCCGGCCTTCCCCCTTGGCCCACATTCCCTCCAGTTCACTGGCAACCCAACCGGAGGCACCGTCCGATGTCCAGCACGTCCCCAGGCCCACTCCAGGCCCTGTCCGACGCTCTCGCGGCGGCGGTCGAGCAGGCCGCTCGTGCCGTCGTCGCCGTCCATGCCCGTCCCCGGCTGCCGTCGAGCGGGGTACACTGGCGCGACGGAATCGTGGTCACCACCGACGGCACCATCCGCCGGACCGACGGCATCAGCGTCACCCTGCCCGATGGCCGTTCGGTAAACGCGACGCTCCAGGGACGGGATCCGGGTACCGACCTGGCGGTGCTGCGCATTCCGGCGGGTTCGCTGCCGGTTGCGCAGCTGGCGACCGAGACGCTGAAGCCGGGTCATCTGGTGCTGGCCCTCGGGCGAATCGACGAGTCCGGCCCGCGGTCGAGCTTCGGCGCGGTGAGCAGCACCGGTGGGGCCTGGCGCAGTTGGAAGGGCGGAGAGGTCGACTGGCGGCTCCAGTCCGACCTCACGATCTACCCCGGACTGGGTGGTGGGCCTCTGGTCGATGTCGCCGGTCTGGTGCACGGGGTCAACTCGGGCGGCCTTAGTCGTGGGCTGGCCACTACCATCCCGGTGAAGACGGTGGAGCGTGTGCTGGCCGCGCTGCTGGCGCGGGGTTACGTCGCCCGCGGCTACCTGGGTGCGGCGCTCCAGGCTGTCCGCTTCTCCGACGCCGCCCGCCAGCGGATTGGGCTCAAGGACGCTGGAGGACTGGTGGTGCTCGAGGTCGATCCCGAGGGACCCGCATCCGTCGGCGGCCTTATGCTGGGGGACGTGGTGGTGACAGCCAATGGCAAGCCGCTGGAGAGCCCCGACGACCTGCTCCGGCTGCTGGGCAGCGACATGGTCGGCCGCACGCTCAACCTCGAACTGGTCCGCGCCGGCGCCCGCACCACCGCCGACTTGCTGGTCGGCGAACGGCCGCGTCGCTCCGCATGAACGCGCTGGCCGCCATCCTCGGCGCACAGGCCGCGGTCTCGGCCCTGGCGGAGCGGGTGCGCCAATCCACGGTCGAGCTCCGCTCCGGGGCGCATCACCTCGGTGCCGGTATTGCGTGGGGGGAAGATCTGGTGCTGACCAACGCCCACGTGGCCTCGGACGACCGGCCCGAAGTCACCAGCGCGCGAGGACGCACCCGCGCTGCCCGGCTCATTGCCCGCGACCCCGCCCGGGATATTGCCCTGCTCCGGGTCAGCGACCTGGACCTCGCTCCCGTATCGCTTGGCCGAGCCGATCGGCTCCGCCCGGGCATGCTGGTGTTCGCCGTTGGTCACCCCCTCGGCGTGGTCGGGGCGCTGTCGACTGGAGTGGTGCACGCGGTGGGGACGGCTCCCAGCCGGCTGTTCCCGCCCGGCCCGGGGCAGCGGTTCCGCTGGCTGCAGCTCGATCTGGATGTCGCTCCCGGCAACTCGGGAGGACCGGTCCTGGACGCGGCGGGAGAAGTCGTCGGGCTCACCACCATGATCTCGGCGGGACTCACCCTGGCGGTGCCTGGCGAGGAAGCGCTTCGCTGGGCCACCCGGAGACTCGAGGAATGTCGCCGCTCCGCGTCCTGATCCGGGCCGGCTCCGCTCGGGATGCTGCCAACTATCGCGAGCTGCTCACCAACGGCGGGGAGCTGACGGTCGTGGGCGACCCGGCCGGCGCCGACGTGGTGCTGCAGTTGTTGGGCGACGACGACGATCCCCCTGAGCTCCCCGACGGGGGTCCCCCGCTGCTGGTCCTGGTGAGCGACGAGGCCGATTCCCCGATGGGCGCCGAGCTGGAACGGCGTGGGGCGAGTGTGTTGTCCGATGGCGTGTCGCGAGCCCAGCTGGTCGCGGCGCTGCGGGCGGTAGCGAGTGGCCTCTCGGTGCGGAATCCGTCCGGCTCGCCCCGGCCGCTGCGTGCGGGCGTTTCCTTCGGGGCGGACGCGGAGGGTCTCACACCCCGAGAAAGGGAACTGCTGCGCTTCCTGGGTGAGGGCATGGGAAACCGGGAGATCGCGCAGGCGCTGGGGCTGTCGGATCACACGGTCAAGTTCCACCTGCACTCCATTTATGCCAAGCTGGGGGCGCGTACCCGGACTGAGGCGGTGAGCGTCGCGGTACGGCGGGGGTTGCTGATGCTGTGAGGGTGAGCGGGCTGGGGCGGACGGTCGGTCGAGACGGACAAGACGGTCGAGGGAGCGGCTCTGACGGCCCCACCCACCGTCACCCCCGGCGCGCCAGGTTCCTCGAGGTTCTCCGGGCCACCACTCGGTGAGCTCCCAGCCGGGCGACGAGCTGGGCCGCATCCCGCGCGGCGTGGCCATCGAGACTCACATCCTGGTGCAACGTCTCGCGCAGCAGGTGCTCTTCCTTGCGCAGGTTGAGGATGACGGCGCGGAACTCGATGGTGAGGGTGGCGGTTGCCGTGCATTGCGGGCAACCCTTGAGCACATAGACCAGCTGGTCCTTGCCGAGCAGTCCCCCCGCGTCCGCTCCGGGAGACGGTACCTCCAGTATTCCCGCCACGACCTGCGCCGCCCTGATCCGATGGATGCCGGCGTTGCCGGGACTCCGAATGATCGCCCTGCCGAGCTCGACCCCGGCCCACTGGTCGCAGCGCTCGCAGAACGGCTTCCGCGTTGCCTCCCCGCCCAGCCAGCCGCTCACGCCAAGCACGATGGCCGCCTCCAGTGCCCAGATCAGGTAGACCATGGCGCCCGAGATCTCCGGCGCCTCCGATCCCAGGACGTGCCACCCCGTGGTGGTGGTCGCCTTGAGATAGTCGGCTACCGCCACATCGCCGAATTGTCCGGTGGCGTGGCGAAATGCTACGTAGTGCGAGGCTGCCAGGGCCACCAGCCCGAGCAGCCACCCCGCAACCCGGCCCACCTGGGGGTTGCGACACTTGCCTCGATCCACCGCGGTCCAGGCCAGCCAGCCGGTCAGACCTCCCAGCACCGGCACGAAGAAGGTCGCCACGACGATAGCCGTGCCGCCGTGCGCCGCGAATAGCTCAACGATCCATTGGTAGGGCCACGCCACCAGGGCGGCCGCCAGCGCCAGCACCAGGACGACAGGTGCGGTGAGCGGCCCTATTCGGCCGCTGGGGCTGAAGCGCGCGAGCATCACCGGCTCCCGAGAAGGGTCTGCATACTCGTGAGACGTAGCCGACCGGCGAGGATTCTCAGCCTCGTTCTCCGGTACTAATCCAGGACAAGACGCGGTGAAGCGCGGGAAGCCGGGAGGGATCTCAGCATGTACCTTACTGGCGTGGAATCGACGTCGACGACGGCCGCCTCCGGGCGTGCCTCTACCATAAGGAGTCCGGGATGACTGAATCCGATCGCGAACCGATCGTCACTATCGCGCTGCTCGCCGCCCTGGCCGATGGCCAGGCGACCCCGGAGGAGAAGACCCAGCTGGAGCAGGCCCTGACCCGACTCGGGGTCACCAATCTCGAGGCCATCGCCCGCCGGGTCGCGGCCGGCCAGATCCAGCTGGCGGAGGTCGCGCGCACTCTCTCGGGCGACGATGCCCGGCGGCTGGCCTACGAAACCGCGGTGGTGGTGTGCCACACCGACGGCCCCGCCAACGAGAAGGAAACCGGGTTCCTGGCCGAGCTCCGCGCCGCGCTGGGGCTCGACGCCGCGAGCGTCGCCCCGGTCGAGGAGGGAGCCGCCGCCGTGGCCGCGGCGCCGGTGACTCCAGCGGCCCAGCTCGGCGCCGGGGCCCCGCCCTCGGTGGCGGGGCTGGACGATTTCATCCTGCAGCAGGCGATCATCGCCGGGGCGCTGGAGTTGCTCCCCGAGGGCCTGGCCAACATCGCCATCCTCCCGATCCAGCTTCGCATGGTCTATCAGGTCGGGCAGCGTCACGGGCAGCAGTTGGACGTCAATCAGATCAAGGACCTTGCGGGGACGCTCGGCATCGGCGCCGCGGCGCAGGTGGTGGAGGGCGCGGTGCGAAAGCTCTTTGGCGGCCTCACCAAGGGACTGTTCGGCGGCATGGTCGGCGGGGCCACGGGGGTGGCAGCGGGCGCGGCGGTTACCTTCGCAACCACGTATGCCCTGGGGCACGTCGCCAAGCAGTATTATGCCCAGGGCAGGCGGCTGAGCACCGAGGATCTCCGGACGCTGTTCGCGCGGTTCCAGGAGGAGGCCAGGACGGTGTTCCCGAAGGTCCAGGCGCAGGTCCAGAGCCAGGCCCGGTCGCTCAACCTGCAGAGCCTGCTGGGTTCGCTCCGCTGATCCCTGGGTTGTTGCTCGGCCGCGGTCCCGGCCATCACCGATACGCGAGTGGCGATTACCCACGAGTCGTCCGTTCCGCTCCTGCCTCGACCCGCGGTGGAGGTCGGGCGGCTGATCGCGCTCGGGTACCTGGCCCAGGCGACCCGCGCCCGGCCTCGCATTGACGACCCGGCCGACGCGGAAGGCCTGCACGACTTCCGCGTCGCCTTGAGGCGGCTCAGGAGCTGTCTCCGGGCCTTTCGACCGGAGCTGGAGAGCACCGTCGGCCGGCGGCTTCGCCGCCGCCTGCGGCAGCTGGCAGACGCCACCGGGGCGAGACGCGATCTGCAGGTGCACGGCGCCTGGGTGGAGGAACAGCTGCAAGAGTTGACTGCACGGGAACGGATCGGGGCGGAGTGGCTGCTCGAGTGGATGGCCCGACGGGAGGAGCGGGCGGGCCAGCGTCTCGCCAGGACGGTACGTGAGAGGTATCCCCGACTGAGACGCCGGCTCGAGCGCAGGCTCTCGTTCTATCCCATCCCCGTGTCACTCGATGGGGAAACTCGGCTCGAACCCGCCGGCGCGGCGGTCGCCCGCACCCTCAGGACCATGACGCTGGAGCTCGAACACGCCCTGGCACGGGTGCATTCGATCTCGGATGACCGCGAGGCGCACCTCGCCCGCATCGCGGCGAAACGGCTGCGCTACCTGCTGGAGCCGTTTGCCGGTGAGCTCCCCGGGGCGCCGGTCCTGATCGATCGCCTCAAGCTGCTGCAGGATGCCCTCGGCGACCTGCACGACGTACATGTGTTCGTCGGAGAGCTGCGGGATGCGCTGGAGGAGGTCGCGGGAGAGGGCACCGACCAACCGGTACCGGCGCCGCCCGATAGCGGGGCTGTTGAACCCGGCGGGGCGCTAGACGGCGCCGCGGAGGGTCTCGTCGCGCTCGCAGGCCGGCTCCGGGGGCGCGGCGAGAGGACCTTCGCGGACTTCAAGGCCGGATGGCTCGGGGACGCTCCCGGCGGGTTCTTCGATGCGGTCAGGGCGCTCGCCATGGCCGCCGGGTGTGCCGGCAGGCCGCCCCGGGAGATCGAGCGCAAATACCTGCTCCGCGAGCTGCCGCCACACGCGCTCACCTGTCCAGCCGAGGCAATTGACCAGGGCTGGTTGCCGGGGACTGTGCTGGTGGAGCGGCTGAGGCGGATCCGGTCGGCCCGGGGCGAGGAGTGGTTCCGGACCGTGAAGACCGGGTCCGGAGTCAGCCGGATCGAGCTGGAGGAGACCACCACCGCCACGCTGTTCGAGTACCTCTGGCCGCTCACCCAGGGATGCCGGGTCAGCAAACGCCGCTACCTGGTGCCGGACGGCGACCTGACCTGGGGGATCGACGAGTTCACCGATCGTGACCTGGCCCTGGCCGAAGTGGAGCTCCCCCGGGAGGATTTCCCGGTGGAGCTGCCGGAGTGGCTGACGCCGTACGTGGTGCGGGAGGTAACCGGAGAACAGAACTACGTGAATCGCTATCTGGCGATGTGAGTCATTTCGTGCGGCGTTTCGTCGTGACGCCGGCGACCTTCTCCGGGGCGCTCACCCCGTAGGTCGCGGCGATCTTGGTGCCGGTGAGGCGGGCCGTCAGTGTCTGCGCCACCGGCTTGGTACCGGGAGTCCACCGGGTGGCTGCCCGGCCCGCTTCGTCCGTGACGACCTTCGCCACCGAGACTCGCCCGCCAGTCACCGCGAACATGACCGGCACCTTGTGGACCGGGTTGCCATGGCTGTCGGTGACGGTGGCGGTGAGCGTAACCGGACCCCCGACTTTCGCAGTCTCTTCCTTGAGTGTGATCGCCGCGGCCGGCCCCGCCGTTGCGTGGGCGGTGACTCGGGCGACCGAGTCGATCCCCGCCACGCGTGCCTCGAGGACCTGGGCTCCCGCCGTGTCCCCCAGCGTCCAGCGGACCAGGGCCCGACCCTGGGTATCCACCTTGGGCGAGGGGTCGGCCACACTGCCGCGCAGCGCCCGTACCGTGACGGTGGCTTCCAGCACCGGATTTCCCCCGGCATCCAGCGCCATGACGATCACCGGCTGCGCCAGCGGCCGGCCCACCACACCCTGAACCGGGGTTCCCCGAATCGCGATCGTGGCCGGCGGTCCGGGCAGTGCGGTGCCGTTCACGATGAAGGGCGGGAGAGTCCGTGGATTTCCCACCTCGACCTTGAGCCGCTGAATCCCGGAGTGCGGCCCGAGCACCCACTTGGCAGAGGCCTGGCCCAGCGAATCGGTGCGTTCGCCCTGGGCTTTTACGGAGCCACGATCAAGCGTGACCCAGCCGATCGGTACATCCGCGAGCGGCGCTCCGGCCGAGTCGGTGACTCGCACGACCACCGGATCCTCGATCGCTCCGCCCACATCGGCCGTGGGTGGTGGGCCGACCAGCTCCACTCTGGTGTTGCCGGGGACCGGATCGGCCTCCGCCGAGATGGTGACGGTGCTGTCGAGGGAGAGCACCCGCGCCCTGAGTCGCTGCGGCCCGGGACGGGGACCAAGAGTCCAGTTGGCCTTCAGGCGGCCGGTCTTGTCGGTGGTGCCGGAGGAGGGGTCCACCGTGCCGCCTTCGGCGCTCAGGGTGACCGCGCTGCCGGGCACGGGGAGTCCGCCCCGGGAAAGCACCAGCAGCACAATCGGGTCCGCCTGCGGCCGGCCCGCCGGTCCATGCTGGCCCGCACCGCTCAGGATGCCGAGGGTTGCCGCGGCGAGATCCACCTGCAGCGTGACGGCCTGCTCGAGCCCGGCGACCGATGCCCGGAGCATGGTGCGTCCTGGCCCCCGTGCGGTGACCAGACCCGCCGTGTCCACCAGGGCAACGGTCGAATCGCCGCTCTGCCATCGGGTGGACCTGCCCCGGATGGTGTGACCGCGGGCATCGAGCGCGTGGGCCCGGAGCCTCAGCGTGTCGCCCTCGAGGACGTGGATGACGCTATCGGCGGCGATCACCATGCGGTCGGGGCGTTGGATCACGGTGATCCGCGCGCTGGCCGTGAGGTCCCGCACCTGAGCGGTGACTTTGGCGTTGCCCGGCCCGCGCGCCACGATGAGGCCGCTGGTGTCCACCACGGCGACCGTGGTATCGTCGCTGTGCCAGTCGACCAGCGCACCCATGAGCACCGCGCCCCGCCGGTCGGTTACCGTCACCGCAATGACCGAGGTGTCGCCGATGGAAAGCAGCGTGTCGGCCCGCGGCGACACGATGATGCGTCGCGCCGCATGGGCCGCCAGGCCGAGGTCGACGGACCCGAGCCAGGAGGTAAGCCCGAGATTCTGGGCGTTTACCAACAGGCCCGCGACCGCCGCAAAGGTGGTAATCAGCGCGGTGAACCACTTGCCCGCGCTGCCCATCACGCCGCTGGTAGCTGCCGATCTCTTCATGGGTCTCCGGAGCGCGCGCGACCACGCTCGTCGCCTGGGGGCAGGCGGGAGCGCGCCGTGTGGCTGGTGCTCATTTAAGGATTAGTATCGGCAGATGCTGTGCCACAGCGCACAGCCCAGTGCTGCGGCCTAGCTACAGGGACGTCAAATCAACACCCTGTAACGAGTTAGTTCAGTGGGGCAGGATCCAGGCAGCGAGCCGGTCCAAGGCCTCCACTACTGACTCGGGCCGCTCTTCGCCAAGGTACTGGCCGGCACCTTCGACGGTGTCTACCGCGAAGTCCGGAACCTCGGCGCGGAGCAGCTCGATCTCTTCGGGCTTGATGGAGCTGGGGTGCGGAAAAGTGCCGTGAATCAGGCGGATCGGGATGCGCGATTCCCGCAGCCGCTCCCGCAGCGACTCCGGTTCGACCGATTTCGACATCCGGCGCAGGCCGTCGATGGTGCCGTGAACGTCGGCCGCCTGGCCGGCGGTGTACTCGTCCACCACTTCGGGTGTCACCCAGCTGGTGTCACCGGAGTTCTCGATCAGGTCGTGCCGGACCCGGCTTCGGATGGTGCCCGGCCCGACGAACAGCTTGGTGAGGAATCCGCCGAATCGAAGCGCATGCTTGAGGCCCGGCGTCGCCGCGGTTTCGGCCGGACCGCCGCCGATCGAAAGGATGCCCAGTACCAGGTCCGGCCGCCGGTAGCCCAACCGGTACGCGATGGCCGCTCCCGTCGACTGGGCGATCACCAGCACACCGCTGGCGCCAAGGGTGTCGAGCGCCAGACCGATGCGATCGGCCTGGGCGGCAAAGGAGTAGTCCGCCTTCGACGGATGGGATGACCAGCCGAATCCGAGCGGCTCGATGACGATGCAACGATAGCCCTGTTGTACCAGGGGACCGGTAATCCGCCGGAAGCCATAGGCCCCGCCGAAGATTCCAGGAATGAGGAGCACCGGCGGACCCGAGCCGATGGTGGTGGTGCGAAGAACTTCTCCAGGGCCGACCTGGATGTCCCTGACCCCGCTGCTGTCCAGCAGGGCGACCAGCGACATCATGGCGATGAACACGGGGACTCTTTTCGGGCCGCGGGGAAGTGGCGGCGGGACGGGTAATCTATGTCCTGCGCCCGTCGCACGCTTGGCAGTGGCCTCGGAGCGGCAATGGTCCGGCCGGCCGCGGGCCCCTCGCTCGGAATGCCGATCGCCGAACCATGGATGGGCAAGGCGACCGCGAGCGGGCCGACAGGAGTTCACCCGGGGTTCACCGTGAATTCAACGCCCTGGTTGCAGATTGGCGGCCTACCCGGAGGAGGAGGAGGACATGCGCGCATCCCGGTTTGCCGCGTTCGCGGCGTTGACCGTGTCCCTGGCCTGTGGTGGCGACGGCAGCGGCCCCAGCCGCGACCAGTTCGTGGGGACCTGGGACGCCACCAAGCTGGAGTTCACCAACGTCGCCAATACGTCAGAGAAGGTGGAGATCATTTCACTGGGGGCGACCTACACCATTGTGCTGGAGAGCAACGGCACCTATGGGGCGACGCTGGTGGTGCCCGGGTCGGCTCCCGAGCTCACCACCGGGACCTGGTCGGTAAGTTCCGACGTCATCACGATCAAGGAGACCGGGAGTTCCGGCGATCAGCAGTTCAACTGGAGCCTGAGCGGCAATACGCTCACGATATCGGGAGCGAATACCGATTTCGATTTCGACGGGGGCGGTCCCCGTATCGACGAGCCGGCCAAGGTGAGCGCCATACTGGTCAGGCAGTAACCGGTCCGGTAGGTCCAGGTCGCTGCCCGGCCGCGCAAACCTAGGGGAGCCACACCCGTGAGGGCGTGGCTCCCTTGTTTGCATGGGGCAGGAAGGTCAGCTCACCGCGCTCAACACAAGGGTGGCGACCGCCTCCTGGTTGGCGACCACGTCTACGCTCCCCGGCAGGGGCGGTGTGGTGGTGAAGCTGGTCACCCCCGCCGGGGCGGTCAGCGTGACGGCGTAGGTGCCGGGAGGAAGCAGAGCAAACGATGCGGAGAAGATTCCGGGCGTTGCGCTGGCGACGAACCCCACGGTATGGGGGACGGCATCGGAGCCAGTGAGGGTGGCGGTGAATCCGGTCAGCGCCACGCCCGCGGGAAGGGTGACGTTCGTGCCCAGAGAGAGGTCAACCCGGGCGCTGCCCACGGGGCCGGTCACCGCGCTCAGCACAAAGGCAGCGACCGCCTGCTGGCCCCCGACGATGTCTACGCTGCCCGGCAACGGCGGTGTGGTGGTGAAGCTGCTCACCGCGGCCGGCGCGGTCAGCGTGACGGCGTAAGCGCCGGGACGCAATGGGCCAAACGATGCGGAGAAAATTCCGGGTGTTGCGCTGGCGACGAACCCCACGGTATGGGGGACGGCATCGGAGCCAGTGAGGGTGGCGGTGAAGCCGCTCAGTTCCACGCCTGGAGGAAGCGTGACGTTCGTGCCCAGGGAGAGGTCGATCCGGGCGCTTCCAAAGGCGCCGGTGGTGATCTCGGTGGCCGTGACCACCGGATGCATCACCCACTTGCCGGAGTTCCCCGCCTGGTGGCCAAAGCTCTGCGACACGTCGAAGTCCACCAGCAGAATCCTCTGATCGTCTCCCACCACCGTGAGCGCGCCACCGGGCAGGGTGACCTTCAGGCCGCTCTGGGCGAGGCTCGGCATCTGCAACTGTCCAGTGACCGTGGCCCCCGGCGGGAGCCCGGCGTAGTCCGGCGAGGAAGCGTAAATGCGGCTGGTGCCGTCGCCGTTGTCCACCTGGATGTAGGCTCCGGTAATCACGAACCGAAGCTGCGAATAGGTTCCCGCGGGAATGACCGCGTCCTGGACCAGAGTGGCCGCATCGGCCGCCAGGGTGAGCAGGTCGGTCGTGACCGGGGTGCCGAGCAGCACCGTCTTGCCGCCGTCCCCTTGCAGGTTCACCTCGGCGATCGTGACGACCGCCGCCTGGACGTCACCGGGAGCGTCCTTGAGGAGCAGCGTGAGCTTGCCGGTGCCCCCTGGAGCGCTGGAGTCACGGCATCCGAGGACACCCATCAATCCAAAGAGCAGCACTCCGGCGGAGCGCGAGAGCAATCGACGCATGAAGCAGCCTCCTGGGTGGCCGTAGACCTGCTGGGGAGATTCCCTGCAGGGATGGCTGGCTTGGGGCGGACCGCACTCCCATTCCGGTGACTTGTGTCACCTCGGGGACCCGCCAGGGGATAAATCGGCGCCGGGAAGGGGCTCCGGCGCGGGAACCGGCACCTAAAGAGTATTCCGGGGGCGTGGAGGTAACAGGGGAACCCTGGTGGGGCGACGAACGAACGGGTCCCGGGCCGCGTCCTGCCGCGACCCGGAACCCGTCCAGCAGCCCCGGTGGGGATTCGGCTGATATCTCCGGTTCTAGTTCCCGATGATCTTCACTCCCACCCCCTTACGGAGCGCCGTGCTGAGGGGCAGCGGCAGCACGCCGGCGGTTTCCGTGACCGAGGAACAGGACGAGGACCCAACTGCGAAGTAGAGCTTCGCGTTGTTGGGGTTGCTCAGCACCCTGAACTGGAAGGCCACGTTCTTGGTGCCCGGCGGAATCGCCGTGTTGGGGAAGACGAACTGGGTCGCGAGGTTCTGGCTCGCACTCCCGCGCAGGACCGCCGTCACGGTGCTGGTACCGATGGGTGTCGCGCCGTAGCTCTCCGGGCTCGCGATCAGCTGGATCACGTACGGTGTGGGGGCGTTGGCCGGGTCGTTCGACGCCAGGTAAAGGGTCACCTGCTTGATGGTCTTCCCCAGCTTGTTGACATAGAACGCCCGACTCAGCTCGTCTCCGTTGCCCGGCGAGGCGGGGCAGTTGACCAGCACGGAGGTGCTCGACGTCCCTGTGGCGGTGAACGACACCATCGGCAGGGTGCCGAGCGCGGTGATGCTGGCATTCAGGGTGTTCGTCCCGGCGACGATCGTCCAGGCGGTAGAGGCGATGCCGCCGGCGTTCGTCGTGGCAGCCGGCGAGGCGATGCTGCCCGCGCCGCTCGCGACCATGAAGGTCACCCCGGCGCCGGGCACCGGATTGCCATAGCCGTCACTGATCCGCACCGACGGGACAACGGTGCCCGCCGTTACGCCCAGCGTGCTTCCCTCCGGCGCCGTCTGGTTGTCTCCTGCGTTGACGGCGATGGCTGCCGCCGGCCCCGCGAGAATGCTGAACGGGTTGCTGGTCGCGCCGGCGAGGCCGGTGGCCGCGGTCGTGATAGTGTACCCGGTTCCCGCCCGGGTGATGCTGAGGCCGGAGAAGGTCGCGACCCCGTTGACCGCGCTGACCGTGGTTGCGCCGGCCAGGGTGGCCCCGTTGCCGGCATTGAGCGAGAGACTGACCTGGGCGTTGTCGTAGGCCGGCGCGGTGAAGGCCGGCACCGTGTTGCCGTTGACGTCCTGCGCCAGCACGGTCACGCCGAAGCTGGTGCCAGCCGTGGTCGTGGTCGGCTGCACGCTGAACGACAGCTTCACCGGCGGGTTCCCGGTGGCGCTGAAGGTCAGCGTGGGGGTCAGCGCCGTCGTGACTATCGTCCCGCAGTTCTGCGGAGTACCTGCCGGGACCGGGCCGGTGCAGGGAATCGTGGCACTCGCAGTCGCGGTGTTGGTGCCGAGACCCACTGTCCAGGCCGGGACCGAGGCGAATCCGTGCGCATCGGTATTCACCACCAGGCTCGTCGGACTCGAGGGTGTACAGGGGTTGGCGAAGCAGCCCCCGCCCGCGGTGATGGTGAAGGCCACGGGAATGTTCGCCATACCCGGACCAGCAGGGTTGGCGGCAGCCAATTGCGAGGGCGTGACCACTCGCACGCTGGGCGCGGGTACGGTGCCACCCTGCGGCCCCGCGCTGGTGGTCGGTGAGTTGGCCGTGATGAAGCCCAAGGTGTCCACCGCGCCGAAGGGACTGAGGTTTTTGGTTGTCCCCGTGGTCCCGGTTGAGAGTGCCGCCAGCGCGTACAGTGGCTGGGGCACGACGAGCGAGACCAAAGGGGCCGTCGCCACCCGCCAGGCACGCGCAGCGAAGGTGCCCGAGCCGGGGGCCACCAGCGACAGAGAACCGCACGAGCCGAGGAAGCCGGTGGCCGAGGGCAGGATCTGGATATTCTCGTACGGCTTGGGTTCCGCCACGTCATGCGCCAGGGCCAGACGGCTCTCGGCGCCCGGTGGGAAGATCTGTCCCGGCTCGAGGCACACCTCCACGGTCACCGGCTGCAGGAACGGCGTCTCCGGCAGCGAGCCTTCTCCGGAAGACGAGGTGTACAGGTAGCGGAAGGTGTACTGGTCCAGTTGGGTGGTCAGCCGCACCGCCGGATCCACGATCCGGCTCACCGAGATCACCGTCGGTTGCGTGACCGTCCCCGTTCCGGGCGGCAGGCTGATGCCCGCCTGTCCGGAGGGCGTGGTCAGGATCTGCGCCGGCGACCCGGGCTGATAGACCGTCGCGTTGCAGTCCGTGCCGAAGGAGCAGACCGTAGCATCGATGCCCACGTAGCGGAACAGCAGGTTGACCAGATCGGTCACCGCCGCGCCCGTCCCGGTGCCCGAGGAGCTCGAGTAGGACGTGAGGTTGTTGAGCTGGTTGGCCTTGAACTTGGAGAGGATATCAACGATCAGAACATAGGTGTTCGACTTGGCACCTGCCTGATCGCAGGGCGACTGGGGAGGAATGAGATTGCAGTTGTTGAACAGCTGGGCTATCTGATGGAACCGGGTATCGGCCGAGTTGTAAGGCCCATTCCCGTTGTTCAGATTGAAGTACAGCTGGTAGACGAGGCTCTCGATCGTGACGCTGTCGGACGCCAGCCCCGCGGTAAGGTTCTGAAGCGGGCCGGCGGCCGGGGCAACCGCCTGCGGGGCGGTGGGTTGTTCGGCCTTCTGATCGGAACAGGCAGAGGTCAATACACTGGCAAACAGAATAGCCGCGACGAGCCGGCGCATGCTGGACTCCTTCATGGGAAAGACTGCGAGCCCGGGGGCGGGACGGTTTCCCGGTCTGGAAACCGGGCATGGACGGGTCAGGCTGAATGTGCTGTTTTTCGGACACCACCGCAAGATGCACACCTACTGGATGGCAAACAGCGGTTGCCTGCGTAAATCAAAGCAATTCAAAGAGATGACTCACAAGTACTCGGGATAACGCGGTCGCCCGATAGTGCTACCAAGGTGAGGTAGTCCCCAGGAAAGTGTGGCCTGGATCACGCAGCGTTCACTGGGGCGTGCCGACCAGGGCCTTGTACCTGGGGTCGTTCGAGACCCCGCGGAACCACCAGTTTGGGTTGTCACGGAAGTCGGGCCGCCTGCTCGGGTTGGTGACCAGGTAGGCCTTGATCTGGTTCAGGGCCTCGGTGGTATCCCCGGCCAGGGTCCAGATGAACGCGGCCGTATTGGCGAGATCACGCGAGGGATCGACTTCGGGATCGTCCTTCGTATTCCGGAGCAGGCGCTGGGCGCTGTCCCGGAGCCCGGCCCGGGCCAGCACGCCGGCGACCAGCACCCGGGTGTAGAGCCGCTCGAACCGCTGATCGCGTTCGTCCGGCGTCAGCCGCACGACGGAATCGGCAAGCATCCAGGCTCGAGCCGGGGCCTTGACCGGGTCGGCCTCCACGAACTTCGAGGTCATGATCAGGAGCTCGCACTCGACGAAGCGTGCATCCTTGGGAAACCTCCGCTGGCCCTCGCGGCACCACTTGTCGGCGTCCGGAAACTGGCCCAGGTCGTAGGTGGCGTGGGTGAGCCGGTTGATGATCGCGTCGGCATTGCCGAGGTAGGCGTCCTTCTCCAGCGCCGTGCTGGCGGCCAGGACCACGTCAACCAGGGTCTTGTCCGGCGCGTTTGCGTACAGGTGCGAGAGCATGGCGTAGGCGCCGGCCTGGGATTGACCGAGCTGTGTGGCCCGCTCCAGGTCTGCCCGCGCGCTGGCCATCAGCGCCTTCCGTCTCAAGGAATCGGGCTCCAGCGGGTAGAGCCAGCGCCAGTAGTTGAGGTCGCCGCGCAGCTCCAGGGCATCGGGATTGTCCTTCTCCAGGGCCAGGGCGCGGCGGGCGTGTTCCAGACCCGCGTCGATCGCCTTGTTCGCCAGCCCGGGGTCGTCGGTGGCCCGGCGGGAGCGCCAGTAGTCCAGGGTGCCCCGGAGGATGATCGGCTCGGTCCACTGGGGGTCGAACTTCTCGGCGACGCCGGCGAGCGAGTCCGACGCGAGGTACTCCCGGGCGAACCCCACCGCGTCTCCCGCCCTATAAAGCGAGTCGCCCCTGCTCCTTCGCTGCAGTGCCCGCTGCAACAGGGCCCAGGCGTCGGTGTTCTGGGTACCGGCCCGGGTTCGGCTCAACTGGGCCTCCACCCCAATCCGGCGGCGGATCAGCACCGCCGCCTCGTCGGCCAGGCTGTCGGCCAGCGCGACGAGGTCCTTGCCAGACTTGGTGAACGTGGCCCGGTCCAGCTCCACCCCGGCGTCGTCCAGCATCCGGATCGTGACGCGAATGTTGTCGTTCTCCGGCTCCACGCTGCCCTGCACCAGGGTCCCCACCCGGAGGGCCCGGGCGATGCTGTCCCTGGCGACACCTCCTGCGCGGAAGGGGGCGACGCCGCCCTTGGACACGACGCTAAGCCCGGTCACGGAGCCCAGACTGCGAATGAGTCCTTCGGTCAGGCCGCTGGCGACGTATCCGAGGTCGCTCCGGGGGCTCTGATCCTCGAAGTACAGTACAGCGATATTGTGCGGGTCGAGCCCGCCCTCGGTCACCCCAGGGCCCGGAGTGGTGCGGTGGCGGACATACCACGCCGTAGCGCCGAGCAGCAGCAGCACACCCAGGCCCGCGAGAATCCCCGCGGTGAGCAGCGACCGCCGCTGCACGGTGACCGTCACGGCGCCGGGCACCGGCCGCGACGCCGTGCGGCGCTGCAACTGGGCCCGGGACACCGAGTAGCGGTTGGCTGTGGCGCCCAGCGGAGTGCCGAGCATCTCGGCGAACTGGGCTGCGGTCTGGGGCCGGTCGGCGCTCATCTTGTTCAGCGCCGCCATGATGGCGTTCTCCACCTCGTCGGGGACCGTGTCCCGCACCACCTGCAGGCTCGGCACCTGGTCCATGGCATGCCGGGCCATGATCTGCCGGGCGTTACTCCCGGTGAAGGGCGGATGCCCGGCCAGCATCTCGTAGAGCACGCAGGCCAGCGAGTAGAGGTCGCTGGTGGGACCCACCGCTTCGCCCACCGATTGTTCCGGGCTCATGTACAGCGGCGTTCCCACGGCCATCCCGGTCTCGGTGAGCTTGGCTCCGCTGCCCGCCTCCGACACTGCCCGGGCGATGCCGAAGTCGGCCACCAGGGCGTGTCCGCCCGAGAGCATGATGTTTTCCGGCTTGATATCCCGGTGAATGATGCCCAGGCTGTGGGCGTACCCTAGCGCGTCGGCCACCTCGAGGGCGAGGCCCACCGCGAAGTCCACTGGCAGCATGTGCTCCCGGTTGAGCCGCTCGCGGAGCGACTCTCCATGCACGAACGGCATGACGTAGTACAAGAGCCCGTCCGCGTCGCCCGAGTCGAACAGTCCCAGGATGTTGGGGTGCTGCAGTTTGGCCGCGAAACGGATCTCCCGATGGAACCGCTCCGGACCGATGGTGGCGGCCAGCTCGGGGTGCAGCACCTTGATCGCGACCTCGCGGTCGTGCTTGAGGTCCAGCGCCAGGTAGACGGTGGCCATGCCTCCCCGGCCCAGTTCGCGCTGGATGTCGTATCGATCGATCAGAGCAGTCTGCAGACGGGCAGGGATGTCGGACACGGCGCTCGTGCGGTGCGTCGGTGAATAACAGGGTGTCGGGCTGGCCCCGGGGAGCCAGGGCTGGACCGCGGGTGGGCCAGCGGCGCAGACCCCTCCGGGAAATCCGCGGCCTCGAACCAAAGCAGCTGTGCAGGGTCCCGAAGTATACGACTCGGTGAGGGGCGGGGCCAGCACTGGCGGAAAGGACGGAAAGGCGGACTCTCCGCCCCGGCCGCCCCTTCCATCGGTGGCTCCGCCGGGTCAGCTTCACCAAACGATGCCTGATTCTCCTCTCCCTCGCACAATCACCGTGGCGGGCGGCCAGGTTTCCGCGCTGCTGCTGCGCCCCCTCCATGCCCGCGCCCTCCTGGTCTTCGGGCATGGCGCTGGCGCCGGCATGAGCCATCCCTTCATGGAGGAGGTCAGCCAGCGTCTTGCCGGAAAGGGGATCGCCACCCTCCGGTACCAGTTTCCATACATGGAGAAGGGTCTGTCGCGAACCGACTCCCCCCCAGTTGCCGCCGCCACCGTCCGGGCCGCCTGCGCTATGGCCCGGACTGAAGCGCCGGACCTGCCGCTGGTCGCGGGTGGCAAGTCCTTCGGCGGCAGAATGACGTCCACCGCCCAGGCCAACGAGCCGCTGTCGGGGGTCCGGGGCCTGGTGTTCTTTGGATTTCCGCTGCACCCGCCCAAGCGGCCGGGCACTACCCGGGCGGAGCATCTCTCGCGGGTCAGGCTGCCGATGCTGTTCCTGCAGGGCACTCGCGACGATCTGGCCGACCTCGTACTGATCCGGGATGTCACTGGCCAGCTGGGGCCGCTCGCGACCCTGCACATCGTCGAAGGCGGGGATCATTCCTTTGCCGTGCTCAAACGCTCCGGCAGGACCGGGGACGAGGTGATGACCGAGCTGGCCTCGACGACGGCCGAGTGGGTCGACCGCTTACCTTAGTTCTCGTCGCCTCGTCGCCCCGTCGCCTCGTCGCCTCGTCGCCCTCTCACGCTATCGCCTTGTCGCCGGCATCGCCCTTGGCCCTCTCTCCGGCTCTGCCCGCCACGGCGCCCTTTACCCCTACCGCCCGGCAGCTCGAGGCCATCGAGGCACCCCTCGGTCCGGTGCTGGTCCTCGCGGGGCCCGGGGCAGGGAAGACCTTCTGCCTCATCGAGCGGATCCGCTTCCTGGTGGAGCGGAAAGACTTCGACCCGGCCCGGATCTGCGCCGTCACTTTCACCAACAAGGCCGCCGGTGAAATCGCCACCCGGCTGGGCGACGCGCTGGGCGACCGGGCCACGGTGGTCACCCGCTCGACGATCCACGCGCTCTGCGTCCAGCTGCTCCGGCGCCACGGCGAAGCGGTGGGGGTGCAGCACGGCTTCGGCATCGCCGACGAGGAGTACCAGCTGCAGGTGCTGCGGCGCGCGGGCTTCCGGAAGGACCTGTCCTGGCCACTACGGCAGTTCAGCCGGCATCGGATCCAGGGCATTCCGCTGGAGGACTGGCTGGGCGAGGTCTACCAGCGATACCGCGAGATCCTGACGGCGCGGGGACTGCTCGACTTCGACGACCTGGTGCTCAAGACCGAGGTGCTGCTCAGGACTCAGGCGGAGATCGCCACCGAAATCGCCGGCCAGTGGGACTATCTCCTGGTGGACGAATTCCAGGATCTCAACAAGCCGCAGTACGCCATCCTCCGGCGTCTGGCGCAGGCCCACCGGAATCTCTTTGCGGTGGGGGACGACGAGCAGGCGATCTATGCCTGGGCCGGCGCCGACATCCAGGTCATCAACGATTTCGTCAACGACTTCCGGATTGTCAGCCGGGAGATCGTGCTGGACGAGAATCGCCGCTGCTCCCGGCAGATCTTCGAGGCGGCCCGGCGGCTGGTGGACCACAACCCGCGGCTGTGGGCCAAGGATCTGCGGGCCACGCGGGAGTCGCCCTGGCCCGTCACGGTGAGGCGCTTTGCCGATGAGGCGGAGGAGGCACGCTGGATCATCGGGGACATCCGCGCCGACCGAAAGGAGCAGCGCCGACCCTGGGGTGACTACGCCCTGCTGTACCGCCGGCACGAGATCGGCGACGCGCTGGAGGCCGCCCTGGTGCAGTCGGGGATTCCCTGCCAGCTGGCGCAGGGCCGGGCGCTCGCGGACGACCCCGTGGTCCAATACCTGCTCGCCGCGCTGCGGGTGATTGCCACCCCCGGTGATCCGCTCCTCGCCGAACAGTTCGCCCGCGTGGTGCTGCCCCGTACCCTGTACCTGACCCTCCGTGCCGATGCCGACCGCGAGGGGTCCGAGCTGTTCGACTGGCTCAGGCGGTTCGGCAAGCTGGCACCGAGGACCGATGAGGACGGCCGCAAGGTCCGCCGCTGCCTCTACGCCCTGGCCAACCTGCCGGCCATGGCCGACCGCCACCTGACTTTGGGACGGCTGGTCGAGGAGCTCCTGTCGCAACGGGTCGGTGAGTACCAGACCAAGCTGGAGGAATACGCCGAGGAGCTCAGCGACCCCGATCTCGACGAAGGGGTACGCCGGTTAGGCGCTCAGCTGGCCGGCGCCCGGCATGGCCGGCTGACGGTGTGGCTGCCGCGACTGGGCGGGGCCGAGATCGGCATTTCGGGCATGCTCCGGCAGGCAGGGGTCACCATGGTCGAATACCTGGACCCGGGTGCGAAGCCGCGTGACGATGACCTGGTGCTGGGGCGCGACGCCTCGGTCCGTCCCCTGCAGGTGTTCAAGGCCCTGCAGTGGGCCCACAGCCGCAACCTGCGGACTGGCTTCGCTGATTTCGTGGCGGTGGATATCGAGACCAACGAGCTGGGCGTCGATGAGGCGGAGGCGATCGAGCTGGCGGCGGTGCGGGTCCGGGACGGAGCCATCGTGGAGGAGTTCCAGTCGCTGATCCGGCCGCTGCGACCGGTGTCCGCCGGGGCCACGGAGGTGCACGGCATCACCGAGGCCGAGCTCGGGGACGCGCCGCCGTTTGCCGAGGTCTGGTCGCGGTTCCGCGCCTTTGCCGGCGCGGACGTACTGGTCGCTCACAATGGCCATGGATTCGACTTCCCCATCCTGCTCCGGCTGTCCGAGGGGCACCCGGCGGGCAACCGTTTCGCGGTGTACGACACCCTGCCGCTTGCCCGCGCACTGCATCCCGGGAGCCGGAGGCTGACCGACCTCGCGCGGCATTTCGGCATCGAGCCCGGCCGGTCGCATCGGGCGCTGGATGATTCGCGGACGCTGGCGCAGGTGTTTCCCAGGCTGGAGCAGGAGAAGATCGCCCGCGCGCGGAAGACGGCGTACGTCTCCCTGCTCGATTACCTGGCCATCGGGCTCGCGCTGAGCGACCCCGCCACCCTCAGCGCAGAGGAACGCACCTTCCTCAACATCGGCCAGATCTTCGCGCTCGGCCGCTACAGCCAGTGCCTGGGCTACTACGACGCCGAGCGCAGTCTCCCCGGCGCCGCGGGCACTCCGGACATCGAACAGCTGGTCGAGCGACTCGGCGGGCGGCAGCTGATGGCTCGCCTGCGGCGGGAGAAGAGCGCCGAGGATCGCTACCCGGTTGCGATGGGGAGGCTCAAGCGGTTGATCGACAACGTTGGCTCGGGGACACTCATGGAGCAGCTCGGAGCCTTTCTGGAGCAGGTGGCGCTGTCGCAGTCGCGCGGCGGGCCCGAGGTCGACCGAAACCGGGTCAACCTGCTCACCCTCCATTCCACCAAGGGACTGGAGTTCTCCTGGGTGTATGTGGTCGGGGTCGAGGACGCGCAGCTGCCCGGCGGGCCGCCGGGCAAGGGGCCTTCCACCAGCGAAATAGAGGAAGGCCGGCGGCTGCTGTACGTCGGGATGACCCGGGCCAAGGACCGGCTCGTGCTCACCCGGACCGAGGAGCGGAAGGGCCTGCCCGGCGGGGGCGAGCGCTACCTGCTGGAGATGGGGCTTGGAAGTGAGACGTGAGGCGTGAGGCGTGAGGCGTGGCGATGCCGACAGGCGCCGGCCCTCCCTTGACAGCCTCTGTACGTCTGATTCCCTGCGTCTCACGTCTCACGTCTCACGTCTCACGTCTCACGTCTCACGTCTCACGTCTCACGCCTCACGTCTGCGCCTCCCGCAGAAACCCATCGACTGCGGTGGGTCCCGCCTGATCGCCATCATGCTTGAAGAAGACGTAGGTCTCCTGCCAGGGCTGAGCCCGGATCCGCGTTGCCTGGGCGGCGAGGGCCGGCGGCTCGTAGGCGGTCTTGTGCAGCCGCACATAGCCCCAGCTGGCCGTGGCGACCGTCGGGGTCTCGAAGTCGTCCTGCTCCGCGAGGCACAGGGCGCAGTCGTGAGCCTTGAGGGCGTCGTACACGGAATCATCAAACCAGGTTGGGTGGCGGAACTCGAACGCGGCCTGCCACCGGCGCGGAATCAACTGCAGAAAGGTCTCCAGCCGCGGCAGGTCTTTCTTCAAGTTGGGCGGCAGCTGGAACAGCGACGGTCCCCTCCGTTCTCCCAGGGCCGAGCAGATCCGGGTGAAGTATTCCAGGTCACTGGCGGAGTCGACCAGCCGGTTCTTGTGGGTGATCCGCTGTGACGCCTTGACCGCGAACCGGAAGCTCGGCGGAACCTGCGCCGCCCAGTCCAGCATCACCTGCTCCTTGGGCATCCGATAAAAGGTGTTGTTCACCTCGACTGTCGGGAACCGGGACGCGTAGTGCGCCAGCATCCCATCATCGGGCAGCCCCTTCGGGTAGAACGAGCCCTTCCATTCCTTGAATGACCAGCCGCTGGTGCCGGCGAGTATCCGCATTCGCGCTATTCCGGGTGAGGGCCCGCGGCCGCCCCGGTGGCGGCCGGCTCACCAGGAGTAGCCCTGGGCGGTGCGAATCGTCAAGCTGCTGGATGTTTGGGCGCGCGGCCGGGGCCCCCAGGGTCGTCACTTGACAGTTCCTTTCGGTTCCCGGGGTGCGTCCCGGAGGTCCTGTACCGAGGCCGCCGCCATCAGGAGGCGGGCGCCAGCCTTCCGCCATGCCTTGGACGCGAGCGTCTCCGCCCAGACCTTAGAATCGGCCAACCTGGTCGCCTTATCATAAGAGAGGACGGACAAGGCATGCACCACTTCCGGTAGGCCGTATTCCTCGATCAAGGCCTGAAGCTGTTCTACGTCGGCCGATTCCATCATGCGGACTGCCTCCCTGCATTAGGCGAATGACACCCGTGCGCCTTGAGAACCTGCGGCGACCAGGGCGGACGCGGACCGATGTGGCTAGGGCCGGCGGTCCTGCGGGTGCGACGGCGACTCGGGATGCTCGGGATGCTCGGGATGCTCGGGATGGTTGCCGGAGGCGCCCGGCTGCTCTCCCCGCGCGATGCCGCTGGCCGCCTGAGCTGCGGAGGCACCGCGGGCCATGGCGGCCTCCAGTTGCTGCGGCAGGAGCAGGACCTGGTCGGGTGAACGGCCGGAGCGAATCCACTGATGGACCAGGGCCACGGCCTGGCCCGGAGGGACACCGAGGGCAGCCAGGGTTCCCGCGCTCTCGAGCGACGCTGCGACCGAGTGGGGCGGAC
>Ga0326726_10001248_pt1 | contig 23699 bp, 23 predicted proteins | sample MHFenrmetagenome_2_FD_207603 | JGI IMG/M metagenome (GOLD analysis project Ga0326726, IMG submission 207603) | Lab enriched peat soil microbial communities from Michigan Hollow, Ithaca, NY, United States - MHF15MN | ecosystem: Environmental > Terrestrial > Soil > Wetlands > Peat | place: USA... | reverse complement strand
TGCTGGATTTTCTGGGGATAACCGATGTCGAAGTCATCGCCGCCGACCGCGGCATGATGCGCGGCGATATCGCCCGCCAGACCGCCACGGAGCGCATTGCACGGATACTCGAGCGCGACTGGCCAGCCCTCGCCGCAGCATAAAAGCGGCCACCGAACCCTCACGATGGAAAACTCAGCAAGGAGTCAGCCATGAGCACACGCACCATCCGCCAACGCGTTCCCGCCTTCGAGGTCACTGAAGGCGCGGGCGTCACCGTCCACCGCAGCATCGGCACGCCGGCACTGCGCAACCTGGACCCGTTCCTGATGCTGGACCATTTCGGCAGCGACAACCCGGACGAGTACATCGCCGGCTTTCCGGACCACCCGCATCGCGGCTTCATCACCTTCACCTACATGCTCGACGGCCACATGGAGCACCGCGACAGCATGGGCAACCGTGGCGATCTCAAGGCCGGTGGCGTGCAATGGATGAAAGCGGCCAGCGGCGTCATCCATTCCGAGATGCCGCAACAGACCAACGGCCTGATGCGTGGATTCCAGCTGTGGATCAACCTGCCAGCCAGCGAGAAGATGTCCGACCCGGCCTATCAGGAATTTTCTGCAGCGGCCATTCCAGAGGTGGTGTTGGATGCCGCCCGGGTGCGTGTGCTGGCAGGTGAATTCAACGGCACCCACGGCGTCATCGAGGATCCGTCCACCGACGTGCTCTACCTCGATGTTGCCCTGGATGCCAACGCTGCGTTCTCGCTCCCGCTCGACGAGTCACGCCATGCTTTCGTCTACGTCTTCGAAGGCAGCGCCCGCCTGGCAAAAGACGATCTGGCCAAACACACCCTGGCGGTGCTGGGATCGGGAGACACGCTGGAGATGGCGGCTGGCGCGGAAGGTGCACGCTTCATCCTGGTTGCGGGACGACCCATCGGCGAGCCTGTGGTGCAGTACGGCCCCTTCGTGATGAACACCCGGGAGGAAATCGAACAGGCGATGGCCGACTACCGCGACGGCAGGCTGGTTCAAGCCAGGGCAGCCATGAGCGGACGCTGACCCGGCGCATTCTCCTGTCCTGCGATGCGCTATGGTTGAAGTGCAATTGGAAGGAGCTTACCCATGCAACCCGCCCTGCTCGATGCGATTCAACAGCGCTTCGCCTGTCGCGAGTTCAAAGCCGGTCAGCCCGTGTCCGAATACGAGTTGGCCGTGCTGCTGCAAGCCGGCCGCCTCGCCCCGTCAGCCTTCGGGCTGGAACCCTGGCGGTTTGTCAGCGTGACCGATGTGGCAAAACGGGCAGCCATTGCGCGGGCCTGTTTTGATCAGCCCGCTGCTGCAACGGCTGCCGCATTCATCGTGATCGTGGCATTGGTGTCAGAACTCGATCCTGATTCGGATTACGTGCGCGTGCGCTTTGAAGCCGAAGCTCGCGGCCAGGCGGTTGCGCCCATCCATGAAGCTTATCGTGCCCACTATCAGACCAGTTCTATCGCGGCCTGGGCGCAAGGGCAGTGCAATTTCGCCGCGGCGCACATGCTGCTGCAGGCGGCGCACATGGGGCTCGGCAGCTGCCCGATCGGCGGATTCGACGCGGCTGCGCTGGCTGCCGCCCTGAGCTTACCGCCGGGCGAAACGCCCGCGCTGGTGATCGCCCTGGGGCACTGCAGCCACGCCGCGCCGGAACGGATACGCAAACCCCTGGGTTGATCCGCTCCAGCCTCAGGCCGAAAGGTAACCCTGCCACCAGACGGGTCGCGCAGCCCCGGCAAGACCTTAAAATTCCGCCATGCCCAAACTTGAATCGCTGACCTTCGACAACGGCTTTGCCCGTCTGCCCGAGACCTATTATTCGCGCGTCTGCCCCACCCCGGTTCCCGATCCCTACCTGGTGTGCCACAGTCCGGAAGCACTGCGTCTGCTCGACCTGGACGAGAGCGAAATCACCAGACCCGAATTGATCGAAACCCTGGCTGGCAACCAGTTGCTGCCGGGGATGGATGCGATTGCCGCGCTGTATGCCGGGCATCAGTTCGGCCATTACGTGCCGCAACTGGGCGATGGCCGCGCGATCCTGCTCGGCGAAGTGAAAAACGCAGCGGGCGAAGGCTGGGAGCTGCAACTCAAGGGTGCAGGCCGCACGCCCTACTCGCGCGGCGGCGATGGCCGCGCGGTGCTGCGCTCCAGCATCCGCGAATTCCTCTGTTCCGAAGCGATGCACGCGTTGGGCATCCCCACCACGCGCGCGCTGTGCATCATCGGCAGCGACCGCCCGGTCTACCGCGAGGACGAAGAGACCGCCGCGCTGGTCACCCGTCTGGCCCCGAGCTTCGTCCGTTTCGGCTCGTTCGAGGTGTTCTATTACCGCAACCAGATCGAGCCGATCCGCCAGCTGGCCGATTACGTCATCGCGCGCTACTACCCCGAGCTGGCCAGCCGTGCCGAACCCTATGCCGAGCTGCTGCGCGAAGTGACCCGCCGCACCGCCGAACTGATGGCGCAGTGGCAGGCGGTCGGGTTTTCGCATGGGGTGATGAATACCGACAACATGTCGATTCTGGGATTGACGCTGGACTACGGTCCGTTCGGTTTTCTCGACGCTTTCGACCCCGGCTTCATCTGCAACCATTCCGACAGCGGCGGGCGTTACGCCTTCGACCAGCAGCCGGATGTGGCCGCGTGGAACCTCACCAAGCTGGCGCAGGCGCTGGTGCCGCTGCTGTCGGTGGAGACCGCCTCCGCCGCGATCAGCGCATATCCGCAGCAGTTCGGCCAGGCTTATATCGAACGCATGGCCGCCAAATTTGGCCTGACGCCTGGCAGCGAAACGGTTCCGCTCATCATGGACGTGCTGCAATTGCTGGCGCAGAACCATGTCGACTACACGATATTTTTCCGCCGCCTGTGCGGTTTCGACAGCACGGCGGGCTCGCTCAACGCGCCACTGCGTGACCTGTTCCTCGACCGCGCGGCCTTCGACGTCTGGGCTGCGCGCTACGCCGCAGCATTGCGCCAACAGGATTCAATCGATGCCGCGCGTGCCGTGTCCATGCGCACAGTCAACCCCAAGTACATCCTGCGCAACCATCTGGCAGAGATCGCCATCCGCCGCGCAGCCGACCATCGCGATTACACCGAGATCGCGCACCTGCACACCCTGCTGGCGCATCCATTCGACGAACAACTGGAATTCGAGGCCTATGCCGCCGAGCCGCCTGACTGGGCCAGGCAGGTTGAGGTAAGCTGCTCTTCGTGAACCGCATTTCTAGCCTGCTCGCCTGCCTTTTGACCCTTGCCCTGCTCACTTCCTGTACGTCCCAACCCATCCAGCGCAAGGACGGCAGCAGCAGCCAGCAAAGTTTCACGGTCACGGATCTGGCCAAGGGCGATATCGACGATGTGACCGAATTCAGCCAGCGGCAAATCATCGCCAGCCTCAAAACACTGACGCTCAAATTCTATCTTCGCAACCCCAACGAATGGCGCAAGTCGGGCTTTGCCAGCGCCGAGGAGGCGACGGCTGCCCTGTTCGCGCCGCTGGCCCACTGGAATGTGTCTCCGCAAAGAAAACTCATCTGGAAAGAAGAGCTCGACAATGCCTGGCGCGAGGATTTTACAGGCGATCGGGTGAAGGCCCTGATGAACGGCTTGCTGGTCATGCAGATGGCGGCATTCAACAACGAGACGGAATTTTTTCTGCTGACCAAGGTGGACGCCCAGAAGCTGTACAACGCCGCACGCAATACCGAGGCCGTTGTATGGAAGGTCTCCAATGCCAAAAACGGGCGCGGCGAACCCCTGCTGCTCTCCAACGGTTTTGACGCCAACGGTGTGGCCAATCTCAGTTTCGAACGCGAGTTCGGCAAGCTCATCGGCATCGAGGACACGCTGGCCCTGATCATCGAGGACAAGACCAATCGCGAGATCCGTTTCGGCGTGGTCAATGTCGCCAAGATGGTCTTCCTGCCCATCTGAAATGGACGAGCAGCAGGACCCCTATGCTTGTTGTTCCAGTCTGACGAGCGATCAGTGGGCATGGGAATTTTTGCGCCGCAACCCGGACTACCGGGCTGACTATCGCCGTTTCATCAGCCTGTGGCAGGCACTGGAAACCGAATACGGCGCCCCGCCGCATCGAGACTTTACGCGCTGGAAACTGGATCCGCGTGCCTATGGTCCGCCATCGGGCGAAGGCGCACTGGACAACCCCAGCGGCGAACTCTGCCTGGGCGAAGGCGACCAGGTGCTGATCGAATGCTGGATGGGAGCGAAATGGGGCTTCTATAAATTTCCGCTCGACCCCGAACGCCCCACCCCGCCCATCCCTTCTGAACTTTCCTGGCGTCCGCCGCTGGCGCCCGAACCTCGTTCCGTGGACGACCCCTACCGGCTGGACATCCCGTTCGACTTGTCTTTGCCGCTGCCGCCGCAACTCGAAGCGGCAAAGTTTCGCCTGGTCAGCCGCGCTACCGAACTGCGGCGGGCGGGCCTGGCCGCGCCGTCAAGCGTGGCCAGCCAGCGTGTTCGCTGGACGCAGATGCTGCGCCTGCTCGATGCCGAGGCCGCGGGTGAAGCGGTGGAAAAACAGGATGCCGCCTTGCTGCGCGAGGCGCAGGCCATGATGCGTGGAGGATATCTGGAGATCCTGCGGCTGGGCGCCTCAGATTGAACCGGGGCGTTACGCCCCGGTGAGTGTCTCAGGCGAAATTCGCGGCAGCGAATGGCCAGTTCACCAGATGGTTCATGAAGGTCTCGACGAACTTGGGACGCAGGTTGCGGTAGTCGATGTAGTAGGCATGTTCCCACACGTCGATGCACAACAAAGCCTTGTCGCCGGTGGTCAACGGAGTGCCGGCAGCGCCCATGTTGACGATGTCGACCGAGCCGTCAGCCTTTTTCACCAGCCAGGTCCAGCCGGAACCGAAGTTGCCGACTGCGCTGGCCTGGAAGGCTTTCTTGAATTCGTCGATACTGCCCCACTTGGCGTTGATGGCGGCGGCCAGTGCGCCAGCCGGTGCGCCACCGCCGTTGGGCGACAGGCAGTTCCAGAAGAAGGTGTGGTTCCACACCTGGGCGGCGTTGTTGTAGACGCCGCCGGCCGGGGCGGTCTTGACGATGTCCTCGAGCGACTTGCTCTCGAAGTCGGTGCCCTTGATCAGGTTGTTGAGGTTGGTCACGTAAGCCTGATGGTGCTTGGCGTAATGGTATTCGAAGGTTTCCTGGGACATGTGCGGCGCGAGCGCGTCCATGGCAAAAGGCAGTGCGGGCAAAGTGTGTTCCATAACTCTCTCCTGAAATTGAACAGACAGTAAATGATAGGGTGGCTATCGTGCGTTGCAGCCTGATGTGGGCGGCAGTATCCGTTCAGCCACAGCAAAGAAAAAGGGTCGGTGTAACCCGACCCTGATTCTTTAATTTATTGGTCGGGGCGAGAAGATTCGAACTTCCGACCCCTTGCACCCCATGCAAGTGCGCTACCAGGCTGCGCTACGCCCCGACGAAGCCCGAGATTCTAACAGAGGACCGGCGCGGCGCGGAAGCCCGTCAGCTCAATATTTTCAAAATAGCGGTGATTTCAGTTCGCAGTTTGCCGGCATCCAGCGAAGTAGGGGAGCCAGGGGCAGATGCTGCATCGGTCGAGACATCGGCATCGTGCTCCAGGCGCTGGCGTGCCCCGCTGATCGTAAATCCCTCTTCGTACAGTAACTCGCGGATGCGGCGGATCAGCAGCACCTCGTGGTGCTGGTAGTAGCGCCGGTTGCCGCGCCGTTTGACCGGGCGCAACTGGGTGAATTCCTGCTCCCAGTAACGCAGCACATGCGCCTTGACGGCGCACAGTTCGGAGACTTCACCAATGGTGAAATAGCGTTTTGCCGGGATCGGCGGGAGTTCACTCCGGGAGGGGCGTTCCAATTTGGGCGCCTTCGACTTGTGACTTGAGCTTCTGGCTGGCGTGGAAGGTCACCACGCGACGCGCGGAAATCGGCATTTCTTCGCCGGTTTTGGGGTTGCGGCCCGGACGCTGCGGTTTCTCGCGGCACTGAAAATTGCCGAATCCGGACATTTTGACGATATCGCCTTTTTCGAGCGACAAACGAATTTCGTCGAAAAATGACTCGACGACATCCTTGGCTTCGCGTTTATTCAAACCCACTTTTTCGAACAGCAGTTCGGCAAGATCAGCTTTGGTCAGGGTGGTCATGATCGTCTTGTCAGGGAGGGCTCGTGAGGAAAGGCGTCACGCACGCAAACTGGCATTGCATTGACGAAGCGCAGTATTGATCAGCTTTTGCACTGCATCCTCTACTTCCCGATCCGTCAATGTGCGTTCAGTATCTTGCATAACTACCCGTATAGCAAGGCTTTTTTGGTTTTCCGCCATGCCTTTTCCGCGGTACTCGTCGAAAACCTCGATCGAGCGCACCTGGCCGGGCGCATCCTCGCGCAGCGCAGCCAGCAATTCGCGGGCCGGGGTCTGGGCATCCAGCACAAAAGCCAGATCACGCCGCACCAGCGGGAAACGCGACAAGCCCGCATGACGTGGCAAATCACGCTGGACGAGCACTTGGCTTTCCAGTTCGAACAGTATCGGCGCGGCCGGCAGGTCGAACGCCTGCACCAGACGCGGATGCAGCGTGCCGACCCAGCCGATGGCCTGGCCGTTGACCCGGATTTCGGCACTCTGCCCAGGGTGCAGCGCGGGATGATCACCGCGGCGCGTATCGAGCGCACGACCGTAGAGGCGCTCCAGATCGCCCTTGAGATCGAAAAAATCGACACGTCGCGCGGTCGTTCCCCATTGTTCGGGCAGCGCGTCGCCGTAAATCAGGCCGCCGACCTTCATGGCTTGCTCGTCCAGTGACGCATACACCCGCCCCAGTTCGAAAATGCGCACCCGCTCCTGCTGGCGGTTGAGGTTATGGCGCAGGGTCTCGATCAATCCGCCCCACAGGGTGGTGCGCATCACCGACAACTGGCTGGCAATGGGATTGGCCAGCGGCAGGGGACGGGCGGCGGCATCGAGTGCCGTCTCCCACGCCGGGTCGACAAAGCTGTAGGTGATGACTTCCTGGTAATCCAGGTCGACCAGCATCTGGCGCAGGCTGTCTTCGGGCAACAGTGTTTCGTCTTGGGGCAGCATGCGCGAGGGCGCTGCAGGCGGCTGCGCCGGGATCTTGTCGTATCCGAACAGGCGCACCGCTTCTTCGATCAGGTCTTCCTCGATCGCGAGATCGAAACGGAAACTCGGCGGCGTGACGATCAGGCTGTCGTCCCGGCGCTCGACTGCCGCACCCAGCGCGGTCAGGCCAGCTGCAACCTGATCCGCCTCGAGCCGGATTCCCGCTACGCGCTCGAGACGTGCCAGCCGCAGCGTGATGGGCACCCGCTGCGGCAATGCTGCGAGCGCCTCGGTGATGGGTCCGGCCTGACCTCCACAAATGTCGAGCAGCAATTGGGTCGCACGCTCCATTGCCCGGCGGGTGGCACCGAAATCGACGCCTCGCTCGAAGCGATGCGACGAATCGGTGGACAAGCCCAAGCGCCGCGCACGGCCAGCGATTGCCGACGGGGCGAAGAAAGCAGCTTCAAGGAAGATGTCGACCGTGACGCGTTCCACACTGGTCGACAGCCCGCCCATGATTCCGGCCAGTGCCACCGGCCCGTTGGCATCGGCAATCACCAGCATGTCAGGGGCAAGCTCGGCGGTCTGGCCGTTCAGCAGTTCGAGTGTTTCACCCGGGCGAGCCAGCCGCACCTCGATGCCGCCATTCAGGCGCGACAGGGCAAAAGCATGCATCGGTTGGCCGAGTTCGAGCAGCACATAGTTGGTAATGTCGACCGGCGCCAGCATGGGTCGGATGCCGCTGCGCTCCAGCCGCTCGGCCATCCAGCGCGGCGTGGTCGCCTGTGAATTGATGCCGCGCACCAAGCGGCCCAGATAGAGCGGACACGCTTCGCGCGCCGACACCTGGACCGGCACCGTGTCCTGAATGCGGTTGGCAACCTCGGCAACCTGCGGCAGGCGCACCTCCGCACCGGTGATCGCACCGACTTCCCGTGCCAGGCCTTGCATCGACAGGCAGTCTGCGCGATTCGGCGTCAGCTTCAGGGTGATGAGGGTATCGTCCAGATTGAGCCAGCTGCGAAAATCCTCGCCCACCGGCGCATCGTCTGGCAGCACCATCAGGCCGTCCGCCGCCCCTTCCAGCCCGAGTTCCTTGGTCGAGCACAGCATGCCGAAGGACTCGATACCACGCACCTTGGCCACCTTGATTTCGAAGCCGGGCAATATTGCCCCCGGGCGGGCGCACGGCACCTTGAGACCGGCCGCGGCATTCGGCGCACCACATACGATGGTGACCGGCGCCGCTTCGCCGACATCCACCTGGCACACCCGCAGACGATCGGCATCGGGATGTTTTTCCGCCGACAGGATTTCGGCCACCACCACGTTGTTGAACGGCGGCGCGGCCGGAGTCAATGCTTCCACCTCCAGCCCGGCCATGGTCACGACGTGGGCAAGCTGGGCGGTATCGAGCGCGGGATTGACGAGGTTGCGCAGCCACGATTCTGGAAATTGCATGATTAATGCGCTCTATTTAATTGAATTGATTCAGGAAACGAATATCGTTTTCAAAAAACAGGCGCAAGTCGTCAACGCCGTAACGCAGCATGGCGAGGCGCTCGACGCCGAGCCCAAACGCAAAGCCGATATAGCGTTCGTTATCGATGTTGACGTGCTTGAACACGTTGGGATGCACCATGCCGCAGCCCAGCACTTCCAGCCAGCCGGTATGCGAGCATACCCGGCACCCCTCGCCGCCGCACATCACACAGCCGATGTCCATTTCTGCGGAAGGCTCGGTGAAAGGAAAGAACGACGGACGGAAGCGTACCGGCAGATCGTCACGCTCGAAGAAGTTGCGCATGAAGTCGGCGAGCACGCCCTTGAGGTCGGCAAACGAGACCGACTCGTCGACCCACAGGCCTTCGACCTGATGGAACATCGGCGTATGCGTCACGTCGGAATCGCAGCGGTACACGCGTCCCGGCGCAATGATGCGCAGCGGCGGCTGGTGGGTTTGCATGTAGCGCACCTGCACCGGCGAGGTGTGGGTGCGCAGCAATTCGCCGCCCTGCAGGTAGAAGGTGTCGTGCATCGCCCGCGCAGGATGGTCTTCCGGGATATTCAACGCGGTGAAGTTGTAGAAATCGGTCTCGATCTCGGGCCCCGTCGCCACCTCGAAGCCGATCGAGCGGAACAAGGCCTGGATGCGTGACAGCGTGCGTGACACCGGGTGTAGCCCACCGCGCGCCAGCCCCCGTCCAGGCAGCGTCACATCCAGCGTTTCCGCCGCCAGCTGGCGATCCAGTTCGGCCTGTTGCAGCGCTTCGCGACGCGTCTTGAGCGACACTTCGACGGCTTGTTTGGCTTCGTTGATGCGGGCCCCGGCGGTTTTGCGCTCGTCGGCCGGCATCGCGCCCAGGCTTTTCAGCAACTCGGTCAGCTGGCCGCTCTTCCCCAGATATACCGCCTTCACCTGTTCCAGGGTCGGCAAATCGGGGCAGGCTTGAATGGCGGTGAGAGCGTCAGCAACGATTTCGTTCGGATTGCGCATGGTGGTGTGTAGAAAAATCCTATTTATCCACGAAGGGCACGAAGAAACACGAAGATCGAATGTTTTTTCTTCGAGTCCTTCGTGGATAAAAAATTTTAAACCCGCACCAACAAAAAAAGGCCTTGCGGCCTTTTCTTGTTGCTTCGGAGTTGCTTACGCAGCGAGCTTGGCCTTGACCTGTTCGACGATCTTGGCAAAGGCATCCTTGTCGAAAATCGCGATGTCGGACAACACCTTGCGGTCGATCCCGATCTCGGCGCGGGACAGACCGTTCATGAACACGCTGTAGGTCAGGCCATGCTGACGTGAAGCGGCGTTGATGCGGGCAATCCACAGTGCGCGGAACTGACGCTTGCGTTGACGACGGTCGCGGTACTGATACTGACCGGCCTTCATCACCGCTTCATTGGCGACACGGAATACGTTCTTGCGACGACCGCGATAGCCTTTGGCGGCGTCGATAATCTTCTTGTGACTGGCGCGGGCTGTTACGCCCCGTTTGACGCGTGGCATGCTTTCTCTCCTTTATGCGTAGGGCAACATGCGTGCAACCGCTTTGTGGTTGCTGGCATTGACAGTTTCCATGCCGCGCAACTGGCGCTTACGCTTGGTGCTCTTCTTGGTGAGAATGTGACGCATGAACGCGTGCGAGCGCTTGAATCCGCCGCCGCCCAGCGCGCGGAACCGCTTGGCGGCGCCGCTTTTGCTTTTCATCTTAGGCATGATGATTCCTTTTATCTCATGCGGCCAGGTGATCCCACGACGTGGAATGCTTCACCAACCCGACTGCACGTATTGTGGCGTTGTCAGAGAAACGCCGGTCTCAAAAACTCAAATCTTCTTTTTCGGCGCCAGCATCATCACCAGCTGGCGGCCTTCCATCTTGGGAAACTGCTCGACTACCGCCAGTTCGGCCAGATCCGCCGAGACCCGTCTCAACTGGTTCATGCCGATTTCCTGATGGGCCATTTCGCGGCCCCGGAAACGCAGGGTAATCTTGGTCTTATCGCCTTCTTCCAGAAACTTGATCAGATTGCGAAGCTTGATCTGGTAATCGCCTTCATCCGTACCCGGGCGGAACTTGATTTCCTTGATCTGGACCTGCTTCTGCTTCAGCTTGGCTTCGTGCTGCTTCTTGCTTTCCTGGTACTTGAACTTGCCGTAGTCCATGATCTTGGCTACCGGCGGTTGCGCCGTTGGTGCAATTTCCACCAGATCCAAGTCAGCTTCTTCTGCCTGACGCAGTGCATCGAAAATCTTTACGATGCCCAGTTGCTCGCCTTCCACACCGACCAAACGCACCTCAGGAGCTGTAATTTCACCATTGATGCGTGTCTGCTTCTTTTCTGTCGCGATGAGCCGTTCTCCAAAACAATACCCTGACGTGAACGTCGGGCTAAAAATGCCAGGCCAAAAAGCCTGACCCTAAAATGCCACCCCAAAAATAAAGCAGAGGCGCCGGATCAAATCCGACGCCTCGTTTTGCAACGGTTATTGCCGCGTGAGAATTTCGTCCTGCAGGCGCGCAATCAAGGCTTCCAGGCTCATCTGCCCCAGATCCTGGTTGCCGCGGGCACGGACGGCGACCACTCCGGTCTCCACTTCCTTGTCGCCGACAACCACCTGATAAGGCAGCTTCTGCAAGCTATGTTCTCGAATTTTATAGGTAATTTTGTTATTACTCAAGTCCGAAACCGCGCGCATGCCGGCCTGGCGCAATGCCTGCGTGACTTTTTGCGCATATTCGGCCTGGCGCTCGCTGATATTCATCACCATCACCTGCACGGGCGCCAGCCATAACGGAAAATTGCCGGCGTGGTGCTCGATCAGGATGCCGATGAAGCGCTCCATCGAACCGAGAATCGCACGGTGCAGCATCACCGGCGGCTTGCGGCCGTTGTCCTCGTCGACGAACTCGGCGCCCAGGCGCACCGGCAGGTTGAAATCGAGCTGGATGGTGCCGCACTGCCACAGCCTGCCAAGCGTGTCTTTCAGCGTGAACTCGATTTTGGGGCCGTAAAACGCGCCCTCGCCCGCTTGTAGATCAAACGCCAGCTTGTTTTTCTCCAGCGCCGCCGCCAGAGCGGTCTCCGCCTTGTCCCAACTCTCGTCTGAGCCGACACGCTTGTCCGGCCGGGTCGACAGCTTGACCAGCACGTCGTTGAAGCCGAAATCGGCATAGCACTTCTGCAGCATCACGATGAAGTCGGCCACTTCGGCTTCGATCTGGTCTTCGGTGCAGAAAATGTGGGCATCGTCCTGGGTAAAGCCGCGCACCCGCATGATGCCGTGCAGCGCACCCGACGGCTCGTTGCGGTGACACGAGCCAAACTCGGCCAGGCGCAGCGGCAGGTCGCGGTACGAATGCAGCCCGCTGTTGAAAATCTGCACATGCCCGGGACAGTTCATCGGTTTGACCGCATAGTCGCGGTTTTCCGACGCGGTGGTGAACATGTTGTCGCGGTAGTTATCCCAGTGGCCAGATTTTTCCCATAGGCTACGGTCCATCACTGCCGGAGTACGCACTTCCTGGTAGCCGTACTCGACGAACTTCTGCCGCATGTACTGCTCGATCTGCTGCCACACGATCCAGCCCTTGGGATGCCAGAACACCATGCCGGGGGCCTCGTCCTGCATGTGCAGCAGGTCGAGCTGCTTGGCGAGGCGGCGGTGGTCGCGTTTCTCGGCTTCTTCCAGCCGGTACAGATAGGCTTCGAGATCTTCCTTCTTCGTCCACGCCGTACCGTACACGCGCTGCAGCATCTCGTTCTTCGAGTCGCCGCGCCAGTAGGCGCCGGCCAGCTTCATCAGCTTGAAGTGCTTGAGCTTGCCGGTCGACGGCACGTGCGGGCCACGGCAGAGGTCGATGAAATCGCCTTCGCGGTACAACGAGATATCCTCGTTAGTCGGGATCGACGAGATGATCTCGGCCTTGTACTCCTCGCCCATGGCGCGGAAGAACATCTCCGCCGCGTCGCGCGACATCACACTGCGCTCGACCGGGATGTCCTGCTTGGCCAGTTCGACCATTTTCTTTTCAATTGACGCCAGGTCTTCCGGCGTGAACGGGCGCTTGTACGCAAAATCGTAGTAGAAGCCGTCCTCGATCACCGGTCCAATGGTCACCTGCGCGTCGGGAAACAGGGTTTTCACCGCATACGCCAGCAGGTGTGCGGTGGAATGGCGAATCATGTCGAGGCCGTCGGCGTCCTTGTCGGTAACGATGGACAGCTGCGCATCGGCGTCGATCAGGTGGCTGGTATCGACCAGCTTGCCGTTCACACGCCCAGCCAGCGCCGCCTTAGCAAGGCCAGCGCCAATGCTGGATGCGACTTGCGCGACCGTGACCGGGGCATCGAACTGGCGGACCGAGCCATCGGGAAGCGTGACATTGACCATGACCCAAACTCCAGAATGAAAAAAGCGCGGACCGGCCGCGCTTTTGGAACCAACAAGAAGATGCAGAAAGTTCTGCGAACAGCAATGCGCCGGGGCTTATCCAGTGACATCCTTGCTAGTTCGCGGTGACATTTCGCAACCTCCGTGGGCAGTTCAGCCCCTCTTGATACCGGGCCATCCCAGCCCCTTAAATATTGGTAGGCGCGATTGGACTCGAACCAACGACCCCCACCATGTCAAGGTGGTGCTCTAACCAGCTGAGCTACGCGCCTAATGCGGGGCGCATCATAACCGAAACGTCCCGCCGCTGTCGAGTCGGCGGGCTTTTTATTTGCGCTGATTTACCTCAGGGGCCAGCGCCGGATCACTTCGTAATGCGCACCGTCGGCCTCGGTGCGCGATGCCACCAGCACGAAATCGCTCACCGGCCAGCGCACCGGCACGCACGCGGGCAACTCGCCGTCCGCAGTATTGCGCAACAGGGTGACATGCGGCACATGGGGGCGCGCATCGACGGGAAAGCCGGCAGCCTGCAAGGCGGCATTCAGCATATCGACCAGCTCAAAGTGTTGCGGCGGCGTCTGACTCGCACCCAGCCAGCCGATCCGGTTGTGACGCCAGTAACCGGTCTGATCGAGGATCAGCTCGAATGCGCCGGCCTGGATGGTATCGGCGCAGGCGATCAAGGGATCCAGTTGCTCAACTGGCGTACTGCCGAGAAAGGCCAGGGTGATGTGCAGGGTGTCCGCGCGCATCCGCCGGCCGCCCCAGTGCTGGTGCAGCCACTTGCCGGTTCGATTGAGCGCAGCGCGGGTGACATCGTCCGGCCACAGGGCAAAGAACAGCCGCAGCGTGTCTGGTTTGGCTAGACGTGGTTCAGTCAGGCCGGGCTCGGCCGGACCGGGTTCAATCAGATCGGGTTCAGTCACGCTCGATCAGGCACACCGCCTCGGCGGCGATGCCTTCGCCGCGTCCGGCGAAGCCGAGCTTCTCGGTGGTGGTCGCCTTGACGTTGACGCGATCGATGGCAACACCGAGATCGTCCGCGATATGCGCCGTCATCCGTGCGATGTGCGGCGCCATTTTCGGCGCCTGCGCAATGATCGTGGCGTCGACGTTGCCGACGCGCCAGCCGCGTTGCTGCAATTGTTCGGCGACGCGGCGCAGCAGGATGCGGCTGTCGATGCCGGCAAACGCTGCGTCGGTATCCGGGAAGTGGCGACCGATATCGCCCAGCCCGGCCGCGCCCAGCAGCGCATCGCAGATCGCGTGCAGCAGCACGTCGGCATCCGAATGCCCAGCCAGCCCGAACTCAAATGGAATGTCGACGCCGCCGATGATGAGTTTGCGGTTCTCGGCGAAAGCATGCACGTCGAAGCCGTGGCCGACACGGAGTTCAGTCATTCAGATGCTCCAGGATGAGGCTCGCCAGGCGCAGGTCCTGCGGATAGGTGACTTTGAGGTTGCGGCTGTCGCATTCAACCAGGCGCGGATGCAGGCCCAATTGCTCGATTGCCGAGGCCTCGTCAGTCATGTCGCTGCCAGCCGAGCGCAACGCCTCGCACAGCATTCCATGACGAAACATCTGCGGAGTTTGCGCCTGCCACAGGCCGGCACGCGGCACGGTGACGTCGACCCGCGCCCCGGATGCCATATCGGCTGCGGCGCGCTTCAGTGTGTCGGCCACCGGCACGGCGAGCAGGCCGCCGACCGCGTCATCAGCCACCTCATCGAGCAATTGCCTCAAGGCTTCGCCCGGCAGGCAGGGTCGCGCCGCGTCGTGCACCAGCACCCAGTCGTCCGGCGCACACCATTTCACCATCGCCTCCAATCCGCTCAACACGGTTTCGGCGCGGGTGGCACCGCCACAGCGCAGCACCTGCAAACGATCTTCCCAGCCGGCCCATTCATAGTTGTCCCACCACACGTCGTCGGGGGAGAGCACCACGAACAGCTGCGAAATGCGGGGCTCGCGGGCCAGGACGATGAGGGCATGCGCGATCAGCGGGATCGAGTTGAGCGCCATGTACTGCTTGGGCATTTCGCCGCCCATGCGCGAGCCGCTGCCGGCGGCGGGGATCAGGGCGTGGAACCGGCTCATGCGTCTCCGCCGGGCGCGAGCACATCGCGATTGCCGTTGCTCTGCATCGACGATACCAGGCCGGCGCGCTCCATCTCCTCGATCATGCGCGCGGCGCGGTTGTACCCGATGCGCAACTGGCGCTGCACCGACGAAATCGATGCACGGCGCGACTTCAGTACATAGGACACGGCCTGGTCGTACAGCGGGTCGGCCTCCGCAGCCGCCTCGCCGAATTCTCCGCCTTCGCCCGACTCTTCGGGCGATTCGAGCACGCCTTCGATGTATTCGGGTTCACCCAGCGACTTCAGGTAATCGACCACGCGATGAACTTCGTTGTCCGACACGAAGGCGCCGTGCACCCGCTGCGGCAGCCCGCTGCCGGGTGGCAGATACAGCATGTCGCCCTGCCCCAGCAAGGCCTCGGCGCCCATCTGGTCCAGAATCGTACGCGAGTCGATCTTGCTTGAAACCTGGAAGGCGATGCGCGTCGGAATGTTGGCCTTGATCAGGCCGGTGATCACGTCCACGCTGGGCCGCTGGGTGGCCAGGATCAAATGGATGCCCGCGGCCCGCGCCTTCTGTGCCAGCCGTGCGATGAGTTCCTCGACCTTCTTGCCGACCACCATCATCAGGTCGGCCAGTTCGTCGATCATCACCACGATCATCGGCATGGTTTCCAGCGGTTCGGGATTGTCCGGTGTCAGGCTGTACGGATGCGTCAGCGGCGTGCCGGCCTTTTTCGCATCGCGCACTTTCTGGTTGTAGCCCGCCAGGTTGCGCACGCCGACCGCCGACAACAGCTTGTAACGCCGCTCCATTTCGCCCACGCACCAGTTGAGCGCGCTGGCCGCCTGCTTCATGTCGGTGACCACCGGCGCCAGCAGATGCGGGATGCCTTCGTAAATCGACAGTTCCAGCATCTTGGGATCGACCATGATCATGCGCACGGCGCTTGGGTCTGACTTGTACACCAGCGACAGGATCATGGCGTTGACGCCGACCGACTTGCCCGAGCCCGTGGTCCCCGCCACCAGCAGGTGTGGCATCTTGCCGAGGTCCGCCACCACGGGGTTGCCGGCGATGTCCTTGCCCAGCGTGATGGTCAAGGGGCTGGCGCTGTCATGATAGGCCTTGGATCCGAGAATCTCGGACAACCGCACCATCTGTCGCTTGGGATTGGGGATTTCCAACCCCATGGTGTGCTTGCCGGGGATGGCTTCGACCACGCGGATGCTGATCACCGACAGCGTACGCGCCAGATCCTTCGCCAGATTGACGATCTGGCTACCCTTCACCCCCACCGCCGGTTCGATTTCGTAACGCGTAATCACCGGGCCGGGCGAAGCCGACACGACTTTCACCTCGACGCCGAACTCGGCGAGCTTGCGCTCGATCATCAGCGAAGTGTATTCCAGCGACTCGGCGCTCGCAGTCTCCACGACCTCGTCAGCGGGGTCGAGCAGATGCAACGGCGGCAGCGGCGAATCGGGCATATCGGAGAACAAGGGCGCCTGTTTTTCGGCGATGGCACGCTCGGATTGCGGCACCTCTTTCATCACAGGCTCGATGCGGATCGGCGGTGCTTCGACGAGTTTCTTCTTCTCCACCGACACTTTCGCTTCGCGCTTCTGCTGCGCCACCTCGCCCAGCTTGCGGTCGCGATAGGCTTGCCAGGTCTGGATCGACTTCCAGTAAGCCCGCTCCACCCACTCGCCGGTGCGCTCTGCCATGCTGAGCCACGACACCCCTGTAAACAGGCTGAATCCCACCGCCATCAGCAACAGCAACACCAGCGAGCCGCCGGTGAAACCCAGCAGTGCGCCCGCCGCTGCGCCCACGGCGGCACCCAGCACCCCTCCGTGCGCATCGGGCAACGCAAGCTCCCAATGCCAGGCGCGCAGCCACTCAAGACCAGTGCTGGCCAGCAGCAGCAGGCCGAAACCGCCCAGCCGGACCCAGCGTTGCAGCCCACCTGCCAGCGGAGCTTCATCGAGATGGCGAAAGGTGTGGATGACATAAGCCGCCGCCAGCACCACCCACCACCAGGATGACACGCCGAACAGCATCAGCAGCAGATCCGACAGCCAAGCACCGATACGTCCACCCAGATTGTGCAGCGCGCCGCCGCCGCCCGTGGTGCTGAAGCTCGGGTCGGCCACATTGTGGGTAATCAGTATCGCCGCCAGCAACAACGCGGCGAATCCCACCAGCAAGGCGCGTGCTTCGCGCAGCAGGCGTTGCATGCGGGGCGGCAAAGGGGTCGACGAACGGGAAGCGGGACGCGCCATGGGAACTTTACAAACAGAAGTGCTCTGAATTATCCCGGATATTCCATCAGGACGCGAGACGATGACACGCACAGCTTGAAAGTTCCGCCTGATTGATCGTGCATGACGAATACCGGGCAGGCAGCATGGAAATGCCATCACCAAGATTGGTTAGAATAGCCTGCTTTACTTAATCAACCCGGATGCAGACCATGAGCAACGCACACCACAAACTCATCATTCTCGGTTCCGGCCCCGCCGGCTATTCCGCAGCCGTGTACGCCGCGCGCGCCAACCTTTCGCCTGTCGTCATCACCGGAATGCAGCAGGGCGGCCAGTTGATGACCACCACCGACGTCGACAACTGGCCGGCCGACGTCGACGGCGTGCAGGGCCCCGAACTGATGGACCGCTTCCAGCGCCACGCCGAGCGCTTCAACACCGAAATCGTCTTCGACCAGATCCACACCACCAAGCTGACCGAAAAGCCTTTCACCCTGATCGGCGATTCCGGCACCTACACCTGCGACGCGCTCATCATCGCCACCGGTGCATCGGCCATGTACCTGGGCCTGCCGTCCGAGCAAGCCTTCATGGGCAAGGGCGTGTCGGGTTGCGCCACCTGCGACGGCTTCTTCTACAAAAACCAGGATGTCGCCGTCATCGGCGGCGGCAACACCGCGGTCGAGGAAGCGCTGTATCTGGCCAACATTTGCCGTCACGTCACGCTGGTGCACCGCCGCGACACCTTCAAGTCCGAGAAGATCCTCATCGATCACCTGATGGAAAAGGTCAAGGAAGGCAAGATCACGCTCGAACTCAACCACACGCTGGATGAAGTGCTGGGGGACAAAACAGGCGTCACCGGCATGCGCGTCAAGAGCACCCAAGACGGCGCAGCCAAGGACATCGCGTTAACCGGCATCTTCATCGCCATCGGCCACAAGCCCAACACCAGCCTCTTCGAAGGTCAGATCGATCTCGAAGGCGGCTACATCGTCACCCAGGGCGGCAACAAGGGCAATGCCACCGCCACCAACATTGAAGGCGTGTTCGCCGCTGGCGACGTGCAGGACCATATCTACCGCCAGGCCGTCACCAGCGCCGGCACCGGCTGCATGGCCGCGCTCGACGCCGAGCGTTACCTGGATGCGCTCGGCAAGGCCTGACAAGGACAATGCGACATGAAGCGCGCCCGTGGCACTGTGCTCGACCCCGCCTCGTTCGAAGCGCTGTCGCGCGTGCGCCACGCGCTGCGCGAGCAGTCCACCGTCCCGAACGCGCTTCACCAGGCACCGCATAAACCGAAACCCCAGCCGGACGGCGCCGTACTGTTTCGCCGCGCCGTCTCCGATGCCGTTCCCCTGCCGCCACCCAACCGGGCCCACATCGCGCGTCCGCTTCCCAAACCCATTGCCCGCCAGCGTCTGCGCGACGAACAGCAAGTCCTGATCGATGCCCTGTCCGACCCGTGGGACTGGGAAGCCGCCGTCTCCACCGGCGAAGAACTGGTGTTCGTGCGCCCCGGCGTGCCCACCGCTGCTCTCCGCAAACTGCGGCGCGGCGGTTGGGTCATCCGTGGCGAACTCGACCTGCACGGCCACACCGGCGACGAAGCCCGGATTGCCTTGGCAGCCTTCCTCAACCGCTGCAATATCGAGGACCGGCGCTGTGTACGCATCATCCACGGCAAAGGCTACGGCTCGAAGAACCGCCTGCCGGTCCTCAAAAACAAGGTGCGCCACTGGCTGATGCAACGCGAAGACGTGCTCGCCTTCTGCCAGGCACGCACCGTCGATGGCGGCGCCGGCGCCGTCATCGTTCTCCTCAAATCCTCATCACGTTAAAAGAAAGAAGATCCACCATGAGTGATCCCGTCATCAAGGATTTCGAACTCCCCTCCACCGGAGACGCCACCTTCAAGCTGTCCAACCATCGCGGCAAGAATGTCGTCGTCTACTTCTACCCCAAGGACAACACCTCCGGCTGTACCCTCGAAGGCCAGGAATTCCGCGATTTGTATGGAGACTTCTCCAAGGCCAACACCATCGTCGTCGGCATTTCGCGCGACAGCATCAAATCGCATGAAGGCTTCAAGGCCGCGCACAGCTTCCCCTTCGAACTGCTCGCCGACACCGATGAAAAGGTCTGCGAACTGTTCGGCGTGATGAAGTTGAAGAACATGTATGGCAAACAGGTGCGCGGCGTCGAGCGCAGCACCTTCGTGTTCGATGTGAATGGGAAACTGGTGAAGAACTGGCGCGGGTTGAAAGCGCCGGGGCATGCGGCGGAGGTGTTGGGGTTTGTGCAGACGCTTTGAATATTCAGGAATTGCACTGGACGAGTCACTCAAGCACTCAAACCAATTCCTCATCACCGCTCTGGTTTTGACTTTCCTCCCCTTACAGACACGCCGAAAATCGAGCCTGCAGGGCGGATCAGCGGCAAAGGTGTTTGAGCCCCGCTCACAAAAAATTAAATCAACCCAGCAAAAGCGGGGCGAGTTCTTTGCCGCCCACCCGGCAGGCTCGATTTCCGGGGTTTCGGGGATGTCAGTGTCGCCTTTCTTTGGTTACTTTCTTTGGCGAGACAAAGAAAGTAACTAGCCGCCGGGCTACCCCCGGCCAACGGTCGGTAGTCCTGAAAACACCTCACTACAGCGAACAGGCCCTTTGACAGGTTCAGGGCGAACGGTGCTGAAGGAAGCGGCACACCATCACACCACCACAGGCGACGCAGCCAAACTCCCCCTACCCTCCGCCGCAAAAAACCGCTCCACCACCTCCAGTTTCCTTGTCCGCGTCATCGCCGGCAGCGCATTCAACAATAACTTGCCATAAGGCTTATCCGCCAGCCGCGTGTCGCAAATCATCAGCACGCCGCGATCTGTCTCGGTACGGATCAGTCGACCTGCCCCCTGCTTCAGGCTAATCGCAGCGTGCGGCAACTGGTAATCCATGAACGGCTTGCCGCCATTCTTCTCGGCCTGGGCAATGCGCGCGGCAACCACCGGGTCATCGGGCGGCTGGAAAGGCAGTTTGTCGATGATCACCACCGACAGCGCGTCGCCGGGCATGTCGACGCCCTCCCAGAAACTCTGGCTGCCAAGCAGCACGGCGTTGCCGGCTTTCTGAAAACGCGTGAGGAGTTCGTTTTTCGGCGCGTCGCCCTGCACCAGCAAGGGGTAGTCCCAGCCACGCGCCTTGAAGGCATCGGTCAACAGGCCGCGCGCTTTTTCCAGCGCGCGCAGGCTGGTGAACAGGATGAAAGCACGCCCGCCGCTCACGTCCAGCACGGGCAAGGCGGCCTCGACGACGGCTTCGGTGAATTCGGGGGTATTGGGTGCGGGAAGGCCTTTCGGGACGTAGAGCACACCCTGGCGCGGGTAATCGAATGGACTGTCGACGCACAGGGTTTTCGCCTCTTCGATACCGAGACGGGTCTTGAGGTGGGTGAAGTCGCCTCCGACGGATAGCGTGGCCGAGGTGAGTATCCACGCCTGGGCGCGCTCGGTGAGCTTGGCGCCGAACATTGCCCCGACCGAGAGGGGTGTGGCGTGCATCAGCAGCGAGTTCATGGTGGTTTCGAGCCAGCGTACGCGCGGATTTTCAGGATCGTCGTCGCTCTGCCAACTGGCGAGGGTGGCCTGCACTGACTGCGCACGCTCGAAACAGTTCTTCAGGTCGGCGTCACGCTCGGCCTGGGTTTCCAGCAGCTTCGCCGTTTCATCCAGCACCGCCGACAGCGCCTTTAGTGCATCCGGCCATTTGTCGTAGCGCGTCAGTTCGGCGACAGTCGATTTCACCGGGTTCTGCGGAAACGCCAGACGCAGGTCGCGCGTGACTTTGCCGAGGTCCTCAGCCGCGCGGCGCAGCGCCGGAAAATCGCCGGCCTTCACCGCAGCGAGCCGCTTGGTATCGCCGGCGAGTTCGATCAGTTGTGCGGTGGACAGCGTCTCGCCGAAGAACTGCGCGGCCGTCTCGGCCAGTTGGTGCGCTTCGTCGAGAACGACGGTGTTGCAGGCGGGCAGCAGTTCGGCGACGCCTTCGTCCTTCAGCCACAGGTCGGCGAAGAACAGGTGGTGGTTGACCACGACGACTTCGGCGTCGAGCGCGGCCTTGCGCGCGGCCATCACGAAGCATTCCTTGTAATACTTGCATTCGCTGCCGAGACAATTGTCGCGGCTGGAGACGGCGTAATGCCAGGCGGTCGCATCCTCGGGAATGCCCTCGGCCTCGGCGCGATCGCCGCTGGTGCTGGTTTCGGCAAAACGGGCGATCTTGGCGAGCCAGACTGGATCGTCGCGGTGGGCGAAGCGGCCATCGGCGAGGTTGCGCTGCAGGTGATGATGGCAGACGTAGTTTGCACGGCCTTTCAGCAGGGCCACCCTGACCGGCGATTTCAGTGCGCGGCGCGCGGCCGGCAGATCGCGGTGAAACAGCTGATCCTGCAACGCCTTGGTGCCTGTGGAAATCACCACCTTGCCGCCCGACAACAGCGCGGGAATCAGGTAGGCCAAGGTTTTGCCGGTGCCGGTGCCGGCTTCGGCCAGCAAAACGCAGTTTTCGGCGATCGCCTGTTCGACCGCCTCGGCCATGGCCAACTGCTGGGGGCGTGAGCGCCAACCGGGCAACACCGCGGCACACGCACCATCGGGGGAAAACAGGTGTTTCAGATCAAACATGTCGAGACCAGATTGTGAGGCGGAGTGTAACATTCGGTCCGGATCGAACCGATTGCCGCCATCTTCAGTTTCTGTGGCCAGATGCCGTTAGGACCCTAGATTCCATTGATCCATTCCCCATGCGCGCCTACCTGATCTGTCTGCTGATATCGGTGCTTCCGGCCTGCGCTCAAGCGGCGATCATCCAGTTGGAAATGCGTCCCGGAATCAGCGCCAATGCCGAATATCTGGCCGGACAGCCCAGCAAGCCCGCAGTGCTGCTGCTGCATGGCTTTCTGCAGACGCGCGAGTTTCCCACTGTCGCTACGCTGGCGCGTGGCCTGCAGGACGCGGGCTATTCCGTATTGTCGCCCACGCTCAGCCTTGGCATTCCCAATCGGGCGCAAAGCCTGGCCTGCGAGTCGGTGCACCGACACAGTCTGGAAGATGACATCGCCGAAATTTCGCGCTGGGTGGGCTGGCTGAAGTCACACGGTCACCGTTCGATCGTGCTGGTTGGCCACAGTTTTGGCAGCCTGCAACTGCTGGCCTATCTGGAATCTCATCCTGACAAGATCATCAAAGCGTTGATTGGAGCTTCGCTGATCGAAGCCCAGGTCAACTCGACCTCCCGTCCCGCCCTCATCACTGAGTTGGAAAGCCAGGCCGCAAGCAAGCCGCGCACCCTGGTCACGCATGCCTTGTCCTTCTGCAGACAATACACCTCGACGCCTGAAGACCTGCTGACCTATGTTCGCTGGGATCAAGCACGCACGCTCTCGGCGCTGAAGGCGTCGCCGGTCAGTGTACAGCTCATCATGGGCGATCAGGACAAAACTCTGGGGCGAGACTGGATCAAGGCACTGAAGCAAGTGCGGACCCCGATGGTCATCGTGAAGGGCGCCAACCATTTCATGGATGGCGAACATGAATTCGACCTGCTGGAACATACGCTGCATTACCTGGAGCGCATTCAAAAGGCCTCGTCCCCATGAAATGGCCTGCATCCATCTCCATCAAACAGATCGCGTTCGCTTTCGTTACCGGCCTGCTGATCCTGGTGATCCTGATCGGCGGTTTTGCCGTCTATCAGACGCGCAGCGTCACCCGCGAACTTGAGCGACACCGCCTGGATGCGGCACGATCCGAACTCGATGTTGCAGTCAAGCGGCTGTTGGGCCGGACTGAAAAGCAGGCGCTCAATCTGGCGAAATGGGATGAAACCAGACAACAGCTGGTTCTGCCGGAATACTACAACTACTGGCGAGATCAGCGTGTCTATGAAAGCGGCATGTTGACCAGCCCCTACGAGCGAGTGGCCTTGTATAACCCGTCAGGCGGCCTGCTCGCCGCCAGCCCGGCAAGGCGCGGGATGCCTGCCAGGCTGCTGGTGCCTGAAACACCCCACCAGCAATACAGCTGGCTGGTCAATGAAGCGGGCAGCATGACGCTCTATCATGAATTTCCCGTCTATGGTGATGATCAGCGGCAGACCCTGCTCGGTCATGGCCTCATCAGACTCGATTTCATGCCGGCTCTGTTGCGTCAGGAAACACTCCGCATTGCGGATAAATCCAGTCTCGGTCTTGCTCTCAAGCCGGGCGAAACCCTGCCTGCCTCGAACCTGTTTTCGCGCCTGGCTTTCAGCGCACAGCCCGATCCTGACCAGTTGATGTT
>Ga0326726_10001247_pt1 | contig 23727 bp, 21 predicted proteins | sample MHFenrmetagenome_2_FD_207603 | JGI IMG/M metagenome (GOLD analysis project Ga0326726, IMG submission 207603) | Lab enriched peat soil microbial communities from Michigan Hollow, Ithaca, NY, United States - MHF15MN | ecosystem: Environmental > Terrestrial > Soil > Wetlands > Peat | place: USA... | reverse complement strand
TCATGACCAGAAGGTTTCTTACTCCCGCTCGATCCAGGGCATAAAGCTGGCTTTCGATTGAACTGCGGTTCTTGTCTTTGCAGGTAAAGTGGACGAGTGGTTCAATGCCCAGCTTCAGAATTTCGCTGCCCATGAAATCGGCGGACATGGCTGGGGTTCCCCCCGGATTATCCGTAACGGTCAGGGCAATGATCTTTCCTCCAGAAGCGGCCTGTTTGGCCAGGGCAATGGTCTTTTCCTGGGCCGCTTCTCTTGCACCCCTTCCTGGCACCAGTTCCCAGGTGACTGGGAACACGGATGGATTCAATAAAGCCTCTTTGAAACGATTTTTCTGCATAGATATCCTCAGCCACTCCTTAATTCTCTCCGGGAAAATGGCATTATAAAAAGTACTTGTCAATATCTTTTCTATCTAGCGGTTGCAGTTCCTGAATAAATTTGCTATTTTAAGACATGATGAATAAAGCAAAAAAGCTTTTAGAGAAAATTATTTATTGCCTGACTATTACAATAGTGGCCTTGATATACAGTAATTGTTATGCGTCCGTAGAAATATCGAATGTTCGTTACTGGACAGCGCCTGATCATACGAGAATTGTTCTGGATGTGGATAATGAAACCGTTTGTGATGTTAAGGAAAGCAAAAACCTGCTTGTTTTAAATTTTAAGGATGCCTCCTTAAATAAATCAATACCGGCTGAAATTATCTTAAATAAACCGGGGATTAAAAAGCTTGTTTTTTATCAAGTTGATAAAGGCGGTGTAAAAATTGAATTAATTTTGGATAAATACAGGAAAGCGGAGGTCTTTAAGTTAAAAAAGTTTCAGGATAGGCCTGACCGGGTTGTCGTGGATATATTTTTGCAGGAAGCTCCCGTGGAAGAAATTGCAAAAGAGCAGATCCCGATGCTGAAGCAGAAAAAAATTATTGTAATTGATCCCGGGCATGGCGGTGATGATCCGGGTGCTGTAGCCAGGAAGGGCGTTTATGAAAAAAATATTGTACTTTCAATCAGCCGCGAAATTAAAAAAGAAATTAATAAAATGCCGGGGTACCGCGCGGTCTTAACCCGTGAAGGAGACTATTACGTCTCTTTTAACAAGAGGCTGAAAATAGCCAAGAATTTAGATGCCAGCCTGTTTATCAGCATCCATGCGGATGCCGCCAGAAACCGTAAAGCCAAAGGCAGCTCGGTGTACTGCCTATCAACCAGCGGTGCCAGCAATGAGGCCGCCAAACTATTGGCTAATAATGAAAACTTATCGGATATAATCGGCGGTGTGCCCAATGGGGAGGGCAAGAATGAATCCGGCCTGATTATCCTGAACATGTTTCAAACAAGTACAATTAATTTGTCGAAAACTTATGCCGATACTTTAATAAATCATCTCAACAGAATTAATTCTGTGAAATATAAAAGCGTTCAGGAAGCTCCTTTTTACGTATTGAAGTTGCCCGATATTCCGGCAGTTTTAATCGAGACGGCGTACATATCAAATCCGCAAGAAGAAAATTTGTTAAGAAACCGCAATTTTCAAAAGAAACTGGCAGTAGCTGTTGCCTCTTCAGTGAGAGATTATTTATCCGGGACTGCTTCCATCAATCAAAGCAATGATGCACTAAAAAATGACTATGAAATTAATGACGCGAGTAAAAAGGAAGCGGTAAGAAAAAATAATAAAGAGATAACTACAATCTATTACGAAATAAAACGTGGTGATACGCTTCATTCCGTGGCGCGGAATTTTAATACAAAAGTCGCCGTTCTTTTAAAGCTTAATAACTTAAAATTAAAAGATCAGCTTTATGCCGGCCGGAAAATTTTAGTGCCGTCAAATAAAACGAGAGATGATAAATTAGTGGCATCAGGACAAAAAAATAATCATAGTAATCGTAAAAAGTCTTCAAGGATTTATAAAGTGCAAAAAGGAGACACCATTTTTTCTTTGGCCAAACATAATTCCATAACGGTTCAAGAATTATGTAAACTCAATAATATGAAGAGTAATGATCGGTTAGTATGCGGGCAAAAAATAAAGTTGCCTTAAGTGGAATCATTTCTTAGGAACGCAGGCGAGCATATCTTGCAGCTTGATTTCGGGGTGATGATAGCGTTTTTTCTCTTTAGTGTTTTTGCCGTATTGGATTGATTCTTCCGGACACCATTGAAGGCAGGCAAAACATTGTTCGCAATGATGCTGCCAGGCAGGCTTGCCTTCGGTCATCAATATATTTTGCACCGGGCAGATTTTTTCGCATATCATACAGCCGGTACATTTAGCGTCAGCCCAAAAAGATTTATCCATTTTGGGTATTTGCGGAAAGGACATCCGGTATAATGCCGAAAACAAAATATTTTGCCATAATGGACCCTTATCAGGGTTTCTTGCTTCTTGCGCTTTGATAATAGCTGAAATAAGGCCGATTTTTACGAGGGCTTCGTTGAATTTTTTCTGCTGCTTTTCTTGTGCAGGAGCGCCTCCCCAGGGTATATAATTACTGGGTAAGTTGATTGAGAATCCCGCGGAAAGATTAAGACCCCGTGCCTGCATCATTTTCTTCAATTGAAGCAGAGTGGCGGCAACCTGACCGGCATTAACTGCTATCGCAAAATAATATTTTGCCGGTTTCACTTTTAAACGGTTGACAAAGTCAATGACCAGCGAAGGCATACCCCAAATGTGTACGGGAAAGATAAGGCCGATATTTTCCGCTTGAGGATGAATTGATCCTTTGCCTGTAAGTGTCATTGGAGAAAGTTCAGTATTTTCCAATTGCTCAGAGAGTTTTTTCGCCGTCCACAGGGAATTACCTGTTCCGGTATAAAAATAAATTAAAGTTTTCATTTGTTTTTCTTAAGGGGTAAGTTGCAGAGCCCGGTTGTAAACACTTTCCGAAAATCCATATACTTGAGTTCTGTTGATAATTGCAAAGGGGACGTCATCGCTGTCGTCGATTTCTTTTCTTCGCGCTACAGCATCCGTATCTTTATCCATATTATATTCTTTAAAAGAAATTTTTTTGGATTTCAGGAATTCGCGCGCATTATCGCAAGTTTTGCATTCATTCTTGGTATAAAGAATTATTTCTGGGTTCTTATTCTTTTTTGATTTGGAATCTTTAAAAGGTGCTTCTTGCTCTTCATTGTCTTGCTGTGCGGAGGTATTGTCATCTTGATATTTGTGAACTTCGACCTTGTTGGAGGATTTGGTATCGGGAGGCGGATAGTCTGTTATATGAACAGTTCCATTTTCATCTTCCCATTTATAAAAATCGGCGTTTGCCACTCCATAAAAAACGAAAACCAATGTCGTTAAGAACAGTAGATATTTTGTCATGAATACCTCCTCCGGGAAAGCTTGTTTATTGAGGATTGATTATTTCCTCTTTAACTTGGGTGCCTCATTATACAGGCGAATGCCTGGTATTGCCAGGTCAAATTTCTGCCAAGTTTGAACCCATCCTCCGCGGTAATAAATAAAAAGTTATTCCAGAAACCTATTCGACAGAAACAACATATTAAATTATTTAATAAAAACAGCTTAAAAGTCACATTGGTTTCAATTTAACTAGAATAATTATTTTTTAGATTTTACTGGAATTATTTAGAAATTACAAATCAATACATTGATTTTTGTCATATAAGGGTTATCTTAATAAAGAAATCTCACACAAGGAGTTATTATGTTTGGTCGTCCGGTAAGACTTTTCAACATTTTTGGATTTGAAATTAAAATTGATATGAGTTGGCTGATTTTAGCAGCTTTGGTAACCTGGTCGCTGGCCAGCGGTCTGTTTCCTGAATATTACAAAGATCTCTCTAGTGCTTCTTACTGGTGGATGGGTGCAGCCGGCGCTGTAGGACTTTTTCTTTCAATTGTTTTTCATGAATTAGCTCATTCTCTTGTGGCCAGAAATTACGGTATTTCCATGAAGGGTATAACTTTGTTTATTTTTGGCGGTGTGGCCGAGATGGAAGATGATCCGCCTAATCCCAGAGCTGAATTTTTCATGGCTATTGTCGGACCTTTATCGAGCGCGGCAATTGGTTTATTTTTGTTTTTAATAATATTTTGGGGAAAGGAAAGAGGCTGGCCAGTGACAAGCAGCGGAGTGTTGGCTTATCTGGCTTGGCTAAACATTGTTCTGGCAGTTTTTAATTTAGTGCCGGCTTTTCCTTTGGATGGCGGAAGAGTATTGCGTTCGGCATTGTGGAGTTGGGAAAAAAATTTACGCTGGGCAACGGCCATCGCCGCGAAAGTGGGGTCAGGTTTAGGAATCGCGTTAGTCATCGCCGGCATAATTTCTATTTTTATGGGAAATATTGTCGGCGGTTTGTGGTGGTTTATGATCGGATTATTCATACGGTCTGCCGCGCAAAGATCCTATCAGCAACTTTTAGCGCGCGGTCTTTTTCACACAAAAAAAGTAAAAGACCTGATGGTAAAGAATCCTCTGACGGTGCCGCGTTCTATATCACTGACGGAATTCGTTAATGAGTATGTATATAAACACCATTTCCAGATGTACCCGGTACTTTCATTTGGGAGATTGACCGGCTGTATTTCCGTGAGCCAAGTGGCGGCGATTCCGCGCGAAGAATGGCCGATGCAAACGGTAGGGGTTATTGCCTTGCCTTGCAATGAAGGGACGACGGTAGGGCCGGAGGAAGACGCCAATAAAGCATTAGAAGTTATGAACCGGACAGGTAATAGCCGATTGATGGTTGTGGATGGGGATCAGCTTGTGGGCATTATCGCGCTTAAGGATATGCTGACACTTCTGTCCCTGAAAATGGAACTAAACGATTTAGAAAAAAGCAATTAATGGGGAGGAAATAGTATGATTTGCAATGTAGGGAAGACGGATAAAATTATTCGTTGGATTATTGGTATTGTAATAGCTGCCCTTGGTTTATATTATAAGAGCTGGTGGGGACTGCTGGCTATCATTCCAATAGCGACGGCGATTTTCGGTTTTTGTACTCTTTATATCCCTTTCAAGATTAGTACCTGTAAGAAGGGATAGTAAAAGATTACTCAATCCCGCGATATTGAGAATAAGTTGCATGTAAGGTAACCGGAAGGTAATCAGCTAACGAATATTTATGGCAGGGCCTGACGGCGGGGGTGAAGGTGTTTTGCTGTGTAGTTTTTACGAGGGAATTTAATATACGGCCTGATTTTCTGGTTGATATTTTTGCCGGTTCCGTCGTAGTTGAGGGTTACAACGGGAATCCCTGTGTATTCTTCAATGCGCGGCGCCATTGCTTCTGTAATCACCCCGGCACAGCAAAAAGCGGGATTGGTCTGCACGAATAAAGATATATCGGAGTAATGGCGAACCAGCGCGGCAATTTTGAGCAGGTTATCGGCGGATTCTCCGCACTGTTGTACTTTCACATCGAACACATCATATATTTCTTTGTAATCGATGTTAGTTCCCAGAGAAGGCTCATTGAGCAACTCGTTAAACAATTTATAATAGCTTTTTTCCAATTGATTCACGAGAGCGATCAGGGTTTTGGTATAGATGACATCGAGGAATTCTCCTTCCAGAAACCAGCGCCGCATATAAGGATTGGCGATAATTTTAGCGAATTCATTAAAAGGGGTGGTTATCACTTCGCCGCCGAATTCTTCGATGCAATGAATCAGATCCTGGTTGAAGACGTCATTGTCACGGGCGTACAAATCGCCGAAGATCGCAACCTTAGGGCGTTTTTCTGGAAGTGTTTCAATTTTTTTAAAAAGGTTGATGACTTTTGCCACATCGTCATCCTTGTTTCTTCCGCCCAGCAAGGTGTTGTAGAGAATATTCAGCGATTGGGCGATAACCTTGTCCGTCATTCCTTTTTCTTTTTCATAAGGCCTTATCTTGCAGCCGATTTTTCGCAGCATTCCGCCGAACATGTGCGCAAAGTAAGCTTCGATTGACGCCTGCATGGAGATATCTTCCATGGAGATATTTCCGACATAAACTTCCACCTTCTCTAAGCCGTTGCCGGTTGATTCCATGATGCCCTTGATCAGTTGAGGAAACATTCTGATGTTGCAGGCAACATGGCTTTCAAAGCACCAGACAGCAGTTTGCGCGGGATCAAGAACGTTTTCTTCAATATAATCCATGTAGCTCTGCGCGATTAAATTGACAGGAAGGCATTGCCCTGTATTTGTTCTGAGACCGCGTTGAATTACTTTTTCAGTCAGCGGCGCCAAGCGTGCGTCGATTCCCTCTTTAATAAATACGGCTTCCACCAATTTTGAGTTGAGCGGATCAAAGCTCGGGAAAAGCAATGTCTTATCTTTTATTTTATTTACACTCTCCGAATTAAGCGGCAACACTCGGGAGGAAACCAGGCGAAACGGTTTATTTTTATCGTGATTGCGAAACGACCTTACAGCAGCCTCAATGCGGGTTTCGTAACCGACATTGGAATCATGTTCATCGAGCTCCAGGATCAGATAGGGTTTGCCGTATTTGTCCATGATGCGTTTAAAATATTCGATGATGAAGGAATCGGGACTGCATTTAAACGATGTTACATAAACCGCATAAAGCCCCGGCGTACGTGCTGTATAAAGAGCGGATTTTAAAATTTTGGCCGCGTAGTTCCAGTGTAATCTTTTAAGCAGCGCATCAATCTCGGATAAATCATTGTTATCAGCGGGCAACATATCCTGATAGAAAGCTTTGATATTGAGATTGCCCAAAATGTCCGGTATCCCCTTATTCATTGTATTTTGTAACAACGAATATGGCCTGCCAAGCAGTGCCACACTTATATTATCACTGCAGGGCATTTCGCGTTTGTAAATATTGATTAGATTTTCGAGGCCGTCGTTATAACATGAAAGCGCTGCTTCATAGGCATTATAAATTTCCCAGTAGCTGGCCGTCAAAATCGGCTTTAGTAGTGAGAACATTTCGATCCGTGATTGGAAGGAATGATGATCAATAATGGGCATGATTGCGTTCTTTTTCAAATGCAGGCTTTTGATACCGGCCGCAAGAGTCGCTGCGAATTGTGTATAGTAGCAGTAATATCTGTAAGCTTCTTCTTTTGGCTTTGTTGCTTCCAGATAGATGGGAAGAAAAATATAGTCGCATTTATCGGCAAGATTTTGCACATGGCCGAAAAACGCATTCATCGGGGCACAGAATTCGGCTCCGGAAATTTTTTTACCTGACGTAATCGCGTTTTTGAAATTATCATCTGTTATTGTCTCTACGTCGAGTGTGGCGAAAAAATGTTTCCATAAAGGCATTTCTTCGGCAAGATAAAGTGCGTTCGGAATACCTATCTTTACTGGCTTCTTGAACGGAGACTGCTTTTTTGCTGTATGGAAAACTTTCTTTCTTTCTTTAATCAAATCATATTGCTTTTTTGCTGGTCCGACATAATGCTTCGTGTCGTAATCGCGTCCACAAAGAAACCCAAAAGCGACAGTTTCTCCCCGGACGGTTACTTTGTTTATTTTGCAGTTATTATGACAGAGCTCGCAAATTTCATTTTCCACAGGAATTGATTCTTTATAAAGCGACAAACCGCGAAATTCAGAATTCTTCACCGCGTTTTCCGCAAGGATTAAAGCGCTTCCAAGAGCCCCCGTCAAGTGGCAGAACTGAGAAACAAAGATTGGTTTTTTTAAACGGTGTTCAAAAGCGGCAATGAGCGCCTTGTTGCGGGCTGTCGCGCCCTGAAAGCAAATCCTCTCACCGATATTGGCTTCGACGGCAACCTTAGCCAGATAATTTTCGCAAACCGAATGCAGTACGCTGGCGAGCACCTCGTCAACGGAATATCCTTCAGTGAGATAATTGTTGATGTCGCGTTCCATAAAAACGGTGCAACGATCGCTGGAAATCGGGGCGGGTGTATTGATAGCCCTTCCGGCATATTCAATGAGCGGTACACCCAGCTTTGACGCTTGTTCTTCGATAAAACTGCCTGTTCCCGCAGCACATACATTATTCATAACAGAGGAGGTGACCATGCCGTTTTTCATGCAGGTGAATTTAGAATCCTGTCCGCCGATTTCTATGATGGTGTCAGCGAGATTATCGAGTTCATAGGCGGCGCGGGCATGAGCGGTGATCTCATCAATGACTAAGTCCGCTTTGATAATGCGGCCGATAAATTTGCGTCCCGATCCGGTAGTACCGACACCGAGAAAAATGAAATTGCAATTGTGTTTTCGGCCAATGTTTTCGATTGCCTCAAATAGAGCCTGCAGAGCTTTCACCGGCTGGCCGGAGGTAAGAGTGTAAATACCTACGAGCACGTCGTTATTTTCGTTGATTAGAACTGCTTTTGTACTGGTGGAACCGATATCGATACCCAGATATACTTCTTGTTTGTTTTTCAGCGTTACATAAATGTCAACCTCAATAGCCGCATGATTGTTTTTCGGTGTATAAAGATAACTCTCAGAGCTATTGAATTCGGGATATTTTGACAGCGACAGCCGCAGAGGGGGGTAGCTATAGTTTTTTTCTTTTTGCTCTTTTTTGAAAAGATCATCCCATCCGCTTATTGCCAACTGCTTAGGAACGGATTCTTCGAGATAAAGAAGCGCGGCGCCGATTGCTCCGTAGAGATGGCTATGTTCATCGATAATAGGTTCTGTCTGTAAAAGATTGCGGAAATGTTTAACTACTGCCTGATTCATAGAAACACCGCCGGCAAGTATCAACGGAGTTTTGATGTTTTGATCGGGCATTAATGTGTCGATGACGTTTTTAGCCAGCCCTTTGCAGAGACCATCGCTGATCTGGCCTATGGAATAACCTTCCTGCTGGGCATGGATCAGGTCGGTCTTGGCAAAAACAGCACAGCGCGTAGCGATTTTGGGTGAAGTTTCACGGTTGCAGAAGGCAAGGGAACTCAGTCTATCGATACTCTTGAGGTTGAGCCTTTTGGCTTGTTGATCGAGAAAGCTGCCGGTCCCGGCCGCGCAGGAGGAGTTGGAGCGGTAGCGTTCATAATCACCCTGATCGGTAAATGTAATAAGGCCGAAATTCTCACCGCCGACAAACAGGATACTGCCCACTTCCCGGTGATACTTTTTTACCGCGGCAATAATAGCAATCTGCGTGTCGTAACGAGAAACGGTGGTTAAAATTTCCGGACCGGAAAGGGTCATGGCAATGCCGCCCACCCGGTGAATGTCAATATTGTTGAGCATAGAGAGCAGAGTTTCGCTGATTGCCCCTTGGTGAAATTGATAAGAGGAGTTAATCACCATTCCATTCTCATCAATGATGACCATCGAAAGAGCGACAGAACCAATATCTATTCCCACAATGTGCAGCATAAATTTGATACCTCTGATTTTTACGTCAAAATCATGCCGCGTTTCTCACCATTCGTCAACTGCGAACTTTTGGCATTATTGCGAAAAACGATTTTTTTTGTTGCTTAATGCCTGTTTATTGATTAAAAAAATAAAAAATTTAAGTTTTAGGAATAGGGGAGGGAAGAATGATTCGTCTGTTGAAAAACCGCAATTTTATTTTTTTGTTTTCTATAATATTTGGTCTTGCTTTTCCATATGCGGCGGAATTAGCGAAGCCGTTAATAATGCCAGTGCTGGCGCTGGTGATGATATTAGCGACTATTAACATCCCCAATGACTTTTTTCGTTCGCCGCGTTCTCTCTTTATACCGTCCGTATCCGGTATCCTGATGACTTACTTGATTCTTGGCGGCGTCATTCTGGCTTTCGCTGCATTATTGATCAGGCAGGAGAACCTTTGGATTGGTTTTGTGCTTATTGCCGCTGTACCGCCTGCCATTGCGGTGATTCCGTTTACAGCCATATTGGATGGAAATGTAAAATATACTCTGGCCGGAACTGCGGCCGCGTATCTGGCGGCGCTTTTAATCATGCCGCTGATGTTTTTGCTGTTTATCGGAACAAACTTTACGGAGCCCGGAAAATTAGTTGAAATATTGCTTTTGCTGATTGTTTTGCCTCTCGTTGCCTCCCGGATAATAATTTACATGAATCTGCATAATAGGATTGCCGCTTATCGGGGTTTGCTTACGGATTGGGGATTTTTTATTGTGCTCTATACTATAATCGGCGTCAATAGAGACCTGATTTTCGGTGATCCTTTAGTGATCGCTCGGGTGGCTATCGTCGTCCTTGCCGGCACTTTTGTTCTGGGTTTCTTAATTGAAAAAATCTGCCGGCTTTTAAAGGTTGATCAAAAAAATATTGTCAGTCTTGTTCTTTTAGGAACAATGAAGAATCAGGGACTTGCCGGCGGCCTGGCTCTATCCTTATTTCCAGTGGAAGCGGCTCTTCCTTCAGCTGTGTACAGCATCTTTATGATCACGTATTTTATCTGGCTGGATAACCGCAGAAGATGGCTGTAATGAATGTCTGCCTCCTTTAAAGAAAAGGCCGAACGTATTACCACTTGATCTTTTGTAAAATTTTCATCAGGAAGCTTTTGTTGGGATACGTTAAGGCTAAAGGGTTAATTCTGCTGGAGTTTTGAAGGATGCTTTTAAAATGAGTAAATGTGTTGAAACTGGCTTTTCCGTGGTAGGAGCCCATCCCGCTGGAACCGACTCCCCCAAAGGGCAGAAAATGGGATACAAAATGAAAGATAGTGTTGTTAATAGCGCCGCCGCCGTAAGAAATTTCTTCGGTGATCTTTTTTTGTACCGGCTGATCATCGCTGAACAGATAAAGCGCCAAAGGTTTCGGCCGTTCATTAATTTTTCGGATTATATCATCTAGACTGGAGTATAAAAGTAGCGGCAAAACGGGCCCGAAGATTTCATCCTGCATAACCGGTTCATTCCATTCCACAGGATAAAGAATTGTGGGCTCAATATAACGGTCAGTTGGATGGATATTCCCGCCGTAGACAATTTTTTTGGTGTCGAGCAAAGCGCTTAGGCGCAGGAAATGTCGGTCGTTGATTATCCGGCAATACCGTGGATGATCTGCCGCGTTTTCACCGTAAAAATTACGTATCGCTTTTTTTAATTCTTCCAGAAATTCATCTTTTCGCTTTGTGTGAATCAGAACATAATCAGGAGCTATACAGGTTTGTCCGGCATTGATGAATTTCCCCCAGGCTATTTTACGCGCCGCGTGGGTCAGATTGGCGTCTTCATGCACAATCGCCGGGCTTTTGCCGCCCAATTCCAGTGTGATTGGAATCAAATTTTTGGCTGCCGCGCTCATCACGATTTTACCTACGGAAGAACTGCCGGTATAGAAGATGTAATCTACCGGTAAATCCAAAAGCGCCTGTGTTTCCACTGCGCCGCCCTGCACTACATGCAAATATTCTTTAGGGAAAGCATTATTAATGATTTTTTCCATTATTGCCGCAGTTTTGGCTGAAATTTCCGATGGTTTAAGAATCGCCGTGTTTCCGGCTGCAATCGCGCCGACCAGCGGAGTCATAAGAAGTTGAAACGGGTAATTCCACGGAGCTATGATCAGTGTTACGCCATAAGGTTCTTTTTGAACGTAACTTTTTGAAGGCAAAAGAAAAACCGGAGTTTCGACTTTTTCGGGCTTAGCCCAGGAGTGAACATTGCCCAGGGCATATTTGATCTCGTCATACACGCCGGAAATCTCTGTGGCATAACCATCTACTGAGACTTTATGGAGGTCTCCATATATAGCGTTTAACACTTCTTCCTCATGAGCTGTGATAGCATTTTTAAGTTTAGTTAGCGCTTCGATGCGGAAATTAAGGTCACGCGTTTTTCCCGACCAGAAGAATTCTTTCTGTGATTTTAATAGTCCGGCGAAGGAGATTTTTTCCATTTTGACCTCCCTTAAGGTTATTGCGTTGGCAGATTACTTTTAAGAAATATATTCATGGGTCATATTTTAGTCAAGCTAACAACAATAAACGGTTAAACGTTTCGATGGCAATTCTTTGTTGGTAAAGAGAAAAAATGTTATATAAAGAAGTATATATATGGGCGAGTGAAGATTTCTTGGCTATGGCGATTTTAAGAGGTATTTCCCGTCAATCCGGTCTGGCTGACGCTCTGCGAAATCCAAAAGATGAACATATTTGATAATATGGATTTATTACAACAACTTACAGTCATGCGGGTATTTCATTTTTCCCTTTAAATAGTCCGTCTATAACCCTTGACAATTATAATGCAATCCATTAGCTTACCGCATTAAATTTAAGAGCCGGGCTGAAAAGAGATTAAAGGGGGATAATATAATAATGATAGGTGTGCTTATTACTACGCATGGAAACCTGGGCAATGAGTTGATTAAAGCAGCGGAGTTAATTAAAGGGCCGCTGAATGATATATTGCATGTTAGTGTCGATCAGACAAAAGACGTTGAAGAGATAAAAAAAGAAATCGGCAATGCCATAAAGAAACTGGATAAGGGCAGGGGCGTTTTGATTCTTACAGACCTTTTTGGCGGAACGCCTTCAAACATTTCGCTTTCTTTTATGAATGAAGGGAAAGTTGAAGTTCTTACCGGGGTTAATTTACCAATGTTGCTCAAATTGTCGGAATTAAAAGAAGACATGACATTGCGGGAATTTGCCTGCCTTATTAAAGAATACGGGCAAAAAAATATTTCCCTAGCTAGTGAAATTTTAAGCAAAAAAGCTCTCGGGTAATCAATTGGCTCAAGATCTGAATATAGCCCTGGTTCGGGTTGATAACAGGCTTGTCCACGGTCAAATATTAGAGGCATGGGTGCCGTATATCGAGGCGAAATGCATTATCGTTGTAGATAACAATATATCCGGGGATGTCTTTAGTGAAACCGTAATCAGGATGGCCGTGCCCAGTGAAATCGAATTGATTATCAGCTCTGTTGATGATTTTGCCCAAAATTATATTTTTGCTCATGATGGCGGTAAAAAAACAATTGTGTTGTTCAGCAGTATAACCGACGTTTGTCGAGCTTTTAATTTAGGCTTTCATTTTGATAAATTGAATATCGGGAATATTCATAATGAAGAATACAAAATTTGCTGCTCCCCTTCCGTTTTTTTATGTGATAAAGAAATTCAGGATATTCTGAAGCTTCTGGAAAAAGCCGGAGTAGTTATTGAGTTAAAACGAGTACCGCGGGAAAGGTCTGTTAATATTAGAGAAGCACTTAAAGACTACTGCAATATAAAGCCATAAAATATTGGTATTTAATCCCGCGACTCGGAATCCCCCGGTTGCGGCCGGCGAGGAAAGCGCCGTGACCCGCGGGAGGTCGCGTTGTCCTCTACTTCGCGGGATAATTCGACCTGCAAGCTTTAGCGGTGACGTGACCTTTAGGTTATGCACTTTGTTTCTGAAGCTTGGTCTCATTATTTTAGGGAGACTCTGGCTCCCGTCTGAGAGGGCTTCACTTGTTTGCAAAAATTATTTTAACATCTTTTTGCGGCGGCCTGATGTGTCTTGATCGTGTTTTCATTCAGGCGATGATTTCCCGGCCGATTGTGATCGCACCTGTAATCGGCCTTCTTCTTAACAATCTTTATGCGGGATTGATAATCGGAGCGTTTGTTGAGCTCATTTGGATTGATCGCATACCCGTGGGAACATATATCCCGCCCAACGATTCCATTGTGGCTGTAGTGGCGACTTCCACAGCGGTAATAGCCGGTCAAAGATTAGGAGGCGAGTTCACTCAATTAATCGCTCTTTCTATACTCATAGCCATCCCTTGCGGCATTTTAGCCCAGAAAGTGGATATTCTGATTATCAAATCCAACGATATCCTTTCCGATCAAGCGCTGGAAGATGCGAAGAAAAGCAACATTCGCGCGATAGAAAAAAAAGTTTACTTAGGATTAATCAAGGTATTTTTATTCGATGTGTTTTATCTTCTGTTTGTTCAGACGATCTTCATAACCTTGGTAATCTGGATATATCCTAAATTACCTGCAACTATTATATCAACCCTTTCCTTTATGTATTATTTTTTGCCCCTGCTAGGCATTGCCGTGGCTATGAACACTATCAAACTACGCGGAGCCATCCCTGTTTTTTGTGCAATATTCTTAATCGTGGCCATATTTTTGGAATTGTTCCATGTCCTCTGAAAAAGATGCTCTCCAGGTAACACTTGATCTGATGAGAGAAGCAGACCTGCCGGAAATATTAGCAATCGAAAATGAATCATTTCCTTTGCCCTGGACGGCGGCAATGTTTATAAAAGAACTGAATAACGCCAATGCCCAATGTCTGACAGCGCGGGTGAATTTTGGCCCGAAAAGTGTTCTGGGTGCATATATTATTTTTTGGATAGTCGCCGATGAAGCACATTTACATAATCTCGCGGTAAAGAAAGAATTCAGGAGGCAGAGCCTGGCTTCTAATCTTTTAAAAACAATGCAGGAAATAGCAAGACAAGTTGGAATCAGAGCCGAAACTTTAGAGGTCAGGCCATCCAATACAGCAGCAATAAAACTTTACGAAAAATGCGGTTTTGTAGTAAAAGGAGTAAGGCCGCTTTATTACCCGGAAACACATGAAGATGCCCTGATAATGTGGGCGGATATAAAGTAAAAATAGTAGACCCCGTTAGAGACAACGGGTGCTTCATGGAAAAAATGGAGACTTGCAATCGCCATCTAACAACATAGATTCAAAATGCTGACCGGAATCGGTGGCATTCTCTAACGGGGTAAAGTAAAAAATGGTCAGAAATATTTTCATCGGGGAAACTTCAAATAACGAAGAGATTCAGGAAAACTGCTTTTTGATGAAAGTAATCCTGTCCGCTTCGTTTTGCGATCCGCAACCGGGTCAGTTTGTGATGATCAGAATTTCAGGTTTATATGAACCACTATTGGCACGGCCGATAAGCATATATTCTTTTTCTCGCGGAAAAGATTTCTGTGCGATTGAACTTCTGTACTCTGTAGTGGGCAAGGGAACGCAAATTCTGGCGGGATTGATCAGCGGGTCACAAGTCGAAATCCACGGACCATTGGGTCGCGGCTTTGCAATCGATGAGGCTAGGCAAAACATCGTTTTTATCGCCGGAGGAATGGGCATAGCTCCACTGTCACTGCTGACCGAGCATTTATGCGGGGATAAGTCTTTTTCGCAATCGCCGATAGCTTTTTACTTGGGCGCCAAAACCGCTAAGGCTGTTGTAGGTTTGGATAAACTCCAAAAGCTTTGTTACAATGTTAACGTTTGCACCGACGATGGAACTCTGGGGAAAAAAGGATTAGTGACACAGGCATTTCAAAAAGATATAAAGAAATATTCGCCGGTAAACACTGCCGTTTACGCCTGTGGGCCGAAGGAAATGCTCAAATCACTGGCAAAAATATTAAGCGGAAGTGAATTCGTTTCTCAAGTGTCACTGGAAGAACGGATGGCCTGCGGCATTGGCGCATGCCTCGGTTGTGCGGTTGCCGTAAGGGATAATAAAGGGGCATTAACTTATAAGCGGGTTTGTGCCGATGGCCCGGTGTTCAATCTGCGTGAAGTTATGTGGGAATAATATTGGATACAATGAAAACTAAAACATCTGTAAATATGGCCGTGAATTTGGGAAGGCTCAAGCTCAAAAATCCGGTAATGACGGCATCGGGCACCTTTGGTTACGGGGAAGAATACGCCGATTATGTTGACTTAAACCGGATTGGGGCAATTGTTGTCAAAGGCTTATCGCTGAAACCTCGGCTCGGTAATCCACCGTCGCGAATTATGGAAACCGCCGGTGGTATGCTAAATGCCGTTGGATTACAGAATATAGGAGTGGATGCTTTTATTGATGAGAAGCTTCCCTTCTTGCAAAAATTTGATGTGAAGGTCATCGCCAATATCTACGGTGAGACTTACAATGAATATACGAAGATAGCAAAAAAGTTAAGCATAGCCAAAGGCATACATGCTTTGGAAATAAATATTTCCTGTCCTAACGTAAAAAAGGGGGGCGTAAGTTTTGGTTCCGATCCGAAAACTGCCGCCCAGGTTACGCGCAAAGTCAAAGATGAAACGGGCCTGCCGGTAATTGTGAAGCTTACTCCCAATGTTACGGATATAGCGGCAATCGCCCAGGCAGTCGAAAAAGCAGGTGCCGATGCCATATCGATGATTAATACATTGGTCGGTATGTCCGTTGACTTAAAAAAAAGAAAGCCACATTTAAAAAATATTACCGGAGGACTATCCGGTCCCGCAATAAAGCCGGTAGCGTTGCGAATGGTTTGGCAAGTGATCAAAAGAGTTTCGGTGCCCGTAATCGGAATCGGTGGAATAATGACAGCCGAAGATGCGCTGGAATTTTTAATTCTGGGAGCTAAAGCTATTCAAATCGGCACGGCCAACTTCGTTAATCCCCACGCGACTATAGATATTTTGGAGGGGATGCAAAACTATCTGCAAAGCAATAAAATAAAAGATATTAACCGAATCATCGGCACATTCAAACCGTGAAGTAAAGACAAAATATAAATGCAAAGTTACTTCCATGAGAATCAAAGCGGAAGAAATAATCAGCGGCATTTATTTAATTGGCGTACCAAATATCACACTGCCCGATGACGCGGCAGTATACCTGATCGATTTTACCGGAGTGCTTGTATTAATCGACTCGGGAGCGGGCAGAAGCTTTAATCAGCTTGTCGGCAACATCGAATTATTAGGTTTAAATCCATCCAGCCTTTCCCACTTAATTTTAACACATAATCATATCGACCATATTGGTTCGGCGCCTTTATTTAGAAAGAAATATGGGACTAAAATATTAATCCATGAATTAGATGCAGATGCAATGGAGTCCGGTGATTCCATCCGCACAGCCGCCAACTGGTATGACACGACATTTCCGCCGACACAGATAGATCAGAAACTAAAGGGCGCTTACGGAATATTAAAATTTGGTACAGAAGAACTCCGTTGGCTCCATACACCCGGGCACACGCCCGGCTCTATCTCTCTTTACCTGAATCGTGGGGGAAAACGAATTCTTTTCGGACGGGATATCCACGGGCCTTTTCATAAAGCATTTGGATCGTATATCGAAGCGTGGAAAAAATCAATGCAGGCCCTATTGGCTCTCGATGCCGACATCCTTGGCGAAGGCCATTTCGGCATATATCAGCCAAAAGATCGCGTGCGTGATTATATTGAGAGGTATCTGGAAGAATGCGAATAATTCAGATAATGTATTTCCACAATACGTGATTCTAAACTACTGCCGCAAACTATTTTTTACATTAACGGCAATTTCTCTAACCTTTTGCATGACATCATTTTCATCGATAGTTAACAGTTTACGGTTTTCCATAACAACTTTGCCGTTGATCAATACCGTATCGACATCAGCACTGCTCATCGCATAAACAAGATGCGAATATTCGTTGTAAAGCGGCGTTAAATGCGGTTCGTTCAAGCCGATGATGATAATATCCGCTTTTTTGCCCACTTCCAGAGAGCCGGTGATCTTTTCCATGCCGAGAACTTTTGCGCCTTCAATTGTAGCCATGCGTACAACTGTCTGGGCGTCCATCACAGTCGGATCAAGCCGCGCGACTTTATGGAGCTTGGCGGCGGTGGACATTTCTTTGATCATATCCAGATTATTGTTGCTGGCGCAGCCATCAGTTCCTAAACCGATGGTAATGCCAGCCTTGAGCATATCGGGCACGGGAGCGACACCGCTGGCGAGTTTCATGTTGCTGGCCGGATTATGGGAAACTTTACAACCATGATCGGCAAAAAAATTCATATCTTCATCAGAGAGATAAACACAGTGAAAAGCAATCAAACGTTCGTTGAGATAACCGATATCTTTTAAAAAAGAAACAGCGCCTTTGCCATACTTTTGCTTAAGCTGTTCTTGTTCGGCTTTGTTTTCCAAAAGATGAATCCCCAGAGGTGTGTTGTAACTATCGGCAATCTTTTTCGATTCGGCCAGCAGGGGAGGGGAGCAGGTATAAAGCGCGTGCGGTTCGACAATGATGTTGATCAGCGGATCGCTTTGCCATTTTTCAACGAGCATTCGGGTGTAAGAAAGACCTTCTTCAGTAGTTTTAAAGTTTGGTGAAGGAAAGTCAAAGAGCACTTCACCAATAAGGCAGCGTATGCCGACAGATTTTGCGGCGCAGGCAGTTTCGTCTTCGAAGATATACATATCGCAAAAGGTGGTGGTGCCGGATTTGATCATTTCGGCAGCGGCCAGAAGTGTTCCCCAGTAGGCCAGTTCCTTATTTACATTTTTAGCTTCAGCGGGAAAGATGTAATTGTTGAGCCAATCCATAAGTTCTAGATCGTCGGCGATGCCGCGGAAGCAAGTCATGGCCGCGTGAGTGTGGCAATTGATAAAGCCGGGCATAATCAGAGAGTCTTTGGCACTGATCGTTTTTTTTGCGCGATATTTTTTGGCAATTTGTTCGGCCTGTCCGATGGCGACTATCTCGCTGGCGTTGACGGCAATCGCTGCGTTTTCTAAATGTGTGTTTTGATAATCGAGCAGGAGCGCTTTTCCGCCAGTGATTATGATATCAATCTCTTGCATAGGATATTTTCCTTGCTTTTGTGTTGGTTGGGGCATACTTATCATAAAATTTGTCCAACCTTCAAGAAACAAAAAATTATTGTGGATTATATATTTTTTATTGGATAATAATCACAGTTGTCACTTCGACCGCAGGGAAAAGTCTTAAAAATATATTGGTAGTATCAAGTCCTTGACACTAAAAGTTAAAAATAATATAAGCCGCGGAGTTTCTTTCCGTTTGTTTATCAAAAGCCTGGGTGGCGGAACTGGTAGACGCAAGGGACTTAAAATCCCTCGGTCCTTGAGGCTGTGCGGGTTCAATTCCCGCCCCAGGCACCAATTAAATGTGCATTTTTTATACTTGCCTTTTTTTACTGATAAGTAAGATTCCAAAAAATGTATCGCTATATGTTATTGTGTCACCGATTAGCTTTCGTCTGACATCTATTCTCCGTTAATTACTACTTGTAATATTGAAATAAATCTGTTTATATTTTTATGCATTTTATGTATTTTTTTATGAGGTTGCAACAATGGCCGGCTCTAATGATTCACAAAATTTAAAATTCAGCACAAACAGAACTATCATTTGCAGTGTATTATTTCTCGATATTGTTGAATATTCCAAAAAACCGGTTATAGAACAAATCAAACTAAAGCAACGATTCAATGAGCTTCTGGCGGAAAGCCTGAAAGATATATCAGCCGGTGATCGGGTTATTCTAGATACGGGCGATGGCGCGTCCGTAGGGTTTCTTAGCGATCCCGAAGATGCCCTGTTTGTCGCCCTGAGCGTGCGCGATGCCATGAAGAATGAACAGGAGTCGGCCATGCCTGATCTTCGTGTGCGTATGGGAATAAATCTCGGTCCGGTGAAGATAATCAAGGATATAAACAATCAATATAATCTAATCGGCGACGGCATTAATATAGCCCAGCGCATTATGAGTTTTTCCGATCCCGGCCAATTGCTTGTTTCCAGATCGTATTTCGATGTTGTCTCCTGCCTATCGCAGGAATACGCGCAGCTTTTCCAATATAAGGGAGCGCGGGCAGACAAGCATATCCGCGAACATGACATCTATTCCGTTGAGCATACAGGCACGCAATCAATGTTTGCTCATTACCATGAGGAAACAAAGGTAGCTCGTCCGCCTGCGGAGGAGAAAAAAATTACTGATGCGGCAAACCCGGTAAGAAAAACTCCCCTGGAAGAAAAACTCGCATCCTTATTCAATTTTATTCGAGAATGTACAAAGAAAAACACAAAGAAAGAAAAGCTCGTATCCTTATTCAATTTTATTCGAGAATGGACAAAGAAGAATACAAAGCTTGCCACCACTATCGCCGTCATTTTTATTGTTATCGTCGCTTTGATAATTTTCATACCCAAAACAAAGTATAAACCGTCATATAAAACGTCGTCAGCCAAGGCCGAAGATATCGCCTTTACGGTTACAAATGCAACATCAAGCGGCAGCGGGATTGCCATAACTATTCATATCCGCAATCAATCCACTGTCGCAAAAAGCGTTGCTCTTTATGACGATTACGTAAAATGGCCAAAATCAAAAATAACCGATCAGAGTGGGACGTCGTATGAAGTATCCCATGTTACTTTCTCCAATGGTTCAAGGCAAATTACCGCATCAGCCGCGGGTACTCAGGGTTTATTAATCAATCCCAGCGAATCGGTAACTGCATCTCTGATTTTCAAAAAAACAGGTAAAGGGATTAAAACATTAAATCTCCATCCCTTTATTTATCAGGGTAGTAGTTGGAAAGAATATAACCTGCCCATAAAAATCGGGTGATAGAATTTTCATAAATTCCTTTTATGGCGGAGGTTAATAGAAAATAGGGCGCTGTTGTACTAGCTCACTAATACCCCACTTTTTTATGTGCCCAGTATTTTATCCGCCGCTTTCATGGCTGAGGAAAAGCTGATGTCGCCGGAGCAGCCGTCACCATTGACTGTGTCGCCAATAAAATAAAGTCCTTTAATTGCCGGGCATTCGACATTAGGTCTGTGCGGCTTGGACTGGGCTGGTGTAAGGACATTACCGTTCATTACGGGAATAACGATTTTTCTCTCTTCGATTACCATAGACATAAAATCCGGGAAGATGGCGGAGATTGTGTCTTTGAGTCTTTTTTCTGTCTCTCCGAGTATTTTCTTATTGCCGTCAAAGTGCCACGGAAGCATTATGCCCCAAGTTGAAATATATTTTCCGTGAGGCATGAACGAATCATCGGCATTGGACTGGAAGCGCGCCCATATAGGTATGTCAACGCCGAGTATGCCGGAGCGTATATTTGTAACCGGCCTGTCTGTTATAAAGTCGAATGTGAGGCTGGAGCTGTTCTCGATTTTTTTTGCATAATCGAGCATGGCCTTGGGCAGGAGAAGGTTGTCCATAAGGTCGAGTACTAGAGGTAACCTTGCGGCAAAGATTACGTTTTCGGAGGAGTATTTTGCCTTGTCTGTTTTAACGCCGGTTACCTTGCCGTTTTCAATAATTATCTTTTCAGCTTTTTCATTGAGATGTATTTCGCCGTTTCTTTCGATGTGTTTCTTCAGCTTGGAGAATATCTGGGCGGAGCCGCCCCTGGGCTCGCCAACACCGACTTTGGCCTTTAAGACCCTTTGCAGGAATTCAATGATCTCGCCCGCGCTAACTTTATCCGGCGTTGGGCACATGATTGTCATGCCTAGGAATGGCAGGAATGCCTCAACCTCGGGATTCTGAAACGATGTTTTATAAAAATCGAGCAGGGTTTTGTCATACCACTTTAAAGAATCGGCCTTTTTAATTTTTATCAGCAGAGCGAGGAGCGCAAGCCTCGCCCTGAATGAAAGCATGGGCGTTTTCAAAAAACCTGCAGGGCCTTCGGGTCTTTCCCAGAGCCTCCCTTTGAATATCAGCTTAGCGTCTTTGGCCTCGGGTAGGAAATCGATTTCTTCGCCGAGCCCTTTGAATACATCGTTGGCGATGCCTTTGTGCGCAAGCCTGTGCGAATGCGCGCCGTACTCCCAGACATAGCCTTTCTCGTTTCTGTAGGAGAGCGCCCTGCCGCCGACCATGCCTGATGCTTCCAGGACGATAACTTTCCTGCCAGAGTGGGCGAGCAGTGCCGCTGCGCTCATTCCGGCGTAACCCGCTCCGATGATGATTGTATCCGCCATAAAAACCTCCAATTAATGGATTAACAATTATTGGATGTTGAAATTTAGCATTTTTTAAAAACAGAAGACAGCTTTGTTCTCATTCCATTTTCGCTCATCTGCATCCCATATCATATCTTGTGGCATTATTTCATTGACGCGCAAAGCCTTCCATATTATGATCGTATCTCATAAAAAGTGAATTCTTATCAAAAAATATCAAATTCCACGATGCATGGAGAATGATATGAAAATCAAGATAATACTGTTCGGAATCGTTGCTTGTATCGTGCTGGTGCTGTATAGTTATTTCGTTGCCGATACAATCGTGACGAGAATAACTGACGCACAGATGACGAAGGTAGATGGAATGTTCATGATCGCAACGGAGTACCGCCCTTTTGTGAACTACGATGCCAGATACCGCTTAAAGTTCAATTCCGGCACGGTCCAGAACGACGCTATAAAACTAAGGGGCAAGATGGTGAAGATCAAAAAATACGGATGGAGAATCCCTATATTTTCTATGTATGAGAATATAGTGAAGATTGAAGAAGAGAAGTAGCCGTCCGGCCATATTACGCCTATTAGGGTAATACGAAAAGACCAGTGATGAAGTAAGCTCAAAGGCAGGTATTAAAATAATTTGGAGAGTTGACGGGTGCCTGTAAATATTGATCCTGCAAACATTCCGGTAATATTGTTATACAATGTAAATCCGGACTGGACACAAAATGAAAAAGACGAAGTAATCACCGTATCGTCTCAACTGGGTCACGCATTGATAGAAGAGGGGCACCCTACTGTTTTTGTCCCCATTTTTGATGATGATATAGCGAGTCATCTTGATACTTTCAATCCCCTGGAACACATTGTCTTTAACTGGTGCGAAAGCCTGCCCGGAACAAACCACAGCGAATGGCTCGTGGCGAAAAGAATGGAGATGCTGGGTTTTGTTTTTACCGGCGCGGACTCCAACGCCCTGGCGCTCTCTCAAGACAAGTGTCGCGTGAAAATAATCCTTGATCAAGAAGACATCCCGACGCCGATGTGGCAGATATTTAATCTGGCTGAACCTGGATCATGGGATCGTTTTCCCGCAATTGTCAAACCCGTAAACGAACATTGCTCTGAAGGTATTACGCCTGATTCCGTCGTGATGACGCCTTTGGAGTTGAAGAGCAGTATATCCTACATACTGGATAAATACCATCAACCTGCTCTGGTTGAAGACTTCATCGACGGGCGGGAATTTCATGTCACCTTGTGGGGAAATGAACACCTTGAAATGCTGCCTCCCGCCGAAATGGACTTCTCTTTTTTCAGTGATTTAAAAGACCGGCTATGTACATATGAATCAAAATTCATTCCCGGTTCCGATCACTATAAAAAGATAGAGACATTACTGCCGGCGCCGCTTAGTGAAAAAGAAATGCAGGTCTTGGAGCAGGTGAGCAAGGCCGCCTATCGGGCTTTGGGATGCAGGGATTACGCCCGTCTTGATATCCGATATCAAAATAATATTTTTTTTATTGTGGATGTGAATCCGAACGCTGATATAAGTCGCGATGCCAGCATGGCCTGTGCCGCCGAACTTGCCGGCTTTAGTTACGGCCAAATGGGAAGCCGCATAGTTTGTCTTGCCGCGAAGAGGCACCCCATCTGGGGAAAGAAACAACCAAAAAATAAAGAAAAAAATAAATTCAAATAGAAAATTAAAGACTACCTTATTTTGGGCTCAGAGCTTGCCTGAAGTTTCACGCCATTTATTAAGGCATATACCCCGTGATATTTCCAAACTAGTGACTAAAATATCAAGGTTGAGTAAATGGCGATTTCTCGCCGATCAATCTTCCGCAAAGAGGTATGGCAATATAGGTTAGTTGACAATGGATCACTATATCCGGGAAAAAAGAAAAAGTGTTTTGCTTAAAATCGCTTTACCCCGCTTTATCCTTTTTCTTGACGTAATTGATATCCGCTGGATACATAACATAAGTATTTGCCCTTGACACGGTTTTGCGATGATGGTAATGACGTCAACAATTTAACAGAATGTCGGGGCGTGGCGCAGTCTGGTA
>Ga0326726_10001246_pt1 | contig 23730 bp, 20 predicted proteins | sample MHFenrmetagenome_2_FD_207603 | JGI IMG/M metagenome (GOLD analysis project Ga0326726, IMG submission 207603) | Lab enriched peat soil microbial communities from Michigan Hollow, Ithaca, NY, United States - MHF15MN | ecosystem: Environmental > Terrestrial > Soil > Wetlands > Peat | place: USA... | reverse complement strand
GGTGGAATCCAGCAGTACTCGCATCGACGTCTACCTCGCCATCTCTCGACACCGGCGCCCGACGCCAATCCCGCACCGATCGGCCTGTCCGCGCCCTCGGCCCGCTTGAGGGCACGTTGGGTGCCACGGGTCGTTCCGGCTCAGGCCGTTTGCGTCCGATTCACCAGACGGACAACAGCTCGATGAGCGTTTTCGAATCGATGTTTCCGCCGGACACGACGCACACGATCCGGCGCCCGGCGGGGGGACGGGAAAGCGCGCACGCGACCGGCGTGGCTCCGGCGCCCTCGGCGATGATGCGAGCGCGCTCGATCAACACGCGGACGGTGCGGGCGACCTCGTTGAGCGATGCAACGAGGGCCCCGTCGATGAGCGGTCGCACCAGCGGCCACATTTCCGGGAGCACACCCCGCCCGCCGATGCCATCGACGAAGCTCGGTGTTCGCTCGACGATGACTGGTTCGTTCGCGGCGAGCGCGGCGGTGAGTGGCGTCGAGGTCGACACTTCGCACGCGTAGACCTTCACCCTCGGCGCGACGGCCTTGGTGGCGGTGGCGATGCCGGTGATGAGCCCACCGCCGCCGAAGGGAACGAGGATCGCGTCGGCATCGGGAAGCTCCTCGGCGATCTCGAGTCCGATCGTGCCGTTGCCGGCCATCACCATGCGGTCGGCGACCGGGTGGATGAACGTGCCGGGCACCCCCGGCCGACCGTGATTGGCGAGCGTCTGCCACCACTCGTCGTACGGCAGGTAGACGATCTTCGCGCCAAGCCGCTCGACGGCGTCCACCTTGGTGCGCGGTGCCGACTCGGGCATGATCACCGTGCAGGGCACACCCAGGGCACGGGCACCCCACGCCACGCCCTGCGCCATGTTGCCCGCGCTGGCGGTGTAGACGCCCTGCTTCAGCGCATCCGGCGGGAGCGAGCGAATGGCGTTCGTGGCGCCGCGCAGCTTGAACGAGCCGATCGGCTGCAGCGACTCGAGCTTGAGGTAGATCTCGACCGGCGCGTCGACGGCGAGTCGGATGAGCGGCGTACGAATCGCGCTCCCGGCGATGCGATCGCGCGCGGCGCGAATGTCGCCTTCCGTCGGCGGCTCAATGCGCGGCAACGCGCGCTCCGCCGAGCTCGACGCGGACTCCCGCTCCGGTCCGAACCGCCTCGGCGTAGACGTACGACGAAGCCGCGAGATCCTCGATCGCCAAGCCGAGCGATTTGAAGAGCGTGATCTCGTCGGCGCGGCGGCGGCCACCAACCCGTCCGATCAACACCTCGCCGATCTCACCGACGATGTGGTCGGGGCCGATCTCGCCGGCCTGGAGCGGCGCGAGGATGTCGCCGGGCTCCTTGAGCGCCGACTCGCGCCGATCGACATAGAGGCGCGAGCGCATCACCGTCGCGGAATCGAGCTCGCGTGCGGTCGGTTGCGAGACGCCGACCGCATTGATGTGCGTGCCCGGCGCGAGCCAATCGCCGAACAGCACCGGCTCGCTCGACGACGTCGCCGCGCAGACGATGTCCGCGCCTTTGACGGCCGCCGCACCTGTGGGCGACGCGCTGGCGTCGAGGCCGTGCTCGCGGCGCGCGAACTCGGCGAAGGCGCGCGCGTTGTCCGGGTTCCTGCTCCATACGCGAACCGTCGTGATGGGCCGGACGGCGCACATGGCGCGAAGGTGCGAGTGCGCCTGCACCCCCGACCCGAGGATCGCGAGCGTGGATGCGTCCTCGCGCGCGAGCGCGCGCGTGGCGACACCCGACACGGCGGCCGTGCGGATGCCGGTGATCGCGGTGCCGTCGAGCATTGCGGCGACGCCGCCGTGCTCATTGTCGAAGATCAGCACGGCGCCCTGATGCGAGTCGAACGCGGTGCCCTGGTTGCCGGGGAAAACCGTGACGAGCTTGGCGCCGAAGACTCCCTCGCCATCCACCTCGATGTACCCTGGCATCGCGGCGAAGAAGTTGTCGGTCTTCGGAACTCGCATCACCGTGCGAAGCGGGAGCGCGGCGTCCCCCCGCGCCAGCGACGAGAGCGCCGACGCCATGACGTCGATGCACGCGTCCATCGGCAGCAGGCGTTCGATGTCGGACTGGGAGAGGATCAACATTCGCGAGCGGGGGACGGGGGACGGCGGACGGGGGACGGGGGACGGGGAACGGCGAGCGGGGAACGGCGAGCGGGGAACGGCGAGCGGGGAACGGCGAACGCCGCATCGCGCTCAGAATCGCCGCACGCCGCACGCCGCACGCCGCACGCCGATCGCCGCCCACCGCTCACTCTTCTGCCATGAACGGATACCTGTAATCCAACGGCGGTGAGAACGTCTCCTTGATCGCTCTCGCGCTGACCCACCGCACCAGATTCAGCTTCGAGCCCGCCTTGTCGTTCGTCCCCGACGCGCGGGCGCCGCCGAACGGCTGCTGGCCGACGACAGCGCCGGTCGGCTTGTCGTTCACGTAGAAGTTTCCGGCGGCGTTGCGGAGCGCCATCGTCGCCTCGCGCACGGCCGCGCGGTCGTTGGCGAACACGGCCCCGGTGAGCGCATAGGGCGACGTCTTGTCGATCACCTCGAGCGTCTCCTCCCATGCATCGTCGTCGTACACGTGGGCCGTGACCACGGGGCCGAAGATCTCCTCGCAGAGCAGCCGGTAGCCCGGATCCTTCGTCTCGACGAGCGTCGGCTTGATGAAGTAGCCCTCGTCGCCCTTCGCGACGCCGCCCGAGACGATGGTCGCGTTGGTGCGCGCGTCGTCGAGGTACTCGCTGATCTTCTTGAACGATTTCTCATCGATCACCGCGCCGACGAAGTTGCGGAAATCGGTGATGTCGCCCATCCGCATCTCGTCCATCATCGCCACGGTGCGGTCGCGAACGGTCTTCCAGAGGGAGCGCGGGATGTAGACGCGGCTCGCCGCCGAGCACTTCTGGCCCTGGTATTCGAACCCGCCGCGCGCGATCGCCACGGCGAGCGACTGCGGATCGGCCGACGGATGCGCGACGATGAAGTCCTTGCCGCCCGTCTCGCCGACGATGCGGGGATAGGTCGCGTACTGCGACATGTTCGCGCCGATCGTCTTCCACATGCTGTTGAAGACGCCCGTGCTCCCGGTGAAGTGCACGCCGGCGAGCTCGCGGTGCGACAGGAGCACGTTCGAGATCTCGGCGGCGTCACCGGGCACGAAGTTGATCACGCCCGGCGGCATTCCGGCCGCCTCGAGCAGCTTCATCAGGTAGTACGCGGAGAGCATCGCGCTCGACGCCGGCTTCCAGATCACGGTGTTGCCCATGAGTGCGGGCGCCGTGGGCAGGTTGCCGCCGATCGACGTGAAGTTGAACGGCGTCACCGCGTACACGAAGCCCTCGAGCGGGCGGTAGTCGAGCATGTTCCACATCGCGCTCGTCGACTGCGGCTGCTCGTCGTAGAGCTCCTGCGCGTATGCCGGGTTGTAGCGCCAGAAGTCGATCAGCTCGCACGCGGCGTCGATCTCCGCCTGGAACGCCGTCTTCGATTGGCCGAGCATCGTCGACGCGTTGAGCGTCTGCCGCCACGTCGTCGCGAGCAGCTCGGCGGCGCGCAGGAAGACCGCGGCGCGGTCCTCCCACGACCAGTTTCCCCACTCCGCGCGCGCGTTGCGCGCGGCGGCGACCGCGTCGTGCACGTGGCGGGACGACGCCTTGTGCCAATCTCCCAGCACGTGGCGATGGTCGTGAGGCATGACGGCGTGCGCCATCGTGCCGCTCCGTACTTCGCGGCCGCCGATGATGATCGGGATGTCGACGCGTTCGCCGGCCATCTGTGTGAGCCGCGCTTTCAGCGCGGCCCGCTCGGGAGAGCCGGGCGCGTAGCCTTTTACAGGCTCGTTCACCGGCGGCGGGACGCGCCGAGTGCCGGAGAATCCGGCGAGCGGTGCCGAGCGCGGCGACACGGTGCGTTCGGCCTGCTGGGAGTCAGCGGCGAACTGTTCGGGAGCGGTGCGGACTGCCATGGATGGGTTCCTCACTCGGTGACAACTGCAGATCCCCTACGTCGCTGGCGCTCCTCAGGGCGGCGCCTCGCGTCGCTCGGGGGATGACCGCGAGTCACATAGCTCAAAATAATCCGCTCCGCTATTCTCCGACGATGCGCCTCGGAGCGTTTCTCGCCTTGCTGACGGCGCTTGCCGCTTGTGACACGCCGCCCGTGGAATGGAGCGATCCGGTCGCCGCGGAGAAGGGCGTGCCGGATGGCCGGCTGACGCTCGATCCCGCTGGCCGGCCGGTGTTCGCTAGTGATTCCGTGGCTGCGCCGGCCGCCCCGCCGGCCCCGGCCCTTTGCGCGTCCTCCCTGCGACTGACGCGCGGTTCGTCCCATCTGTTTTCGACCTGGTGGTCCGTACGACCGGACAGCAGTGCCGTCCTCTACAGCGCGGCCTCCGCGGATTCAGGGAAAACTTGGGGAAAACCAGTCGCGGTCGATACTTCGGATGTGAGCTCGCGCGGGTGCAACCGGCCGCCGCCGTCGGTGGCCACGGTGGGAGACGACCTGCACACCGCCTATTCGATGATCGCTCCGGAGGGTACCGGAGTGTTTTTCGCGCATTTCATGGGATCAATGCTCCACTCACCCGTGGCTGTCATCTATGGCGAGCGTCTCGTGCCCACGGCGATCGCCGCGGAAGGCGATCGCGTGGTGGTGGCGTACGAGGAGCCGAACGGCTCACGCAAGCAGGTCGACGTATCGATGTCCACGACGCAGGGGCATCTCTTCGACTGGCACGTCACCGCATCACGGGACGTCGACGTCGCGTCGGCGCCTTCGGTGGCGCTCGCCGGAAAGACGCTGGTGGTGTCGTGGGTGACGCGCCGGCAAACCGATTCCGTGGGGACGCGCGTCCTTCGCGTGGGACATCTGCCGTGACCGAAATCGAACTCTCGACCTCGAAGCCGCCGCGCGCGCTCGTGGCGGACGACGATCCGATCGTGCGTCTCCTCGTCGTGTCCGTGCTCGCCGAGCTCGGACACGAGACGCGCGCCTGCGCCAACGGAGCCGACGCCTGGCGAACCTTCGAGGAGTGGCTGCCCGAGCTGGTGGTGCTCGACGCCGATCTCCCGATCGTCGACGGCGTGGAGATCTGCCGCCGCATCCGTGAGTGGGACGAGAAGCGCGAGGTGTTCGTGCTCTTCCTCACCGGGCGCGATCATCCCGAGATCCTCGAGGCGGTGCTGGACGCGGGCGGCGACGAGTTCATCGCCAAGCCGACCACGCCGGAGCATCTGCGTGCCCGCCTCGTCGTCTCCCGGCGGCGCATGGCGCAGGACGCCGCTCGGCGCAACGCCGAAGAGGAGCTGTCGAAGGCGCGCTGGCTCGCCGGCATCGGCGACGCGACGCTCGCGCTCCAGCACGAGATCAACAACCCGCTCTCCGCGCTGCTCGGCAACGCCGAGCTGATGATCATGGAGCTCGAGGAGAAGGGGGAGCGCAACGAGCTGCTCGACGTGATCCACGAGCAGGCGACGCGGATCGCCGACGTGGTGCGCCGCTTGCGACGATTGAAGAATCCGGAGAGTGTTGATTACGTCGGCGGTGCACGGATGATCAACCTCTGGAAGGAACACGTGTCGTGACCCACTACTTCGGCGCTCACACGATCGACAACGGCGGCATCCAGATGGCCGTGCGTCGAGCGGGGGCGGCGGGGATGCGGGCGATGCAGCTCTTCACGACGATCCCGAAGTACTACGGCGACAAGAGCTCGATCCGGCCGGAGCGCATCGAACGCTTCAAGACCGCGCTCGCCGAGACGCAGATCGATCCGAGGCACGTGCTCGTGCACGCGCCGTATGTGCTGAACACGGCGACCCACGAAGAGGAGAAGTCCTCGCGCGCCCGCGCGGGACTCGCGAAGGAGCTCGAGCGCTCGACCGCGCTTGGCGCCGGCGCGTTCTGCTTCCATCCGGGGGCCGCGCTCGACGAGCCGTCGAACAAGTCGGAGCAGGCGATTCGCGACGCAGCGGCGGAGCGCGTGGCGGAGGCGATCGTCCATGCGCTCGAGCACGTGCCGCTCAGCACGACCCGCGTGCTGGTGGAAAACACCGCCGGCGCCGGACGCACCTTCGCGAAGACGGCGGCTGAGGTGGGCGCGGTGATGCGGCGAATTCCGTCGTCGCTCCGCTCCCGCACCGGCTACGGCCTCGACACCTGCCACCTGTTCGCGTCGGGCTACGATCTGCGCGTCTCGGCGGACGCGCTGTCGCGCATCATCGATGAATTCGAGAGCGCCGCCGGCGAGCCGCCGGGGTTCTTTCACCTGAACGACAGCGAGGGCGAGCTCGGCTCGAACCGGGACCGTCACACGCTCCTCGGCGAGGGCCGGATCGGCGTGGAGCCGTTTGGCTGGCTGGTCGCCGATCCGCGGTCGCGCGGCATCCCGCTCATCCTCGAGACGCCGCAGCAGAACACCGAGATCGCGGACGACGACGCGTCGGCCGATCCGAACGACCAACGGATGATGGCGCTGCTGGCGTCGTTCGACGCCTGACCCACGATCGCTCGGGCTGGTGAAACCAACGCCGCGATACTTACGTAATTGGCTAAGTAAACAATTCACCGCCGCCCATGAACTCCGCGTTCAAAGCGCTCGCCGATCCGACCCGCCGGGAGATCGTCCGTCTTCTCCGCGACGGGCCGAAGACGTCCGGCGAGATCGCCGACCGGTTCCCCACCGCATGGGCCACGGTCTCACGCCACCTCGCGACGCTGCGGGAAGCGGGACTCATCCTGTCGGAGCGAAAGGGACAACAGGTGGTCTACGAGCTGAACACGACGGTGCTCGACGACCTGGTCGAGCACATTCTCGAATGGGTCAAGCCTCGGGGCAAACCCGGAGGAAAGCGTCATGCGTAAGTGGTATCCGCCGTTCCTCGTCGCCGTGTCGGTGATCGTGTCGGCGGTCTTCTATCCGCGACTGCCCGAAAGAATCCCGACGCACTGGAACGCGCACGGGCAGGTCAACGGCTACGGCTCGAAGTGGGTCACCCTGGGGCTCTTCCCCCTTGCGACGCTCGCGATGTGGGGCGTGCTGCGCTTTCTCCCGACGATCGATCCCCGGCGTGAGAATTACGCGAAATTTCAGGGGACGTACGACCTGGTGATGAACCTGGTGCTCACCCTGATCCTGCTGCTCCAGGGCGTGGCGATCGCTGGCGCGCTCGGTGCGCCGATCGCGTTCCGACTCCTGCCGGTCGTCATCGGCGCGGCGTTCGTCGTGCTGGGCAACGCGATGCCGCGCGCCCGGCCCAACTGGTGGTTCGGCATCCGTACGCCGTGGACGCTGAGCAACGATCGCGTGTGGGAGCGCACGCATCGCGTGGGTGGGTACCTCTTCGTCGCACTGGGGATCGTGACGGCGCTCGCGACGCTGCTTCCCGAGACCGCCACCTTCGTCGTGATCGGCGTGCTCGGCGGCGCGACAGCGCTGGGGACGCTCGTGTACTCGTACGTCGCATGGCGGCAGGAGACTTCGCGATGAAGACCTTCGTGGCAGTGCTCGCGCTCACCGTCGCCGCGTCGGCTACCGGCGCGCAGGACGCGGATCGCGCGTCGTTCTACCTGATCAGTCGCACGGCAATCGGCACCACCGACACGTTGATCGTCGAACGGCGCACGCGGACGCCCGGCCAGGTCACTGGAGAATTCCTCGACCACACGGCGGGCGGACGCTTGACGTACACCGCCACGATCGGTTCGGATGGACTGATCACGCGTCTGTCGACGCGCCTTTTCCGCACCGCCGCGGACACGGTCGGCGAGGCGAGCCAGTTCACCCTCGGCAGGGACAGCATCGTCGTCGTGCGCGGGAGCGCCGCGCCGGTGCACGTGCCCGGCGCGGTCGGCACGCTGATCGTCATCAACCCATCGGTTGCGTTTCTCGAGCAGATGGTCGTGCGCGCCCGCGCCATGGGCGGCGAGCGCGCGCAGTTTCCCATCTTCATCGTCGGAGCGCCGCAGCTCCTACCGCTCATCGTGACGTTCGTCGGCGCCGACAGCGCGGAGTTGACCTACGCCGGAGTCCAGATGCGGCTCGCCGTCACGCCCTCCGGGCAGATCGTCGGCGGGGGGATTCCGGCGCAGCGCATCTCGATTACGCGCGGACCGATGCTCGACGCGCTGGTCGCCGCGCGGCGCGACTACTCCGCGCCGGCGGATGCGCCGTACACGGCGGAGGACGTCGTGGTCCACACGCCGGCGGGCCTCAGCCTCACCGGGACGCTCACGATCCCTCGCGGTCGGGCGAGCGGTCGGGCGCCAGCCGTCGTGACGATCACCGGGTCGGGCCCGGAGGATCGCGACGAAGAGTCCACCGCGCTCAAGGGCTACCGCCCGTTTCGAGAGCTCGCCGACACACTGGGTCGTCGTGGCATCGCCGTGCTGCGCCTCGACGACCGAGGCGTGAACGGCTCAGACCGCGGGCCGCCGAGCGCGACGTCGCGCGATTTCGCCGACGACATTCGCTCGGGCGTGGCGTACCTCCGTACCCGTCCCGAGATCGATGGCGACCGGATCGCGCTCGTCGGCCACAGCGAGGGTGGGATCATCGCGCCGATGGTGGCGGGGACGGATCCCCAGCTGAGGGCGATGGTGCTCATGGCGGGCACGGCATCGCCCGGGCGCGACATTTTTCGCGCGCAGGCGCTGTACGCGATCGACAGCATGTCGCATCTCACGGGCGCGGCGCGCGAGCAGGCGCTCGCGACGTCCCAGCGCGCGCAGGACTCGATGGCGGCGGCAGTGCCCTGGCTGAAGTTCTTCTTCGACTACGATCCGTCGACGCAGGCCCGGCAGGTGAAAACGCCGGTGCTCATCGCGCAGGGGACGACGGACCGTCAGGTGCCCGCGCCCGAGGCGGACAAGCTCGCGGCGGCGTTTCGCGCCGCGGGGAACACGAGCGTGACGGTGCGCATGTTCCCGGCGACCAACCACCTGTTCGTCGCCGATCCGACGGGTGGATTCGACTACGCGAAGCTGCCGTCGCTCCACGTTCGCCGAGAGGTGCTGGGGGCGATCGCCGACTGGCTGGCGGCGCAGTTCAAGTGAGAGTCTGGTGATTTCTCAGAGGGAGAGCCGGTGCTTTCCCCAGGAGCCGAACGGTGTTTTTCGGAGGGGAAACGGCATCGCTCGATGGAGGCGAACCGTGATTCTCAGAGGGAAAACAACGTCGTTCGGAGGAGCCGACCGGTGATTCTCAGAGGAGAAACCGCGTTTTCCAGAGTGAAAAGCCGCGAGTTCCCTATTGCGTCCCACCCCGATCTCTATACTTTTCGCCCGGGAGGATCGGGCGTTTTCATAGGGAAAATCGACGATCTTCGAGGGCGACAACCCCAACCATTCCATCTACCGGGAGAGAGAATGGCTGCAAAGAAGGGTGGAAAGAAAGCCGCGAAGAAGGGCGCCAAGAAGGCGGCGAAGAGGGGCGGCGCGAAGAAGGGTGGAGCCAAGAAAGCGAAAAAGCGCACGCCGAACGCGGCGTTCATGGCTCCGAAGCAGCCCGATGCGGCGCTCTCCGCGATCGTCGGTGGAAATCCGATTCCGCGCACCGAGATCACGAAGAAGCTCTGGCAGTACATCAAGCGCAACGGGCTTCAGGACGCGAAAGAGCGTCGCATGATCAACGCCGACGACAAGCTCAAAGTCGTGTTCGGCGGCAAGGGCAAGGTCTCGATGTTCGAGATGACCAAACTGGTCAACAAGCACATCAAGTAGTCGTCGCCTGGCGTGCACCTCGGGGGGACGTGTCAAACGACGCGTCCCCCCGCGCCGTTTGTGACGAGGGCGCCGCTTCACCGGGCGGCACGGCGGCCATGGAACGATCGAGGTTTTGGCCTCGTAGTAGAGGGCTGCTAGCTTGTCGCTGCGGTTCCCACGTCGCGGGCCGCACGCTACCGACAGTCTCGAGTCATGGCCAAACGCACCGCAACAAGCTCCGCCAAACCGAAGAACGTCGTCGCCGAAGCGCGCGCCGGGGGAACGAAGCCGTCGCGGCCCATGGGCAAGATGCTCTGGGAGAACTTCAAGTCGCTCGCAGGCGCGGTGGTCATCTACCTCTTCGTGAAGACGCTGTTCGTCGAGGCGTTCCGCATTCCCTCGGGCAGCATGATCCCCACGCTGCTCATCGGCGACTGGCTGTTCGTGAACAAGCTCGCGTACGGCCCGACGATTCCGTTCACGAACGCGCATTTGCCCGGCTACTCGTCACCCAAGCACAACGACGTGATCGTGTTCGTGTCGCCGTACCAGGCGGACAACGGCGACGATCCCACGCCGACGCTCGTCAAGCGGCTCATCGGCATGCCGGGTGACACGCTCTATATGCGCGACGGCCTGCTGCACCTCAACGGGATTGCGCAGCGGCAGGGTTTTGCCGCGAGCAACCCGAAGGGCGACGGGACCCAGGTGAGCCCGGACTTCGACTGGCAGCACAAGGTGGAGATCAAGGGCTCGCGCTTCGGCGCTCCGCCTGCCCAGCCGACGCTGGACAACTGGGGGCCGCTCGTCATTCCACCTGATCACTATTTCATGATGGGCGACAACCGGTACTGCTCGAAGGACAGTCGCTACTGGGGCATCGTGCCCAAGGAGAACATCCGAGGGCGGCCGCTCTTCGTGTACTACTCGTACGTGCCGGGGCCCGGCGACGACGACTCGCAGTGCAGTGGACAGATCAGCGACCGACCCCTGCCGTTCATCTCGGACATCAGATGGGGAAGGCTGGGCCACGTCATCCGATAGCTGGTAAGACTTCAGCGGCCAGTCCTCAGAGCGGAGGCCTCGAGGCCTTTCCCTCGACGCTCGCCCGGTCCACGTCATCTGCCTCGCGCTCTAGCGATCCCCGCTTTGGGCCTACATGCTGGTAGCGTGACGACCTCCCACCTCACACGCCGCGGTTTCCTCGCGTCGCTCGCCGGCGTCATGCCGCTGGCCGTGATCGTTCGCCGCGCGCACGCCGCGACGGTCGAGCACCTCCAGACTGACCCGGCCACGCTCGACGCGCTCGCCGAGGTCGTGCTGCCCGCCGCGGCGCTCGGCAGGGCCGGCATTGCCAAAGCGACCAAGGCGTTCCGCGACTGGGGCGCCGGATATCGAGAGAACGCGGAGCTCGTACACGGGTACGGCACGTCGAGGCTGCGAGCCACGGGCCCCACACCGCTCACACGCTGGGCGAAGCAGCTCGACGACCTCGATGCGGCCGCGCAGTCGGCGTACCGCAAGCCGTTTCGCACGATCGCCGCGGCGGAGCGCGCGGCGATCGTGCGCGCGGCGCTCGCGGGGCAGCGGCTCGACCGGATGCCGGGCGTCGGCGACGCGAGCCACGTCGCGCTCGCGCTGCTCGCGCACTTCTACGAAACCTCGGACGCCGCGGATCTCTGCTACGAGGCGCAGATCGGAAAGAACCAGTGCCGGCCGCTGGCCGCCTCGCCGCGAAAGCCGCTGCCCTTGCTCAAGGTGAGCGAACGATGACACGGCGCGCCGTCGAGAGCGATGTCTGCATCGTGGGCTCGGGCATCAGCGCCGCGATGGTGGCCGAGCGGCTCGCACGTACGACCTCCGCGTCGATCGTCGTGGTGGAAGCGGGAGACGAGACCGTCCCGCTCGCCGAGCGGCCTGCGATGCGCGATCGCGCCATGCGGTACGGTGAGAATCCGTGGGGGAGAGACCACCTCGACGGCTACGAGGTCGAAGGACCGCTGCAGTCGCGCTCGATGCAGGTGGGCGGTCTCGCGATGCACTGGGGCGGCGTGACGCCGCGCTTTTCTCCCGAGGATTTTCGCCAACGAAGTCTCTTCGGTGTCGGAACGGACTGGCCGATCTCGTACGAGGAGCTCGACCCGTTCTATCAAGAAGCCGAAGAGGTGATGGGCGTCGCGGGCGAGCAGGGCCCGCCGGCGCTCGATCCGCGCGGCAGGCCGTTTCCCATGCCGCCGATTTCCCTCACGTACAACCTCGAGCAGCTCAAGTCGTGGGTGACGAAGGCGGGCATCGCGATGTGGAGTCAGCCGTCGGCGAAGAATTCGGTCCCGTACGGCGGACGCGCGCAGTGCTGTCGCAACGACACCTGTTCGCCGATCTGCCCGATCGGCGCGAAGTATTCACCCGACTTCACCTGGAACGCCCTCCGGCGCGGCGGCTCGCTGCGGCTCGTGCCGCGCACGCTCGTGCGTCGTCTCGTGCTCGATCCAACGGGCAAAGAGATCTCGCACGCGGTGGCGGTGGACCGCGACCGCCCGAACGATCCTGTGGAGTTTCACGCGAAGCTGTTCGTCGTCGCCGCCGGGTACACTTGGTCGTCGCATCTGCTGCTCCTCTCGGCGCAGCGCGGCGCGCCGAACGGCATCGCGAACTCGTCGGGACACGTCGGTAAGTATCTCACCGGACACCGCAACGTGCAGGGCTTCGTCGACCTGCCGCTGCGCCTCTATCCCGGGATGAACGAGCAGCACAGCCTCGTCACGAAGCAATTCATGCGACTCGAGGCGGGGCGCAAGTACATCCGCCACGATCTTCGCGTGTGGGAATCGTCGGTCGGCAAGACGCCGCGCCTCGTGGACGACACGGGAGCGCTCATGCTCGGCGACGCGATTCTCGACGATTGGCGGAAGCGCACGCGCACCGGCACGGCGCGGGTGCGGGCGTACTACGATGTGATTCCCGACCGCTCGAGCGAGTTGACCCTCGATCCCTCGCGGAAGAACGCGTGGGGCGATCCCCTCCCCAAGCTCGCGTTCCGTGACGCTCCGGAGTCGGCGGAGTTGCGCGGTCCGACGGAAGACTCGATCCGATCGCTCTTCGCCGCGATGGCGAAGGCCGGCGACGGCAAGGTGCTGCGCACGTCGGTCGACAATTTCCAGGACCATCCCGCCGGCGGGTGCCGCATGGGGAGTGAACCGTCGACGAGCGTCGTGGATTCGTGGGGTCGCAGCCATGACCACGCGAACCTGTTCGTGGTCGGCGCGCCGACGAGTGTGAGCGGGAGCTGCGCCAACGCCACGTTGACCTTCTGCGCGCTCGCCCTGCGCTCGGCGCACGAACTGGAACGCGCGCTTCCGAAGAGAGGAGGGGCCGGCTCGTGACACGCTTCGCGACGTGCATCCTGTTGTGCCTCGCCGGGACGACGGCGGCGGCGCAAGCGGCCGACGAGTGGCGCACGTGGGGCGGCGATCCGGGAGCGAGCAAATACTCGACGCTCGCCGACATCAACCGCGGCAATGTCGCACGGCTCACGCGCGCCTGGGAGTGGGCGACGGGCGAGACGCCGAACGCTGCATTCCGAACGCGGCCGGGCACCTTCCAGGCGACGCCGCTGATGGTGGGCGACACGCTCTTTCTCAGCACGTCGTACAATCGCGTGGTCGCGCTCGATGCGAACAGCGGCGCCCAGCTGTGGGCGTACGATCCCAAGGCGTACGAAGCGGGGCAGCCGCCGAATGGCACGGGCTTCGTCCATCGCGGCGTGGCGACGTGGACCGACGGACGGCAACGTCGAATCTTCATGAACAGCCGCTGGAACCTGATCGCGCTCGACGCCGCCACCGGCCGTCCCATCCACGGCTTCGGTGACACCGGCGTGATCGATCTCACGCGGCAACTGTCGCGCAACGGCAAGCCGGTGAACCGGCTCCACTACACGGAGACCTCGCCGCCGATCGTGTGGCGCGATCTGGTCATCGTGGGCAACGGAGTCGCCGACAAGCTGATCTATCCGAACGATCCGCCCGGCGACGTGCAAGCGTTCGACGTACGGTCGGGCAAGCGCGTGTGGAGCTTTAGTCCCGTTCCGCGCGAGCGGCGCGACCCCGCCACGGCGACGTGGGCGAACGAGTCCTGGCGAAACGTCGGGCACACGAACGTCTGGGCGCCGATGAGCATCGACGAGCTTCGGGGCTTCCTGTACCTCCCGGTGAGCACGCCGAGCAACGACTGGTACGGCGGCGCGCGCAAGGGCGACAACCTGTACGCCGAGTCGATCGTTTGCCTCGACGCGAGAAACGGCGAACGCGTCTGGCACTTCCAGACGGTGCATCACGGACTGTGGGATTACGACCTTCCCGCCGCGCCAGTGCTCGCGACCGTGAACGTGAACGGACGGACGCGCCCGATCGTCGCCGTGCCGACGAAGACGGGATTCCTGTTCGTGTTCGATCGAACCGACGGAACGCCGATCTGGCCGATCGTGGAGCGATCGGTGCCGGCGAGCGACGTGCCGGGAGAGGCCGCGGCGCGGTCGCAGCCGGTGCCGACGAAACCAAAACCGTTTGCGAAGCAGGGATTCGGGTTCGACGACCTCGTCGATTTCACTCCGGAGATCAAGGCGCGGGCGCTCGAGGCGATTCGCGACTACCGCGTCGGACCGCTGTTCACACCGCCGTCGCGGGAAGGCACGATCGTCATGCCGGGCGCGGTCGGCGGTGCGGGCTGGGGCGGCGCGGCGATGGACCTCGCCTCCGGGACCATCTACATCAAGGCGACGAACCAGCCGGTGCTGTACAAGATCGTGCAGCCGAACCGGTCCGACACGCTCGACACGGACTACACCGCCGACCTGTCGGCGCAAACGCTCCGCGTCACCATTCCCGCGCGCGACAGCACGCAGCGGCCACTGTCGCTTCCGATCAACAAGCCGCCGTACGGCACGCTCACGGCCATCGATCTCCGCACCGGCGACGAGAAATGGACCGTTCCGCTCGGCGACACGCCGGCGATCAGAAACAATCCGGCATTCAAGGACTTGAATCTTCCTCAGCTTGGCGTGGCGGGCTCGCCGGGGCCGATCGTCACGGCCGGCGGGCTGATCTTCGTCAGCGGCGGCGGGTCGACGCTCTACGCGATCGACTCGAACAGCGGCGCGACGCTCTGGTCCGACGATCTCGGGCAGAGCGCCTACGCGGTGCCGATGACGTACAAGACACGCGCGGGCCGGCAGTTCGTCGTGATCGCGACGGGCGCGGCGAGCGGCGCGAAACTCGTGGCGTTCGCATTGCCGCAGTGACGGACGCCGCCCAAGCGGCGCGGCATTCATCATATCCGAACTCTCGAATGACGCCGGCCGGCGGGTCGGCTCTATAATTCACCGATGCCCCGCCAGCTGCCGCCCGGCTCCAACGTCATGCGCTTCATCGCCCTCGGCCAACTAGCGACCGTGGTCGTGGGCACGGCCATCTTATTCCGGATGTGGCGGCACAGCCAGGATCCGGAGATCATCGCCCTGTTCGCCTGCGCGATCGTCGCCGCCGTCCTGACCCTGTACGGAATCCGCGTGCTGGACTCGGAACGCCGGGGGGCGATGGACCTCGCTCGCGCCATGGCCGAGGAGCGACAGGTCAAGCAGACGCTCGAGCATGCGGTTCAGGAGCGGACGACCGAGCTCGACGACGCGCAGCGCGTGCTCCAGCGCATGTGGTGGCTCGGCCAGCAGATCACGCTCGAGCTCAACTCGCAGCGGGTGATCGATCGATTCATGGAGGCCGTCGTCGACATCGCGCAGGCGGACGCTAGCATCGTCGGCCTGCTTGGCGAAGACGGCCGAATCCGCATCGTCGTCGGCACGGGGGTCGGCAGCACGCTCACCGGCACGACCGTGCAGCTCACCGGATCGGCGATGGGGCGAGTGATTCGCACGGGCGTGTCGTGGGCGGTGGCCGATCTCCACGATCATCCCGAGGAGTTCGACCAGGACGTCTACGACCGCGTGAAGAACGACGTCACATCGCTGGCGATCGTCCCCATCTCGCGGCGGGGCGAACGGATCGGCGCCGTCATCGTGGGAACCAAGGCTCGTCGCGAGTTCACCGCGGCCGACCTCGAGCGCATCGAGGCGATGGGCGATCTCGTCTCCGTGTCGCTGGAGAACGCCGAGCTGGTGGAAACGCTTCGCCAGGCCGAGTGGCGGTTTCGCGCGCTGTTCCGCGCGGCGCCCGACGCCGTGCTCACCGTCTTGCGGAGCGGACGGGTTCGCGAAGCCAACGACGCCGTCCGCGAGATCACCGGAGTCGATCCGCTGCACGTCGTCGGTCGCGAGGTCACGGATTTCGTCGTCGAGGGCGACCGCGATCGTCTTCGGTCGGCGCTCGACGCGACGTTCGCCGGCACGCCGACGCGCCTCGAGGCCGCATTCGAGGTGGAATCGCGCGGTCCGGCCGGCCGCCGTATCGTCGCGCTCGCGATGACCCGGCTTCCCGAGGCCGATCCGCCGAGCGTGCTCGTGGTCGGCCGCGACATGACGAGCGACCGGGAGATGCGCCTGCGTCTGATGGAGTCCGACCGTCTGGCCGCGGTCGGCGAGCTCGTCGCCGGCGTCGCGCACGAGGTGAACAATCCGCTGAGCAGCATCAGCGCGTTCGCCCAGCTCTTGTTGCGCGACGGCGGGCTCACGCCCGCCCAGCGCGAGTCGATCGACGTCATCCGATCCGAGACGCAGCGCGCGAGTCAGGTGGTGAAGGACCTGCTCGCCTTCGCCCGGCGCAGCGAGGCGTCGCGCGAACCGCTCGACCTGAACGGACTTCTCTCGCGGACGCTGCGACTGCGCGGCTATCAGCTCTCGTCGAACAAGATCCATCTCGAGACGTCCCTCGCGCCCGACCTGCCCGCGGTGATCGGTGACGCGCGGCAGTTGCAGCAGGTGTTCCTCAACCTCGTGACGAACGCGATCCAGGCGATGGCGACGCTCGGCGGCGGCACGCTGTTCGTGACGACGCGCTACGAGCAGCCGCGCGTGTTCGTCGAGATGCGCGACACGGGCCCCGGCATTCCCGACGCGGCGCGCGCGCACATCTTCGAGCCGTTCTTCACCACGAAGGGCGAGGGCGAGGGGACGGGTCTCGGATTGAGCGTGAGCTACGGCATCGTCACGGCGCACGGCGGCACGATCGAGGTCACGGACACGTCGTCCGCCGGCACGACGTTCCAGGTCGCGCTGCCGGCGGTGGAAGAGCCGGCGGCCGACCAGCCGGCGAGCGAGATGGTCACGATCCAGCGGCGATCGCCGCTGACGGGACTGCGGCTGCTGTTCATCGACGACGAGCCGACGCTGCGATCGGGCATGCAGGCGTTCGGCGAGCTGCGAGGGTTCACCGTGCTGACGGCGGCGAATGGGCTGCAGGGGCTCGACTTGGTGCGGACGTCTCCCGTCGACGCGATCGTGTGCGATCTGCGCATGCCCGGCATGGATGGTGCCGCGTTTCACGAGCGTCTGCGACGTGATCGCCCTGGACTGGCGGCGCGAACGGTGTTCATTACAGGCGACGTGGTGGCCGGCGGCGGCCGCGCGACGACCCACCGGCAGCCGGTCATCTCCAAACCCTTCACCTTCGAGAAGCTCGAGGAAACCCTCGTCGCGTTGCTGCGCGGCACTCCGACGGCAAGCTCGGTCGGCTGGCCGTAGGGCGCGCGGCGCCGGACCTCGACGCGAAACGATGCCGACCTTCTTTCCGCGAAAGACGATCGAGCTGCGACTCGAAGAGCCGAAAGCGTTTCGCAAGCTGTCCTTGTCGCTCGTCGAGATGGCGATCGTCACCGGCATCCTGCTGCGGCTGTATCGCGTGCTGGTGTTCACGCACGTCCTGAACAACTGGCTGTTCGGAGCGGCCGTCGCGCTCGGCGCGGTGTTTCTCCTCGGCGCGGTCGCCGCGCACCTCGCGAACTTTCCACTTCACCAGTACTTCTGGCGCGCGCCGCTGTTCGCGCTCATCGAGGTCGCGGCCGAGATGGCGACGAGCGCGGTCCTGATCGCTCTGCGCCACGAGCGGAACGGCAGCGTGCCGGCGCACTGGGACGATTGGCCGGGCATGAGCCTCAACGCGCTGCTCGAACGCGGCGTGCCGATCGTGGTCTGGGGACTCGTGCTCGCGGGCGTCGTTCAACTGGTGCGCCGCACGATCGTGCACGAAGAGGACGAGCCCGAGGAGCTGCCCTCGAAGTAGATTCGCCACTCATTCCCACCGGCCTTTCATGCGCGCACTCACGTTCGCTCTCGTCGCCGCGGTCACCACCGCGGGCGGCGCTCAACAGATCCGGACCTATCGTCCCTTCGGCACGCTGCGCGAGCAGGCCGCGCTCCAGCAGCAGTGGCTCGACGAGCGGATGAAGACGGTCCTGCCGCCGCTGATGAAGAAGTACGGCGTCGACATGTGGGTCGTGCCGATGCGCGAGTACAACGAGGATCCGGTGTTCTCGTCGATCGTGTCGCCGACCACGTTCGCGGCGCGGCGGCGCACGATCTACCTGTTCTACGATCCCTGCGCGTTCATGCGCGGCGATTGCGCCAAGCCGTTCGAGCGGCTGGCGATGGGCGGCACGTCGCAGGGCGGCGTCTATCAGGCCATTCGCTCCACCAAACCAGCGGCGGGGCCGGCGGGCGGACAGGTCCAGGCCCAAGCGGAGCTGTGGGGCGACGAACAGTGGCAGGTGCTCAAGTCCGAGATCGAGAAGCGAAACCCCAAGGTGATCGCGATCGACGTCTCGCGCGTCTTCGCCTTCAACGACGGCCTCTCCGCAGGCGAGCTGGAGGGTATGCGCGAGGCGCTCGGCCCGTCGCTCACCGCGAAGCTCAAGCACGCCGACGATCTCGCGCTGGACCTCATCGCGACGCGGCTGCCGAGCGAAACGGCCACCTACCGCAAACTCCAGCAGGTGGTGTGGGGGATCATCGACACCGCTTTCTCGAACGTGGTGATCACGCCGGGCGTGACGCACACCGACGACGTCGTGTGGTGGATGCGCCAGAAGGTGAACGATCTCGGGCTCGGCACCTGGTTTCACCCGTCGGTCGAGGTTCAGCGCAAGGGAGCCGCGGACGCGCAGCTCGGCGAGAACCCGATCATTCAGAAGGGCGATGTGCTGCACTGCGACTTCGGCATCACCGCGCTTCGCCTCAACACCGACACACAGCACATGGGCTACGTGCTCCTCGACGGCGAGACCGACGCGCCGGCCGGACTCAAGGCGGCATTAGCGAACTCGAACAAGCTCCAGGACATCGTGCTCGGCGAGATCAAGCCGGGCCGCACCGGCAACGAGATCCTGACGTCCGCGCGCGCGAAGGCGAAGGCCGCGGGTCTCGACGGAACCATCTACTCGCACCCGATCGGCCTGAACGGCCACGGCGCCGGGCCGCTCATCGGGCTGTGGGACTACCAGGACGGCGTCCCGGGACGCGGCGACGCGAAGGTGATCCCGAACATGTGGTTCTCGATCGAGCTGCAGGCGACCACTCATGTGCCGGAGTGGAAGAATCAGCCCGTGCGATCGGCGCAGGAAGAAGACGCGGTCGTGGGACCGGACGGCTCGATCCACTGGGCGCTCGCCAGGCAGACGAGTTTTCATCTCGTCAAAGGAAACTAGGACGGTCGAAAGAGCGGTCTTCGGCATCTGCGGTCTTCGGCAGCTGCGGTGTCCGGCAGGTGCGCTGTCTGGCAGTCGCGCCGTCTGGCAGTCGCGCCGTCCGGCAGTCGCGCCTTTAGAACTTGACGCGCATCCCTGTCATCAGCGTCCGCCCGGGTAGTATGGTGACATTGTCGGGCTCATTGCGCTGGTAGTTGAGCAGGTTGTCCCCGCTCACCTCGAATGTGAAGATGCCCCGCACGTCGTGCGACGCCGAGGCGCGCAGGCGCAGACCGCCGTCATAGCGGCGCCAGTACTGCCGGAGTTGTTGTCCAAGCATGTCGTGCACCGAGCGCGTTCCGGAGCTGTACGCCCGCGACAGGCCGAGCTCGTCGTAGTTGACCCAGTCGATCGCGCGCGAGCCACCGAACGACGCGAACCAGCCGTCGCCAAGCCACGAGAAGTTGACGCTCCCGGTCCGCGCCGGCACTTGGAGCATGCGGTCGCCGGCGCGGAGATCGCCGTTGTAGCCCTTTGCGACGTTCTCGACGCGGCTCGAGACGAGCGACAGCGTGCCGGAGACGGTCAGGCGTGAGATGCTGCCCGACGTCTCCATCTCCCATCCGCGGTTCGTGATCACGCCGACGTTCTCCAGCTCGTAGCGCAAGCGCCGCGACATCGGGTTCGAATCCGCGGGCAGCATCACTTCCTGAATCAGCCCTGACGCGCGCTGGTCGAAGCGTGTCGCGCGGAAGGAGAACGTGCGTCCCCACAGGACGTCGAGACCAGCCTCCGTTCCCGCCTGTTTCTCCGGGCCCAGGGTCCCCTGCGACGAGCCATAGGAGCTCTGCCAGAACTCGGCGTGCGCGAACGTGGACGGCGGCCGAACGCCCTCGCCATACGCGCCGCGCACCTTGACGGTGATCGGGCCGTAGTCGCTCACGGCGGCCACGCCGACCATCGGCAGCGCCGTGACGTCGGTACCCGGCAGACGCGAATCGTGCTCGAGCCGCACTCCGCCGGTGAAGAACAGCGCGTTATCGAACGATGCGTTCGCCTGGCCCGTCAGCCCGGAGTTGCTCTCCCAGCGGCTGACCATCCGCTCGGTGAGCGGCCCGGGCTCGCCGCGTTCGCCCAATCCCGTTGGTTGCGACTCCGGCGTCGTCGCGCGAAAGACCCCGTGCTCCGCCGACAGCGTGAAGTCGGCCTGCGTGGACTCGCTCGTGGCGAGCTTCAGCACGCTGCTGCCGCGGATCGTGGCGCGATCAGCGCCGCCACGGGCGCGCAGTAGCGCAGAATCGGCCGGGCTCATGATCGGCGCAGTGTTCATCTGCACGTTCGACAAACGGTAGCCGTCGACGCCGATCGTGGCCGAATGCGTCAGGCGGTCGCTCGCCGTGTACGTCGCGTTCGTGCCGAGCGTGTACTCGTGAATCGACTGCGGCGGCAACGCGCCGCCGAGCGGGCGGCTCGTCGTATCGCCCGGTGGCGGCGAAGGCCGCGTGAGCAGCGGGCTCCCCGCGCTCCCCGTCTCCTCCATGAAGTAGCGCGCCGTCGCGCTGAACGTCGCGCGCTCGCCCACGGTTCGCGCGCTGCCCGACGCGTTCAGATTTCGGTTGAAGCCGCCGGGAATGAAGTCGCCGACGCTGCCGCCGGAGATGTGCACGTCCGCCGAGCGCAGGCCCGATCCGGTCGCGAGGCCGAGCGAGTGATTCTGCGAGAGCACGCCGCGCGAGAAATCACTCTGCATGAGACCCGCGGTGGTTCGCAGCGACGTATGCTCGCCCTCCGGGCCCGTGCCCTCGGTGCGAGTGACGATGTTGACGACGCCGCTGATCGCGTCGGTGCCATAGAGCGCAGACCCTTGGGGTCCGCGGATCACCTCGATGCGCTCGATCGCGTCGGGCGAGAAGCGGCTGATGAGGAGCGGGTTCGCGACCTCGATGCCGTCGATGTAGACCTTGGGATAGCTCAGCCCGAACGAGCTCGCGCCGCGGATGCTGGCGTACGAGCTCATGATGCTCGTCGGCGATTGCGTCCACGTCCACATGCCCGGCACGCGTCCGTCGACGGCGCTCGAGATCGAGCTCACGTCCTCGCGCGCCAACTGCCGGCCGTCGAGCACGTCGAGTCCGATCGTCACCTCACGCTCCGGCGCGCCGACGGCCGTGCCGGTGACCACCACGCGATCGAGCACACCCACCGGCGGTGCAACGTCGCTCGCGGCCGGACGCGGCGCGCTCGGCTTGCGCGGTGCCAGCACGACCTGATCCGCGCCGACGGCGACGGGCGTGACGTTGGCACCGAGGAGCAGCTGCGCGAGCACGCGTCCCACCGGCACCGCGTCGGCGGTGAGGCACACCGCGCGATCGAGGGGCACGATCTCCGAGCTGTAGGACAGGCGGATCTTGGCGATCGCGGCAACGCGCTCGAGCGCATCGCGGAGCGACAGCGCGGAGGCGTGCGCGGACACCAGCCGGTCGAGCGGCGCGGACCATTGGGCCCCGGCGAGCATCGCCGAATCGGCCGCGGACGTCGCACAGGCGCGCGCCTGCGCGGACGCGACGTGCGCCACGAATAGCGCCGCCGCGCCGCTCACCACCGAGCGACGTATCCGCACGTTCACTGATTCACCGACTGATGGGTGGCCCGCTGTTCAGATGAAGCGTTGCGCTGTTGCCCTGCCGCTCGACTCGCGCGCCGATCGAGAGGGCAATGTTTGATAACACCTGATCCACCGGATCGTTTCCCCGAATCGTCGCGGTGAGCGGCACGCTCAGCAGGGACGAATCGGCGATCCGCAAATCGACGCCAAACCACCGGCGGACCTCGCCGGCGACCCGCCGCATGGATGCATCGTGGAACTCCAGCACCCCATGCGTCCAGCTCGAATCGGCGGGCAGGACAGCGCGCCGGTATGCCCGCACGGTCCCGCCGGCGGTCAGAGACCCGCGATCCCCCGCCGACAGCGTCGCGCCCAGTCCTGCGCCCGTCCCCGCGACCCGCAAACGAACGCTTCCAGAGATCACGGCGACCGTCGTCGTGTCGCGAAGGTCGCTTTCGATCGTAAATGCCGTGCCCAGGTCCTCGACGATCGCGTTGGCCACGCGCACCGAGAACGGCTTGGCGGCGTCGTGCCGGACGTCGAAATATGCGTCGCCCACAAGCTCCACTGCCCGCGCACTGGACCCGTAGTCTCCGGGAACGGTGAGGCGACTTTCGGGCCCGAGGATGACGCGTGATCCGTCGGCGAGCAGGACCGAGTCGCGCTGACCTGTCGTCGTTGCATAGGTCTGTCCAGTCACCGCCGGCGACCCAGCTGGAGTGGCCGGAGAGCGCAGAGTGACGAACGCGACGAATGCCGCGGCCGCGGCAAGAAGGCCGAGCGCGCCGAGCGCGTACCCACGGCGCCAACCGCCACCGCGAGCCACGGACAAGCGGGGTGCGGTCGCCTCGACATCCATGCGTTGATGGACCTTGGCGAGCGCAGCCTCGACGTCGACGTCCGCGGCGCTCGAAAGTTCAGTGGTCGAGCTCAGGCGCGAAACCAGCTCCCGCTCCTCAGGGTGCTCGTCGAGCCAGTGCTGGACGCGCGAAGCCTCCCCGGCCGGGCTTTCCCCGGCGAGAAATCGCGCGATAGCGTCCCAATCGGGAGTGCTCGCGGTTGGATCTGTGGGGCGCGAGCCGTCGTGGGTCATGCCCTATCGACACGCGAGGAAAGTGGTACCCTTATCGGATCATGGACCGGCCGGTGGAGTATACGGGAACGCCCTCGATGGGAAAAGACACGGACTCTCTGAGCGCCGCCGGACCCTCGCGCATGTGTCATGGAAGAACGCCCGCTTCTTGACCGGCTGAAGTCGGGCGATCAGGCGGCATTCGATTCCATCTTTCGCGCGCACTACGCGCATCTCGTGGGATTTGCGCAGGGCATGCTCCGCGACCGCGCCGCCGCGGAGGACGTCGCGCAGGAAGTGATGCTCGAGCTGTGGCGGCGGCGCGCCGAGCTGGCGATCTCGGAGTCGTTGCGCGCCTACCTGTTGCGCGCCACGCGCAACCGGTCGCTCAATCAACTGCGCCACGCCAACGTCGCTCGGCGAGCCGAGCCGCACGTCGTGGGCGAGGAAAGCGTCAACGCCACCGGCACGTCGCAGCTCGTCGCGAGCGAGCTGCGAACGGCGCTCGCCGAGGCCGTCGCGGAACTGCCGCCGGCGTGCCGCGAGGTGTTCGAGCTGAGTCGCGGCCAGGGGCTGCGCTACGCGGAGATCGCCTCCACGCTCGGCATCTCGATCAAGACCGTGGAGTCCCAAATGGGGAAGGCGCTAAGACATCTTCGCGGCCGGCTCGCGGCGTGGCTTCCGGAGGCTGAAGGACTGTAGGC
>Ga0326726_10001245_pt1 | contig 23733 bp, 18 predicted proteins | sample MHFenrmetagenome_2_FD_207603 | JGI IMG/M metagenome (GOLD analysis project Ga0326726, IMG submission 207603) | Lab enriched peat soil microbial communities from Michigan Hollow, Ithaca, NY, United States - MHF15MN | ecosystem: Environmental > Terrestrial > Soil > Wetlands > Peat | place: USA... | reverse complement strand
TATTATCCAGCGGCAGGCTGATTCTAAAGCGCGTGCCACTCCCGGGCGTGCTTTCCACTTCCAGTTGTCCGCCCAGCGCCCGGATGGTTTCGCGGCATTCGTAGGCACCGATACCCATGCCTGCGCCCTTGGTTGAATCAAACGGCTGAAACAGCCGGGTGCGGATGAATTCGTCGTCCATGCCGCTGCCGCTGTCGATGATTTCGACGATCGCCCGCCCGGGTTCCTCGAAGCCGCGCAGCGTGACCTGACCGGTCGGGGGCGTCGCTTCCAGTGCATTTTGCAACAGGTGGCCGATGGCACGGGTCAGTCGCTCACGCTCTGCGCGCACCTGCAGGCCGGCGGGCGGCAGATCGAGATGCGGACGCAGCTTGAATGCCTGTTTGCTGGCGGCGGCATCGGCGAGGACATCCGCCAGCGCCACCGACTGTGAGCGGGATTCATCGCTGTCGCGGCGCAATTGTGTCAGCACCTTGTTCATGCGCGCGACCGCGCTTGCCACCGTCTCCAGCATGTCGGCCTGGAACTCGGGGTTGTGCTTGTGCTTTTCGGCGTTGGCGAGCAGCAGGGAGAGCTGGGCGACGAGGTTTTTCAGGTCGTGGATGATAAAGGTGGTGGTGCGGTTGAACGATTCGAACTGGCGCGCCACGATGAGCTGGTTGGACGCCCGCATCTGCGCCAGGTGGGCGGCGGCCTGGCGCGCCGCCACCTTGAGCAGGTCGCTGACTTCCCAGTTGAAGGTGACCTTGCCCAGGGAATGCTTCAGCACCACAAAGCCGAGCAGTTCGTCATGCAGCATCAGCGGCACCACCAGCCAGGCGTCATCCGACTGGCGAATCCAGGCGGGCGCATCGAGCTCGCCGTAGAGGTCGCGGCGGGTGCTCATTTCATCCAGGTCCACCACCCATTGCTTGTCGGCGAGCCACTGAATGAACGGGGTGTCGGCCGGTTCGGTGCCATCGATCCCGGCCCAGTTCCAGTGGCTGGCGCGCTGATAGCCGGCAGGGCCCTCGCGCATCCACAGCGCGCCGCCGGGGCTTTCGAGCAGCCGGGCCAGTGCCTCGACCGCCCGCTCGCACAGGTGTTCACCGGGCTGCCCCTCGGTGAGGGTGCGGGTAAAGTTGAGCCACGCCTCCCGGTAGTCGTAGCGATAGCTGAAAAAGTGCTTGGAGAGGAACACCCGCAAGCGGGCGCGCAGGGTGCCGGAAAACATCAGCAGTACCAGCAGCATGGCGGCGGCGAAGATGAAAACGGTTTGCACCACGTCGCCCCATTCGCCGCCGAACAGGCGCAGGTAATAGCCGGCTCCAGCCATCAGCAGCAGATAGATGCCTGCTCCCAGCAGGCTGGTGGTATGGAAAGCCATGCTGCGCGACAGCCCGACCGGCGCGGCCCATTCCGGGTTGCGCGCCGCCGATACGGCGATCAGCGGTGTCACCAGCGCCGCCGCATAGCCGCGCGCTGCCCATACCTGGGCGTCCATCGCATTGAACAGGGCAGCGTTGGCGTAAAGATAGAAGTCGTACACGAATAGACCGCCCAACCCCAGGCACAGGAACTTGATCGCCCAGCGATCTTCGGGGCGGGTGCTGCGGTAGACCTGTTCGACCAGCACCAGCCCGATCACCGTCAGCAATACCAGCCCCAGGTTGCCTGCCCAGCGCGCCAGTTCCGGCTGGGTGGGCGCGACGAAGGGGAAGACGCTGGCGAGAAGCAGGCCGCCGACGAGCACGCCGGCGAGGACGCGGATCAGGCGCAAAGGCGCAGGCAGGGGGGTGCCCGGTGACAGGCGGAGATGCAGGATATGCAGCAGGAGGGCCAGCCAGGCACCGTTGCGGGCGACCTCGGCGGCGAGCGCGAGGCCTGGCGGCACCCACCCGTGGGCGGTGAACGCAGACAGGCCTCCCCACGCAGCGCTGAGTGCGGTGGCGAGTACCAGCAGGTGTCCCTGCGGCCGGCGCTTCCAGCTGGCAACGATGAGACCGGAGAGTCCCAGATAGGCCAGCGTCGCCAGGCCGTAGCCGATGGCGGCAAGGAGGAGCAGGGTATTAGGCACGGTACTGTTCAGTTTGGACCCTTCGACTGCTTTCAGCAGAGCCGTCCCCATTTCGTGCCGTTCGCCCTGAGCTCGGGGTGAACGCTACCTTTGTCATGCGTAATGGAAAACTCCATAAGTGAGCAGCAATGGTGCGAGTGAAACGCTGAATAATCCCACTTTCGTCATTCCGGCGGAGGCCGGAATCCAGTGAAATCAACCAGCTGGACACCGGCTTTCGCCGGTGCGACGAATAAATCAGCGTCGCTTTGGCGAAGCAATCGGCCCTGTGCCGAAAATCGCGCCGAAGAAGCACTGCAGGGTGCGCCGCGCGCACCATCGAACGCGAATCGGCGCGCATGGCGCACCCTACGAAATCAATGCATTGCATGGTGTTTCTTGAAAGACATGGCCGGGTGCGGGCGCGGTCAGCGCACGCCCTTTCCCCACAGCACCACTTGTGCAGTCTGGAACAGGATCATGAGATCGAGAAACAGGCTATGGTTCTTGACGTAGTAGAGGTCGTATTGCAGCTTGTGCATGGCGTCTTCGTCGGTCGCCCCGTAAGGGTAGCGCACCTGGGCCCACCCGGTGATACCGGGCTTGACGGTGTGGCGCACCCCGTAATAGGGGATTTTCTGGGTCAGGTCCTGCACGAAATAGGGGCGTTCGGGGCGCGGGCCGACAAAGCTCATGTCGCCGAAAAACACGTTGAAAATCTGCGGCAGTTCGTCGATGCGGGTGCGCCGGATGAAGCGCCCGGTGAGCGTGACGCGGCTGTCGTTCTGCCGGGCCCAGCGCGGTTTGCCGTCTTTCTCGGCGTCGACGCACATGCTGCGGAACTTGAGGATGATGAAATTGCGGCATCCCTGGCCGACGCGCTCCTGGCGATAGAGGACGGGGCCGGGGCTTTCCAGTTTGATCAGCAGTGCGGTGAGCGCCATGATCGGCAGACAGATCGCCAGCATGATTGCACTGACCAGCAGGTCGAACAGGCGTTTGACCGTATCACGCACGATGCCCTGGTGAAAGCCTTCGGCCAGGATCATCCAGCTGGCGTTCATCGAGTCGAGCTGCAAATGGCCGTTTTCACGTTCGAAGAAACTCGACAACTCCACGATGCGAATACCGCGCAGTTTGCATGTGAGCAGGTCCTGTATGGGCATGCCGCCGCCCCGGCGGTCGCGCACGGCCAGGATGATTTCGTTGATCTGCAGACGCGCTGCCAGTTCGGGCAGGGGTTCCTGGGTGTCGAAAATCCGTGCATGGTCGACGAAATGATGACTGCCGCCCATGGGCAGATAGCCGATCACCTGCGTGTTGCTGGAATGACCACGCTTGGACAGCAGCGCTTCGACATGGGCGGCGCGGCTGCCGGTGCCGATGACCAGGGCGCGGCTATTGAGCGCCCCGACTTGTGCCCAGCGGATAAACAGTGCGCGGCTGAGCAGGATGCCCAGCAGCGCCAGGCCGAACGACAGCAGGAAGGCGCCCCGCCCGACCAGCAGCGCGGGAAAGAAATAAAACAGCAGGCTCATCGCCACCAGGCCCAGCCCGAAACTCAGGCCGAGACGCTGCAGCAGCGCGCGCACGCCGCCTTGCCATTCAAGATCATAGAGGCCGCTGGCGGTCATAAACCCCAACATGACGGCGGTGAAGGTCAGGGCCTTGGGGAGCAGGGGGCTGATGCCCTCGGGGATCACGCCCCCATCGAGGAAGCGTGCGCTGACACCGGCGTAAATGGCGCCGCTGAGAATGAGTGCCTCGATCAGCACCAGCAGCAGTAAATTCAGAGGCACGTAGTGCCGGAAAAATCGGATCACAACCGTTCGCTCAAAAACATCAGGTATCGCAAACCAGCATCTTCCATGCCAGGCAGGACAGCAATGAGATCGGTCAAATCAGTGCCCGCACCTGGGTCAGGCGCAGGCGGCGCGGACTGCCGTCAGCCTGCAGACGCTTCATGTTGCGCAGATCGGCGGCGGGGTAGACGACGACATCGACCGCTGCACGCGGGTCGTCGATGATGAAGCGGGAGTATGTCCGGCCCGAAGAGTCCGGGGCACGGTGTTCCCCCACCTGGTAGGACGAGGTCAGGCGCATCAACAGAAATTCGACATCCTTCTGGTCATCGGTGAAAAGCTGCAGGTTGATGTCGGCATGGGGTCCGGCCGTGCCATTGAGAACCGAGCCGGTCAGATGGGGGTCGAAGTCTGCCAGTTGTTCCATGTATTCAATAGCCACTTTCCGCAGCAGCGCCAGTTGCGCGCGCGTTTCATCAGCCTGGTAGAGCGCCTGATAGCTGCGCAACGCCTCCTCGATCTGCTGATTGTCGGGCAGATTCCCGCTGTCGGGCGCGCCCAGTTGACGCGCCGCCTTGCGCTTGGCGCTGCCGTAATCGAGGTTGCCGTCTTCTGCCAGCATGCGCGCCGCGGCATGTGCAATGCGGCGACGCATGTCCTGATGTTTCATATGGGCGTTCCTGGGAGTGCCGGCGCGGGTTTTGCCGGAGCGGCCGGTGCCGGTCTGGCGGGCAGTGGTTTGGTCGAGGCAGCAGGAGCGGGTTTGGCCGCAGGAGCCGGTTCGGTGAAAAGTGACGGTACTACCGGCTTTTGCGGCCCGGCAGGCACGTCGGCCTCGTTATTCCATGCTGCGGCCGGAGTCTCGGGGGGCGGGAATTCCTGATAAAAATGTTCCGTCATCCCCGGCGCATCGTTACCCAGCAGATCATTCACCAGTCCGCCCAGTACCGAGTCCGGCAGGCGGGCACCCGTGTTCGGGTCGATATTTACCGTGATAATCCCTGCGGGCATGGCCCAGCCATTCTGAGGTTTGCCCTGGAGCGCCGTGGCCATGAAACTCATCCAGATCGGCAGGGCCGATTGCGAGCCTGTCTCGCCGCGGCCGAGCGAACGCGGCTGATCGTAGCCCATCCAGGAGATGGCGACCAGATCGGGGTTGTAACCGGCGAACCAGGTGTCGCGCGCTTCGTTGGTGGTGCCGGTTTTGCCGGCAAGATCGCTGCGACCCAGTTGCCCGGCGCGTGCTGCCGTGCCGTAACGCACCACGTCCTGCATCATGTTGGTCATCAGCCAGGCATTGCGGGGGTCGATCACCCGGGGTGCGTCGCCCCCCACCTTCTGCGGACTGGCCTGCATCAGCAGGCGGCCGTCCTTGTCGTACACCTTGTCGATCAGATAGGGCTTGACGCTGAAGCCGCCATTGGCGAATACACCGTAGGCCGCAGCCAACTGCAGCGGCGTGACGCTGCCTGCGCCCAGCGCCATGGTGAGGTAAGGCGGATGGCGCGCCGGGTCGAAGCCGAAACGGCGAATATAGTCACGCGCGTAATACGGACCGATGCCCTGCAGAATGCGCACCGACACCAGGTTGAGCGATTTGGTGAGCGCGGTGCGCATGCGCACCGGTCCGCTGGTGCTGCCATCGTAGTTCTGCGGTTCCCAGGCGACGCCCCCCGCTTCCTCGGCCGTCAGCGACATGGGTTCGTCGTCGATCATCGTCGCTGGGGTGTAGCCTTTTTCCAGCGCTGCCGAATATATAAACGGCTTGAAACTCGACCCCGGTTGCCGCCAGGCTTGCGTCGCCCGATTGAATTTGTTGCGGTCGAAGTCAAAGCCGCCGACCAGGGCGGTGATGGCACCGTCTTTCGGGTTCAGGGCAACCAGCGCGGCCTCGACCTCGGGAAGTTGCGCCAGACGCCATTGCGGCTTGCTGCCCACCGCCTGTACCCGCACCACCGCGCCGGGTGCAAGTTGTCGGCCCTTTTTGCCGGCGATCCAGTTCGCCACCCACTTGAGTGAATTGCCGGTAATGTCGGCCACCGTGCCATCACGCAATTGTGCGCGTATCAGCTTGTCGCCGGCGCTCACCACAACGGCGGGCTGCATGTCGCTGACGGGAGCAAAGTCGTCCAGCACATCGTTGATGGCCGTTTCACGCTCCGCCTTGCCGGCAGGCAGGCTGATCTGTTTTTCAGGCCCGCGGTAACCGTGGCGCAGATCGTAGTCTGCGATGCCCTGCCATACAGACTGGTTGGCGGCAGCCTGCTGGGCGCGTTGCAGGGTGGTAACGGCCTTGATGCCCGAACTGTAGATAGACTCGCCGTATTTTTCGAACAGGGTCTGGCGCACCATTTCAGCTGCGTAGTCGGCGGGGACATCGGTCAGCTGGCGTGTCTGGCGAATCACGAGTTTCTGCCTGACGGCGGCCTGCCAGGTCGGCTGGTTGATGAATTTGAGGGTGCGCATCCTTCCCAGGACATATTCCTGGCGCGCCTTGGCGCGCGGGAAATTGACCACCGGGTTGTAGCGTGATGGCGCTTTCGGCAGCCCCGCCAGCATGGCGAATTCGGCCAGCGACAAGTCGTGCATCGGCTTGCCGAAGTAAGTGCGTGCTGCGGCCTCGAAGCCATAGGCGCGCTGGCCGAGATAGATCTGGTTGATATAGAGCTCGAGGATTTTGTCCTTGGACAGGTTGTGCTCGATCTTCATCGCCAGCATGGCCTCGGACAGCTTGCGGGTGAGTGTTTTTTCATTCGACAGGAAAAAATTGCGCGCTACCTGCATGGTGATGGTTGATGCGCCCTCCTTGGCGCCGCCGGACAACAGGTTCGACGCCGCTGCACGCAATATGCCGAGTGTGTCGACGCCACCGTGGGAGTAGAAACGCTCATCCTCGGCGGCGATGATGGCCTGCTTCATGTAGGCGGGGACGTTGTCGATCGGGATGAAGGCGCGGCGCTCCTCGCCAAACTCTCCGATCAGGGCGCCGTCAGCGGTATAGACGCGGAGCGGCAGCTTGGGCTTGTAGTCGGTCAGTGCCTCGAGCGGCGGAAGATTGGGGTAGATCAGTGCGGCCGCCAGCCCGGCCAGTGCAGTGCCGACCACGCCGAGGCTGACGGTCAATGCCAATGCGTAATGCCACCATTTGGAAAACATCCGGTTCCTTCAAATATCGAGACGGCACGTAGTGCCTGAAATATTCGCGTTCAATTTTCCTCTCCGGACTAGGCCGGCCAGCGGGGCCGTCTCGATAACCCGCTGTTTTGATTGCTTATTGATCCGGTGTATGCACGCGGTCCTTAAGTGCCACCCGTCAGGCTGTCACCCTGCTCAAGAACCAACGGTCCGAATCAATCACGCGATGCCTAAAGTTTCCGACGATTATAGGCGTTAGTGGTGTTGGAAATTGGACACATTTGTCCAGCCCTTGCGGTGTGGCGAGAAAAAAACTGTTAAAAACCGTGTGTTGTTGCTAGCATCTAAAAACGATAATAAGAAAAAGCGCCAACTCACAGAAGCGTAAAGGAAAACTCTTGCACCTGAATATCAATATGGACTGGCTGTCCGCCAAAGGTCTACCCATCATCGGGCTCGACATCAGCACGACTGCGGTCAAGCTGGTGGAACTGTCCGATGCCGGCAAAGGGATGTTGCGGGTAGAACGCTATGCCATCGAGCCCTTGCCCAAGGATGCGGTGGCGGACGGCAATATCGCCAACCTCGATCAGGTGGCCGAGGCTCTGCGCACTGCCTGGAAAGAGATGGGCACGCGTATCCGGAACGTTGCCCTTGCCTTGCCTTCATCGGCCGTGATCACCAAAAAGATTCTGGCACCGGCCAGTCTGACCGGCATCAATCTGGAAAATCAGGTGGAGACCGAGGCCAATCAGGTCATTCCTTTCTCGCTGGACGAAGTGAACCTTGATTTTCAGGTGCTCGGCCCATCTCCGGGCAGCCCAGACGACGTGCAGATTCTGCTGGCTGCCGCGCGCAAGGAAAAAGTCGAGGATCGCGTGGCTGTAGTCGAGGCGGCGGGTCTCAAGGCGCTGATCATGGATGTCGAATCCTTTGCCACACAAACAGCGTATGAGCAGATCGCCCACTTGCTGCCGAACAGCGGTGCCGGCCAGACTGTGGCGATCATCGATGTGGGCGCGCAGAACATGCACATCAACATCCTCAATGACAACGAATCGGTTTACCTGCGTGAACACGGTTTTGGTGGCAATCAGCTTAACAACGAGATTTCCCGCCGCTACGGCATGACCGGCGAAGAGGCTGAAAATGCCAAACGCAAGGGCACGCTTCCCGATAGCTACGACGTGGAAGTGCTGCAGCCGTACAGTGAAACACTGGCGATGGAAATCGGTCGCGCCCTGCAGTTGTTCACCACATCCACCCAGTATCGCAAGGTTGATCAGATCCTGCTCGCTGGCGGAGGTGCCATGATCCCCGGCATCGATGAAGTGGTCGCCCAGCGTACCGGCACGCCGACACTCGTCGTCAATCCGTTTGCCAATATGGCAGTCGGCTCCAAGATCCGGCCGCAGGCGCTGACCGCCGATGCGCCTTCCCTATTCGTCGCCTGTGGCCTCGCCATGCGGAGGTTCGACTCACAATGATCCGCATTAACCTCCTCCCCCACCGTGAACTCGCGCGCGCCGCACGGCGTCGCCAGTTCAATACTCTGCTGGGCCTGGCTGTCGCCGCAGGCGTTGTGATCGTTGTTCTGGGACACAGTCTGATTGCCGCGCGCCAGTCATCGCAGGAAGCGCGCAATGCTTACCTCGAACAGGAAATAGCCAAGCTCGATATCCAGATCGGCGAGATCAAGAAGATTCGCGAGCAGACGCATGCCCTGCTGGAGCGCAAGCAGGTTGTCGAAACCCTGCAGTCGAACCGCACCGAAGTCGTTCATCTGTTCGACCAGATGATACGTTTACTGCCCGAGGGCCTCTATCTCAAATCCTTCAAGCAGGTGGGGGATGTGGTCACCATCAGTGGGTACACCCAGTCGAGCGCGCGCGTTTCCACCCTGATGCGAAGTCTGGACGGTTCGCCCTGGTTTGAGTCGACCAATCTGGTCGAAATCAAGGCGGCTACGGTCAACAATCTGCGTGCCAACGAGTTCGTGCTGACGGTCAAACAGACGCCTCAGCAGACAGACAACACAAAGGATAAGGGGGGCAAAGCATGACCCTGGACGAACTTAACAAGCTTGACCTGAAAGCCATCGCAGACTGGCCGTTGGCGACCAAGCTGGCAGCAATGTCGCTGCTGTGCGTGGCCATTGTGGCGGCTGGCTGGTGGTTCGATTGGCGTGGCGGCATGGAGACGCTGGACGCTGCGCAACAGAAGGAAACCGAGTTGCGTGGCGTGTTCACGATCAAAAAAAACCAGGCTGTCAATCTGGAGGCTTACCAAAAGCAGTTGGCCGACATCGAACAGGCCTTCGGCGCGCTGTTGAAACAGTTGCCCAACAAACGGGAAATGGACGCGCTGATTACAGACATTAACCAGGCTGGTCTGGGGCGTGGCCTGCAGTTCGAGTTGTTCAAACCCGAGGGCGAAACCATATCCGAATTTTATGCTGTAACGCCGATCCACGTCAAGGTTACCGGTGGTTACCATGACATTGCAGCTTTTGTCAGCGACGTCTCCAAATTGTCGCGCATTGTCACCATGGAGAATATTGCCATGGAACCTGCCAAGGACGGCTCGCTGAATATGGATACCGTCGTCAAGACCTACCGTTATCTGGATGATGAGGAAGTCATCGCCCGCAAACAAAAAGTCAAAGCCAAGGAGCAGCCGAAATGAAGCGCCTGGCCAGTATTGTCATCGTGTTGGGTCTGACCGGTTGTGGCGGCGACAGCATGGGAGACCTGAAAACCTTCGTTGCCGAGACCGGCAAGGACATGCAGGGAAAAATCGAACCGTTGCCCGAGGTCAAGGCTTACGAACCGTTTAGCTACGACGCATTCGATCTGCCCGATCCATTCAAGCCGAGAAAACTCTCGACCGGCGGCGGAGGCGGAATGCAGCCTGATCTGACCAGACCGAAAGAGCCGCTGGAAGCCTATTCGCTGGAAACGCTGAAGATGGTGGGTGCGTTGACGCAAAAGGGTGTGATCCATGTCGTGATCAAGACCCCGGATAACGCGATTTACCAGGTCAAGAAAGGCAATTACATCGGCCAGAATTTCGGCCTCATCACGAAGATCAGCGATAGCGAAGTGACCTTGCGTGAAATTGTCCAGGATAGCGCCGGGGATTGGTCCGAGCGCACCAGCACCCTGATTTTGCAGGAATGATTTGTAGCACTGAAATCCAAAGAGGCTGATATGAACGCATTGCCGATAATTGCCCAGAAATTGACCCGTCATCTTTTCGGGGTCGTCCTTCTCACTGGTTTGGTGCTGCCGCTTGCGGTGCGCGCTGCCGAGGCGCCGCCCACCGGTAACGCGGTGCAAAGCGTCGAGGCCACGACCTTGCCTGGCGGCAAGATTGTCGTGCGCGTCAACCTCAAAAATGCGCTAACCGCCGTCCCGGCCGGTTTTTCCGTCGGCAATCCCCCACGTATCGCACTGGATCTGCCCGACACGGGCAATGCCATGGGACGCAATACCGTGGAGGCCAACCTCGGCCCGCTATCGAGCGTGAACGTGGTGCAGGCCGGGACGCGGACTCGCCTGGTGCTGAATCTGAACAAGTCGGTTGAATACGATGCACGGATCGAAGGTAAGTCGCTCCTGGTTGCCTTGGGTGATATCGGTGCGAGTGCAGCGCCGGTGAATGCCAGCCCGCATTTTGCCGAGGCGGCACCCGGTGCGTCGAGCCACAATATCCGCGATATCGATTTCCGGCGTGGCGCAGCAGGCGAAGCGCGTATCGTGACCACCTTGTCCGATGCCCAGGCAGGGATCAACATTCGCCAGCAGTCGAATGGCGTCGTCGTCGATTTCATTGGCACCGACCTGCCCAAGGCGTTGCAGCGTCGTCTGGACGTGGCCGATTTCGGCACCCCGGTGCAGATTGTCGAAACCTACACCCTGGGCGATAACACGCGCATGGTGATCGAGCCCAAGGGTGGCTGGGAATATTCGGCTTATCAGACAGACAACAGCTTTATCGTCGAAGTCAAGCAGAGTGACGATGCGCAGAAAAAGACCGCGGATGGCAAGGTTAAATATGTCGGCGAGAAACTTTCGCTCAATTTCCAGAACGTCGAAGTTCGCTCGGTGCTGCAAGTCATCGCCGACTTTACCGGCCTCAACATCATCGCCAGTGACACCGTCTCCGGCAACCTGACCTTGCGACTGAAGGACGTGCCCTGGGATCAGGCGCTTGATCTCATCATGCAGACCAAGGGCCTGGACAAGCGCAAGAATGGAAACGTGATCTGGATTGCGCCCAAGGACGAGTTGCTGACCAAGGAAAAACTTGAATTTGAAGCCAAGTCTGCGGTGGCGGACCTGGAACCCCTGACCACCGAATACATCCCGCTCAACTACATGCGGGCGGATGAAGCAAAAGACATGTTGTATGGATTGGCTGCCGGTGCCTCACTCAACTCCTCGTCGAGCAACTCGGTGAACTGTTCGGCACAGGCTCAGGGTCTGGAGGGCGTAGGGGGAACAGGCGGGCAGCAGCAGACGGCCCAAGGGAACAACGACCAGAAAGTGCTCACCAAGCGCGGCCGTGCGACCTATGACCTGAAAACCAATACGCTGATCGTTACCGATACGGCCCGCAAGATTCAGGAGGTTCGTGAATTGCTGGTTCGCCTGGATGTTCCCGCTCGTCAGGTCATGATCGAGGCGCGCGTGGTGGTCGCGGATAGCGGCTGGAGCCGCGATCTGGGAATTAGATGGGGCGCGAAATTTCAGAATAATACTGTTGGTTCCGTCAAAGCCTCTGGCAGTGAAGCCGGTGCTATCAGCGGGACGTTCGGTAATATTGTTGACCTCGGACTTCAAGCGGCTGCAGGGAGCCTGGGGCTTTCATTCCTGAACGCAACGACGGGAAATCTTCTGGCGCTCGAGTTGACCGCAATGGAAGCCGATAACCGCGGCAAGATCGTATCCAATCCGCGCGTGATGACGAGCAATCAGAAACCGGCGGTGATCCTGAACGGTACCCAGATTCCCTACATTACCGCCGGAACCGACAATACGAATGCTACCGTGACGTTCAAGGACGTATTCCTGTGCCTGTTGGTCGATCCACAGATTCTGAACAACGACACCCTCATCATGACGGTCGAGGTGCAAAAGGATACGGTGGATCAAACCAACAGCGTGCAAACCGCTCCCGGCGTAGTCGCTCCGGCTATTGCAACCAAGCGTGTCAAAACCCAAGTCCGCGTGAACAATGGCGAAACCCTGGTGCTTGGCGGTATTTTCGATCAGGAGGAGACGAACAATGTCACTCGAGTCCCCTTCTTTGGTGATATACCGGGACTCGGAAACCTGTTCAAGACCACGTCCAAGGTGGACAAAAAAACCGAGCTGATCATTTTCCTCACGCCGCGCATCCTCGACGATCGTTTGTCGCTTCGCTGAGTACGGTTATTCATCCGGGCGCGGGCTTGTCCCGCGCTTTTTTTCGTCCTGATTTTATTCTCGTGCTAATCCCCGGGCCGCAGTCCATGATGCCGTCCATTAGAATGGCGCCATGAGCAAGCGGGACAATCTATACCTCGTCGGGCTGATGGGCGCCGGCAAGACCACGGTGGGCCGGCTTCTGGCCAAGCACTATGGTTGTGTCTTTTACGATTCGGACCACGAAATCGAGGCGCGCACCGGCGTCAGGATCCCGCTTATTTTCGAGATCGAGGGCGAGGCGGGTTTTCGCAAACGGGAGGAAGCCGCGATAATCGAACTGACCGCCTTGCAGGGTATTGTGCTGGCCACTGGCGGGGGGGCGGTGTTGTCACCACTCAACCGTGAAAATCTGCGCAAAAACGGGGTGGTGATTTATCTGCGTGGCACGCCCGACCATTTGTATGAGCGCACGCGGCACGACCGCAATCGTCCGCTTCTGCAAACCGGAAATCCGCTGGCCAAACTGCGTGAACTGTACACGCAGCGTGATCCGCTCTATCGCGAAGTGGCCGATATCGTGGTGGATACCGGGCGGCAGAGCGTTGCAGGCATGACCCGTGTGCTCTTCGGCAAGCTGGATCTGCTGAGGAGCGGGCTGCCACTGCAAGACACGGAGGACTGAATGCGGCGAGCCATTTGCGCAGGACTGCTTTGCGTGCTGGCGGGCGCGACAGCAGCTGCGGACTACCGCGCAGATGCGGAAGATTACCGCGATTATTTAAGCCGTTTGCAGCCGGGCGACCACTTGCTGCTCGATCCGGGCGACTACCGTCGGGGCTTGCCACTCAGCAATCTGTCCGGACGTCCCGGACAGCCCATCATCATCGAAGCGGTCGACCCGGCCGCCCCCCCGCGATTTATCGCCCGGCCGGGTGCGAATACGGTCAGCCTGGTCGATGTGCGTTATCTGGTGTTGCGCCATCTGGAACTCGATGGCCGCAACCTGCCGGTGGACGCGGTCAAGGCCGAAGGCCATAGCCACTTTGCCGACTTCATCACGCTGGAACATCTCTTCATCCACGACCACGCCGCGTCGCAGCAGAATGTAGGCATTTCCACCAAGTGCCCGGCATTCGGCTGGGTGGTCAAGGGCAACCGGATCGAGCGGGTGGGAACCGGCATGTATTTCGGAGATTCGGATGGTTCGGATCCCTTCATGTCAGGGGTGATCGAAGGCAATCGTGTGTCGGAAACGCTGGGATACAACCTGCAAATCAAGCATCAGAAAACGCGCCCGTCCGAGTATGCCGACCGCTACGACACGGTGATCCGTTACAACGTGTTTTCCAAGAAAGGTGCGCTGCCCGGTCCGCAGGCGCGCCCCAACGTCTTGCTGGGCCATCTTCCTCTGTCGGGGCCAGGCAGCGAGGATCGCTATCTGATCTATGGCAATCTCTTTCTGCCCAATCCAAGCGAAGCACTGTTGCAGGCCGAGGGACGGGTGGCGCTATATGACAATGTATTCATCAACGACAGCGGCGATGCGATTCATATTCAGCCGCACAACGACGTCCCGCGCGATATGGTGATTTTCTCCAATACCGTGCTGGCGTCAGACACGGGCATCCAGGTGCGCCGGGCTGAGGGTGCGCCCTATCGCCAGCGTGTGATCGCCAATGTGGTTGCGGCCTCGACCCCTTTGCGCGGGGGCGAGGTCCTGTTCAACGTCGAATCGGGTTACCAACCCGACCTGTTGCAGGTCGCCGTGCCGGAACTGACTCCGCGCCTGCTTGCCAGGGCCGGGCAACCGCGCCGTCTGCCCGATTCTCTGGAACGGGAATTGGCGGCCTATCCGGACTGGCAGGCGACATCGCACCCCGGTGCAAGGGTCGCCCCCGCCTTGCTGCACACGCTGGACGCTTCCTGGCCATGAGCCGAAGCGTGGAGGTTTCCGACAATCCACGCAGCCTGTTGTGGCTGGCCGCGCTGTTTTACACCGCGTTTGTCGTCTATGGCAGTCTGGTGCCGCTGGATTTCCATGCGTTGCCGTGGGATGAGGCGGTAGCGCGGTTCCGCGCGATCCCGTTTCTCAATCTTGGCATCGGCTCACGTGCCGACTGGATGGCCAATCTGTTGCTGTTCATTCCGCTGGCCTTCTTGTGGATGGGCGCGCTGTCGGCAGGAAGTGGCCCCCTGCGGGGAGCATTTGCCATGGTGGCGGTTATTCCTGCTGCCACCGCGTTGAGTCTCGGGATTGAATTCACCCAACTGTTTTTCCCGCAGCGCACGGTGTCGCAGAACGATATCTTCGCCGAAACCTTGGGCGGCCTCATCGGCGTGCTGGTCTGGTGGGGAACGGGCAGGCGCTTCGTCGACTGGTTGCAGTCCTGGCAACACACCCATTCTCGTGCCGCGCTGGCTGAACGTCTGGCATGGCTGTATCTGGCGGGGGTGCTGGTTTACAACGTTCTGCCACTCGATCTGACCATCAGCCTGGTCGAGATTTTCCATAAATGGCGGGACGGCAAGGTCAACCTGATCCCGTTTGGCGATCTGCCGGCTGACGCAGCCACCGCCCTGTATGAAATCGCCACAGATGCCTTGATCTGGACGCCGCTTGCACTACTGTGGCGGCTTGACAGGACGCGTACTGCGTGGCGTGTGTGGGGCATGACGCTGGGCACTGCCGTTGCGCTGGAGATATTGCAGCTTTTTGTTTTTTCACGCGTTAGCGATGTCACCGACATTTTTACGGCTGCCGCCGGCGCTGCGCTGGGCAGCTTCATCGGCGGCCGTCTGGCTGCGCGCGAAGCATCTGCTAGCCAGCCGCTGCCGTGGGCTGAATGGCTACCGTTTGTGCTGTCGGCAGGATGGATGGCTGCGCTGTTGTTCGTGTTCTGGTTTCCTTTCGATTTCCGCACCGATGGTGCGTTCATCAAAAGCCGGCTCGACTTTGTGCATCGGGTTCCGTTTGAAGTGTATTACTTCGGCACCGAATATCGCGCCTTCACCGAGGTGCTGCGCAAGACACTATTCTTTGCGCCACTCGGCGGATTGCTGGCGTGGGGCGTGGCGCGGCAGCCGTGGCGCTGGCGCAGCCCGCTGTTTGTGCTGGCCATGCTGGTGCTGGTGGGAATGCCTGCTGCCATCGAGTTGGGGCAGGTGATGCTGCCGCAGAAAATCGCCGATACCACCGATTGGCTGCTGGCCTGGCTGGGTGGTCTGGCGGGCTACGGCGTGGCGCGCCGTCTGCTGCGCGCTCCGCGTTATGCAGTGCCTCAGCGGACGACCACCAAGGTACAAGCCGCCGCACCGTCGCCTGTTCCGCGTGCACGCTGGCATATGCCTCTGATGTTGGGCTTTATGAGCTTGCTGTTCTGGGGGGCGGCGCATGTCCCTGTCATGCCTTACAACGTGCGCGAACTGCTGCGTCAGGATGCCGTCTGGCTGTCGGCGCTGTTGCTTGCGCTGACGTGCTACTGGCTGGCGGTGTGGCCGGTGTGGCTGGCGCGGCGGCATGTGTCTGGCCTGGTTCGTCTGGGACAACTACCGATCGGTTTACTGGTGTATGGTGGGTTCGCCTTTCTGTTGCTACGCGCCGCCGTGCCGAATGAAAGTCTGTACGATCTGGTCGGCAGTCCGGTGCTGCAGTGGCCTAGGCAGTGGGAGCTCGGACTGCGCTGGGTGGCGCTGGCTGCAGCCCCCGGTGCCATGCTGTATTTGGCCGTGCAGAGCGTTCGCCGCTGGCGTGGGCGGCGGCTGGGCGCGCTGCATTTCTGGGCTGTAGTTCCGGTGCTGGCTCTGGCGTATTGGGGCGTGGTTGTGCAGGCGGCCACCGACAACCTGATCGAACTCATTGCCATGCCGACGCCGCTGGCTTTTATGGCGCTATGCGCCTGGCTCTACACTTTGTTCCTCGCTGCGGCATTGCTTGCTTCGCCCGTATCCGCGGCGCAACGCACTGCGCGGCTGGCGGCCGTGCTTGTTTCGTTACCGCTGGCGGCCTTGTTTCTGCACTTCGGTCTCGCAGGCGAAATCGAAAAATACGGACAGCAATTTTCAGCCATGCAGTTCTTGCTGAGTACAGACCGCCAGCATTACGCCACGCAACCTGTTATCTGGCTGCGCTACAGCGTGCTGCATGTGCTTGTCATCGCAGTGCTTACATCCATACAATGGCCGCACTTCCGCGCCGCTCAGCGATCCCACTCCCTATTTCCCCATGCCACTCTTTGACGTTTTCAACGGCGATGCCGACGGCATCTGCGCGCTGCACCAGTTGCGCCTGGCCGATCCTGCCGACTCTGAGTTGATCACCGGGCCCAAGCGTGACATCAGCCTGCTGAAACGGGTCAAGGCTCAAGCGGGCGACCGCGTCACCGTGCTCGACATCGCACTGTCGAAAAACCGCGATGCGCTGGATACACTGCTCGAAGCGGGCGCGCATGTCCGTTATTTCGATCATCATCAGCCGGGTGACATCCCCGTTCATCCGAACTTCGAACCGCACATCGATACCGATGCCAACGTCTGCACCAGCCTGCTGGTGAATCAGTATTTGCAGGGCAAACAACTGGCATGGGCGGTGACCGCTGCGTTCGGCGACAACCTGGCTGATGCCGCGCGCCATGCAGCCTTGCCGCTCGGCCTGTCGGACGACCAACTGGCGCAATTGCAGTCGCTGGGCGAGTGCCTCAACTACAACGGCTACGGCGAAACGATCGACGACCTGTTTTTCGACCCCGCCGACTTGTATCGCCAGTTGCGCCCGTTTGCCGATCCCTTCGCCTTCATCGCCGAGTCGCCCGCCTATCAAACCTTGAAAGCCGGCTACCAGGACGACATGGCGCGCGCCGTCGCGGTGAGCGCAGCGGAAGAGCGTGCCAGCGGGCGCATTTTCATGCTGCCCGCCGAAAAGTGGGCGCGGCGGATTTCCGGCGTGTTCGGCAATCAGCTGGCAGTCGAATCGCCCGCGCAGGCACATGCCGTGCTCACTGCCAAACCGGGTGGCGGCTACGTCGTCAGCGTGCGCGCGCCGCTGGCTGCCAAGTCCGGCGCCGACGAGCTGTGCAGCCAGTTCGACACCGGCGGCGGACGCAAGGGCGCCGCCGGCATCAATCATTTGCCCGAATCCGAGCTTGGCCGGTTTATTGCTACGTTCTTTGCGGTCTTTACCCGGAGCTGAATGGTGAATCAACTGATCGCCCCCTATGGCGGCACCCTCGTCAACCTCATCGATCCCGCAAAAAGCGAGGCGCTCAGGCTGGAAGCCTTGAGCATGCCTTCGCTCGATCTCGGCTGGCGGCAACAATGCGAACTCGAAATGCTGATGTCCGGCGCCTACTCGCCGCTCACCGGCTTCATGACGCGTGTGCAATGCATGCGCGTCGAAACGGACCGGCAACTGGACGACGGCACTTTCTGGCCTTGTCCGGTCACGCTCACCAACCAGCAAAAAGCCGCTGCCGAGCTGAAGCCCGGCGATCGTGTCGCCCTGCGCGACGGTGAGGGCTTCATGCTGGCGGTGCTGACCGTCAGCGAGGTGTGGGACGTCAACGGCACCTGGCACCTGGGCGGCGCGGTCGAAGGGGTGGCCCTGCCGCCGCACCCTGATTTTTCCGGCCTGCGCGCCACGCCGGCGGAACTGCGCGCGCTGTTTGCCCGGCGCGGCTGGCGGCGGGTGGTCGCCTGGCAGGCGCGCCAGCCGATGCACCGCGCGCAGTTCGAGTTCTGCCTGAAAAGCGCGATCGAAAACGAAGCCAACCTGCTGCTGCATCCGCAGGCCGGCGGCGACATCACCGATGCCCCGGCGTATTTCGGCCTGGTGCGCAGCTTCATCGCCATTCGCGAACGCTTCCCTGCCGCCTCCACCCAGTTGTCCCTGTTGCCGGTGCCACCACGCGAAGCGGGTGCGCATGCATTGCTGTTGCGCGCCATCGTCGCGCGCAATTACGGCTGCAGCCTGTTGATCGCCGGCGGCGAACACCAGGCCGATGGCGATTCCCGCCGCGGGGAAGACCTGCTCCAGCCTGACGCCGAGTTGTCCCTGACTGAACTGGCCGACAAGATCGGGGTGCGTCTGATTGCCTATCCGCGCATGGTCTATGTGGAAGACCGCGCCGAATACCTGCCCGAATCTTCCGCGCCTGCCGGATCGCGGTTGCTCACGCTGAGCGAAGAGGAATTCCGGCGCCGCATGCAGGCGGGCTTGAAAATCCCCGACTGGTACAGCTTTCCCGAAGTGCTTGCCGAACTGCACCGGCAGAGCCCGCCGCGCGAGCGCCAGGGATTCACCGTGTTTTTCACCGGCTTGTCCGGATCAGGCAAATCCACCCTGGCGCGTGCGCTGGCTGCGCGCCTGATGGAAATGGGCGGACGCTCGGTGACCCTGCTCGACGGCGACATCGTGCGTCGCAACCTTTCATCCGAACTGGGGTTCTCCAAAGCGCACCGCGACATCAACGTGCGGCGGATCGGCTTTGTCGCTTCCGAGATCACCAAGAATCGCGGCATCGCCATCTGCGCGCCGATCGGGCCCTACCGGCAAACCCGCCGCGACGTGCGTGCCATGATCGAAGCGGTCGGTGGGTTTGTTGAAATCTACGTCTCCACCCCTATCGCAACCTGCGAATCGCGCGACCGCAAGGGCCTGTATGCCAAGGCGCGCGCCGGGTTGATTCCCGAATTCACCGGTGTGTCGGATCCCTACGAAGTGCCGGAACGACCGGAGCTGGCGATCGACACTACCGGCCTTGGCATCGACGAAGCGGTGCAGCAGATCCTGCTCAAGCTCGAGCACGAAGGCTACTTGCGCTGATAGGAACCTCTAAAAATTCGTCATACCGGACTTGATCCGGCATCCTTTGCTTGATTTAACCGGGATTGTTCATTAGACAAAACTGTGTCATTCCGGCGAAGGCCGGAATCCAGCAGATTAAATATCTCCCGCGCAAGCGGGACAATATTGCAGTTCTGTCCGCTTCGCGGGGTGTTTCTCCATACTGGATTCCGGCCTTCGCCGGAATGACGGGCTATTGGATTATTTGGGTTTAACTGGGCATACGATCTTTCACGGGCTAAAGCCCGTAGAAAGCCGGAGTCCCCTTGTGGGGTTCCGGCCTTCACCCGCAAGGGGCAGGCCGTGGTTGTCCCCGCGAGGGGGAGGCCGCGGTAAAGCCGACAAGTCGGCAACAACCGCGCTCTAGAGACGCTGAAGCGTCAACAACGGCGCTCCGCCGGAATGATGAAATCAGAATTTTTGGAGGCGCCCTGATGATCAATCAGATGAGCTTGACGCCATCCCAGTATCCGGCAAGCACGGCATCGTTGGTCAATAAAACCAGAGGCTCGGTCATGCTTTGTGCTACCAGCATGCGGTCAAACGGATCCTTGTGGATAGCGGGCAGACTGACAACGGCTTCCGTGTGCTGTCCCAGAACAGGGAGTTCCTCAACCTCCATTGTCTCAAGCGCAAGGCGGAACTCGCGAAGATCGATATCGAAATCCTGCCGCCTCAAGGCAGATTTGATGGCGATCTCCCACAAGCTGGCCGTGCTGCAATACAGCGTGTTGCCCGTGTCCTCCAACAAATCGCGCGCGTCAGCTGGCAGGCGGCTGCTCTGAGTAACTGCCCACAGCAACACATGGGTGTCCACCAGAATCCGCATCAGCGTTTGCCTTCAAAAGCGTCAAGAATTTCATCCGGCAAGGGAGCGTTGAAATCGTCAGGTATCTTGAACTTCCCGTTCAGCAGTCCCAGCGGGCGTTTCTTTGGTTTGGGCTTGATCCGGGTGAGCAGCGCGACAGGTTTGCCCGAGCGGGCAATCAGGATGTCCTCGCCACTGGCGGCTTTATCAACCAGGCGCGAGAGTTGGGTTTTTGCATCGTAAATGTTGATCGCTTGTTTCATATCAGTCCCCATTCCACAGTGTAGTTAGTCTAGTTGGTCTGGTCTTGTATTGCAACCGAGGGATACCGAGTGCTGACAGCGACTATGTGGAAGACCATGCGCCACCCCCATCGCAACCTGAGAATCGCGCGACCGCAAGGGCCTGTATGCCAAGGCGCGTGCGGGCTTGATCCCGGAATTCACCGGCGTGTCGGATCCCTACGAAGTGCCGGAACGGCCGGAGCTGGCGATCGATACCACCGGCCTCGGCATCGACGAAGCGGTGCAGCAAGTCCTGCTCAAACTGGAGCACGAAGGCTATCTGCGCTGATCCGGGTTACGAAGCCAAAACAGAAACGGCGTCTTGATGCCGCCGTTTTACTTGCTGATTCCGATGCAATCAGCCCCGCTGCTTACGCGGTATCGTATCCAGGCCATGCATGGGCGACAGCCAGTTGTATAGGCCAAACTGAAATCCAACTTAGCGCACCTTGATTTCCGTCCACATGCGCGACAGCACGCGGCGCTGGGTGCGGTCGAGGTCCCTGAGCATTTCCAGGCGTCGCAGGATGTCCTGGGTGGGGAAGACCGCGTGGTTGGCGGCGATGGAGGGGTCGATGTACTTGAGAGCGTCGCGGTTGGGGTTGCCGGAGCCGATGAGGTTGGTGAGATCGGCTGAGTTCCTGCCTTCGAGCATGAAGTTGATGAACTGGTGGGCGAGGTCGGGCCGCGGCCCGGTCTTGTGCAGTACCATGGAATCCAGCGCGAGCACGGCGCCCTCCCTGGGTGTGGAATAGGCAATCGTGAAAGGCCGTCCGGCCTGTCTGGCATCCTGCTGGGCCTGGAACATGTCGCTGGAATAGCCGTGGGCGAGCCAGATGTTGCCGATGGTGAGTTCCTTGATGTAGCTGGAGGCGTTGAACGCCGCCCAGTAGGGTTTGGCGCGCAGGATCAGGTCGCGGGCGCGGCGCCAGTGTGCTTCGTCGGTGTCGTTGACGGAGTAGCCGAGATATTTGAGTGCCGTCGCCATCAATTCGCGCTGCGAATCGAGCACGGTCACCCGGCCCTTTATTTTTTCCAGGTATTTCGGCTCGAAGATGACGGCCCAGGTGTCGGTGGGCAGCCCCCGTTCGCGCATTTTCTGCTCGTTGTAGCCGAGCAGGGTGATGGTGTAGGCGTAGGGCACCGAGTAGAGGTTGCCGGGATCGAAGGCGGTATTGAGGTAGGCCGGATCGATGTTCCTCAGATTGGGCAACAGCCGTTTGTCGAGCGGGCGCAACTGCCGCGACTTGATCAGCGAATCGACTGCGTTGCCGGTGGGCACGATGAGGTCATAGCCGGATGCCCCCGCCGCCAGCTTGGCCAGCATTTCCTCATTGTCCGAATAGTAGTCCTGCACCAGCTTGCATTTGCACTGGCGCTCGAAGCGCGCGACGGTCGCGTCCGAGATGTAGTTGTTCCAGTTGTACAGATGCAGCACGTCGGCGGCGTGCAGCGCGGAAGACAGCCCAAGCAGCAGCAGCGCGAGGAATCTCATACGCCCGTTGATTTGAAGGCTTTGCCGTGAATGCGCGAGGCGAGCACGATCATGCCCAGCGTCAGCAGCATCAACAGGGTGGACACCGCGTTCACTTCGGGCGTAACTGCGATCTTGATCATCGAGTAAATCTCCAGCGGCAGGGTCGAGACCCCCACCCCGGCGGTGAAGAAGGTGATGACGAAGTCATCCAGCGACAGTGCGAAAGACATCAGTGCCCCGGCCATCACTGCCGGCAGGATGAGCGGGAAGGTCACCAGGCGGAAGGTCTGCCAGGGGGTGGCGCCGAGATCGCGGGCCGCCTCGAAGATGCTCTCGTCCATGCCCAGCAGGCTGACCCGCACGACGATGGTGACGAAGCCGATGCAGAACGTGATGTGGGCCACGATGACCGACCACATTCCCAGTTCCAGGCCGAGCCAGGGCCGGAACACCAGATTGAAGAACAGCAGCAGGCTGACGCCGAGCAGGATTTCGGGCATCGCCACCGGGGTGATGGCGAGGACGGGCAGGATGCGCAGCTTGTAGCGATGGATGGCGAGGCCCGCCAGGGTGCCCAGCACGGTGGCCGCCAGGCTGGCGGTCGCGGCGATGAGCAGCGAGTTGCGTGCCGCGACCAACATGTCAGTGTCGTTGAACAGCTCGCTGTACCAATGCAGGGTGAAGCCCACCCATTCGGCATTGAGCCGCGAATCGTTGAAGGAATACAGCACCACGATCAACAGGGGCAGGTAGAGAAAGGCATACGCTGCCAGCGCCCCTGCCCACAGCCATAATGGGTTCTTACGCATGGCGGCCGACTCCGCGCCGCGCCAGCCAGGCAGACAGCCCCGCACAAGCCAGCACCGCCAGCGTCAGCATCAGCGACAGGGTGGCGCCGAACGGCCAGTCGCGGGTGCCGAGAAACTGTTCCTTGATGAGGTTGCCGATGAGGATGTCGCCGGTTCCGCCCAGAATGTCCGGGATGGCGAACATGCCCAGCACGGGAATGAAAACCAGCACCGATCCGGAATAGATGCCGGGCAGCGACAGCGGCCAGGTGACTTTCCAGAAGCGCTGCCAGGCGTTGGCGCCGAGGTCCTGGGCGGCGTCCAGCAGCGCGGGGTCATGCTTCGCCAGGTTGGTGTAGAGCGGCAGGATCATGAAGGGCAGGTGCACGTACACCATGCCCACCAGCACGGCGAAAGGCGAGAACAGCAGCGTGACCGGCTCGAATCCGAACACCGCCAGCAGGCTGTTTACCGCGCGGGCCAGGGCCGCTTGCGGGCCGAGAATGATCATCCAGGCATACACGCGGATGAGGAAGTTGCTGGCGAAGGGCAGTACCGCCAGCAGCACCATCACGTCCTGGTGCTTTTTGGGGCTGCGCGCGATCAGCCAGGCCAGGGGGTAGGCCGTCAGGATGCAGATCAGCGTGGTGGCAAGCGCCACGCCGAAGGACTTGATGAAAATCTCGGCATAGATGAAGTCGCTGAAAAAGAAGCGGTAGGTTTCCAGCGTGAGTTGCCAGCGGCCGTGCTCGACGAGCGGGGCAAGACCCCCGTATTCGCCGGGAAAACGGAAGGACGCCACCACCATGATCAGGCTGGGCGCCACGAAGAACAGCAGCAGGAACAGCGTGGGCGGCAGGCTGACCACCCACCGGCCGAAGCGGCTATTCATGGAGGAAAACGCCCGCATCGTGGCGCCAGCCCACGCTGACTTCGTCGCCCACCTCGAAGAAGCGGGCGCGACCCGGCGCCGAATTGGACAGCAGCGCCTCGATTGGGGTGCCGTCCGCCAGTTCGACCGTGTAAGTGGTCACGTTGCCGACGTAAATGAAGCTCCGCACCCTGCCGGTAAAGTGATTTTTCAGTTCCCTGTCCTGGGCAGGACCGATATGCACCTGTTCGGGTCGCACGGCGTACCACCCTTTCTGTCCGGCA
>Ga0326726_10001244_pt1 | contig 23743 bp, 24 predicted proteins | sample MHFenrmetagenome_2_FD_207603 | JGI IMG/M metagenome (GOLD analysis project Ga0326726, IMG submission 207603) | Lab enriched peat soil microbial communities from Michigan Hollow, Ithaca, NY, United States - MHF15MN | ecosystem: Environmental > Terrestrial > Soil > Wetlands > Peat | place: USA... | reverse complement strand
AGGTAGGTACGTGGATACCGGTCATTCCAGGCAGTATAGGTCAAACTGTGTGGGAAGTTGCTTGTGGCAAGCAGTGATTGCGCAGTGCGATTACGCACGTCTGTCAATCTCGTCTTTCCCGCCAGTCTCGTACGTCACGCTAGACATTCAGTATCGGAAACTTCGGTAATGATGCCTCGCTGACGCCCGATAGCTTGACGACCACATCGTACAGCTGCTGGACCCGCTCGGCCTTGACCGGCTCGAACCCGTGGCCGAGGACTGCGTGGTTGGCTGCGTCGAGGAGCGGCTTCATCGTCGGCCACTCGCGCAGAAAGGCTTGACCCATCTGGTCACCCAGTCCGGACAGCGCCCGAAACTGCGCCTGCAAGGGCAATTTGTACTTGCCGTCAAGATCTTCCAGCCAACAAGATCGACAGGTCTCTTGCAACGCTTGCGGCAATTGTTCCGGCTGTACGTCCCACGTTTTGATCGCATAGTGCTTGAACAGTTGCCGTTGGGCAAAGGCTTCGAGCGCGCGAACGAGCGAGATCATGGCTGCTTCCGAATCGTGCTGCCCATGCAATCTCCGGCCTGCATGGGCCAGCAGATCCGAGGCCTGCATGTCCTTCACGGGAGCAGGATCGAGGACGAGCCTCTCCAAGAATCCCGCATTCGCCTTGATGGCTGGTAACAGCGACGTGAGTCCTGGTGGTCCACCCCACAAGGATGCCATCTCGAAGGCCTTCGCGGCAGTCTTCAGCTTCTCCCAGGCTTGACGATAGTGAAATCGCTCCCACAAATCATAGCCATCGGCCAGATCACCAAAGGCCCGGTAGAGGGGTTTCTGCCCGCCGCTCACCCGCGTTTCAACCTCGCGGAACAGTTTCGCCGCTGCGGCAAACAATCTCCGATTGAATAGCTCAGAGCCCTCGCGGCGTGAGACAGAGGCTGCTTCATCCCACGGATTCCCCTGGGTCCATACGAACGGCTGCCCGGCAATATCGATCCTATCGTCCTCCTGTCCCTCTCGCGCCGGCACGAGCGACACGATCCTCGAACTCATCGGCATGGTGACCAGCGTCAGAGCACCAGCCATGGCAGGGGTGGCCCCGGTCACATCAACGACGAGTTCGCCCGGTTGCACCTCCCAGGTACGCAACATCTCCGGAACTGTCCGGGCGAGCGTCTGGTAACAGCTGACAAATTCGCCGGTCTCGGCAAGGATCACCCAGTCCCAACGTCTGGGCAGGTGCTCGATCTTCGGCTGGACCTCAGATTCTACAATGGCTTTCGCCCCTTCCGGCAACACGAAACAGAGCGAGTCCGGCTGCAGACGATTGATCGAATAGACCGCCGCCGCCGCATGGCCGGTGAGCGCGATAACTAAAGCTTTGACTGGTTGGTCCTGCGCCATTTCGCGCGGACTATATCATAGGGATGCATAAAAGCCTTCCGGCTTCGTTCTCGCTTCGCTTTCAGGAACCGTGAAACGTGACGAGGGTCAGCTGCGGCCTTGCCGGAAAGACCCTTCTCCCGCTCGATGAGTCATCCCGCACGATCGATCAATTTGCGGTCTGGTAATGCGCCTTCTGCTTGACGGTCTATGGAAAGGCGCTTAGACTTTCTTGACGACCTCCCGCTCCTTGCAGACCTTTCGAACCGTAGAAGAGGCCCCTCAATGATCTGGTGGTATTGGATGCTCCTTGGCATTGTGCTACTCGGCGTCGAAATGGCCACGCCCGGAGGCTTCTATATTCTCTTCTTTGGACTAGCTGCTCTGATCGTTGGCAGCGTGACCGGCCTGGGGTTCGCCCAGGCGGAATGGATCCAGTGGCTCTTATTTTCAGGACTCGCCATTCTGTCGCTACTCGTCTTCCGTGGACCGTTGTTGGCCTGGATAAAGACGCAGGAGGTCGAGACCCCTGCCGTAGATTCGATGGGAGGCGAAACCGCAATCCCGCTCGAGGATCTGGCGCCGGGTGGCACCGGCAAGGCGGAACTGCGCGGCACCACCTGGACCGCCCATAATGCCGGGCCCGCTCTCTTGAAAAAGAATCAACGCTGCAAGGTTGACCGGGTCGAAGGGCTCACCCTGTGGATTACTGCCGAATGACTGAGAATAGATTAGAAGGCCGACGACCATGGAGGAGGTAACGATGACCGGCGGACTATTTGTCGTGCTGTTGTTGGCTGTGCTGGTGCTGATCATCGTCGCCAAGACCGCCGTGGTGGTCCCGCAACAAAGTGCCTATGTGGTCGAGCGACTTGGCAAATATGCAGCCACGCTGGATGCGGGGTTTCATATTCTCCTCCCCTTCATCGACCGCATTCGTTACAAACATTCGCTCAAGGAAACGGCCATCGACATCCCGGAACAGGTCTGTATCACGCGCGATAACGTGCAGGTGTCGGTGGACGGCATCTTATACCTCAAGGTCTTGAACCCTCAGCGTGCGTCGTATGGCATCAGCGACTATAATTTCGCCCTGATCCAGCTTGCGCAAACCACGTTGCGGAGCGAAATCGGCAAGATCGAGCTCGATCGGACGTTCGAGGAGCGGACCAACATCAATGTCCAGGTGGTGAACGAACTCGACAAGGCCTCGGATCCTTGGGGCGTCAAAGTCCTCCGGTACGAGATCAAAAACATCACTCCCCCGAAGGGCGTATTGGATGCGATGGAGAAGCAGATGCGGGCGGAACGGGAAAAGCGGGCGGTGATTCTCACCTCCGAGGGCGAACGAGACGCGGCAATCAACCAGGCCGAAGGCGAAAAACAACAAGTGATCAAAGCCTCCGAAGCGAAGAAACAACAACAGATCAACGAGGCAGAGGGAGCAGCCTCAGCCATCCTCGCCATTGCCCAGGCCACCGCAGAGGGTCTGCGCAAGGTCGCGGAAACGATCCAGGTTCCAGGAGGTCAGGAAGCAGTCCAGCTGCGCGTAGCGGAACAGTACATCACCAAGTTTGGCGAATTGGCGAAAACGACCAATACCCTCATCCTGCCGGCGACGGTCTCCGATGTCGGCTCCATGATTGCCCTGGCAATGAGCGCGATTCGACAGACAGGCCCCCTCGCCACAATAAAAAAGCCTTAGCCCTACGAATCACGTTTGACAGATGGCGGAGGGTTGCCTAGAATCGTTTCCCATGAAAGAGCGTGTACTCAGTACGTTTGCCGACAGCGCAACCGTCAAGCAACAGTTCGCGCGCGAACATGCCGATCGCATCGTGCAGGTCGTGAAGCTGATGGCCACGGCCTTTCGTGATGGACACAAAGTGTTGCTCTTCGGCAACGGCGGCAGTGCCACAGATGCGGCCCACATCGCCGCCGAGTTCGTCGGCCGCTATAAGCGGGAACGAGATCCGCTCCCTGCGATTGCATTGGCCACTGACATCGCCGCCATTACCTGCATCGCCAACGACTACGGATTCGAAGAACTCTTTGCCCGCCAGATCCGCGCCCATGGCCAGAAAGGCGACGTCGCCATCGCCATCAGCACCAGCGGGAATTCACCCAACGTGCTGAGGGGCGCAGAGGCGGCGCGGGCTTGTGGCCTCACCACCATCGGCTGGACCGGAGGGACCGGCGGGAAGCTGGCCAGTCTGGTGGAATATCCGTTCGTCGTGCCCTCGACGGTCACAGCTCGCATTCAAGAAAGTCACATCACGCTCGGCCACATCCTGTGTGAACTCATCGAGGAACAGCTCCTTGGCAAAGCCTCCTGACCGGCGGCGGCCCCCCGTCACGACTCCGAGACTGATCCCGCCGATCGACGCGTCGGATCTCACAACCTATCCGCTCAAGAAACGGCACAGCAAGGTCCGCGTCTCCGACTTCGCCGCCCCCTGGCGTCGCGGGGACAGCTTCAGGCAGTTTTATCGTTCGTTGCCGGATGTCCTTGGCGTCAAATCCTTGCGCGCGGTGGCCAAAGCCATCGTGAAGGCTCACCGTAAAGGCCGGCCCGTCATCGTGGGGCTTGGCGCCCACGTCATCAAAGTCGGATTGAGCCCGATTCTCACGGACCTCATGCAGCAAGGGATACTGTCGGCTGTGGCCATGAACGGCGCCGGAATCATCCACGACTTCGAATTGGCGCTCATGGGGCACACGTCGGAGGAAGTTGATGCAGAGATCGACGAAGGACGTTTCGGAATGGCGGAAGAAACCGGCCGTATGCTGAACGAGGCGATCATCCGCGGGGCTCACGACCGCGAAGGGCTCGGCGAATCCGTCGGCCACTACATCAACCGGCGCCAGGGACAGTTTCCTCATCGCGAGACGAGTATCCTGGCGACCGGAGCGAAGCTCGGTATTCCGGTAACCGTGCATGTCGCCATCGGGACCGACATTATCCATATGCATCCTGCCGCGGACGGCGCCGCAATTGGCGCAACCTCACTCCTGGACTTTCGACGGCTTGCAGCCGTCGTGTCTGGGATGGAAGGGGGCGTGTACCTCAATCTCGGCTCTGCCGTCATTTTGCCGGAAGTCTTCCTCAAAACTGTGTCGCTCGCGCGCAATCTTGGTCATGACCTGACCAACATTACGACCGTGGACATGGACTTCTTGGCTCACTACCGTCCGCTCACCAACGTGGTGCGGCGACCGACCCAAAAGGGTGGAAAAGGCTATTCCCTGATCGGCCACCACGAAATCATGGTGCCGTTGCTGGCAGCGGCGATATATGAGGAATTGGGGTGACCACACAGCAACTGACCCACATGTGGAACGAGCTGAATGGACGCTACTTCGCGGGTCTGCTGCCCCCAATCGAGCTCGTCTGGAGCCGTCGGTTGACCTCCTCAGTCGGTATGTTTGTGAGCCGTCGGGGACCGAGACCACGGCTGAATCAGGAGGGCCTTCGCCCTCCGACCAAACGCGAGATTCGCCTCTCTCTTCCCTTACTCCAGCAAGTAGTCCAACGAAGCGAGTACGGCGAGCAGGAAATCGTCAACACGCTGGCTCACGAAATGATTCATCAATGGCAATATGACATTCTGAAACGTCGGCCGAATCATGGGACGGATTTTCTCCGCAAGATGACCGAGATGAATCGGGACGGTACGCTGGCCATCACCGTCTACCATTCGTTACAGAAGGAAGTCCTCGCCCTCGCGAGATTTTCCTGGCGCTGCCGGCAATGCGGACGAGTGTACCGACGCCAACGGCGGACAATTGAGCCGCGACGGCACCATTGCGGTGCCTGCCGGGGATCGTTACAGGAATTGGGACCGGTGAGTCGGACCCAGCACGAGCCTCCGCCTACACCCACACCCACTCTTTTGCAGCTGATCCAATTGTCCTTTAGGTTCTAGCGGGATGCTGAAAAGGTCCGCCTGCGCCGCTCTCGACACCCGTGAAGCGTACCTCGCAAACCAGAAAGTTCTCCGCCTGCTAACGACGAGATACGAGCGACGTATTTGAGGATAATCTATGCGTTGGTCTCGCCAGATCCTCTTCGGGGACGTCGATGCGATGTTCGCCTCGGCAGCCGTCCTGGCAGACCCAAGCCTTGCAGGCAAACCGGTGGCAGTCGGTGGATCCTCCCCACGAGGAATCATCGCAGCAGCGAGTTACGCAGCTCGTGCGTTCGGCATCCATTCTGCCATGCCGACAGGCGAAGCCACACGTCTCTGCCCTCAGCTCATTCTGATTCCCCCCGACAGGCCGCTCTATAGCCGGCTGCATGAACAGATGCAGGCCGTGACCGATCAATTATTCCCTCTTACCGAATGGAGCAGCATCGACGAATTCTATGCCGACACGACGCAGCTCCAGACCCGTCATTCCGATCCTCACTCACTCGGACAACTCGCAAAGAATGCGCTGTATGACGCCACGGGATTGCGCTGTACCATCGCCGTCGCAACCGGCAAGACCGTCGCGAAAATCGCCGCGGATGGTCACAAACCTGATGGATTGGTGATAGTCCCGCCCGGTACGGAGCAAGAATTCTTGGCACTGCGTCCGCTGCGTGCCTTGCCGGGGATCGGCCCAAAAACCGCCGCGCGCCTGGCGCCGCTCGGACTCAAGACGATCGGCGAACTGTTGGACCAACGTTGGGATCAACCCTTGCGCCATATCTTCGGTACGAGACTCCACTGGGTTCGAGAGCTGGCACGGGGAATCGACCACGAACCGGTGGTGGCCGATCGCGAATCCAAGAGCCTCAGCCACGAGACCACCTTCGAACAGGACACACATGATCGTCCTTTTCTTGAGCAAACCCTGCGTGGATTCCTCCGTAGCCTGGCGCGGGATCTCCGGTAGGATGGGTTGGCCGCCGGATCCTGCACGGTGAAGCTGAAAAACGCCCATTTCGCCATTACAACCAAACAGCATCGCTTTCCCCACCCGCTGAACTATGATCCCGACATGTGGCCGACCGTCCAACAAGCACTGCGTGAACTCATTCGACCAAGCACCGAGTACCGCTTAGCTGGGCTCGCGCTCTCCTCCTTGACTCCTGCGCCACCGGGGCTGTTCGACCAGAAACGGGCCAAAGCCATCGAGACGATGGATGCGCTGATTACCAAACATGGGTCGTCGGTGATTGGATTAGGCGGCGTGAGCCACGATGACGAGTAATGTTCCGCTCTTTCCATCCAGGCCCGCAGCCGGTATGATGGGACCATGCCCACGAAGATCCTGACCAAGGAACAACTCGCTCCAGTCTTGCAACGAGCCCGCACACAGAAGAAACGGATCGTCTTTACCAACGGCTGTTTCGACCTTATGCACGTGGGTCATACGCGCTACCTTCAGGCCGCGAAAGACCTGGGTGATCTGCTGGTCGTAGGTGTTAATGGCGACGCGTCCGTCAAGAGCTTGAACAAGGCGCCGGATCGGCCGATCGTTCCGGACACTCAGCGGGCGGAAGTGGTCGCAGCGCTCAACTCTGTCGATTATGTGATCATCTTCGATGAACCGGACCCTCAAAGCTTGATTGCCTCATTGCAGCCGGATGTCCTCGTCAAAGGTGGAGATTGGGCGGTGGAACGGATTATCGGCCGCGATATCGTGGAGGCGCGCGGCGGAGTCGTCCATACCATTCCGTTGGTTCCAGGCGTTTCCACCACTTCACTCATTGAACGTATTCGTTCAACCACGACCTAGCCAGAGCAGTGTCCAATACTATCCACAGTCATACAGCGTCTCAATGGTTCGTCCCTGTCGCCGCGGCACTGGCTGGCGAGACCGGTCGTCCCTCTGTCACCGGCTTATGCGGGTCCACCGCCGGGCTTGCCCTCACCACGCTTCTCCATCCTCAGTCTGGGAAACTGGACAAACGATCATGGCTGATGGTCACCGCGTCGGACGAGTTGGCTGAACGATTCTACGACGATCTGCACTTTTTCCATGATCTCATCGGCATTCCGACGGCTCCCCTCGCCCTCTTCCCGAGATGGGAAACCCTCCCCTACGAAGGCAGCGCGCCCCATGTCGGTCTTATCGCGCGCCGGATGAATGCGCTGCATCACATCCGAACCGCACCACAGACCGTCCTGGTCACCTCTATCGCGGCCCTGATGCAACGACTCTTACCAGTCACGACTTTTACCAACACCACCCTGCAGTTCAAACTGCGTGGCACGATCGAACGAGAAACTCTCACCGGAGGGCTCTTGCGTCTTGGCTATCGCCGGGTTTCGGTGGTGGAAATCCCTGGCGAGTTCAGTATTCGAGGCGGGATTGTGGATATTTTCTCGACTGCCTATGCAAACCCGCTGCGTGCCGAGTTTCTTGGCGAAACCGTCGACTCCCTCCGCCTGTTCGACCCAGCCACGCAGAAGTCCACCGCGAAGTTGGATCACGCGATAATCCTTCCCGCACGGGAATATCTCCGCGCAGAGACTTCGCCGGATGCCCTCGCTCCCATTCCAGTGGATGCCGAGTGGCGTGCGCCGGACCTCTATTCCGACATGGCCACCCTCTTCGATTATTTCGCCGAACAGCCTGTCTTGGTCCTGGATCAGCCTGCAGCATTGACAGGGGCCTGCGAAGACCTTTGGAGCAAGATCGACGACGGCTATCTCCGCCACGCCGATCGGGAAACGGTCGTACCCTACCCGTCACCGGAACGGTTGTTTCTTTCCTGGCCAGAACTCATGGATCGCACGAACGGCTGGCCCACGCTCGCGCTCGAGCCGCTCATGGCGAGTGATACATCCTGGAATCCGGTCCAGACTTTTCCCGCTCAGACTCCGGCCAGCGCAGGTCTTGGGGCTCGTGGAATGCCCTTCAGCCAGACCCTTGCCATCATGGATCGCCTGCGGGAAGCATGTCGCGTGCTGCTCGTCGCAAGAAGTCGCGGCCAGGTGGATCGCTTACTGGCACTCTTACGCGAACATGATGTGCCTGCGATGGAGTGGGCGACGGGAGCCTGGACGACTTTCGGTAAAACCAAAGCGCCGTTTTACGTCTTGCACGGCGATCTGTCCGCGGGATTTCTTGCTCCAGAACTGCGTCTGGCCGTTCTGACGGAAGAGGAACTGTTTGCCAAGGGCGCGCGCCACAAGCCACAGGCCAAGAGTAAAGCTGCGACCTTCCTCTCCTCGTTAGAGGATCTCAACGTAGGCGACTATGTCGTCCATGTCCAACATGGCATCGCCAAATATCGAGGCCTTAAACGCCTCTCGGTGCAAGACTTCGACAGCGATTATCTGATTCTGGAATTCGCCGGCAGCGATACGCTGTATGTTCCGCTGGAAAAGCTCGGCCATGTACAGCGGTATAGCGGGGCAGACGGCCATGCGCCGCGCCTGGAACGTCTGGGCGGCGCCAATTGGGCCAAAACAACCGCGCGGGTGAAACAAGACATCGAGGAGATGGCCCACGAATTGGTGGATCTCTATGCCAACCGTGAGCTCGTCACACGCCACGCTTATGGATTCGACAGCACGATGTATCACGAGTTCGAAGCGGCATTTGAGTATGAAGAAACGGCGGATCAACTCAAAGCGATCGAAGACATTGCCCACGACATGGAATCCAGCAAGCCGATGGACCGATTGGTGTGCGGCGACGTCGGGTACGGAAAGACGGAAGTGGCCATGCGGGCGGCCTTCAAGGCAGTGGAAGATAATCGCCAGGTCGCAGTGCTCGTTCCCACAACCCTATTGGCCCACCAACATTACGACAACTTCTCGGAACGGTTCGCCCCATTCCCGGCTCGCGTGGCCCTGCTCTCCCGATTCCAATCACCGAAGGAGGCCAAAGCCATTCTCAAAGACGTGGCGTCCGGAAGCGTCGACGTGGTGATCGGCACGCACCGACTCATCCAGAAGGATGTCGTGTTCCACAACCTGGGTCTCGTGATCATCGACGAGGAACAGTGGTTCGGCGTCAAACACAAGGAACGATTGAAACAACTCCGCACTCAGGTCGACGTCTTGACACTCACGGCCACTCCAATTCCACGCACCTTGCAGATGGCCATGGCAAGCGTGCGTGATCTCTCGATCATCGAAACTCCCCCGGCCGGCCGCTTGTCCATTCGCACACAGGTCGTCCGATCGAGCGACACGCTTATCCGCGAGGCGATCTTGCGCGAACTGGGGCGCGGCGGACAGGTCTACTTCGTCCATAACCGAGTCGAAACGATGGAGAAGACGGGAGCCTGGCTTCAACAACTGGTGCCCGACGCGCGCATCGTGATGGCCCATGGACAGATGAACGCCAAACCGCTTGAAGCTGTGATGTTGAAGTTCTTTCGCCGGGAAGCAGATGTGTTGATCGCCTCGGCCATTATCCAATCGGGCATCGACGTGCCCCACGCCAACACGATCTTCATCAATCGCGCAGACATGTTCGGCCTCGCGCAGTTGTACCAATTGCGCGGGCGAGTGGGCCGAAGCGGCGACCAAGCTTACGCCTACTTCCTAGTCCCCGATGAGGGGCAGTTGAGCGAAGACGCCCAGAAACGCCTCACGGCCATTCAGCAATTTACCGAACTGGGCGCCGGCTTCCGCATCGCCGCAGCCGATATGGAAATCCGGGGCGCCGGCAACCTCCTCGGTAAACAGCAATCAGGGCATATCGCCGCGATCGGACTCGATCTCTACATGCAGATGGTGGAACAGGCCGTCCAGCGCCTCAAGGGCCAGGTGGTAGAAGAAGAACTGGACCCCACCCTCCGGCTTAATGTCTCCGCCTTTATTCCGGATGAATACGTCGCCGATCCCCATCAGCGCCTTTCCTTTTACAAGCGCCTCTCGTCCTGCACCCAAGTCGGAGATCTCGCCTTGCTCCATGGCGAAATGCAGGATCGGTATGGGCTGGCTCCGGACTCCGTCGAGCGCCTGTTCGAAGTCATGCAGGTGAGGCTCCAGGCCAAAACCTTGAGGCTCAGCACGATCGAGCTCAAGACCCACTCTGTCGTCGTCACCCTCGACGCCAAGAGCCGGGTCTCAAGCCAAGCGATTCACCGGATGATGGACCGGTACAAGAAACGGGTGTGCTTCCTATCTCCTCTCTCGTTTGAACTCCAGATGCCACATCAGGACTGGCCTTCCATTTTTCGAGAACTCACAGCAGCCTTGCAAAGCCTGGGAGGCTGTGATACCAACACCACAATGTCTTCACAATCATCACGCTGACAAGGTTTCATGCATCTATGACTCGATCGTCGAACGGATCTTCGAATGTCGCCGCTATCCGCCTCGTCACTCTGCTCACCGGCGTAATCAGCGCCGGTGTCCTGCTTCTCACCGGCTGTACGCCACCGCCCGAGGAGGGTGTCGTGGCCCTCGTCAACGGCCGACAAATCACGCAGACCGAGTTCGAAGCCCGCTGGGGAGAATTGGCCGACGCCACCAAAGCGCGGTACGAGAAGGAAGGGGGGAAACGCCGCTTTCTCGACGAACTCATCACCCGTGAACTGCTCATGCAGGAGGCGCGTAAGCTAGGACTCGACCAGAACGATGCCATCCGCGATCGCGCGCAACGCTACAAAGAACAACTGATTCTCGACGAGCTCCTCAAGGATCGAATCAAAACCAAGATCGAACTTTCGAATGAAGAATTGGATGCCTTCTACGAACAACACGCTCAAGAACTCCTGACGCCGTTGAAGGTACGAGTGTCCCAGATGCTGCTGCCCAATATTTCAGCTGCGAAAGATCTGGAAAAGCAGATCAACCAGGGGGGGCACTTCGCCCAATTTGCACAGCGCTATTCAATCGACGAAAAATCGAAAGCGAAAGGGGGCGATCTCGGCCCCTATCGCAAGGACTTGGTCGTCCCCGAAGTCGACGAAGTCATTCATACCCTCAAGCCCGGATTCGTCAGTGCGCCGATTAAAACAGACGCCGGTTATTACCTCGTCATGATTTCGTCGTTGGATACAGAAATTATTCAGGCGGACGTGGCTGTTCGAGAGCGCCTGCGGCAAGAACTGCTCAACGAGAAGCGCCGAAAACGTTTTGACGATGTGATCGCCGACATCCGTGCGAAGGCTACCATCCGCCTCAAGGATGCCTCCCGCTTCGTGACCGACGACGTCGGCAAACACTGAATCGTCGCGGATCGAGATTCCTCTCAAACCCTTCCCAATTCGTGTACAATCCATCAAGCTCTCACCGATCGGTCGATCCCATAGGCGAAAGGCAAGCCCCATATCCATGATCACGATCCGTCCGTTCGTCATAATGGTACCAGGCTGGCTGAGATACACTATCCTCTTCGCGTTCGGGCTGATCGCACAAGCGTCCCTTCTTTCTGCCGCGCAGATAGAAGATGGAATTGTCGCGATCGTCAACTCGGACCTCATCATGCTATCCGAGATGAAACGGGAGCTCGCCCCGGAACGTGAACGGATTCAGAAAGAGTATCGCGGCGATGCCCTTGCGCGTCGGCTCAAGACAGCGGAGTACATGGCGCTGACCACGATGATCGAGCGCAAGTTGCAACTCCAGGAAGCCAAGATGCGAAACATCGTGGTGACGGATCAGGAAGTCCGGCAAGCCATTCAGCAGATGAAGCAACAGGGGAGAACGATCGACGAGGCGAACCTCGCGGACATGAAAAGCGCCCGGGAACAGATGATGCTGTTCAGGATCGTCGACCGCGACGTGCGGAGCGCGGTGATAGTCGGAGACTCCGACCTGAAACGGTATTTCCAGGAACACCGCGATCGATTTGCGCTTTCGGAAGAATACACGCTCAGCCAAATTCTCATTCAGCCGCGCTCACCGAACGATACTGCCGACGCGAGGGAAAAAGTTCGTGAGGTGATGACGCGGCTCAAGCAGGGGGAATCCTTCGAGGATCTGGCGCTGCGCTTTTCCGACGGCCCTAATGCTTCACACGGAGGACACCTGGGCTTAGTACGGCAGGGAGAGCTCTTGCCGGAAATCGAGCGCACCATCGCCACCATGGTGCCTGGCGGTACCTCGGATATGATCGAAACCCCGGAAGGGTTTCACATCGTGCGCCTGGAGGACAAGAAACCCAAACAATTCCGCCCGTACGAGCAAGTCCGCACTGAAATCCAGGGGCTCGTCTTTCAGCAGAAAAGTGAAGATGCCTTCCAATCGTGGCTGGCCAACCTCAAGAGCAAGGCCTACATCGAAATCAAGTTCGAATCCGCTCTTTCAGGACCGCCCACAACCGCTCCCGCCCCTCGCCCGTCACCGACGAGTAAGCAATAAGTTCGTCGCCCTCGACCAATCCCAGCCCTCCCCGCAGCCGACGAAGCGCACCGACACGCTCGCTCATTTTTAACTTGTCCACTTTCGTCGCGACCACGATGGGAGGCCGCCCGACGGACAGAAGCCAGGCGATCGTCTCCCTGTCCTGTTCGCTCAACACCCGGCTTTCCACCAACACCACCACCGCACGCAGCTGTTCACTGCCGTCGAGATACTGCTCGATCAACGGCGCCCACTGAGCCCGCAGCGCCTTCGACACCTTCGCGTATCCATATCCTGGCAAATCCACGACCACGAATCGCGCCAACCCGGGATCGTCGCTGGTGATCCGAAAGAGGTTGACCAAGCGAGTCTTTCCCGGCGTACGACTCACCTTCGCCAAGCCCTTGCGCTGCAAGAGGGAGTTGATAAGAGACGACTTTCCGACGTTCGACCGCCCGATGAAGGCGACTTCAGGGAGTTCACTTTGCAGAAACTGCTCTGGTCCCGCACAACTTCTGATAAACTCTGCGTTCAGGATTTTCAATGGTCACCCCATAGGCAAGAGGCGGGGGCAAATGCATGGCTCTTATCAGCCCCCTTGCCCCTAGCCTCTCGCCTCGTACCTTTCATACGCATCGAACTATGCCGAAGTCAACCGCACAATCTCGCCGCGTGAAGGCCCTCCTGATCATCGGCCTCTGCCTTCCGGTCGGCACGGTCCTCTTCCTCTGGTTGCTCCTTATGCCCGACGTCTCTGCACTACGTACGACCAATCCAACCACGACAGCCCTGATGGAAGCGCGACAGGCTCAGGCTACGGCGCAAGGCCACACCATCGAACGCCATTGGACGTGGGTTCCGCTCTCACGTATCTCTCCCCATCTCCGCCAGGCGGTCGTTGCGGCGGAAGATGCGGCGTTCTTCACCCACGAAGGATTCGATTGGGAAGGGATTAAAGACGCGGCTCTGTATAACCTCGAAGCGGGCAAACTCAAGCGTGGAGGGAGCACCATTACGCAGCAGCTGGCCAAAAATCTCTACCTGTCATCTGAACGTTCCTTGCTTCGAAAGGCGCGGGAAGCGCTGATTACACGGTCTCTCGAACATCATCTCACGAAAGAGCGGATTTTCGAACTGTACCTCAACGTCGCCGAGTGGGGGCAGGGAATCTATGGCGCTGAAGCAGCGGCGCGTCATCACTTCAAGAAATCCTCGCGCGACCTGTCAGCCGACGAGGCAGCCTGGCTGGCGGCCATCTTGCCGTCGCCACGTCGATACGATCCACTACGAAAAACGACCGCTCTCACTCGTCGCCACGACCGGATCCTCAAACGGATCACTCGGGGATCTCACCAATCTCCCCAGCTAGAACCAGAACCAAAATCGGAGTCAGAGTCAGAACCAGACCAACATTCGGCAGAGCCTCCAGACCAGGAGCAGGCGGAAGGCTACAACGAGTCGCCGACCTCGCGATAATCTCGCTCGCCGAAGATGGCCGATTCATGCGTGTAATGTTTGAATTCGAGCAGATTGTGGGAGGGATCTTCGAGGAAAAATGTGCGGTGCTCGATGCGGGTTCCTGGGAACCTCACGCGCGGCTGCTGGTAAAACGTCAGCCTTTTGGCTTTGGCCTGATCGACCAAGGCCTGCCACGCCTCTTGAGAAGGCAGGACCAACCCGAAATGGCGCGGATAGATCCCCGGCTGAGAAGGTGGCGGTTCCGGCGTCAAATGCGCCACGAGTTGATGCCCTGCAAGTCCAAACGTAACGGCATGGCTCGACTCCCGACCAAGAGTACAGCCAAGCCCCTCGACATAGAAGCGCTTCGCCACAGCCACATCGTGCGTAGGGAAAGCCAGGTGAAAGAGTACGTCCTTCATGGAAATTTCCCTCGAACAGTCGGCGGGCCAGTCCCGTTCCACCAACCTGCAGCCATGTGGGGAGTCACATGTCTGATGGCAAATCGACCGTCCGGCGAGAGAACTAAGGCTCCAGCCGACCCACGGATCCGAGACACGAGTATACGCAACACCTGTCGTGCGGCAACCGCAGGGCTCTTTCCCATAGTCAGACGATCGCAGATACTCTTGGCAATTACAAGGCGGATGATGCCTTCGCCCATTCCCGTCATCGACACAGCACCACTTTGATTGTCCGCGTAAACTCCACAGCCGATGAGCGGGCTGTCGCCAACCCGCCCTGGCAACATTGACTCGATTCCTCCGGTAGAGGCCCCTGCCGCCACCGCCCCAAACCGATCCAAGGCAACAGCACCGACGGTTCCATGCCGATCCCTCAGCGCCCCCTTCGATTTCAGCATCGCTCGATAGAGACGCATCGTCTGCGCTTCAGCCGTTGAGGCACGAGGAGACCGACCGGAACTTCGGCGAAGCGGCCGCACTCTCGGTAGCTGTTCAAGTCGACAGTGCTGCGCAAACCGCGTGGCCTGATGCCCCACGAGCAAGACATGATTTGTGTCTTCCATGACCAATCTGGCCGCCGTAATCGGATGCAGGATCCCTTCGAGCGAGGCCACAGCTCCGGCTTCGAGGTGGGTCCCTTCCATAATGGCAGCATCCATTCGCTGCACCCCGTCCAGTTGACGATTCGCCCCTCGTCCCGCATTGAACAACCCCGATTGTTCCAGGAGACCGATTGTACATTCAACGGCATTCAACGCAGGGCCTCCCCGCGCAAGGATGCCATAGCCGGCCTTGAGCGCATCGGCTAGGCAAGTAGCCTGCGCCGGCGTCACACGCCGGGAACCGGCACCTCCATGGGCAAGGATGAGAGGACGGGAGCTGGTCAATTGAGAAGAAGATTCCGAGCCTGTCGGTACGTTGGATCTTTCATGCGATCCAGATCGGATCGCACGAACCCCAGGCCGGTGACACAGAGCTCGAAGTTGTCGGAGAGTTTTCTGAACAGAGGAGGTTCCTCTGGTGACGGACCGTCAGCCATTTGCGCGACAATCCCGTAGGAGCGCTTTCCCGTTTTCATGTAGTCTACGAGAAAATCCTTGTGGTAGATCAATCCGGCTGTCTTGAGGCGGCGCAGATACTCCGGAAACAGCCCCGCCATGAAGAGCGTAAAATCTCCGATGTGCTGATGCACGTCCCGCTCACGATCCATTGACTGCGCTTCGAGCAATACTTCCGACTCAAACAAGAGGTCTACCACCGTATCGACCGGTTGGTCTTGCTGATTTCTGATTTTATACAGTTGGTCGCTGTGGGTAAAGTCGACGAGCAGGTTGGTGACGTAACTGGTGACGTTGGGGTCTGGCCACCCGAGATGTTCCGTAAAACTCTTCTCGGTCAAGGCGCCAAACAGCTGACGGAGCGGATGCCGTGGCGGAACTTGCGTTCCCATATCCCCCTCTCCCACATTCCAAAAACGTATGAATTCAGTATAGCAGACGATAGTGGATGTGCAAAAACTGGCTCCACCAGTCCCTCTTTCGGTCTTCATGAGTCAGACTTGAGCACAGATCGGAAACTGCAGAACCTGTAGGCTGTTCAAAAAGGCCGTCTTCTTTGGTTGTGGTTTATCCGGTGAGTCTGGTTGAACCAAATAAACAAGACAGACCAAACAAACCAGAGCAACCGGCTGGTTTTCACGCTTCACGGCTATCGAGCACAAAAGTCACCGGTCCATCGTTCAACAACTCGACCAGCATGTGCGCGGCAAAGACCCCGGTCTCCACATGGGTACCCCGGTCTCGCAGCCCTACCGCAACCTGCTCGTATAGTCGCTTTGCCTCATCCGAGGGCGCCGCATCGTCAAAGCTTGGGCGGCGGCCATTTGCCGTCCGTCCGAGGAGCGTGAACTGGGACACCAGCAAGACCGATCCTCCGTTGTCTACTAATGAGCGATTCATTTTCCCCTGTTCATCGGGAAAGATCCGAAGCGTGCGAATCTTCTCGATAAGAAACCGGCCATCCGAAACTCCATCGCCTTTCGCCACTCCCAGTAAAACCAGGAGGCCATGTTCAATTTTCCCTACGGTCTTGCCCTCAACGCGAACCGACGCACTCATCACCCGCTGAATTACGGCCTTCATGGGTTACGGCCGTTCCGGTCTAAGCTCATCCAGGGTTCCTTCTAGCGCGAGCAGTTTTCGTTTTGTAGGCAAGCCGCCTGAGAATCCGCCGAGCGACGCATCCTGCGCCACAATGCGATGGCAAGGGATCAGGATCGGCATGGGATTCGCTCCCACCGCATTGCCGACGGCGCGAGCATACTGTCTGCCCCCTACACGAAGTGCCACCCATTGATAGGATCGAAGGCGGCCATAGGAGATATTTCGAAGAGTCCGCCAGACCTTCTGTTGAAAACTTGTCCCTCGTGAGAGGTCCAGCGGCAAATCGAATGACCTGCGCCTTCCAGCCAGATAGCCGGTCAATTGTGCCCGCGCCTCTTGCAATCGTGAGGAAGTTCTGCCCTCCAGGAGTTCGGCTGAGGCCGCCTGTAATTCAGACAGCACAGCCTGCATCGAGGACTTCGGCAACACCACAGAATCGATCCCTTTCGTCGTTTCCGACAGACCCATCCAGCCCCAGGGCGTGCGGAAGACGCAGCCCGTGACACGTGCGGGGTGAGGGGTGAGGGGTGAGAGTAAAGACTGTCGCTTGCCCATTGTTCAGGCCACTCCTCGCTTCAGTTTCCGTCTGACCATTCCCCAAACCAGGCTGAGCTCTTCTGACCGCAGCAGGGCATGGACAACCAGATAACCGCTCGCGCTCAATCCGATGGCTACGAAGAGCATAGCCGATTTTTCGATCCATTCACCGGGATGGGTCCAGACCTGCGCCGCCGCCACCCAGGCGCAGACCGCAACCAACGGCAAAGATGCGACCAGCACACGCAACGACGATCTCCCCACAGAGCCCCAGTCCACGCCGCCTAGCCGCCGGTGAAGCACCGCGACCAAGATACCTCCGTTGACCATTGCCGCCAGGGCTGTGGCCAAGGCCAGGCCGGCCGCCCCAAGAGACGACATCAGCAGGAGCGAGAAGACGAGATTGGCCGCGACGGCGATGCCCGCAGAGATAGCCGGCGTGCGCGTATCTTGCAGCGAATAGAAAGCCGAGACGATGATGCGGATGCCTCCAAAAGCCCAGAGGCCGACGGAATAGCAGAGCACTGCCAGTGCGGTCTCAGCGGTATCGTGCGCCGTAAAGGTCCCGTGCTCGAAGAACAAATGGATGATCGGCTGACGCAAGAGCATCAGGCCTAGCATCGCCGGCAGGATGATAAAGAGGATCATGCGAAGGCCGAATCCCAACGTCTTCCGCAATTCATCCAAATCCCCGCGTGCGGCCTGCGCCGAGAGCGTCGGCAAAATGGCTGTGGCCAGCGCCACGCCAAAAATCCCAAGCGGAAACTGGATCAACCGCATGCCGTAGAAAAGATAGGTCGGCCCACCGGCAAAGAAAGAGGCGAGAATCGTGCTTACGGTAATGTTGATCTGCGTCACGGAGAGACCGAGGAGCGAGGGCACCATCAGCGCGCCGATCCGCCGCACGCCTGGATGACCCGGTGCGAATCGAAACCCGAATAACATGCCGCGCCGACGCAGACCGGGCAACTGCATGGCAAATTGTGCCGCACCTCCCGCCACCACCCCAATAGCCACACCATGGATCGGCTCCGTCATCATCGGCGATAAAAAATACGCACAGCCTATAATGAATATGTTGAAGAACACCGGCGAGAACGCCGGCGCCGCGAAGGCGCGCATGGAATTCAGGATGCCCATTGCCAGCGCCGCCAGACTGATAAAGATCAGGTAGGGGAACATGATCCTCGTGAGCAGCGTGGTCATACCCAGCTTCGCCGGATCGTCATGAAATCCCGGCGCCAGGAGCCAGACGATTCCGGACGCCAGGATAACACCAAGAATTGTGATTCCGGTCACGATCGTAAGCAGCGTTGTAAAAACAGCGCTCGCCAGTTCCCAGGCGTCCCCTTTCGACTTTTGCGTCTGATATTCCGTGAAAACCGGAATGAAGGCGGAAGACATCGACCCTTCCGCAAACAATTCGCGAAGCAAGTTGGGGACACGATAGGCCACGAAGAAGGCATCTGCCGCAGGTGTTGCCCCAAAAAGATTCGCCAGCACCATATCGCGGACGAACCCGAGGATGCGGCTGGAGAAGGTGGCTGCGCCGATCACTCCGGCTGCTTTGACCACCGAGCGAGTCTCATCCTGCGCATTCGCCGGAGCTGGGGATACCGCCGTAGGATCAGACATGAATAGAGGGATTCTAGCGGAACGATGTCGGGCAGTCTATCAAGCTGGCGATTACGGCTCCTGAATCAATTCGTCCGGTAATTCGTTCGGGTTGTCATCCGGACGACCCGGACAGATACCGGCAAGTAGCAAGCCACATCGTTGGATTCCCTGGCAGAGCCCGCTGACGATGTCGCCGCCCTGTAACTGTTCGATGGCAATTTGGACGACCTGCGCCCATTGATCGGTCGAAGCCAGGCCGTCCAGCGATCGATCCGGCAACACATATATCTGCCGTTCCAAGATCGATAGCATGATGAGCACGCCCGTGCGCTCGCGCGTGTGTGACAGGGCATGTTGGGAAAATGCATGCTCGGCCCTGAGCTTCACTTTATGCCGCATCCGTTCGGCTGAAGTGCACAGACGAATCACCGCCCATAAAGTTCCCAGCCACGCGCCACATCCATAAGCCACCAGCGTCGAAAGCAGGAGCCAGGCCGCGTTCGAAGCATGCCAACCCCACGGGAGCCAGTGCGATTCAATCGTGAGCAGAATAGTGAGCGCCAAGAGCGCGAGTACAAGACCGACCCAATGTCGGACCTCGCGATACAGCCCCGATTGCACCACGATCATTGGAACGATTTCTGCCTTCGTTCGTCGTTCCGCCGCCTGTACGGCCAGCCGGATCCGTTCCCGATCTTCAGTGGTCAACCCCAGCCTGCTACCAATTCCCACTGGCGCCTCCTCCTCCGAAACCGCCCCCGCCGCCGCTGAAACCACCCCCACCGCTGCCGATCGAGCCGCCGCCCCATCCCCCACTGCGACTGCTGTACCAAACCCAGTCATCCCCGCGATGCCGTCCTCGCCCTCCTCCACCGGCACTGGCCGCACTGATCAACGTAAGCAGCAACAGGGTGACCCCTCCGGTAATCAAGGCAGGCACCAGCCAAGGCGCAAGTAATACGGAGAGTCCTGTACCAGCGATCGGACCGAGGAGGCGATTGACACCCATGAGGCCCAACCCGACCATTAATCCAACGATCACCGCCACCACAACCTGCCCCATGGCATCGCTGTCCAGCCCAGGAGCAGTCTTGTCAGAGGCCTGGTAGGTTCCTTCAATTGTCTTCAAAATCGCGGCCACCCCTGCGGCCACCCCGCCCGATGCATCACCGGCGCGAAACCGTGGGATGATTTCACTTCTGATAATCTGCGCAGACCGTGCATCGGTCAATGTGCCTTCCAGACCATAGCCGACTTCAAAACGGATCTTGCGCTCCTTCATGGCGACCAAGAACAAGACCCCGTTGTCGGTCCCCTTCTGGCCGAGCTTCCAGGTGGTCGCGACGCGATGAGTGAAGGATTCAAGCGGTTCGCCTTCGAGTGAGGAGAGAATCAGGACAGCAACTTGATTGCCGGTTTTCGACTCATGGGCTTCGAGATCACGGACGAGCGAAGCAGCGACAGTGGCCGGCAGTACCTGCGCGAGATCCACGACACGACCTGTGAGCGGCGGCACATCGAGTGCAAAAGAAAGAGAGGTGAAAGCTGAGGCTAAGGGCAAGATGCAGGCGAGGACGAAGCTGACTATTTGCTTTCGAACTCTGCCTCTCAACCTGAACCTCAGCCTAGACCTAGAATTTCACTTCTGGCGGCTTCGCCACAGCCTTTTCGTCCGCCACGGTAAAGTTCGGCTTCTCTTCCATATTGAGGAGGAACTTGGCCGTCAGGTTCGTGGGGAAATAGCGGACGCCTTTGTTATATTCCGCCACTTTCTCGATGTAGCGCTTGCGCGCGACGGCAATACGATTTTCTGTCCCTTCGAGTTGGCTCTGGAGATCACGAAAGTTCTGATCAGCTTTCAGATTGGGATAATTCTCTGCAATGGCGATAAGGCGGCCCAATGCCGAGGTGAGACCGGCTTGCGCCTTCTGGAATTGTTCAAAGGCGGCAGGATCTTTTAATGTCTCAGGCGTCACTTGAATCCCCGTGGCTTGTGCACGCGCCTGCACCACCCCTTCGAGCGTCTCCTTCTCATGCGCGGCATAGCCTTTGACGGTAGCGACCAGATTCGGAATCAAATCGGCCCTCCGCTGGTACTGATTGACCACTTCGCTCCAGGCGGCCTTAGTGTCTTCATCCAATCCTTGGAGATCGTTGTAGCCACACCCTGTGAGTCCGAAGAGCAACACCGTGATCGCGATGGTGGCGAATACAGAAATGCGACTGCCCATAGTTATCCTCCTTCCTCCTGCACTGATCTATAACGCTGGGTAGGACTCATGCTATCATGAGAAAAACCATTATGATACGGAGGTAAGGCCGTCCATGTCGCTTGAGCCCTCTTCACATCTATCCGGAGGGTTTCAGATCAAACACCGCACCCTCGGAATCTACCAGGGGAGCGCGATTGAGCTGGCGTTTTGGTATCCCTCATCCGGGATGCCGGAATATGGGCTGTGCCGATTTGCCACGAAGGAGAAAGCTGAATCCTATCGCACCTACCTCTGCTCCCCTGCCTGCCCGGAGACGCTTGAGGAGAAGGATCTCACCATTGAACCCTATGATCTTGCTGCACATGAGGAACTAATCAATAACCATCCGCTTCATTCTGCCTGGGAAACTCCGATCTAACAGGAAGCGGGAAAAGTCCGCCAACATAAGAAAGCCGTTGTTTGGTTTATTCGGTTTGTCTCGCTTGTTTGGTTAAACGAGACCCACTAATGAACAAAACAAAGCAGATGGACCAGACAGACAAGGCTTGGCTCAGACGTGCGAATCCTCGAAGGTCTAGCCTGCTAACCGCATCAAACCCTATTCTGTGGGGGATGGTATGGGAGGCAAGAGATTCACCGGCTTGTTCAGGCGGCCACACCGGCGTGGAGCGAGGATTTAGCCGAATGATCTGATGTCTGTGCCTGGACGAAGACAAGCAGGCGCTTGCTTTCCTGGGCGGCTCGAAGGAACTTGAAGGCGATGCCGCGAGCGCTCACAGAATGAACCATCGCGGCCACTTCAAGCGGAGGTTCGCTGTCTTCAAGGGACAATTGTAGATAGAAGATGTCGTTCGTATGGACCTGGGTCTGACTCTTGATGATGCAGCCGCCCATCGAGAGATCGAGCACCGTTCCCTCACCACGAACCTTGCCCCCGGAGAATGAGAGATAGAGACGCACGGGAATCCGGAGGTGTTCGCGGCGATCGATTGGATGGGTGGGATGGTCCAGCCAAAGACGGGACGCCAGAAAGCGGTGACTGCACGATGGACAGCGGAACGGCGACACAAAGAGGAAAGAGGCAAAATGTTCGCGTGGCGATTGCGGCTGCGTTCGTAGGAGGCCGTCCTTCTGGCACCGTGGACAGTTTAGGATACGCCCCATATCATCTGTTCCCTCTCGTTCCCATGCTCGAACTTGGCGGTATCTTAACCACCGATAGACGATCTCTTCCTCTCTGTCAAGAAATCAACGGTTCTCTGCGGAAGCCTCGTATAGAGGAACGGGGTATTCATCGGAGATCTCCCGGCCAACCAGAAATCTCACTCTCCTCAGCGGCCGTTGTGCGGATAGCTGCTATGTATTTTATGTATTTAAGGTGAGAGGCGCAAAGTCGTAGCCTATGTGACGACTCACTTCAGAGTCTGCACCCACATACTAATGCCATGAAGGTGAACTTCGGCTTTAGTGATGTGTCTGACTTGTGGCTCAAACTGATCAAAAGCGTCCGCCCCGCGATAGCCGGATCGAGAGTCATAACACAACTCCGCCCGACTTCCTCGCCGTAAAGAGAGCCTGTCCGCGTGATCGATCAGGTTAAGCGGCGTCACTCGCATGATGACTTTGGTCCCGTCACACAGCCCATCTTTGACTACTTGGCCGACTTACCCAATACCCGATCCAGGCACGGGACTACCCGTTCCCCTGTTCATCATCCTTACGGCGCCCCAGCATCGAGGTAAAAGAACTAGTCAGGGAGGATCCACGGCGGAGGAGCCACACCATGAATCCTGCAGACAACGCGGTCACGATGACACGCTCTTCAATCGCTTGTTCAAGAATGTCGGCTTCCTTGGTCAAACGCTCTTCGAAATTGTGGCCCACGGCCAACACCTTCTTGACCAGAGGTGACAGCGGAACCGGTGGAAGGTTCGACGGCTCTTGGGGCACGATATCCTCAGGTTCCACCTGCTCCACATTGGTAAACGTATTACTCACCCTTGTCGCCCGTGGCGCTGGTTCGTCGTGTTTATCAACGATTTTCGCCTGCACAACATCAGCGCTTTGTCGTCCTGGCGACCACGTCGGCTCCAAAGATGGTGCCAGCACAGGCATCCGAACACCCACAGAAGGTGGCCCAGGAAGGTCCGTAAAAGGAACGGATGCAGGCCCTGGGGCTGGGGGCCAGCCAAGCGGGGGAGGGAAAAACGGCATAACCGTAAGATTAAACGTCGTTGCCCCTATTGTCCCCCCCACGCCATCGCTAACCGTGAACGTGAAACTGTCGCCCGTGCTGGCAGACCCGTTGTGGACATACCGCAACAGGCCCGCATTGATATCCGCTTGAGTAAAGCTCGTAACCGCTACGCCAGGGGTTGAGGTCAGTTCAAGTCGGCCATTCAGGGGCGGACTCAACACCGTATAAAGCAATTGAGCCGGTGTGTTATCCGCGTCCGTGACTTGCAATTGATCTGACGTAATGGGATCAGAGAATCCTGCAAGGACGATCGCGCCTGCGTTCGTCATGAGAGTCGGGATGCTATTCCCCCCCGCTGGCGTCACGTTGATCGTCACCGTGTCCGTATCCGCCACCGCGTTACTGTCGGTGGAGACCACCGTCAGCGTGTCCGTTCCGTTGAAGTTCAGGTTCCCCTGATAGCTCAGGCTCGCCAAG
>Ga0326726_10001243_pt1 | contig 23746 bp, 14 predicted proteins | sample MHFenrmetagenome_2_FD_207603 | JGI IMG/M metagenome (GOLD analysis project Ga0326726, IMG submission 207603) | Lab enriched peat soil microbial communities from Michigan Hollow, Ithaca, NY, United States - MHF15MN | ecosystem: Environmental > Terrestrial > Soil > Wetlands > Peat | place: USA... | reverse complement strand
TACCCGGTTCAAGATGAGTCTCACGATGATACGGGAGTGACCCATGGGTGGCGATGAGAAGGACGGATATTACTGCACGATATGCGGCGGCATTCCTCCGGACCAGATAAAGATCAAGAAAATCCCCATTGAGGGAAAGGAGACCGGGATTGATCGGCTGGATTGGATACTCCGGGATGTTGCAGGCCTGAAACTTACCAATGATGAAACCATCACCGAAGAAATCGTCAAACGGGTCCGGCAGTTTAATTATATTCCCACAAAGAAGATGACAGAATACCGTGAAGCACTCCTGAGGGAATACAAAATGCTGAGCCCCGACGATATAAGGCCTCAGGAAAAACAGGAGCGCTTCCATGCTTGATCATTGTCCTGGCGCTGCGAATCTCCGGACACCGACACTCTCGATAAAAAAGTGCCCGCAGTGTGGCGAAGATGTTGAGATCTTCTCAAACGACCTCAAGGTGACCTGCAGCAGCTGCGGATTTGTTGTCTACAACGATATTACCTCATGTGTCCAGTGGTGCAGGTACGCCAGGGAATGCGTCGGGGAGGAGATGTATCGTAAACTTGTGGAGAGAAAAGAGGGGTGATGGAACCATCACCTTACCTGGTGACGTTCCCTGACCGGAAATACCATCGTCGTCAGTTGAGTGAGAAGTCAGGTACCAGGTACTGGATCGTGAACAAAATAGTTTTGTTTTTCTCTTCTGCTCATAACCTGAGAAGCATTTTTCATAAAAATAGAAAAAGCCAAGAAAGGCAAAAACAGCCTATCAAAAGTCACGTCATTGCTTCGGGATTATCTCTAAAAAATGCACACTATCAAAAGTGTGACTTTAAAAAAAAATTCTCTCTTCTCCTCACTATGCAACCCTCGTCATCTTCACCGGAATCCTGAGGATGACATCACTAACGCCGGACTCCTTTCGGTCATCAGCGCAGAGGAAATACTTGCCCTGGTTCTTTATCGTGACCGTCTTTTCCTGGGTGGTAGAGACATCATTGAACTGGACGAGAGGCACGATTCCCTCGTACTCCCACGTCTTGGCTATGGCATTCCATTCCGGCCGGGCAGCCTGCAGCTTCTCCTTGTCGCCGACATCAAGGAGCAGAAGATTCACGTTGACCTGGCTGTTTGGCGGCGATACCCGGATGGTATACTTCTGATCAGGATTGAGATATACCACGCCCAGTTCCTTCTGGACGTCAAGACAGTCATAGTCATTGTAATGGATGCTAATGGTGGTGTCGACAACCCCGGTCTTCACCGCCTGGGTCATGGAAGTCGCCTGCACCGGTGGGGAACTTGCCGGGGAACTCGTCACACCGGGGGGGACCGTGGTTACCGGGACGGGAGCAGTGTTCCGTGTAAAGGTACAACCGGCGGTGAATGCCAGGACCAACACCAGCATGGTAAGAAGACAGATGGATGCAAGCGATCGCATGATGTTCAATATAAAAGTAACACATATATGGCTTACGATCCTGAAATAATGGACTCATTTTTATCAGGAAGTCTTCCCGGGTAACCCGGCTGCAGGAGACTTCCGGGAAAAACTACTTTGTGTTCCGGCGCCAACATTCCATCACGCACATTCTGCGTCCTATCAGTATTCAAAGAGGGGTTTTGTGAGGGAAGTCACCGCTAACTTCAATGCGCAGTCAATCGAGCGTGAGGTGCAGGAGCACTGGCGCACCCACGACACGTATAAGACCGTAAAAGAGCATCGCTCACGGGGGAAGCCGTTCTTTTTTGTCGACGGGCCTCCCTATACCACCGGGACCATCCACCTCGGGACTGCCTGGAACAAGATCCTGAAGGACAGCATCCTGCGCTACCAGCGGATGAACGGCAGGAATGTGATCGATCGGGCAGGCTATGACATGCACGGGCTGCCGATCGAGGTCAAGGTGGAACAGGAGCTGGGATTCAAATCCAAAAAAGACATCGAGAAATTCGGCATCCAGCCGTTTATCGGGAAATGCCGGGAGTTTGCAATCAAAAACAAGCTGCTCATGGATGACCAGTTCACCGGTCTCGGTGTCTGGCTTGACTTCAAAAATGCCTACCAGACCGTCACGCCCGAGTATATCGAGGCGGCCTGGTGGACGCTTGCCCGGGCTGACGAGAAAGGCATGCTCGAACGGGGGCACCGGGTGGTGAACTGGTGTCCGCGGTGCGAGACGGCGATCGCGGATGCGGAAGTCGAGTACTGGGACGAGAAGGACCCCTCAATCTTCGTCAAGTTCCCCCTCAAAGGAAAACAGGATGAGTATCTCGTCATCTGGACGACAACCCCGTGGACTCTGCCTGCAAATGTCGCGGTTGCCGTCTCAGAAGGGATCGAGTACGCAAAGGTTTCGGTCGTGAAGGATGAGAAGACCGAGTGCTTCTGGATTGCCGAGCCCCTTGTCACGGCTGTTCTGAAAAAGGGGCGCTTCAAGAACTTTACCCTGCTGGAAAAGAAAAAAGGAATCGAAATCAAAGGCTGGGAGTACGATTCACCACTCCACGAACAGGTGCCTGTGCAGCGGGAGATCAACCACAAAGTGGTAACCGCGGACTTCGTCCTGCTTGAGAATTCTGGTATCGTGCATATTGCCCCCGGTCACGGGTGGGATGACTACGTGCTCGGTACAAAAGAAGGACTTCCCATTTTCTGCCCGGTAGATGGCGCCGGAAGGTTTAAGGAAGAAGCCGGGGAATTTGCCGGCCAGTTCGTGCGTGACTCAAATGAGAACGTCGTTGCTGCGCTGGGAAGTCACCTGATTGCCCATGAGACCGTCGTCCACCGTTACGGCCACTGCTGGCGCTGCAAGACCCCGATTATATTCCGGGCTACCTCGCAATGGTTCCTGAAAGCCTCGGAAATGCGTGACCTGATGCTTGCGGAGGTCGCAAAGGTCACCTGGTACCCCGAGTGGGCTGGCAGTGCACGCTTCTACGACTGGATCAAGGAAGCCCGCGACTGGTGCATCTCCCGCCAACGTTACTGGGGGATCCCGATCCCGGTCTGGGTCTGCCCGAAATGCAGCCAGTACCGGGTCATAGGCACCCTCAAGGAACTTGAGGATGCAAGCGGCACACCGCTCAAAGACCCGCACCGCCCGTTTGTTGACGAGGTGACGATCTCCTGCAGCTGCGGCGGCACGATGAAGAGGGTGGAAGATATCTTCGATGTCTGGTTTGATTCGGCCGTTGCGTCCTGGGCGACTCTCGGTTTTCCCGGGAAGACCGCAGAGTTCGAGCAGCTCTGGCCGGCCGACTTCATCACCGAAGGGCAGGACCAGACCCGGGGCTGGTTCTATTCGCAGCTGGGTGCAAGCACGATCGCCTTTGGCAGGGCTCCCTACCGGAGCGTCTGCATGCACGGCTTTGCTCTCGATGCCGAAGGCAAGAAGATGTCAAAGAGCCTCGGCAACGTCGTCACACCCGAAGAGGTCATCGTAAAAGTGGGCGTCGATGTCCTGCGGCTGTACGTCCTTTCATCATCGGCCCCCTGGGATGATCTCAAGTTTAACTGGGAGGGCGTGGGAACCACCAACCGTGCGGTCAATATCCTCTGGAATGTCTACCGCTTCCCCATGCCCTACATGATCCTCGACCGGTTCGAACCGTCGAACCGGAACGGCGTATGGGACGATACCTTCGTCAGGACGCATATCAACCGTATGCCGGATGAGGATCGGTTTATCATTTCCCGCATCAATTCGGTCGCCGCCACGGTTGACATGGCGCTGAAGGAATGTCAGCTACACCGGGCAACCCGCGAGCTGGTCACGTTTATCCTGGAAGATCTCTCCCGCTGGTACGTCCAGCTGGTCCGCCCGCGGATGTGGCTCGAAGGGGAATCGGAACAGAAGGTGTTTGCGTACGAAACCATCTATTACGTTATGCGCCGGCTCACCTCTTTGCTCGCCCCGTTCTGCCCGCACATCACCGAAGAGATTTATCGGAACCTCAGATGCACCCATGACCTGGTAAGTATTCACCTGCTGGACTGGAACGCCGGAGACACCTCCCTCGTAGATGCATCCCTTGAACATGCCGTTGAAATCATCCGATCCTTTGACGATGCGTCGGCGAACGCCCGGCAGGCAGGAAAACGGAAACTCCGTTGGCCGGTTGCCGAGGTGGTCGTGGTCACAAATACTGAACCGGTAAAAGATGCGATCGAACGGCTGAATGCCGTTTGCATGGACCGGGCCAATGCCCGGAAGGTCTCCGTCATCATGGGACTATGGGACCGAATCGGCTGGCATGCGGAGCCGGTGATGAAAGCACTCGGGAAAGGATTTGGTAAGAACTCCTTCAGGGTCAAAGGGCTCATCGAGGCTGCCGATGGCAATCACCTCAAGGCGGAGATCGATGCCGGGCGGACCGTTAATCTCAGTACCGGCAGCGAGGTCTTCAGGATCGGGTCAGAACACGTAACCTTCTCCGAGAAGCTCCCGGCTGATGTCTTCTCCGCTCCCATGCAGGACGCAACGGTCTATGTGGACGTCAGGCTCGATGACAGCCTCGAAACGGAGGGCTATGAGCGCGAGGTTATCCGCCGGATCCAGGAGATGCGCAAACAACTGGATCTTGTCGTCAGCGAGCCCATCTCGGCAGAAGTTCTTATAGACAATTCCAGAGTCTACGGCCTTCTTTCCAAAAACAGCGGGCGTATTATTGCCGGGGAGGTTCTCGCGACAGGACCCGGAAAGGAAGTGCTGTTTACTTTCCTCAAACCAGGCGAAACCATGCGAACCCATGACGAGATAAAAGACTGGGAGATTGAAGGGGCGACCGGGACCGTCAGGATGACCATCGGGATCTCGCGAGTTCCCCGGTAATTTTTCCTTTTTCTTCTGAGGGGTAACCGAAACGAGGCTGATGCCGGGAGCAATAGAACGATGGGTATATCAGTCTGGTTTTTTTTCCGGTTCCTGTTCTTTAAAATTTTTTCCAGTGAAACGGTACGCACCCCGGGGAACGGTGATCTCAAACCGTGCCCCTTTTCCGTTAATCCCGGTCTCGCGGATAGTAATTCTGGTAATGGAAAGAATCTCCTTTACTAAAAAGAGGCCGAAACCGGTATTTTTTCCATATCCTTTGTCAAAGATCTTCTCCTTATCTTCCGGGGGAATCCCGATGCCATCATCCTCAACAATGATCACCAGCCCATCGGGTGCCCGTTCGCAACGAACCATTATCCGGGTCAGCCGCTCGCCATGCCGTATAGCATTCTCAAAGATATTGAAAAAGACGCGTTCGAGCATCGGGTCGGCAAAGATTTCGGTATTGTTGCAGGTATTGGAAAAAGTAACCTCCTTTCTCCCGGCCTTTGCAATTGTTTCGTCGAGACGGAACCAGGCCGGGGTATGGATTCCAAGCTCCTGGTACGTCTTCGTGAACTCGATCTGACTGGCGATCGTCTTCGCGGCAGCATCGATCTTGGCCAGCAAATCAGCAATAACCGGTTCAGGTTTCCTGATCGCGGCAATCCTGGCATAGCCCTGCAGCACGGTCAGCTGGTTTACAACATCGTGACGGGTTACGCTGTTAAGGAGGTTGAGTTTCCGGTTGGCTTCCTGGATCGCCTGCTCCATTTTTTTTCTCTCAGTAATATCCCGGACAATCGCCTCAGTGCCCTGGATATTACCCACTTCATCATCCCTGAACTGGATACCGAGGGATGCCCAGAACCTGGTGCCGTCTTTTCGCCGGGCTTCCCCGGTGAAGTCTTCAACTTTACCCCGTTCCTGTAATACCCGGAGTACCTCCTGTCGCTGTTCAGGACGATAGAACAGGGATTCCGCAGGGATCCCTGTCATCTCAGCCGGGTTGCTGTATCCAAACATGCGGGCAGCTGACGGGCTTATCATGGACAGGTTGCCAACCGTATCTGTCTGGAAATAGCCGTCCTGGATATTTTCGATGATGTGGCGGTATTTCTCTTCGCTATCCCGCAGGGCTTTATGGGCCTTGACATTCTCGGTGATATCCCGGATCGAACCCACAATTCCATCCGGCTCTCCTGTTCCCGAGTACCGTATTCTGGCGTTGACCGATACGGGAATGGGGGTCCCGTCACGTTTCCTGAGAATCACTTCAAACCCGGAAACAGCAGGATCGTGCTTCAGCTTTTCGATGATCATCTGACGGTCCGAAGGGTTAACATACAGGATCAGAACGGATTTCCCCAGCAGTTCTTCCGGCCTCCATCCCATCAGCGCGTAAACCGACGGCGAGATGACCCTGACGATACCGTTTGTATCAGTCTCATAGTAAATGTCGACAATCGATTCGAAAATCTGTTTGTACTGCGCCCCGCTCTCACGCAATGCATCTTCGGTCCTCTGGCGCTCGGTCACATCCCGGACATTTGCGAGGATGATCGGCTGATTTTTGAGCTCAATCCGCGTGAGATAAACCTCTACATCAAAGAGCGACCCGTCCTGGGGGCGCCGGGCCTGCCAGGGAAAGAAATGATCTTTTCCTGAAAGGACCTGGTTCCAAATCTCCCGGGATTTCTCCAGAGAAAGGAGACTGTCGGGTCCGGTAAAATCATCAATGGTGAGTGAAAGTGCTTCTTCCCGGGTTATCCGGTACATTTCAAGCATGGTAGCATTCACATCGAGTACCCTTCCATTAAGATCATTGATGAGTACGGCATCGTACGAGTGATCGATAAACGCCCGGAACATGTCACGTGACTGCTGGATCTCTTTCTCTGCCTCTTTCCGGTCAGTGAAATCGACAGCGTTTCCGACAAAAGAAACGAGGTGGTTGTTTTCGTCAAAGACCGGGATGATGCTGGATCGGTGCCAATGCACGGTTCCATCCTTATGAAAGACACGGTATTCAACGGCCGGCTGCATCGCACCGGTCTCCACAGTCTTTTTCAGGAACTCATCACAACGGGGGATATCATCTTTATGTACAAAAATCCTGAAATCGTGGTCAACAACTTCAGAGGGCTTATGCCCGAGCAGACTGGTCCAGCTCGGTGATACGAATGTCATGACACCGTCCGGGCGGATCGTATAGATGATGCTCTGGCTGTTCTCAACGAGCGTGCGGTAGTTCTCTTCGCTCCGCCTGAGCGCTTCTTCAACCCGTTTCTGCTCGGATATATCCCGGAATGTCACATACACCGCGGGTTTTCCCTGCCAGGTACAGGGAGTGGTCACGACATCGACATCGACAGAACTTCCATCAGCCCGCAGGAACTTCTCACGAATGAGTTTCTGGGGAGTCTCCGGTCCCTGGCGTATCCGGTCAATGATATAAGGGTGATAATCCGGATGGACAATATCAAGAGCAGGTTTCCCGAGAATCCGGGCCGGTTCATCATACCCGAGAATCCGGGCTGCCGTCCGGTTGACGTAGACAAGGATCCCTTCCCGGTGGATTGCGATCCCGTCGAAAGATGTTTCCACGAGTGAACGGAACCGCTCCTCGCTTTCGGCAAGTGACTCTTCCGCCCGCTTTCGTTCGGTGATGTCGTTGTGAATGATGACTGCATTGGTGAATTTCCCGACAACATCTTTTATGGGGAATATGGTAACCTCCAGGATAAGGGATACCGGTTCTTTCACCTTCAGGGCATCGAGCCGGGAACTGTCATAGGTCAACGGAAAACTGACAACCCGGCCATCTTCGAATACTGACTTAACGAGGGGCATAAAACCCTGTTCTTCGACAATGTTATCGTCAAAAAGGTTGTATTTTCCTGCAAGTTCTTCTTCGGTACTGTGTACCAGCCGGCTGCACGCCGCATTCATCCGGATGAGGAAACCCTTCTCATCGGAAATCCACATGGCATTCGGATTCTGGTCGATCAGGGCATTGAGGAATGCCATCGTATTCTGTCTGTTCTGTTCATCCCTTTTGCGCCCGGTGATATCCCTCACAAATGCAAAGCTGTACTCCCGCCCATCCTTATTGACATAAACCGCAACAATCTCGACATCGATGATTATGCCATTCCTGCACCGGTGCCGTGTCGTGATGAACTGGGTTTTTCGCTCCCGGAGATCAGCAATGGACATTTCCCAGACTTCCGGGGAAAAATCCGGGTCCAGTTCGAAGATCTTCATGGCACGGAATTCATCGGCAGAATAGCCGGTGATCCGACAGGCTGCATCGTTCACGTACAGGATGTTGCCCTTAAAATCCATCCAGAAGACTTCATCGGATGACCGCTCAACCGAGATCTTCAGGAGCTGGAGTTCATCAACCAACCTCCTGCGTTCGGTGATGTCCCTGACCGAAGACAAAAAAACCGGTTTTCCTTTAAGTTCAAATGCCGAGAGGAGCACATCGGCAAGGAACGTGCTGCCGTCTTTTCTCTCATGGAGCCATTCAAAGTGATACGCTCCCTTTTCAAAGACGGCCCGTATATGGGCGGCTGCAGCTGATGGGGAATCCTGCCCGTCCGGCTGGAACAAGGGGGAGACATCTGCAGGATTCAGACCGAGGATTTCCTCCCGTGACGAATACCCGTAGAGTTCGAGCGCCTGATGGTTGCAGTCAATACACCCGTCTTCATTGAACAGGACGAGCGCATCATGGGTCTCTTCAAAAATAGCCCGGAATTTTTCCTCGCTCTCACGGATCTGCTTCTCGTTGTTAACGAGTTCATCATACTGCCCCCTGAGTTCCTCTTCAGAAGCGGTGATCTGTTCGTACGCAGCATGGAGTTCTGCTTCAGCCTGTTTACGGGCAGTGATGTCACGGACCATGACCAATGCGCCATGGTCGCCCCGGTACAGGAAGGGTACCGCAGACACTTCCACGTCGACAGGAGTCCCATCCAGTTTCAGGTAGACCTCTTCCAGCAACCCGACTGGCCGCAGATCAATGGTCAGGCTTTCCACACGCTTTCGGATTCGTTCGTGGAATGACGGATGAATGCGGTCATAGGTATCCTTTCCCAGTAACTGATCGGCAGAAGAGGCGCCCAGCAACCGTAATGCTGCGTTATTGAGGTATACGAACCGGTTATTGGTCTGGATATACATCATATCAGGTGCATTATCGACAAGCATCCTGAAATTTTCCTCGGTTTTCGCCCGCTCCTGCTGCGCCTTTCCAATCTCATCGAGTTGGATGCGCAGTTCCTCCTCGGAAGCGGTGAGCTGTGCATACGCAGCCTTCAGCTCTTCCTGAGCCCGCCGTCGTGCAACAGCCTGGCGGATCTTGTGTGCCAGCTCGGCGAACTGCGCCGTCGGATCCCCACCTTTCTGGATGTAAAAATCCGCACCATTGTTTATAGCCTCGATCACGACTTCCTCGCGGCCCCGCCCGGTGAAGAGAATAAAGGGGATATCTCCAAACCGTTCCCTCACCGCCTTTAAAAATCCGATCCCGTCCATGCCCGGCATCTGGTAGTCGGAAATGATGGCTTCGAAGGAATGATCCTGTAAGAGATCCAGGCCGGCCTGTGCTGATGTTTTTGTATCTACGACAAATTCTTGGGATTCTTCCAGAAACAGTTTCGCAATTTCAAGAAGTGAAGGTTCATCATCAACATAAAGGACTGAGTACATGGAGCTCCCTATGTGTGTATAAATGAGTTGGCACAGCCATTCGTGGCTGATTGTGAATTTATTGTTGTTTATATTTGTAATTTGATATTTGAAAATTTGAGGAACCAGGGGTATTTCCATGAAATGATAAAAAAGACCGGCGGGTTGGTCCTGATGAGGTCATAGTTCCTCCCCTTAATGGCAGAATCTGACCTCAAAGCCCGGAAGGTCTCGTACTGAATCTGCAGACCCCCATGAACCAGTTAGAGAACCGTTCGAATACCGGGGTATTCTTCCGGGTATTCTGAAGGAATTTTGCCTTGTGCATGAGGTCATATCTTGAATATCTGAATGTATCCGTGGGCACCGGTACCTTGTGCATTGACCCCCGTTCCGGGATCCGCTCCAATTGAAATATGCCATCTTCCCAGTCAGGTGGACATGCTGGGGAAAGACCGGATCACGCTGCCCGGCGATGAGAGAGTTCTGGTTATCTCCGACCGGGACTCCCTCATTTGTCGTAAGAGTTTTTTTCGCCGGGGTCTTTCACATCCGGGTAATTCCTGTCTCCGGCATTAAGCATTTCGTCCGGGTAGTCCTGATTAATCAACGGAGATATGAAGAAAAACAAAAGGTGATCTAAGGAGGCTGTAATGGCCCTCCTCATAGGATATTCGCATCAGGTTCCTCGTGATGCTCTTCCTTGTCCCTGAACCGCAAGGTGATCTCGGTCCCATGGTAGCGCCGGTATTCGACGGTGGCCCTGAGCTGGTGGGAGGCAAGGAAATTGACCAGTTTCAGGCCAAGGGACGTTGCTGTCTTTGGATCGAAACCTTCAGGAAACCCGATGCCATTGTCGCTGACGGTCAGCAGGTTCACATCGCCTCTCTTTGTCAGGCTCACCGTGAGCGTACAGGGTTCATTTCTCAGGGCTCTGCAATCGAAGGACGGGGGGAATGCATACTTGAGGGCGTTCGTCACGAGCTCGGTGATGATCAGGCCGCAGGGCGTAGCCCGGTCGAGATCAAGAGAAACCCCTTGTGCATCCACAACGGTGTTAATAAATTTGGACAACTTGTAGGATGTAACGACCTGTTCGATCAACGTCGTGAGATAGATCTCCATATCAACGCTGGAGAAGGTTTTCGTGCGGTACAGGGTTTCATGCACGAGAGCCATGCTCCTCGCCCGGTTCTGGAGATCTATCATCAGATGACGCCATTCCGGAGGGTTGTCGTCGCTCTGACCCCCAAGGCTGAGAAGCGAGATAAATGCGGCAAGATTGTTCTTCACCCGGTGGTGGACCTCGGAAAGAAGGACTTCCTTTTCCGCAAGGGATTCGCTGAGTTCTTCGCCCTTCTGCGTGAGGTCTGCCAGGTTCTTTCGCAATTCTGCCCCAGAAGAGAGGTTTATGTTGGCAATATTGAGCTCATCATTTTTCCTGGTCAGTTCCTCCTGGGCAGTCTTCAGCCCGGTGACGTCACGGCTCGTGGAAAGGACTGAGTCAACTTTGCCTCCGGCGTCGAATTCCGGAATAAGGAACCAGTCAAAGAAACGGCGGGAGTTCCCACTCCATGTGTCGATCCCCACGGAGACGGGTTTTCCCGTTGTGAAGACCTCATGGATCTTCTCCTGCCAGTCCTTTGCCATATTCTGGGGAAAATTCAGTTCCTCCGGGGTTTTTCCGATTGCATTGTCCGGAAGTACATCTGCTATATCTTTAATCGCCGGATTTGCATACACGAGGTAGTACTGCCGGTCATACCGGATCATCACATCCGGGTTATGCTCGACGAGGGTCCGGTATTTCTCCTCGCTTTTACGTGCAGCTTCCTCGGCCTTCTCCCTCTCGACCAGCTGGGTCTCCAGCTCTTCGTTGACCGTGGCGAGCTCTTCATTGGATGACTGGAGTTCCTCTTTTGAGGTTTCCAGTTCCTCGTTGATACTCTGGAGTTCCTCGTTCTGGGACTGGAGTTCGTGGAGGGCTGACAGGAGATCTTCGCTCACCCCGCGCTCATCTTCGATCATGGTCCTGAGGTGTCCTTTGGTATCGGCGAGTTCCTGCTGAATCTTCCGGTATTCCTCAGGACCGGCAATCTCCCGGTCGTCGCCGCCCGGTGCAGGACCCGGTTCCGGCGTTCCCGTGTCCCGGCCATCAGGATTCAGGGAATCATCCTCGATAACGATAAGATAATGCCATACGTCCGGCTTGTGGGATGAATGTACAGGGACAACCGTGAAACCGATCGATCGTGACTGTCCCCCTATCTTAATGCTGATACTCCTCTTCCGGACAGGTTTGCCCGTTTTTTTCGCTGCGCGGATGGCGGTGCTGATATCAACCAGAAGATCGCGGTGGATCATCTTATTGAGGGAGAGCCCCGCTGCACCCTGGACAGGTTCCAGGTACGGACCGATCCTTCCGCTGAACTGGAGGATCTCCCTCGACTCGTTCACCAAAACCGAGGGTGGGCCGAATGTCCCGAGTATGCGGTTCGCCTCGGCAGCCGGATCGAAACCGGGCAGGGAAAAGTCCGGCAACTCCCGGCGCGGTATTGCCCTCACGTTTGCCTTCCTGCCGAAGGGAATGGCCAGGGGAAGGCGGTCGGGTGCCGGCTTTTTCCGGTAGATCCGGAACTTCTGGTTGACCGTGGCGAACAGGTCCGTAAACGGGCCGACTGTCTCAGAGATGCCCAGGAGGAGAATTCCCTCCGGGTTCAGGGAATAATGAAAGATCGGGATCACCAGCCGCTGCATCGGAACATCGAGATAGATCAGGAGGTTGCGGCAGCTGATGAAATCCAGGTGGGAAAAGGGCGGATCACTGGTCAGGTCGTGATAAGCAAAGATGCAGGACTCGCGGAGCATCTTCTTCACCTGGTAATCCCCGTTGAGTTTGTCGAAGAATTGTGTCCTCCGCTTCTCCGAAAGCGTGAGTACTTCGAGTCCTGAATAGATTCCGTCCCGGGCTTTGGTGAGGGCCGGTTCGCTGATATCGCTTGCAAAAATCTGGACGGGAAAAACAACTCCCTGTTCCTCCATGGATTCGAGGAGACTCATCTGGATGGAATACGCCTCTTCCCCCGTTGAACAGCCGGGGATCCAGATACGGATCGGGAGGCCCGCGGGCCGGTCTTTGAAAAAGGGCGGAAAGATTTCGGCCTTGAGAATTTCAAAGATCCGGGGTTCACGGAAGAACGAGGTTACATGGATAAGCATGTCTTCTGCAAGGGAAGCAATCTCATCCGGATGATCGTTCAGGTAGCCCGAATATTCATCAAGCGAGTTGAATTTATGGAGGATCATCCTCCTGCTGATGCGGCGCACTACGGTATTCTGCCGGTAGTGGCTGAAATCCACGCCACCCTGATTTCTCAGTACGAGGAAAATATTCTCCAGAACTTTATCTTCACGCAAATGCCGGCCATCTGCTTCGCTTTTTTTCTCCGGTATGAGGGAGGGATTCTTTCCGATTCTCACCAGCTCTTCTGCGATACCCTGAGGATCGAGGACGAAGTCCACGGCACCGGTATCTATTGCACTCCGGGGCATTCCGTCTTGGCTTGCAGATTCGATGCTTTGGGCGAAGGTTATTCCGCCCGCCTTGTTGATGGCCCGAATCCCTAACGAGCCATCTGAGGCGGTCCCCGAGAGAATTACACCGATAGCGAAGGTTTCCTGATCGCTTGCGAGGGAGTTGAAAAACTCGTCGACCGGCCTGAACATCCCGGACTGGCCCCCCCGGGAATAAAGGTGGAGAGTGCCACGGGATATGGTCAGGTTCGTGTTCGGGACAATCACGTATACATGGTCCGGTTGAACCCGGAGACCTTCTTCCGCTTCCTGCACCGGCATCGTAGTTTCGCGGGCAAGGAGCTCGGCGAGCATGCTGGGATGAGTTGGGTCGAGGTGCTGGATATAGACAAATGCCATGCCGGTCACTGTGGGGAGTACATGGAGGAGCCGGGTGAATGCCTCGAGACCGCCGGCCGAAGCACCGATGCCAACAACCGGAAAGAGGCGGGCCTGATCTTCGGGTCCCTTCGGTTTTATTGGTGCCGCTTCTTTCACCCGGGTTCCCGAAGGTTTCTTACTTTTCCGGGGATTGCGTTTTTTCATTTCAGGCACCATGTCAGCAGCCGGGGAGACTGCTCAGAATAATTAACGAATATCTGATCTATCACTGAATCGGTTAAATATTTTCGCCTGATGGAACATCCAGTCTACCCGGGAATTTTATCAGATTGAATACCATAAGCCTGTGCCTTTCGATTATCGTGGTTTCTGGTCGTACCGAGCCAAATCAATAGACCGCATAATCATGGATAACAGGAAAACCCATCCGGCAACTCCTTCATCTGCTGCCATTATAGTCCCGGACAAATATCATGACTGCTACGATGATGGTGGCCGCCATGATGACGATGAAGAGGTCAGTGATGTAGTCAAGATAAAGTCCGACGAGAGAGATACTCCCGATAAAATACCCCATAGTAAGGAGAATGCCGCACCAGATTGTCGCACTGATGAGATTATAGGCAAGGTACCGGTGATAATTCATCGAGTTAACACCTGCAAGGAACGAGGGTAGATTCAGGACCGGCAGGAACCTGCTGAGAACGAGCGAGACCGGGCCGAATTTATCCAGGAGATCAAAAGCACTACGCACACGCTTGTCGTTCAGGACCATCGGGCAACTCCGTTGGCATAAGGTGAGACCGAGGAGCCGTCCGCACCAGTAATTGATCTCGTAGCCTGCAACTCCGCCACCGACAGCGACGACAAGGAGCCACTCCACCGACAAGCTGTTGTCGGCCGCGACAGCACCGGCAAGGAACAGGAATGTGTTGTCGGGAATCGCCCCACCCACAATCGTGGACGCAAGCATGATCACGAGGAATACCAGCAGGTATACCCATATTCCGAAGCTGATGATCTGATCCGACAGGGAAGTGGTGGTAAGCGGCAGCAAGGCCGAAATGAGGGGGAACACGCTAGGGGAAAATCCCTGCACAAACTATATGAATCTCATTATCAGGTTCTCCTGCTGTCATTTTGCAAAGATCCGGCAAATTTTTTGTGGAGAGGGCCGGGGCAGGATGAGACAGCCGAAGATTTGTAAAATCTCAGAAATCTGGAATGCCCGCATGCAGTTCATCAAAACAGAATGACGCCCCGCATGAACGATGCCGGAAGGGTCAGAATAAGGATTCGGTCAGAAAAATTATCATCAAGAAAGATCAGAATTTTCGATCGGGCAAAAGAGCTGCATAGCTTCTTTTATACCGCGCTTTACCATTTCTTGTCCCTGAACCGGAACCGGAATTCCGCTCCGTTGTCAGAATGGATCTCTATCGAGGCCCTGAGCTGGTGCTTTGCCAGAAAATTTACCAGCTTCAGACCGAGGGTCTTTGTGGTTGCGACATTCAGATCTTCGGGCAGTCCGATGCCATTGTCCCTGACCTTTAGGATATACGAGCCTTCATTATGGGTCGGGCTGACCTCTATGGAGCATGGAGCTCCCCGGACTTTTTCGCAGTCGAATGAAGCCGGGAACGCATATTTGAGAGAATTGGTGAGGAGTTCGTTGATGATGAGTCCCCCTGGTATCGCACGGGACAGATCGAGTATTATCTTTGCCGGATTGTGAAAAATTACCCGCATTTTCGAGTGTACGATTGGTCCTAATAATAAAATTTAATGTGCCTTGTCTCTGTCCCTTACTTCCCCTGTTCGCCGAACCGGATCATGAAAACCGTGCCGTCCTTTGCGGTCACCCCGACTTTTGCCCGGAGCTGGTGTTTTGCGAGGAAGTTCACGAGTTTGAGGCCAAGGGAATGAGTTGTCGCGATATCGAAGCCGGGCGAGAGGCCGATACCGTTATCGCTAACCGAGAGGAGATAGAATCCGTCAGTCTTTTGCAGTGAAATCCGGATGGTACAGGATTCCCTCCGTTCGGCAATACAGTCGAACGTATCCGGGAAAGCGTACTTGAACGAGTTCGTGACCAGCTCGTTGATGATCAGCCCGCAGGGGGTTGCCCGGGTGATGTCGAGGAGCGTATCGTCAGCGTTCACGATCGTCCTGACGAATTTTGCCGTAGCGTACGAAGCGGCAATCTGATCGACCAGGGTGTTCAGGTAGACATCCATGTTGACATTCGAATACTTCCTAGTCCGGTACAGGGTCTCGTGGATAAGCGCCATGGATCGTGCCCGGTTCTGGAGATCCTTTTTGAGTGCCAGGCCCTCCGGGGTATCCGCATAGGTGTTTTCGAGGCTGATGAGCGAGATGAATGCGGCAAGGTTGTTCTTGACCCGGTGGTGAATCTCGGAGAGGAGGACATCCTTCTCTTCGAGGGCTTCTTTGAGTTCCGCTTCGTTCTGGCGGAGCACCTGTTCGCTCCGCCCCAGTTCGGCGACATTCTGCTGCAGATCCTCTTGTGTTGCTTTGAGTTCTTCGTTAATGGCGCCGAGCTGTTCGTTGGCCGCGAAGAGCTCGATGTTCTTCCGGGCGATATCGGTCGTCCTCTCTTCCACCCGGACCTCGAGCTCATCCAGGGACTTGATCAGAGCGGCCTCGGCCTTCTTCTGCTCCGTGATATCGATCCCCATCTCAAGGATGAGAAGAAAGCCATCCGTATCGTAGAACGGAAAGTCATAGATGTCGTAGTCCCTGCCGTTGGGCCCTGTCCAGGACCAATGATGCGGGGCTTTCGTCTTCATAACAGTAAAAGTCTCGCACGTATCGCAGGGTTTTTCGAGGTTGAAGAGGAAGTCATGGCAGCACCGGGTGTCCGAGTACCCGAAGGTCTCCCTGAAGTACCTGTTGGCAAATGGCATCCGGTAATCCTTATCGAGGAGACAGACATATACCGGAAGGGTCTCCAGCACATCGTAGAGCCGGCGGCGCTCCATCCCGATCGCTTCAACCGCCTGTTTCAGCTCTGCTGTCCGTTCCTGCACCCGCAGCTCGAGCTCGTCATGTGCCCTGCGCAACGCCTCTTCTGTCCGCTTCCGTTCGGTGATATCCGAAAAGACCGTGGCGAACCTGCCTTCTGCTGGCGAAAAGACCGAGATATGAAAGATCTTTCCCATCGGGGCGTATTCGGTCTCGAATTCCACCGCGATCCCGCTCTCCGCCACCCGGGCATAGATTTCAAGGTAGGGCGGCTCCACGGCTCCATACAAGGATGATGCGAAAGCGCCGATCGCCTGCTCCTGTGGAATGTCGGTAAGGGCTGAGAAAGCGGGGTTTACTTCGGTGAGCCGGTAATCAGTAGCCTTTCCAGAGGTATTGCGGATGATTTCGTGGACTGCCACACCTTCCGTCATGGACAGGTACAGGGCGCGGAGCCGGGTCTCGCTCCCCCGGACCGCTTCCTGCGCCACGGCCAGTTCTTCGTTGAGCACGTTGAGATCGTCGTTCTTCCGCAACAACTCCTGCTCGTTGCTGACAAGGTTCGCATTAGACCGCTGCAGCTCATCCTGGGCTGCAGTGAGCTCCTCGTTGAGCGCAGTGAGTTCCTCATTCCTGCGCACAAGTTCCTCCTCCGCGAGCTTGCGGCGGGTGATATCCCGGATTACAACCTGGACCGCCGGCTCTCCTTCCCAGTGGGTCGGCCCGGCCGTGACCTCCGCGGGCACCGTGCTGCCACCCACAATATACCGGACCTCGGTGAGCGGCGTCGTAGTGTGCAGAGTCTCAACGGCCGCAATCCGGGCTTTTGCTGCAGCCAGGTCATCGGGATGGAGATAATCGAGAATATTTTTCCCGGCAACATCTTCCATCCTGCTGGCGTGGAAGAACCGGAGACCGGTCTGGTTCAGGTATAGGATCGTTCCGCCCCGATGGACGGCGATGACATCCGGCGAGAGGTCGCTCAGGGCACGGAACTTCTTCTCGCTCTCATTGAGATTCCGGTAGAGAAGATTGTAGGGTTTCTCCTGCCCTACCTCGATAATCGCCCGGTAAAAGAAGTAGTATGCAAGAAGCCGGACCACGTGGCCGATGACGCTGAAGATGTCGACAAAACTTGCGTATTCGGTGAAGGCGATTTCGGAGATGATAGTGAGGACGATCGCGACGACGAGGTTATCGAGCACCTGCCGGTCGAACGAGTCCCGGTTCCGGTAGAGCAGGACGACTGCCCCGATTAACAGGATGCAGATGATGTACTCGCTGATGATCTTAAACGGGGTGAGGCCGACACCTTCGACGTATGTGGCGGGGAAAACCCGGAAGACGAAGATTGAGGCGACGATGAGGATATCCGCGACGAGGTAGATGGCAGCGACGATATCCATCCGCGGCTTTCGCCGGATCAGGAGTGGAGCCGCAAGGAGCGTAACTGCCTGCATATACCGGGCCGCTATCCAGAGGCGGGTGGAGAGGGCCCCCCCTCCTTCGGGGAATATTCCGACGCCCTGATAGACGGTCAAGTGGAGGAAATCAAGGACGGCGATGAAGACGAAGGTAACTCCGATGAAGAAGAGATAGCTGTTCTGAATAATCCCGCGGGATTTCCAGACCAAGAGAAAGATTGCAACGGCAACCGCAATCGTGGAGACCTCGATCGCGGTGTGAAAGAGTGCGAAGTTATACCTGCTCACCGCGTAGAGGATCGCGATGACGAGGACGAGGAGGGATGCCGGGATGATGTTCTGCCGCAGGCACGAATATGCCCGGCCGGGCAGGTCTCGGAATCTGGAATCTTCTGCCGGTGCTCCGGGCGGGAATGGTGCCATCATTTCATACGATCCATGATGAAAATATTGTCCGGGTATAGTGAATATACGTTGCGAAATTTTTCCTGCGCCTATGCATGCGTTCACGGTTAGACTTTGTCCCGGAACCTGAACCGGAATTCCGCCCCATCATCGGAATTGACCTCGATCGATGCCCTGAGCTGGTGCTTTGCCAGAAAGTTGACCAGCTTCAGGCCGAGGGTCTTGGTGGTCGTTATATCGAGATCTTCGGGTAATCCTGAACCATTGTCCCGGACCGTCAGGAGATAGGCCCCGTCATCCTGGATGAGGCTCACCTCTATCAAACAGGGGACGCCCCGGATCATTTCGCAATCGAATGATACGGGGAATGCATATTTGAGGGAATTTGTCAGGAGCTCGTTGATGATCAGCCCACAGGGTGTCGCCCGTGACAGATCGAGCGTTATCCCATGAGTATCCACGACCGTTTTTACGGATTTTAACGTTTCGTAGGAACTGACAACCTGCCCCACGAGTGTGGACAGGTACACATCCATATCGACCCGGGAATATTTTTTCGTCCGGTACAGCGTCTCATGAATGAGGGCCATGCTCCGTGCCCGGTTCTGGAGATCTTTTTTCAGGGCGAGGCCGGCAGGCGAGTCGTCATACGTACTTTCCAGGCTGAGCAGCGAGATGAATGCGGTCAGGTTGTTCTTCACCCGGTGATGGACCTCACTGAGCAGGACTTCTTTTTCCTTCAGGGCTTCATTCAGCTCTCGGCCGCGTTGGGTAAGTTCTTCAATTGCATTATTGAGTTCCTCGTTTCTCTCTTCAAGTTCAGCTTCTGTAATATAGCGTTCGGTTATATCATTGCCCTGTGCGATGGTCGACTGGACGGTTTTACCATCAGCTTCATAAAGGGTTGCAGAGTTCCAGAGGACAACCCTGATCTCTCCTCTGCGATTGAGGATGGGAATTTCGACGACCCTGAGCCGCTCCCCGCTCATAGTCTTCCTGATGATCTCCATTGAAGCGTCCAGATATTGAGGCGGGAAGAGCACCTCAAGCCGCTGCCCGATAATGTCCCGTGCAGTCCTGCCTGTCAGTTCTTCGAAAGCACGGTTGAACCGTGTGATCACGTAATGGGGGTCCCAGACAACAATCGGAGCGTTGGCATAATTGATCAGGTTTTCGAGATACTGGCTTGTTTTTCGTAACTCCTGTTCAGACAGAAGAAGCTCATCATGGGATCGCTGCAGTTCTTCCTGGGTAGCCAGGATCTCCTCGTTTGCAGCGTTGAGATCTTCGTTCCGGCGGAGCAATTCAGCTTCGGTCATCTTGCGTTCGGTGATATCATTGCCTTGTGCTATGGTCGACTGGATGGTTGTACCGTCAGGTTCAAAAAGTGTCGCCGAATTCCAGAGGACAATCCTGTTCTCTCCTCCGCGATTGAGGATAGGAATTTCGACAACCCTGAGCCGCTCCCCATACATGGTCTTCCTAATGATCTCCATCGAAGCATCCAGATAGCGCGGGGGGAAGAGCACCTCAAGTCTTTGACCGATGATTTCTCTCGCAGTCCTGCCCGTCAGTTCCTCGAAGGCATGGTTGAACCGGGTGATCACGAAATTCGGGTCCCATACAACAATCGGGGCATTGGCATAATTGATCAGGTTTTCGAGGTACTGGCTTGTCTTTCGTAACTCCTGTTCTGATCTGATAAGCTCGTCATTGGACTGCTGCAGTTCTTCCTGGGTCGCCGCGATTTCCTCGTATGCAGCATTGAGAGCTTCATTCCTTCGGAGCAGTGTTTCTTCTCCTTTTTTGAGTTCGGTGATATCCCGCATGTAGACATCGAGCCCTCCCATCCGTCCCTGCATGAACACTTCGTACCATCGCTGGTTCAGCGGTGACTGAGCCACGTAGTGCTCCAGGGAGTGCTTCTCCGCAGCGGCGAGGTAATGCCGGTGGATACGGGTTCCCACTAAGGCCGGATACAGCTCCCAAATGACCCTGCCGAGCAATTCGGCGGCGGACCTTCCAAAAGGAGCCTTCTCGGCCGCCGGGTTAACCGCGGTAAACCGCCACTTGTTATCCAGCGAGTAGAACGTATCTGCAATACCTTCAAGGACGGTTGCAGTCCTCGTCTGTGCTTCGCGAAGAGCCACTCCCGCTTTGGTGATTTCTTCGATTTTCTGGAGCAACTCCTCCTGTGTGGAGGTCAGCTCCTCATTGAGCGCGTTAAGTTCTTCGTTTTTATTGAGGATTTCCTCTTCCGCTTTCCTGCTGTCACTGATGTCACGGACGACGGAAACTGACCCGATAATGGTTCCCTTTGCATCCCGGACCGGGGTAGAAGTAACCTGGCGATACCGTAACTCTCCCTGAACCGGAGTCCGGATGATCTCTTCCTGGTTCCTCACGATCTCCCCGGCAAGGGCTCGCAGAGGCGGGGCCTCTTCAACCGGGCGGGGGCTGCCATCCGGGCGGAATACCTCAAGACTTGAGGCCATTTCTTCTACATTAAGACTGTCCCCGTACTCTGTTCCGAATTCCCGGAGGGCCGACGGATTTGTGAGGACGAATCTCTTTTCGGTATCAGCAAACCAGATCTCGTCGCTGATGCTGTTGATGAGCGCCGACAGCCGATCTCTCTCGCTCCGGACTTCAGAAAGTAAGCTCTCGATTTTGTGTTCGGCTTGTTTCCGGGCGGTGATGTCAGTGATGAACGAATAGTAATACTGGGGAGTGCCATCTTCGTTTGCTACGAGATGGACGAGGAGTTCAATGGGGACCCGTGTTCCGTCCTTCCGGATATACTCCTTTTCGTACCAGACGGGCTTGCCAGTGCGGTGAAGCTCGGCGAGACGTTGCCGTTCAACCTCATGCCATTCCGGAGGTGTCAGAACCCCGACCCAGTCTATACCTCTCAGCTTGTCTGCCGAATACCCGGTGAGATCCTCGAATGCCTTGTTGACGATCCCCAGCTTCCCGTCCGGGTAGCCGACCCCAAACGGCTGGGCTGACTTGTCGAGAATGTCGGCAAGGAACGTATTCCGCTGCTGGCTTTCCCGCAGCGCTTTCTCTTTCCGGAGCAGTTCGTCATTATTCTGCCGCACTTCCTCGGTAATCGCCGTAAGCTCCTCGTTCATGGCGCCGAGGTCCTCGTTCTTTTGCACGAGTGCCTGCTCAGCCCGTTCAAGGTCCCTGCCGATCCTGCCGGAAAACCGTGCGATGACCCAGGCGGTTACGAAGCCGGATATGACGATGCAGACCGAGAGTATGAGGGCGTCCTGAACCCGGAACACATCCGCGATAATTACAAAAAGGATGTCCTGCACGAGGGTGAGGATGATGACGAGAGGGACAAACACCCGGAGGAGCCGGGCTCGTGTCGAACTGCCGGTGAAGTATTTCAGCGGGATCGCTGCTTTGCCTGCAGCTGCGACGAGCCCTATACCGGTGAAAAGTCCGGCAAGTGCCGACATGAGGGCCATGGGGACGAGCGCCGTGTTATTCAGAAACGGGGCCCCGTACATGTAGCTCAGGACGAACGCGAATGCTGCGAGAGCTATTGCGAGGCCGGTTATCCCTCCTGCGTCCCGAATCTGCTGGTTCCGCTTTTTATTGGCACCAGGAGAAAGGAGGAGGAGGAGAATGATAGCTGCAGGGATTATCAACGCGGAAGCAGCCGGTGAAATGGGCGTGGTCGGGTTCCCGAGGAGTACGCTCCCGACCCTGACCGAAAGTATCTCAATGACTGAGTGGCTCCCCATGAGGCTGAGCAGGAGTTCGATCGCTTCGATCATAACGATACCAGCGAGGACGACCCGGACTGCGAGCACCAGCTTTCCTATATGAGGTCGCGTCGCATGGAGCACGAGGACAAGGCCGAGGAAGATCCATATGAGCGCCGCAGATACCGCGATTGATTTGTATCCCGGCAAAACGCTCGTGAAGGCGGTAATTCCGGACGCGAGACCGATGAGGCCGATAACACCAATCGCGGCGGCGATGAGACCGGCCGCTATGATTATCCGTTTAAGGACCGGCCCCTCCAATCCAGCGGGCATGCCGGATCCTGTCGCCCTGGAATCTTCGTCTATAGAAATCAGTCCTGCTCTGTTAAAAGATATAAACAAGGGTGTATTTTATTCCATCCGATAGTGACAGGGGGCTCAGTCGCCCGTTTGGATCGAAGGACACTACTTCTCCTGTTTGCAATATCGAACGGTGAATGTCGTGCTTTAAAACTATTGAAATGAGCAGGTGTTTTGAGGAAGTTTCCCAGAGACAAAGGGGACCTGGTTGCCCGAATTGAAGACCGGCCGGAGGCTGAATCCAACCGTTTACAGATGATAATTCATTCAAATTTACTATGGCCATCCGGATGTGAAAAAAGAGCCAATCCTGTTCTCAGGAAGCGGCCACGAGTTTTCCCAGGAAGCCTTTTCCTTCCAGGCTCGTGAAGAGCGGGAGCTCGTGCTCAACGGTGACCGCACTCCGCTCTGCCACCACATGCTCTTGGGTAACTGGGTTGTAGCCTTCCTTTTCTGTGATCTTTTTATAGACCAGCACGCCCCGGCGCTGCCAGGCCGGGGTCGTGGCAAGGTTGAAGCCCCGCGTATGCATCATCTCGTGGAGATCCTTTGCCGGCAGCCCCCTGAGCTGGTCTGCGGCTTTTTTCGGGCGTATGCCTTCCCCGATCAACGCCTGCTGGCAGTAGCCGTTCAGGTGATTTCTCCAGGCCTCATTCTGGCGGCCGATCAGGTATTCAATAGCAAATTCCGGCGTTGCAGGAATGATCCGGGCATCAAAAGAAAGCGGAGATTCCATCTCCAGTGCCAGGGTGAGGGCGCTTGCGGCGAAAGATGCAGTCACCGAATCAATCTTCTCGACCCTCCCGTTGAAAGGAAGCCGGGTAAACCAGAGGCTGATCTCGTCGGAGAAGGTGAAGGCAAATTCAGGATTGAGCCCGCTGTCAGCGATGAGTGCGGTGCAGACCTGTACCATCGCGTCATTGAACCGGACGTCAAACGGTTTTTTCAGGGAAAGCATTCCGGCAAGGCGGTGAAAGGCACGCCCGTCGAGCCTGACAAAAACAGGGGGAATGGCAGTGATCGTTGAAAATATTTCCCGGTTTTCCATACAGACAACCCTGCGGGAGTAAAGAAAATATGAGGATTGTTCCGCAGCACAACGGGTTTAACTCTCTTCCGTGCTGCCGCCGGAGAAGGCTCCCGGCAGGTGACGGATCAGGACGATATCGTCAATCGCACTAATGATACGGTACGGGATCTTGAGACCTTTGTAATTTTTCAGCTCGAAGAGCTGGTCGTTGACTTTGCCGACGACTATCGAATCTATCTTCTTCTGATCCACATCGATGAGAACATCTTCGACTTCGCCGACAAACATGCCCTTGTCCGTATAGATCTGAAGCCCGAACAACTCCGTAATCTGGGTTTCCATCGTTATCAGATGAAAGTATATACTTAAGAGTTAAAAAGATA
>Ga0326726_10001242_pt1 | contig 23760 bp, 23 predicted proteins | sample MHFenrmetagenome_2_FD_207603 | JGI IMG/M metagenome (GOLD analysis project Ga0326726, IMG submission 207603) | Lab enriched peat soil microbial communities from Michigan Hollow, Ithaca, NY, United States - MHF15MN | ecosystem: Environmental > Terrestrial > Soil > Wetlands > Peat | place: USA... | reverse complement strand
CCCGGCCATCACCCGCACCCCCCCGCCCGCCGTCACACTGCCGGCCGACGTGTACGCGACCCTCGAGGACCGGGTGCAGCTCCCGCAGGTCTACGACACCTGGCACACCGTCCGCGCCTTCGCACCGGACGACGCGGCACTCGACGTGCTGGCCGCGGTCCTGGCCGACGGGAGGTCGTCCCGCCTGTACAAGCGGCTGGTCTACCAGCTCCAGATCGCCTCGCAGGTCCGGGCCTTCCAGCGGTCTGGTCGCATCGACGGGAGGCTGGAGATCGTCGCGAGAGCGCGGCCCGGCCACGATCTGAGCGAGCTGCAACGCGTGATCGGCGAGGAGGTCCGCGCCATGGCCGAATCGGGGCCGACGCCGCGCGAGGTCGAACGGGTCCAGAATGGGCAGGAGGCCTCGTTCCTCGACCAGATGGAGCGCGTAGGCGGGTTCGGTGGCAAGGCCAACCAACTCAACTACTACGAGTACTTCGCGGGCACGCCGGACTATTTCCAGCGGGACCTCGACCGCTACCGGCACGTCACGCCGGCCGACGTTCAGCGCGTGGCGCGCGCCTACCTGCTGCAGGCGCACCGCGTCGTGTTGAGCGTCGTGCCGCAGGGGCATACCGAACTGGCGGCGAAGGAGGAGGCACGATGAACGCACTCCGGACCATCCTGTGCGTCGCGGCGACGCCGACGCTGCTCCTCGCGCAAGTCGACCGCAGCCACCCGCCGACCCTCCCGGCGCCTCCCCCGCTCCGCGTGCCGGCGGTGCAGACCGCCAAGCTCTCCAATGGCCTGGAGCTGGCCGTCGTCGAGATGCACAAGGTCCCGGTCGTGGACGTGACCCTCCTGGTCGGCGCCGGGAGCGTGCGCGATCCGGCGGATCTCCCGGGCCTCGCCACCTTCACCGCGAGCGTCCTGCAGGAAGGCGCAGGGACACGCGGCTCGCTGGAAATCGCCGACGAGGTCGCGTACCTCGGCGCCCGGCTCTTCACCAGCGCCAGCTTCGACGCAGCCACCGTGTCGCTGCACGTGCCCAAGCGCCGCATCGGCCCGGCCCTGGACCTGATGGCCGACCTCGTCCTCCGACCCACCTTCCCCGACACCGAGATCGCGCGCCAGCGCGCGCTCAGGCGCACCCAGATCCTCCAGCAGCAGGACCAGCCGGTGGCGATGGCCAACATCGCCTTCGCCGCCATTGTCTTCGGCACCACGCATCCGTACGGCCGGCCGGCCGGCGGCACCGAAGCGTCCACCGCCGCCCTGAACCGCGACCGCGTGGCCCAGTTCTACCAGACGTACTACCGGTCGAATGGCGCGCGGATGCTGGTGGTCGGCGACATCTCGCTGGCTGAGGCGAAGCGCCTCGTCACCGAGCGGTTCGGCGCCTGGACCTCGGGCGACGTGAGCGCTCCCGGGCTGTCGGCCCCACCGGCCGCGGCGCCGCGCACCATCTACCTCGTGGACAAGCCCGGAGCGGCACAGTCCGTGTTCCGGATCGGCGAGGTGGCCGCAAACCGCGCGACGCCCGACTATTTCGCGCTCACCGTGCTGAACACGATCCTGGGCGGATCGTTCACCTCGCGGCTGAACCAGAATCTGCGGGAGACCCACGGCTACACCTATGGCGCTTCTTCCCAGTTCGCCATGCGCCGCATGGCGGGACCGTTCGTAGCCGCCTCATCGGTCGTCACCGCCAAGACCGACAGCTCGCTGGTCGAATTCATGAGGGAGCTGCGGCGCATCCGCGAGGAGGCCGTGCCGCAGGCGGAGCTGGCCAAGGCCAAGGCGTACATCACCCTCGGGCTCCCCGGCAATTTCGAGACGACGTCCGGCGCGGCGGCTCAGTTCCGCGATCTGCTCCTGTACGGCCTGCCCCTCGACTACTACGCGACCTACATCCCGCAGATTAATGCGGTAACCGCCGATGACGTACAGCGGGTGGCCCGCCAGTACCTCGACCTCGACCACCTCGCGATCGTCGTCGTGGGGGACCGGAGCCAGATCGCGCCCGGTCTCGAGGCGCTGCACGAAGGAGCGATCGTTCTCCGGGACCTCTGGGGCCAGGCCGTCCCGTGAGCGCGCCGGACGGGCGCCGACGCGCAGACGACACTTCCGATGCGCCGCGCGCTCGATCCGGCCCTGGCGCGAGTGCCACCGGGGAGCCCGGGGGCCGCATCGCCTCACGGCGCGTCTACAACGGCCGCGTCCTGAATCTCGACGTGGACACGGTGCGGTTCCCGGACGGCCAGAGCGGCGAACTGGAGATGATCCGCCACCCTGGCGCAGCCGCCGTGGTCCCTGTGCTCACGGCAGACGGAAATGAAGACCCGCACATCCTGCTGATCCGGCAGTACCGCTACGCTGCCGGCGGGCCCATCTGGGAGGTTCCCGCCGGCAGGCTGGAAGAAGGCGAGAGTCCGGAGACCTGTGCCCGCCGGGAGCTGCTGGAGGAAACCGGCGCTACGGCAGGGCGTTGGGACCGGCTCACCACCATATTCACGACCCCGGGCTTCACCGACGAGCGGATCCACATCTTCGCCGCCCGCGACCTCGTCGTCCGACCGCAGGAAACCCGACGCGAGCCTGATGAGTTCATACAGGTGAAGCCGGTGAGCGTCAGGGCAGCCGTCGAGATGATCCGCGATGGCGAAATCGTGGACGGAAAGACCATCGTGGCTGTTCTCTTCTTCGCCGGTTTCCAACTAGGATTGTAGCAATTAGGGGACGGTTGTCGGGGACGGCGGCGCCGGGTCCGGACGCCGCCTGTTGGCGCAAGCCAATAGCATGCATGAGCTTAGGCTTCGTGCAGCGGTTGATATGTAACGGGGTACGGTTCCTGCGCGTCTATAGGGATAGACCCCCAAAGCGTGAGCGATCGCAACGTGACCCTGGTGGCGAACCCGTCCTTCCGTGCAACCCGGCCTGGCCAGGGATCCGTCCTCGCGGAGCTCGACGACTCGCGTGTGGTACAGGCCTTCCTGGACGGGCAGTCGCGTGCCTTCGATGAGCTGGTTGCACGCTACCAGGCTCGCCTGCTGAACTTCATCTACCGAACCATCGGCGACCGGGAGCGGGCCGAGGACCTCGTGCAGGAGGTCTTCATCCGCATCTATCGGCACCTGCATCGCTTCGACCAGACGAAGAAGTTCTCGACGTGGGCGTACACGATCGCGTCGAACCTGGCCAAGAACGAGCTCAGGAACCGGAGTCGCAATCCGCTCGTGCTCTTCCAGGCGATCAGGAAGAACTGGGAGGCGGACCACCGGCCGCTCCAGTTCGAGGACTCCAGCTCGCGGCCGGACGACATGTTCCGCAAGCGGCACCTTCGCGCCTTGGTCGAACAGTCCGTTGAGCGGCTCCCCGAGCACCACCGGGTCGTCTTCGTCCTGCGAGAGCTGGAGGGGAAGACCTACGAGGAGATTGCCGAGATCACCGGGTGCAACCTGGGGACGGTGAAGAGCCGTCTGAACCGGGCCCGGAACAGCTTCGCCTCCATCATCGCTCCGCACCTCGATTAGACCGGGCCGCCCTCCGCAGGGGACGGTCCGGAACCCTGCGCCCGCCCGGCTGTAGTAGTAGCGTTCCTTCCCGGGTACGCATGGACTGCTGCGAGTTCCGAGAAAAATACTCCGACTTTGCCGACGGCCTGCTCGAGGACGAGGCTGAACTGCGTGCACGCCGGCACCTGAGCCTCTGCACCTCCTGCCGGCACTTCGACGCAGCTTTCCGGACGGGGATCGGTGCCCTGCGGAACCTGCCCTCGGTCGAGGTGTCAGGGAGCTTTGGCGCTGGCCTTCGGCGGAGAATCGGCCACGAGTTGATGGTGCGGGGGCTGGCAGTGGACCCACTGTGGGGGGCGATCGCGGCGCTGCTGGTGATGGTCTCCGTCGGGTTCGTCACCTGGGACCTGGCAGAGCCGCGTGGCGCCCGCCACACGGTGCCCGCCGTTGCCTCAACCGTGCTGCGGCCGGCGGTCCGCCTGCCACGGGCGCCTCGGATACGCTTCGATACTGTCCAGATCTTCGGCGGTGGCTTCCACCCCTTCGACCCGGTGCTGCTCGTCGCCGATACCAGCCCTTCTCTGGACGCCGATCCCCCGCGTTTCGACGTCCCAGCCATCTGGGGAGGGCGGTAGCGCCGGACGAGACCCGTCGGGCAATCGGACTGGTCCGTCGCGCCGCCCGCACCGGACTGAGGCCCCTGCGGAGGCACCGCGCCGCCCAGGCTTTTGCGGCATCCCGTTTCGGGCTAAGTTGCGCCCGATGCCCGGGCGGACATTCGATGAGCTTCGGCGTTCCCTCGCCAAGGGCGACGTTCAGCCCGTCTACTACCTCCACGGCGACGACGAGTTTCTGAAGGACGAGGCGGTGCGCCAGATCGTTACGCTCGCGGTGGACGAGGGCACGCGCGACTTCAACCTCGACCGCCGCCGGGCCCCTGAACTGGCGGCCGAGGACTTCCAGTCCCTGGTGGAGACGCCTCCGATGATGGCGCCGCGGCGCGGTGTCGTCCTGACCGAGGTGGAATGCCTGCAGCTGCGACGACCCCGCCAGCAGGCGCTCAGGGCCGCTGTCGCCGGGTACCTGAAGCATCCGTCGCCGGACACGGTCCTGGTACTCGTGCAGACGGCGGGCGACAAACCGGATGCCGCGCTGGAGGGTGCCTCCTGCAGTGTGGACGTCGCACCGCTTCCGCCCGAGCGCGTGGGCCGATGGATCCAGCATCGCGCCAAGGAACTCGGGCTGGAGATCGAGGCGGATGCGACGCGTCACCTCCAGGCGGCGGTGGGCGGAGATCTCCAACAGCTCTCCGCGGAGCTGGCGAAGCTCGCGGCGGCCACGGCGGGGAGAGCCGCAACGATCGCGGACGTCGCGGACCTGGTGGGTGTCCGGACGGGGGAGACCGTGTATGACTTCCTGGATGCGGTGACCGGTCGGCGCTTCGCCGCCGCGGCGGGAATGGTCCCGCCGCTGATCGCGAGCCCCGGCAGCAGTGGGGTGCGACTGCTCAGCGCGCTGGGCACGGTGCTGGTCGGGATGGCCCTCGCCCGCAGCCGCCTCGACGCCCGGGAGGCGCCGGGACCGGCGACCACTCGAGTGCTCAATGCGATGTTCGCGGCGCGGCCGATGGGGCTCCGTCCGTGGAAGGAGGAGGCGGCGCGCTGGGTGCGTGATGCGAACGGATGGACGGCGGCTGAGCTGGACGCGGGACTCGCCGCGCTGCTCCGTGCCGACGCCCGCCTCAAGGACACCCGGCTCGCGGGGGAGGCCGAGGTCGTCATCGAAGTCGTGTTGTCGCTTGGCCAGCGGGGCCTGGAGGCCGCGTGAAGACGGACGCACGGACGCACGGACGCGCGGACGCACGGCGGAGCCCGCGCCGGCGTGCCCGTGCCCCTCTGCGTCTGTGCGTCTGTGCGTCCGTCTTGTTCTGTGCGTCCGTGCGTCCTGCCTTTGGCCAGGACAACCCCGCCCTCCGGACGGCCGTGCAGCTCGCATCCGAGGGACGCGGGGACTCGGCGCGGAAGATCGTCGCCGCCGAGCTGGCGAAGGCCCGCCCCGGCGCTCCCGCGTACGTCGAGGCTCTGTACTGGCGCGGCCGACTCGCCACCTCGGGCGACAGCGCGGAGAGCGACTTGCGCCACGTGGCCCTGGACTACTCCACCTCGCGGTGGGCGGATCACGCGCTGCTCCAGTTGGCCCAGCTGGCAATGGCGGCCGGCAACCCGACGGGCGCGCTTCAGCTGGCCCAGCGGTTGCGTGGCGATTACCCGGGAAGCGCTTTGCGATCGCGTGCGGCGCTGTGGGGTGGCCGCGCGGCATTCGACCTCGGCGATCCAGTCGCCGCCTGTGCGCTGCTCGATTCGGCGCGGGCCGAAGGTGGAGATGAGGTCGAATTCGGAAACCAGGTCGCGTTCTATCGAAGCCGCTGCACCGCCGTCCTGCGGCAGCCGCGCGCGCCGTCCGACTCCACCGGCCCGGCCGGCGTCGACACCGCCCGCCGCCAGGCCGCGGCACCCACGCCGGCCAGGCCGGAATCCGCGGCGACGCCCCCTCACGCCCCGCAGTTCGAGGTGCAGGTCACTGCGACCCGCTCCAAGAGCCTGGCGCAGAGCGTCGCGCACCGCGTCGAGCTCTCGGGCGAGCGCACCCGCGTCGTGACGGGCACGGATGGCTACCTGCGCGTCCGCGCCGGGCCGTATGTCTCGCGCAAGGAAGCGGACGCGGCCGTGGCGCGGCTGCGGCGCCTGCTGCACGGCCATCCCATCGTGGTGAGCGTGCCGTGACCCTGCCCGGTCTCGACGTTTCCACCCCGCTGATGCAGCAGTACCGGGAGATCAAGGCGCGGCACAAGGACGCCATCCTGTTCTTCCGGATGGGTGACTTCTACGAGACGTTCGAGGGGGACGCCGAGGTCGCCTCGCGCGCACTCGGCCTAACCCTCACGTCGCGGAACAACGGCGCGGCGGCCGAGATCCCGCTTGCCGGCGTCCCGGTGAAGGCGGCCGCGACGTACATCAAGCGCCTCGTCGAGCGCGGTTTCCGCGTCGCCATCTGCGAGCAGGTAGAGGATCCGAAGCTCGCCAAGGGGCTCGTGCGGCGTGAGGTCGTCGAGGTCGTCACCCCCGGCGCGGTGATGGCCGACGACCTCCTCGAGGCGCGCACCAACACCTTCCTGGTGGCGGTCGCAAGCGACGGCGCTCGGGCCGGCCTCGCCGCCGCGGACCTCTCGACCGGCGAGTTGGCGCTGGAGACGGCCGACGCCGCCGACCTCGCCGCCGCCCTGGAGCGCTACCGGCCCTCGGAGGTAGTCGTGGCGGAAGGGGCCGCGGCGCTCGCGCCCTCCGCGGCGCTGGTCACGCGTCGCGAAGCGTGGGAGTTCGACCCCGCGCTCGCCGCGGAGGAACTGGCCCGGCGCTTCGATCTGGCCTCGCTCGACGGCCTCGGGCTCGACGCCTCCGACGCCCTCGCAGTCGGCGCGGCCGGCGCGCTGCTCCGTTACCTGGCCGACCTGCAACCCGGGGGTCTGCCGCAGATCCGCCGCCCGGTGGTCCGACGCGCGGCTGGCCGGCTCTTCCTGGACGCAATGACCCGCCGCAACCTCGAGCTGGTCGAGTCGCTCCGGCCGGAGGGAGCGGAGGCCACGCTCCTGGCGGTCGTGGACCACACGGTCACCCCGATGGGCGCACGGCTGCTGCGGCAGTGGCTCCTCTCACCCCTCACCGACGTGGCGGCGATCGCGGCGCGGCACGACGCGGTCGGGAAGCTGGTGGCCGACGAAGGGCGGCGCACGGCGCTGCACGAAGCGCTCGACGGCGTCCGCGACCTGGAGCGGCTCGGCGCAAAGGCCGCCGCGCGCCGCGCCACGCCGCGAGACCTCGGGGGGCTGCGGGTGTCCTTCGAGCGACTCCCCGGGGTCGCCGCGGAGCTGCGGGACCTCTACGACCTGGATCGCGCCTTCGACGTCCTGTCGGATCTGGCGGGCCGGCTCGCTGCCGCGCTGGCGGACCATCCGCCGCCGGTCCTGGGCGACGGCGACGTGATCCGCCCCGGCCACTCGGCCGCCCTGGACGAGTTGCGGGGGCTCAGGGACGGGGGCCGGTCGTACATCGCGTCGCTGCAGTCGCGCGAGCGCGCGCGCACCGGCATCGGCTCGCTGAAGGTCGGCTACAACAAGGTCTTCGGCTACTACATCGAGATCACCCGGGCGAACAAGGACGCGGTCCCCGCGGACTATGAGCGGCGCCAGACGCTCACGGGGGCGGAACGCTACGTCACGCCGGAACTGAAGGACTACGAAGCCAAGGTGCTCGGCGCGGAGGAGCAGATCGCGCGGCTCGAGGAGCGCCTGTTCGCCGAGCTGCGTGACGTGGTGGGCGCCGCCATCCGACGGGTTCAGGACACCGCGGCGCGCGTGGCTGCGGCGGATGCACTGGCCTCGCTGGCGGACGCGGCGGCACGCAACCAGTACGTTCGGCCCGAGGTCGGCGAAGGCTTCGCGCTCGAGATCGAGGGGGGCAGGCACCCCGTGGTCGAGCGCGTGATGCCGCGCGAGGCGTTCATCCCCAACGATGTCCGGCTCGATGGCGAGCACCAGATCATGATCGTCACGGGCCCCAACATGGCGGGCAAGAGCACCGTGCTGCGCCAGGTCGGGCTCACCGTCGTGCTGGCCCAGGCGGGATCCTTCGTCCCGGCGCGCGCGGCCCGGCTCGGCGTCGTGGATCGGCTCTTCACGCGCGTGGGGGCCAGCGACGACCTGGCGCGCGGCCAGAGCACCTTCATGGTGGAGATGAGCGAGACTGCGGCGATCCTGCACAACGCCACGCGCCGGAGCCTCGTGCTGCTCGACGAGATCGGGCGCGGCACGTCCACCTACGACGGTGTCGCCATCGCGTGGGCGGTGGCCGAGTTCCTTCACGAGCGGCTGGGGTGCAAGACCGTCTTCGCAACGCACTATCACGAGCTGACCCAGCTGGCCGACCGGTTCGCCCGGATTGTGAACTTCAACGTGGCGGTGCATGAGTCGGGGGACGAAGTCGTCTTCCTCCACCGGCTGCGCCCGGGCGGCGCCGACCGGTCGTACGGCATCCACGTCGGCCGGCTGGCGGGACTGCCGGCCGAAGTGGTCGAGCGCGCACGGGACGTGCTGCGCACCCTCGAGGCCGGGCACCGGGTGGTGGCGACCCGTTCGCCCGCCGACCAGTTGGCGCTGTTTGCGCCCGCGGAAGATCCGGTGCTCGCCGATCTCAAGGCGCTCGACGTGGACGGCCTGACCCCCCGGGAAGCCCTGCAACGGCTTGCCGACCTGCAACGGCGCGCCAGGAAGGGCTCATGAAGGAGGCACGGAGGCACCGGCGCACGGCGGCACGGGGAGCCACGCCTCTCCGCGCCTCTGTGCCTCTGTGCCTCTGTGCCTTCCTGCTCCTGTCCTGCCGCACCGCGCCCACGCCCGATTCCGCGACTGCCAAGGAGAATGACGTGCCGGTTGCGATCAACAGTGAATCGCCGTTCCAGTACCCGGCCGATCTCTACGACCAGGGGGTCGAGGGCGAGGTCCGGTTGCGGCTGTTCGTGGACGACATGGGCCGCGTGCACCCGGAATCCACGACAGTGGCGTCGTCCTCCGGCACGCCGGCCCTGGATTCGGCCGCCGTCCGCGGAGCCGCGCTGCTCCGGTTCGCCCCCGCGCACAAGGACGGCCAGGCGATCGGCAGCGCCTTCTACCAGCCCGTGGTCTTCCGCAGAGGCGGCGACCGGGGCGCCGCGCCGGCGCCATGACCGATCGCTCTCGACCCTTCGACAGCATTCTCGAGGCCATCGGCCAGACGCCGATGATCCGCCTGAGCCGTGTCACCCGCGGCATCCGGACGCCGGTCCTGGCCAAGGCCGAGCAGATGAATCCGGGCGGGTCGGTGAAGGACCGCATCGGCATCGCCATCATCGAGGCCGCCGAAAAGAGCGGGGCCTTGAAGCCCGGCGGGACGATCGTCGAGGGGACGAGCGGTAACACCGGCGTCGGGCTGGCAATCGCCGCGGCGATCAAGGGATACCGCTGCGTCTTCACGATTCCCGACAAGATGTCCAGCGAGAAAGTGCGGCTGCTGCGCGCCTTCGGCGCCGAGGTGGTGGTGGTGCCCACGGCCGTGCCCCCCGATCATCCGGAGTACTACATCCAGAAGGCGAAGGCGATCGTAGCCGCCACCCCGGGCGCGATCCTGGCGGACCAGCACTTCAACCCCGTCAATCCGGACGCGCACTACCGCACCACCGGCCCGGAGATCTGGGAGCAGACCGAGGGCAAGGTCACTCACTTCGTCTGCTCGCCCGGCACCGGCGGCACCGTCTCGGGCGTGGGGCGCTACCTCAAGGAGCGGAACCCGAAGATCCGTGTGATCGCGCCCGATCCGATCGGCTCGATCTACACCGAGTACGCGGCCACGCATACCAAGGGTGAGGGATTCCCCTACAAGGTCGAGGGGATCGGGGGCGACAAGATCCCGACCTCCCTCGACTTCCGCGTGGTGGACGAGTTCGTGCAGGTCGGAGACAAGGAAGCCTTCCGGATGGCCCGCCGGCTGACGCGCGAGGAAGGGCTGTTCGTCGGCGGGTCCACCGGCCTCAACGTCCACGTCGCAGTCGACGTCGCCCGGCAGCTCGACGATCCCGCGGCCATGGTCGTCACGATCCTGTGCGACACGGGCGAGCGCTACGTGTCGAAGCTGTACGACGACGAGTGGATGCGGGCAAACCAGATGCTCGACACGGTGCCGGTCACCGTCGAGGCGCTGATGACGCAGCACCCCGCGGGCATCCCTCCGCTGGTATCGGTCGCACCGTCGGCAAGTGTGCGGCAGGCGCTGAATCTGATGAGCACGTACGGCATCTCGCAGGTGCCGGTCGTCGCCGGGAACGACTGCGTCGGCTCGCTGACCGAGGGGCCGGTCATCGCCCGCGCCCTGGAGGATGCCAAGCTCCTGGAGCGCGCCGTCTCCGACGTGATGCAGCCGCCCTTCCCCGTCGTGGATGCGGCCCTCCCCATCGAGCGCCTCAACACGCTGCTCTCGCACGAGACCCAGGCCGCGCTGGTCCGTAAGGACGGCCGGCTCACCGGCATCGTCACGCGGTACGACGTGCTGCGTCAGGTCGCGGGGATCCGGTGAAGGTCGCCCTGCTGACCGGTGGCACTTCGGCCGAGCGCGACGTCGCCCTCGCCTCGGGGCTCCAGGTGACGGCGGCGCTGAGATCTCTGCACCACACCGTGCACGTGGTGGATCTCGCGACGGGGTACGTGCCGCCCGAACACGAGGCCGGCCTGCTGCCGGGTGGGATCGGCCGCGAGCCGCCTCCCCTCGAGCACCTCAAGGAGCTGGAGCGCGGGATGCTCTCCGCCGGCCTCGGTGAGGTGCGGGCGATCCGCGACGCGGACGTGGTCTTCGTCGCTCTGCACGGCGGGCAGGGGGAGGACGGCACGGTCCAGGCCGTGCTCGACGTCATCGGCGTGCCGTACACCGGCAGCGGGCACCTCGCATCGGCGCTGGCGATGGACAAGGACCTCTCCAAGCGCGTGGTGCACGACAACGGACTGGCGGTGCCCACCTGGGTGATGGCCCCCGTCACGGCCGAGTACGTCAAGCAGACCGTGGGCTTCCCGTGCGTGGTGAAGCCATCCAAACAGGGATCCTCGGTAGGACTCACCCTGGTCAAGCGTGCGAAAGATCTGGCGGCCGCGGTCACGCTGGCCGGCCACTACGACGACGAAGTGATGGTGGAGCAGTTCGTCCCCGGGCGCGAGCTCACCGTTGGCATCCTCGGCGAGACGGCCCTGCCGGTCATCGAGATCCGGCCCAAGCACGAGATGTTCGACTACGAGTGCAAGTACCAGCCGGGTATGTCCGAGGAGATCTGCCCCGCGCCGATCCCCGCCGAGCTGGCTGCACGAACCCAGGACGCAGCCCAGCGTGCCCACCGCTCTCTCAAGCTGTCGGGCTACAGCCGGGTGGATTTCCGCGTCGGCGCGGACGGCGACGTGCTCTTCCTCGAGGCCAATACCCTGCCCGGCGTGACCGCGGCGAGCCTGATTCCGAAGGCCGCCCGCGCAGCCGGGATGAGCTTCCCGGCCTTCGCCGAGGCGGTCTGCCGACTCGCTCTCGAGCGCCGCGGAACAAAGCGGCAACCCACGGGATACTCTCAGCGGTAGGCCACGGGATACCTTCAGCAGGAACCCCGGGATACTCTACACGATGGTCGCATGAGCTACGACGGCTCGCCTTTTTCTCTGACCCGATGGGTTCGACGCCTGCTGGTGGCCACCGGCGGGGTCTACCTGCTGCAGCTGACTGTGTTCACGAGCCCGTGGCTCGTCGAGACCTTCGGCTTCGCACCGGCCCTGGCGCTGCGTCACCCGTGGGGCGCCGTGACGTACGCCTTCCTCCACGGCTCGTTCCTGCACCTGCTCTTCAACATGATCGCGCTCTTCATGTTCGGCCCCCCTGTGGAAGCGCGCCTGGGAAGTCCGCGCTTCATCCGGCTCTACTTCATCGCCCTCCTGGGCGGCGCCGCGCTCAGCTTCGCCTTCATGCCCCTGGTCGGCGGAGCGGTGATCATCGGAGCCTCGGCCGCGGTGTTCGGCGTGATGCTCGCCTTCGTCCTCGAGTGGCCCGACGCGCCGGTGTTGATCTTCCCGCTGCCCTTCCCCGTGAAGGCGAAGTGGGTCGTCATCTTCCTCGCCGGCCTCTCGCTGGTGGCCGGCCTCTCCGGGGTGCGCGACGGCGTCGCCCACCTCGCGCACCTGGGCGGGTTCGCGGCGGCGCTGCTCTACCTCCGGGGCTCGGCGCTGCTCCGGCGCTCGACGCGCGCGCCCGATGCGGGGTCCACTGCCGTGCTGGTCCACCCGTTCTCCACCGAGACGGCGCGCGGCCTCCCGGCGTTCGGGCCGCGGCGCCGCGGGGCCGACGCGAAGGTGCTCGAGGAAGTGGACCGGGTGCTCGACAAGATCTCGGCCGGCGGACTCTCCAGCCTCACGCCCGAAGAGCGCCGCTTCCTCGACGAGATGAGCAAGAGGTTCAAGCAGGACCACTGAAGCGTCGGCCCTCGCACGCCGAGCCCGCTCGACTCCGGTGCTCTTGTCCCGAGCGGTCGCGGTCCACAAATTGGGTCGGCCGCCACATGATCATCAACCTCATACCTGAATTCCTTGCGGCTCGCGCCGCCGCAGACCGCGAGGCGGCGTACCACGACTATCTGGAGCGGCATCGGCAGGTGCTCGCCGCGTACTGGCACAACTACGTGCTCGACCTCGCGTCGCCCCACGCGGCCGAGGTCATATCGCGCGCCCTGGCCGCCGACCGCCGGGACCTGCTGCGGCTGGTTGCGCAGGTGGACCTCGAGGCGCTGGCCGCCGATGTCGTGAGCCGCGCCGCGGTCGTGCTGGAGCTGGACCAGGAAGTCGATGTCTACCTCACCGTGGGCGTGGGCGCCGCCAACGCGGCTGAGTTGGTCGTCGGCGGCCGCGGCGTGGTCATCGTGTGTCTCGAGCACTTCACCGGCCAGCCCAATCCCGACACCTACGGCCTCGGTCTCGCGCCCCGTGTCCTCCCGCTGTGGATCGCGCACGAGATCGCGCACACCGTCCGCTACACCTCACCCACCAGCCGATCCGAGCTCAAGCGGCTGGTTGCGGAGGCGGGGGGCGAGTACGACTACTGGGAGACCGGAAGCCGCGCGACGCTCCGGGAGTTGCTGCTCAACGAAGGCGTGGCCGTGCATGCGGCCCGGGCCACCGCACCGGGGCTGGCCGACGAGGAGTACCTCGGCTTCACCCGGCGCCAATACCGCCGGATGCGGGAACTGGAATCGTTCCTGTTCCGCGCCGTCGAACCCGACCTGAACCGTACGGGCCTGGGGCTCCGGCTGCGATTCCTCAGCGGCGGCATGAGCCCCGCGGCGAGGCTCGCGCAGGGGCGCGTCCTGCCCGAGCGCTCGGGCTACTACATCGGCGCCAGGATGGCGGAGCCGCTGGTGGCCGAGCGCGGCGTCGCCGCGGCCGCGCGGGCGGCCGCAGCGGAGTTCGAGGCCGCCGCTGCGCGGGCCACACCCGGTCAGGCGATGGGTGCGTGAAGGACGAACGGCGAGTCAACCGCGAGCTGCGCGAAGTGCTCGACGAGCTGGTCGAGCACGTGCGCTACGTCGCCCGCAACGTGCAGACGATGAGCAAGCAGGACCTGGAGTACGCCGAAGAGCGGCTGGAGTGGCTGGCCGACGAAGTCTGGCGGGCGGCTGCGGAAGCGGAAAAGCCGCGCGGCTAGGTGCTCGCCCCCTTGCGCCGCGCCATCTCCGCGGCGCGGCCCTTGTTGATCATGTACTGCTGTGGCAGGCTCACCAGGTTCGACACCGCGTAGTACAGGTTCAGGCCCGACGCGAAGTTCAGGAACAGCACGGTCATCATGATCGGCATGACCGTCGTCATCATCTTGGCCTGCGGGTTGGGGGGCATCCCCATCTGGCCGAGCTTCGACAGCGCCCACATGGACCCTCCCATCACCACCGGGATCACATAGGTCGGATCCCTGAGGGATAGGTCCGGCAGCCACAGGAACGAGACACCCCGGAACGCGATCGTGTTGGCGAACACGAAGAACAACGCCAGCAGGATCGGGAACGGCAGCAGCATCGGCAGGCAGCTGCCGAACGGATTCACCTTGTGCTCCTTGTACAACTTCAGCATCTCCTGCTGCAGCCGCTGCGGATCGTCCTTGTACCGCGTCTGGATGTCCTTCATCAGCGGCTGCACCGCCTGCATCGCCACGGAGCTCTTCATCGCTTTCTGGTTGAGCGGCCACAGCAGCAGTCGAATCGCGATGCCGAACAGCACCAACACCCACCCGTAGGCCAGCGTGAGCGTCTGGTGCATCCACAGCAGGATCTCCGTGATCCAGACGGCGACCGGCATCACGATCGGCTTGAAGATCCATCCGTACGGCGCCGCCTTGTCGAGCTCGCGCCCCACCTTGCGCAGGTGACGGTATTCCTGCGGCCCCAGATACACGCTGTACTGGAACCGCCCATCGGGACCGACCCGCAGGGTCCCCCACGTCTCTGCCTGTGTGGCGAAGCGCCCGCTGCGCGGCCCGCCGATCATCACCACGCCGCCGAAGCTCGGCTTCGTGCTGTCCGGCGAGAGTAGCGCGCCGATGAAGTACTTGGACTTGACCGCGACCCAGTCGAACATGCCGTCGAGCGTCGCGGTCTCGCCGGGCGCCAGCTTGGAGAACGCCAGGCCCTGCGGCTCGGTACGCCGCCCGACCGCCCCGTAACTGCGGTAGTTGCCGATGCTGTCCGCCTCGGTGTTCACAAAGCCGCTCCCGAGGCCCACCAGGAGGGTTCCCCCCTGACCGTTCAAGCCATCCACCTGGCCCACGACATCGAGCAGGTAGTCGCTGCCGTCTCGGTACGTGTACGTGAGGGTTACAGCGACCGCGCCGACTCGGCTGCGGAATGTGGCGCCGTCCGCCCTGCGCTCCGCCTCGTAGACGGCCGTATCGAGCCTCAGGGTGTCCCGCTCCCGCACCAACTCATGGGAGAGCATGCGGTCCCCCGGCCGCAGCAGCTCGACCGCCGCACCGCGCTTGGCGCCGAACATCCGGTAGGTGGACAGCTCCGCCTGTTCCAGCGTCGCACCGGCACTGCTGAGGGTGTAGCGCGCCAAAGGCGTGGTGACGGTGACAGTTTCCGCCGGCGCCGGGGCGACGCGCGCAGCCTCCTGGCGGATCGCCCGCGTCTCCGCCGGCCTCGCGGCAGGCCTCGCGGGCACCGAATCGGGCACCGCCGGCTGCACGCGCGTAGAGTCGGCGAGCACCGGCGGGCGCCGCGGCGACTTGAGGAACAGGGACGGCACCACCGCCACGAGAATCATCAGCAGGATGGCGACGACCAGTCGGCGTTCCATCGGTCAGGGCACCGGGTCGTACCCGCCGCGCGCGAAGGGGTGGCACCGCAGAATGCGCCTGGCTCCCAGCCAGGCACCCCGCAGGGCTCCGTAGCGCTCGAGGGCGTCGATCATGTAGGCGGAACAGGTCGGCTGATAACGGCACGCCGATGGCAGGAGCGGCGACAGTGTCACCTGATAACCGCGCACCATCAGGACGGCGAGCCGGGCGAGGATGGACACAGGATCCCTACGATCTCCGCGCGCAGAAGTTCAAAACGCGCGTCATACGCCCTGGGCCGGGTGCGCACCGCGACATCCAGCGGCGCCGGCAGCACCGGCAATACGGAGCGACGGCAGATTTCCCTGACCCGCCTCCGCAACTGATTGCGCTGCGGCGCGGTATGCGCGAACCGCGGCACGATGACCGCCACCCGTGAATGCCCAAGAGGGGAAGGCCGGGTGAACAGATCCAGATGATCCGTTCGACGGCGCTTCCCCTCTGTCAGTAGCGCGCGGAGTTCCGCTGCGCGAGTAATGCGGGACCCCTTCGGCAACCGCTCGGCCGTCAACCGCCCCGATGCTTGGACGGTATCTGGACAGTGAGACGCTTCCGCCCCTTCTTGCGGCGGCTCGACAGCACGGCACGGCCCCACCGCGTCTTCATGCGGTGCCGGAACCCATGCTTGTTCACGCGCTTCTTGTTGCGCGGATGGTATGTCGGTCCCACGTGTCAGGCCTCCGGAAAGCCGCGAATTGTACACGAGTTCGGCGCTTCGGGTCAAGGTTGACTTTTCAACATTGGAGTCATAGGTTCACGCGCCCTTTGAGACCTCCCGCTTAACTCCGACCTGCGTTGATGGAGCCTTCGGTAAAGGAAACCTGGAACCGCCTTCTCGACCAGGCGCGTGGACGTCTCCCGGAGCCCACGATTCGCTCCTGGCTGGAGCCGGTCGAGCCGATCAGTCTCGAGAACGGGACGCTCGTGCTCGCCGCGCCGGACGAGTTCGCGGCCGATTGGAATAAGTCCAACTACGCCGCCCTGCTCTCTGACCTTTCGACCCAGGTTGTGGGCCGACGCCTGGAGATGACATTCAAGGTGATGGAAGAGCGCTCGCGCCGCCCCCAGATGGACTTCTTCGTCGCCACGCCCGCTCCGGCGGCCGGCACCGCGCCCCCCCGCGCGCCGGCCTGGTCCATGCCGCTCAACGAACGGTACAGCTTCGGCACCTTCGTGATCGGAAAGTCGAACGAGCTGGCGGCCGCAGCCGCACACGCCGTGGCCGAGGCCCCGGGCAAGGCCTACAACCCGCTGTTCATCTACGGCGCGACGGGACTGGGCAAGACGCACCTGATGCAGGCGATCGCGCACGCCGTGCTCGGGCGCTCGCCGCAGACCCGCGCCGTCTACATGAGCGGCGAGCAGTTCACCAACGAGGTCATCGAGCACATCCATGGCCAGAAGATGCAGGAGTTCCGGCGACGCTACCGGAACGACCTCGACCTCCTGCTGCTCGACGACGTGCACTTCCTCGAGCGGAAGGAGTCCACGCAAGAGGAGTTCTTTCACACCTTCAACGCGCTGTACGAGGCCGGCAAGCAGATCGTCCTGACCAGCGACCGGTCACCCAAGGAGCTGCCGGGGCTGGAGGGTCGGCTCGTTTCTCGGTTCGACTGGGGAATGGTGGCGGACATCGGCCAGCCGGACCTCGAGCACCGCACGGCCATTCTGCGCAAGAAAGCCGAGCAGGACCATCTCGAACTGACGATCCCCGATGACGTTCTCCAGTTCATCGCCGAGCATGTCAGGAGTTCCGTGCGGGAGCTGGAAGGATGCATCATCAAGCTGCTGCTTTTCGCGTCACTGAAGCACCGTGAGATCACGATCGACCTGGCCCGCGAAGCCCTGTCCGACAAGATCAGGCCGGCGCACGAGGGCGACAGTGCCGCCGCCGGGCGACATGCTGGACCGTCGATAGACAGGGTTCAGGAAGTGGTAGCCCGCCGCTGGGGCGTGACGCCAGAGGGACTCAGGTCGAAGGCCCGCACCAAGCGCCTCACGGTGCCGCGGCAGGTCGCCATGTATCTCGCCCGAGATCTCCTCGGTATGCAGTTGGTGGAGATCGGGCAGGCGTTCGGGGGACGCGATCACTCGACAGTGATTCACAGTCTCGACAAGGTATCGCGACAGCTGGCACGGGATCACGGATTCCGCGAGCGCGTCACACAAGCACGGAGCGAGTTGTCCGCATAGCGGACGTGCGTGGTTGGTGAAACGGTGTTGGCAGGTGTGGATGGCGCCGCTCGGATGTGGGGTGCCAGGGCTCTTCCACAATGGCGTGCGCGACGACGACGATGCCAACTCGGTGTCGGACATCATAGTTGACGTCAAGAGCGCACAGTTCCACAGTCTCTACTACGACGACTAGTATTTCTTTATTGTACTTTGATAGTAGGCATTAGGAACTCACATCCAATGAGGATTGGATGAAGTTCACAATCACGAAAGAAAAATTGCAGGAAGGGTTGCTGGCGGTCGTCTCGAGCATTCCCACGAAGACGACCCTGCCGGTGCTCTCCAATATCCTGATTGAGGCGAGCAAGGAAGGCATTCGTCTCTCAGGGACCGACCTCGATATCGCGGTATCCACGTCGGTGCCGGCGGAGGTCGATGAGGAGGGAGCGCTTACGCTCCCGGCCAAGAAGCTGTCCGACATCGCGCGCGAGCTGCCCAGCTCGCCGGTGCGGATCACCTCCGCCGGCGAGCAGCGTGCGCAGGTGGAGTGCGGAAAGAGCAAGTTCAGACTGCTCGGCCTCCCGCGTGACGAGTTTCCATCGTTCCCGAGCGTGAAGTTCGAGGGTGCGTGGAAGGCGCCGGCCAAGGACCTGCACAAGCTCATCGGTCACGTCGCGTTCGCGGTTTCGACCGAAGAGAGCCGCCCCATCCTGAACGGGGTGCTCTGGGAGCTGCGCAAGGATCGGATGCGGATGGTGGCGACGAACGGGCATCGGCTCGCCCGGATGGAGGTACCGCTCGGCGGCGGAGCGGCCTCCCAGGCGGACCTGATCGTGCCCCCCAAGGCGCTCGAGCAGATCCGGCGGCTATTCGCGTCGGACGCCGATGTCGAGATCGGCAAGAGCGAGAATCATCTCGGTTTCCGCTGCGCCGGGACCCAGGTGTTCACGCGCCTGATCGAGGGGCCGTACCCGAATTACGAGCAGGTCATTCCGCGCGAGAACGACAAGTTCGCAACGGTGGACAAGACGGCAATGGCCGCCGCGCTGCGCCGGATGAGCATCGTCGCGAGCGACCAGACGCATCGCATCCGGCTGGCGTTCGGCGGCGGCTCGCTGAAATTCAGTGTGCAGACGCCCGACCTGGGCGAAGCGCAGGACGAGATGGCGGTGACGTACGAGGGCGACGCGCTGGAAATCGGCTTCAACGCTGCCTATCTCCTGGAGGTGTTGAAGTACATGCCGACGGACGAGGTGCGATTCACCCTGAAGGCTCCGGAACGGGCTGCGACGGCCGAGCCGGTGGGGTGGGATGATCCGGCCTCGTACACCTGCCTGGTGATGCCGTTGCGCCTGATCGACTAGGCTGGCGTGGGCTTCCTGTGTGGCGGCACGGCCGCCGTGTCCGGGTTCGCGGGCGCGGCGGCCGAGTCCTTTGGCGGCGGAGGAAGCGTGTCCTTTGGCGGCGGAGGAAGCGTGTCCTCGACGTCGGCTGGCGGGATCACGACCGGCTCGCCGCTCAGCTTGCGAAGAATGAGCTGCTGTCGGGCCAGCGCATAGCCTGACCGGTAAGACGGATTGGACGTCAGCGGGCGTGGCAGGGTGGCGGCGAGAAGCGCGGCCTGCGCGATCGAAAGCCGGGACGGCGACGCTCCGAAGTAATGCCGGCTCGCGGCCGCCACGCCCCAGAGGTCGGGCCCGAACTCGGCGACGTCGAGGTACAACTCGAGGATCCGATCCTTGTCGAGCGCCGCCTCGAGGCGGTAGGCGATGACCGCTTCCTTCAACTTCCGCAGCGGATTGCGCGATGGCGACAGGTACAGGTTCTTCGCCAGCTGCTGCGTGATGGTGCTCGCTCCCCGCAGCCGGTCGCGCCTCCCCCAGGCCAGCCCAAGTGCCCGCTTGATCTCCGCACGGTCCCGCGGGTTGCTCCACGAGAAGGAGCCGCGCCGATATCCGATCGCCTCGCGCAAGGCGTGGTAGTCAATGCCGTGATGCGACCGGAAGGCCTCGTCTTCCCCGGCGACCGCGGCGCGTGCCAGCCACGGGGACATGGAGTCCGCCGGCACCGGATCGTAGCTGGGCGCGCCGGGGTGCCCGGAGGCCTTCAGCTGGCGCTCGCGCATCGCCATGAAGGCGGTGCGTGCCGGCCAATGCGTTCTCCACCACGACGGAGGCGGCCAGACAAAGCCGAGCCAGAGGAGGAAGACGGCCACCACAGCGGCCGCGGCGGCGAGCGGGCGGCGCGGCAGGCGCATTGGCTTCGGGTCTCAGCGCCTGGACGGCGGGCTCAGCGCCACGAGAGCCCCCGAAGCGCCGAAAGCATCCACCGCGCTGAGCCCGCCAGAGAGCCCCGCAAACGTGCTCACGCGAGCCTGGGATGGGTTCCAGGTCACGGCGAGGACGATCCTCCGGCGCTTGAGGTCGGGGGCGAGGTCGGCTCTCAGCGTCAGTGCGAGAGCGGGCCCGATCGCTGCCGTCCCCCCCGCACGGATCTCCTGCGAACGCCAGCGATGCGAGGCCACTTCCCACTCGGCGCCGAGCTGAACGGCACCGTTCAGCAGGGCGATCGAGGCACCAGGCACCAGGGTGGGCCGGTACGTCGTGTCCGGGAGCGGGGAGCCGAAGCCGCGACCCACGAGCGAGAGCTGTGCGCCGTTGGCCGTCGCCGTGCGCAGTGCGATGTCCCAGGCTGAGTAACTGACCAGGCCGCGATACCAGCGGCGCGTGACGCCGGCGGAGAAGCGTTCATCGCCGAAGCCCGCCCCGACCGCGTATGCGTTGACCGAACTGCCGCCGGGGTAGCGGTCGTGGACCCAGGACACCGCGAGCCCTCGGCTGGACACGGATGCGCCGTACTGGCTGAGCTGGCTGGTGCCACTCGCGAAACGGTCGACGCCAATGTCCGCACCGATGCTGGCCTCGAGGCGGCGGGCGAGCCCCGCGGGATTGACCCACAGGGCTCGCGCGTCGGCGACGTCGGCCGTGAGGAGATAGCGGGCCGGCTGCGCCGGGAGGACGACCTGGGCGGCCAGCCGGGCAGCCGGTGCCGCGGAACCGGCGAGACCGGTGGCGAGCGCGAGCGCCCGCCGCCAGGTCACGGCAACCGCGTGATTGTGCTGCGCGTGGTGCGCCGAACCGGCACGACCATGCCGGCGCTCGTCACGTTGGCGTTGACGAGCGCGCTGTCGCTCGCGGCGCCGCCCAGGTAGACGCCGGCCGCCGACACATACGCATCGGAGCTGGCCTGGCCGCCACCGCTCAGCTCGATCGACTGACCCTGGACGTCGCCAGAGCCCGTGACCACGTAGGTCGCGGTCGTGGCGATGTGGAGGGCGTGTGTTCCGGCCCGATCCTCCCAGCCGGCGGCCCGATGCTGGCGCGTCATCCTGACCGTCACGGAGATGCCCATGTTCGGCGTCGTGGTCGTGGTGGTGTCCGTCCACGTGGTTCCGGTGGCTGTGGAGGCCGGCGGGAGCAGGGGCAGGAATTCCCGCAGTCCGAGCGCCATCTGCAGTACGGCCGGACCGACGCCTTCCGGAGGCGTGATCGAGACGGACCGGCCCGCGGGGGACACGACGAGCCGCACCACCTTGCCGCGGGCGGCCCGCAGTTCGGCCGGATCAGCCGCGCCGATCGGCGCGGTGATGCCCAGGGAGTCGATCGTGATGGCGATGCCGAGGTTGCCCTCGGCTTCGGCGGCCGCGGTGGTGAGGAGCGCGGCGGTGGTGATGTCGGTCGCGTTGGTCGTGCCCATCATCTCCTGCTCGACATGGGTCCGCGAATCGAGCCGGTATTGGCCGGTACCCGGCACATAGCGGAGCGTCGTCGGCTCGGCGGGAGCGGCAGGTGACGGTGCAGACGTGGCCGGCGGGGTGGTGCGACCGGCGCAGCCGGCGGCCAGGGCTGTGACGAAGACGAGTGGCAGTCGCTTCACGGAGAACTCCTCCCGAGAGTGGCGCAGGCCCCTGCGCACGGTGTGCGCAGGGGGGAATATGCGACGGCGCCGCAAGACCCCCGGAGGGGCGCTCGCGGCGCCGCCGGCGGAGCCGTAAGCCGAGTTCTGTTCGGCCCGAAGGCCGGACGGTCATCTCTCTGGGATGGCGGTCGCCCGCCACCTCACGCGGCCTACCCGCGGCTCGCCGTTTCCGGCGTTGTCGGTCCGGGCCGGACCTCGCCGCCTATTTGGCCTTGCTCCGGCTGGGGGTTGCCGTGCCGCGCCTGTTGCCAGACGCGCGGTGGGCTCTTACCCCACCATTTCACCCTTACCTCACCCGAAGGTGAGGCGGTTTGTTTTCTGTGGCCCTTTCCGTCGCCTCGCGGCGCCCAGGCGTTACCTGGCAGCCTGCCCTAGGAGCTCGGACTTTCCTCAGGCCCTCTTCGGACCCGCGACCGTCGCACTCCGCCTCTGCAAGATACCGGGGTGCGGAGGGGGAGACAAACCGGCCGCCTGTGTCCGGCAGAATGACGGGCCGGTGACGATGCCCGCTAACATGGGCCGCGGACGCTGCCGGAGAGGTTGATGGGAGCCGCAACCGTTGCCACCGTGCTGATGCCGGACGAGCGCGCCAGGGTCGAGGCCGCGGGCCAGGACTGCTTCGTCGCCCTGCACGGCGATTCGCTCGACGATGCGATCCGGCAGGTGCGACGTCGCGCGGTGGACGCCGTGTTCCTCTCGGTGCACCAGTGTGACGATGCGGCGATCCCGCGGGTCGCGCAGTTCGTGCGTGAGTTTCCCCAGGTGCCGGCCGTCGCCCTCATCTCGCGGCTCGACCAGGAAGCGCCGCGGCGGGTTCTGGGGTTGGGGGCCTCCGGCGTGCGGGCCGTCGTGGACGTCTCGGTGCCCGCGGGATGGGACCGCCTGCGCGAGCTGCTCCGGGAACCCAGCTCTCCGGTTGCCGCCCGGGTGATGGGGGCGCTCGCTCCGGACCTGGGTGGTGTGCCGACCGACTGCTGGCTGTTCTTCGAAGTGGTGGTGCGGCGCGCGCCGGAGCTGCGGACGGTCAGGCGGCTGTCGCGCGCGCTCAAGGTGGTGCCGAGCACCCTGATGTCGCGGTTCTACCGCACCAACCTGCCGTCGCCCAAGACGTACCTGGCGCACGCGCGCCTGTTGCACGCGGCCTGGCTGTGCCGCAACACCGGCCTCTCGATCGCGGACGTGTCGAACCGGCTGGAGTACTCGTCGCCGCAGAGCTTCGGGCGCCACCTGCGCGCTCTGCTGGATCTGACTGCCGGAGAGTTCCGGCGGCGTCTGCCGTTCGATGACGCGTTGATGCGGTTCCGCGCCCGCTTCGTCACCCCGTACCGGGACCGGCTGCTCACGTTCCATCCATTGGGAACGTTGCCCGGGGAACACGGACAGACCGCGGCGTGAGCTGCCGTTCCGGACGGGGTGACTGCGGTTTGCCTACGGTGTGTGCAGCAGCTCGGCCAGCGTAACCAGGGTGCGCACGGGGTACCCTTCCCGCTCGATCGCTGCGCGCCCCCCCTCCTCGCGGTCCACGACCGCGAGCACGCCGCATACCGCTCCGCCCGCAGCGCGGACGACCGCGGCGGCCTCCAGCGCCGAGGCGCCGGTCGTCACCACGTCCTCGACGACGGCCACCTGCATCCCGGACTCGAAGCATCCCTCGATGCGGCGGGCGGCGCCGTGGGTCTTCGCGGCCTGGCGCACCGTGAAGGCGTGCACCACCTGGTTCGTCCCTGCTGAGGCGCGGGCGATCGCATAGGCGACCGGGTCGGCTCCGAGCGTGAGTCCGCCGACTGCCCCGATGCTCCACCCGGCGTCCCGAATCGCCGCGAGACCCAGGTCGCCGATCAAAGTGAGGCCGTCGGCGTGCATGGTTGTGCGGCGGCAGTCCACATAGTGAGGGGAGCGGCGGCCCGACGCGAGCAGGAAGTCGCCGTGCAGAACGGAGCGGGACTTGAGCAGGGTCACCAGGCGCGCCCGCGCGCCGCCGGGGCCCGCGGTCACGGCGTCAGCCGCGCGCGCCGAAGAGCCCCTTGAGCGATCCGAGCAGTCCCTGGCGGGGCGCGTCGAGCGGCTGGGCGGTCGCGGCCGTGAGGGCCTCCGCGAACGCGACGACCGTGGCCTGGCGGCGCCTGGGG
>Ga0326726_10001241_pt1 | contig 23770 bp, 16 predicted proteins | sample MHFenrmetagenome_2_FD_207603 | JGI IMG/M metagenome (GOLD analysis project Ga0326726, IMG submission 207603) | Lab enriched peat soil microbial communities from Michigan Hollow, Ithaca, NY, United States - MHF15MN | ecosystem: Environmental > Terrestrial > Soil > Wetlands > Peat | place: USA... | reverse complement strand
CGCTCGTCATCTTTCAATTGTTGGTTCCGAAAATGGAGCCGGCGGTTTTTCCGGCTTGACGGGGGAAACAAACCATGGCCGACGAATTCATAACCGAAAATTTCCTGCTTTCCAACGACATCGCGGTGGAGTTGTACCACCGGTTCGCAAAAGACCAGCCGATTATCGACTACCACTGTCATCTTTCACCGAAGGAAATCGCGGAGAACAGACAATTCTCCACGCTCACCCAGATCTGGCTGGCGGGCGATCACTACAAATGGCGGGCGATGCGCGCCAACGGTGTTGACGAGCGGTTTATCACTGGCGACTCCAGCGACTGGGAGAAGTTTCTTGCCTGGGCACGAACGGTCCCGGCCACGCTGCGCAACCCCCTGTATCACTGGACTCATATGGAGTTGAAACGTCCTTTTGGCATCACCGGGGTCCTTCTCAACGAGGCAACGGCCCGGGGAGTCTGGGAGCGCTGCAACGCACTCCTGGCGCAGCCTTCATTCCGCACTCGCGGTATTCTGGAGCAGATGAAGGTTGAAGTTGTCTGTACGACGGACGATCCGGTCGACACGCTCGAATATCATCGGCAGATCAGGAATGATCCTACGTGCAACTTCCAGGTGAAGCCGGCGTTTCGCGCCGACATGGCGTTGAACATCGAACGCGGGCAGGCATTCACCGCATATGTGCAGAAGCTTGGCGCAGCCGCGAATATCCACATTGGAGGGTACAAGGACTTTCTGGATGCCATCCGAAAACGCCACGCGTACTTTCATCAGGAGGGATGCCGGCTCTCCGACCACGGCCTGGAGACCGTGTACGTCGAAAAGTTCACCGAACCGGAAGTCGCCGCCAGCTTCGCACGGGCGATGTCGGGGAAGGAGATCGAGCCATCGGACGTGATGAAATTCAAATCGGCGGTTCTGTTCGAACTCTGTCTGCTCGACCATGCCGGGGGCTGGGTGCAGCAGTTCCACCTCGGGGCCCTCAGAAACACCAACCCGAGGATGTATCGGGTTCTCGGGCCAGATACCGGGTACGACTCTATCGGCGAATTCGCAATCGGCCAGCCGTTGGTCCGGCTCTTCGGCGCTCTCGAAGACCGCGACGCTCTGGCGAAGACCATCGTCTACAATCTCAACCCCGCCGACAATGAGGTGGTGGCGACGCTGATCGGGAGTTTCCAGGACGGGCGGACCCCCGGGAAGATCCAGTTCGGGAGCGCGTGGTGGTTTCTCGATCAGAGAGATGGGATGGAGCGCCAGCTCGGCGCCCTGTCGAATATGGGGCTTCTGAGCCGTTTCGTCGGCATGTTGACCGACTCACGGAGTTTTCTTTCATACCCGCGGCACGAATACTTTCGCCGGCTGCTCTGCACACTGCTCGGGAAGGAGATCGAGCAAGGGCTTCTTCCACGCGATCTTGATCTTGTCGGAAACATGGTCGCGGACGTCTGTTACGGCAACGCGCGGCGGTATTTCGGTTTCTGGGAACCACAGCGCTGAACAGGAAAGAAAGCAGGAGAGGACATGGGAACACAGCAGTTCGGGGTCATCGGGCTTGGCGTGATGGGGCAGAACCTTGCCCTGAACATTGAGCGGAACGGTCTCTCGGTGGCGGGCTTCGACCTGGATGCCACGAAGGTGAAGGATGCCCGGGCGAAGTTTGCCGGGAAGCGGATGGCGGTGGGTTCCACCATCCAGGAGTTCCTCGGGATGCTGGAAATCCCCAGGCGGGTTCTCATCATGGTCCCGGCCGGGAAGGCGGTTGATGCGGTCATTGCGGATCTCCGTCCGCACCTCGTTGCAGGGGACCTGCTCATCGATGGGGGGAACACGTATTTTGAGGATACCCGGAGGCGGATGAAGGAGTTGCAGGGGACCGGGATACTCTACATCGGTACGGGGGTGAGTGGCGGGGAGGAAGGGGCACTCTGGGGTCCTGCAATTATGCCCGGTGGGAACTCCGATGCCTGGCCCCTTGTGAAACCGATCTTCGAGAAGATGGCGGCGAAGACGCCTGAAGGGATTCCCTGTTGTGCCTGGATCGGTCCGGACGGCGCGGGCCACTTCGTGAAGATGGTGCACAACGGTATCGAGTACGGCGACATGCAGATGATCTGCGAAGCGTACTTCCTCATGGAGAAGGCTCTGGGAATGACCCCCGACGAGATGCACACGGTTTTTGCGGAATGGAACAAGGGGGAACTCAACAGCTATCTCATCGAGATCACATCGAAGATTCTGGCCCGGAAAGATGCGGAAACGGGAAAGCCCCTTGTTCATGTCATTCTCGACACGGCGGAGCAGAAGGGGACAGGGAAGTGGACGAGCACCGTTTCGTTAGACCTCGGCGTTCCGGCGCAGACCATTGCCATCGCCGTCTTTGCCCGGATGATGAGCGGGCTGAAATCCGAACGGGTGGCGGCTGCGAAGGTCCTTCCCGGTCCGACAACCCGATTCTCGGGGGATCGCGCGGAATTCGTCGAGATGGTTCGCCAGGCCCTCTATGCTTCGAAGATCTGTTCCTATGCCCAGGGGTTCCAGCTTCTTCGCGCGGCCAACAAGGAATACAAGTGGAATCTCGATTTCGGGACGATTTCCTCGCTCTGGCGGGCGGGCTGCATCATTCGGGCGGTTTTCCTGACGAAAATCACGGACGCGTTCAACCGTACTCAGGGGCTTTCGAACCTGTTGCTCGACCCCTATTTCGCATCTGCGATCGGCAATGCGGGGAACGCCTGGCGCCGGGTGATTGCCACAGCCGTCGAACTGGGAATCCCTGTCCCGGCATTCAGCACGGCCCTGGCATACTATGATAGCTACCGTTCGGCGGTTCTTCCTGCGAACCTGCTCCAGGCTCAGCGCGACTTCTTCGGCGCCCACACATATCGGCGTATCGACAGAGAAGGCATATTCCATACGCACTGGGAAGAGTAGGTGAGGCGACGGACGTCTCCGACGACAAATGTTCTTTCTTATCATGAGGAGAAGTTCATGAGCACCCAATTGGCCATTCCAAAACCCGGCGGCATCGATCTCGTTAGCGTTGGAGCCCTCGTGCACCGACTCGACCCCGGAGTGATTCCGTTCCGCAAGGCGACAGAGTGCCATATCCATGTCAGCGGTGGAGAGTTCAACGTTGCGGCGAACCTCGCCGACTGTTTCCGGTTGAACACCGGAATCGCGACTGCGATGGTCAACTATCCGATCGGCGATCTGATCGCCGAGCGGGTGCGGGCGATGGGCGTCCGGCCGTTCTATAAGCATTTCAAGCACAACGGTGTTAACGGACCGAATATGGCCACGGTATACAGTGATCGTGGGCAGGGTGTCCGGGCTCCAGTTGTTTTCTACAATCGCTGCAACGAAGCGGCGGCGCAGCTGAAGCCGGGCGATTTCAACTGGAAGGAGATCTTTGCCGGCGGGATCCGGTGGTTCCACAGCGGTGGAATCTTTGCGTCGCTCTCCGAGACCACCGGGCAGGTTATCGTCGAGGGGATGAAGGCGGCAAAGGCGGCCGGTGCAGTGACCAGTTTCGACCTGAACTTCCGGGAGAAGCTCTGGAATGTTTGGGGCGGCCAGCAGAAAGCGGTCGAGGTGATCCGGCAAATTGTTGCGAACGTCGACGTGCTGATCGGAAATGAGGAAGATCTCCAAAAAGGTCTCGGGATCCCCGGACCGGAGGTCGCGGCGAAATCGAAGCTCGACCCGGGAGTCTTTTTTGCGATGATTGAGAAAGTTGTCACAAAATATCCGCACGTGAAGGGGGTGGCAACGACCCTTCGGGAAGTCCACTCCACCAACCACCACAGCTGGGGAGCCGTGGCGTGGCTGAACGGAACCAACTTCGTGTCGCCGACATGCGAGCTCACGGTGCTGGATCGTGTCGGCGGCGGTGATGGCTTCGCCTCGGGTTTCATCTACGGCCTGCTGGCCGGCGAACCCCCCGAGGAGGCGATAACGCTGGGATGGGCCCACGGCGCTCTGCTGACGACATTTCCCGGCGATACCACCATGGCCACCGTCGAACAGGTTCGGGCCTTCGCAACGGGAGGATCGGCCCGCATCCAGCGTTGACCCGCACGCGAAGCACCCGACTTTCCATAGAGTCACTGAAAGGGACTGCCGTGGCTACTCTGCAACAGATGACGCGGAGGGAATTCGCGTCGACGGCTTCCACCATCGCGGCGGGAGTACTGGTCTTCGCTCCTTTTGCCGGGGCGGTCGGCGCGGCGAGGCCTTCGGGCAAAGTTCGCCTCGCCATGGTGGGGACCGGCATTCGGGGGACAAGAATGTGGGGAAAGGATTTGCTGAAAGGCCATGGTGCGCGCGTGGAGTTCGTCGGGCTGTGCGATATCAACCCGGGGCGCGTGAAGGCCGCCAGAGACTACATGGCTGTTTCCGTTCCCGTTTTCACGGATTTCGACGCGATGGTAAAGCAGACACGCCCCGACCCCGTGATTGTTACCACCGTGGACGCCACACACCATCATTTCATCGTGAAGGCACTCGAGGCTGGGTGCGGCGTGATCGTGGAGAAACCCCTGACGACCGATGAGGAAAAGCTGCGCGAAATCCTGGCGGCCCAGCGCCGGACGGGTGGGAATGTCGTCGTCACATTCAACTACCGCTATTCTCCCCATCGTGCGAAGATGAAAGAACTGCTGCTGAAGGAGAGAATCGGCAGGCTCACCTCCATCGACTTCCACTGGTATCTCGACACCATCCACGGGGCGGATTACTTCCGACGGTGGCACAGGTTGCGGAAGAATTCCGGCACCCTTCTCCTTCACAAAGCGTCTCATCACTTCGACCTGCTGAACTGGTGGATCGACTCCGATCCTGAAGTTGTCCACGGGTTCGGGGCGCTCGAATTCTACGGGAAAAACAGCACCTACCGCCACACGCACTGCCGCGCGTGCCCCCACAAAGCCTCGTGCCCATTTTTCTTTGACATGACGAAGGACAAATTCCTGATGGATCTCTATGCCGCCAATGAGCAGTATGACGGCTATCTGAGAGACGGCTGCGTCTTTCGTGAGGATATCGACATCTACGACAAAATGGCTGTGCAGATCCGCTTCGCCAACAAGGTTCAGGTGAGCTATTCCCTGACGACATTTTCACCGTACGAGGGCTACCGGATCGCCTTCAACGGGACGAAGGGAAGGATGGAGGCCTGGATCCACGAACGGCAGCCATGGCCGATGGAGGCCTTCGACGAGATAAGGGTGACGGACATGTTCGGATCCTCAGAGCTGATCCGGGTACCAATTGTGCCTGGAGGGCATGGCGGAGGAGACGATCTGTTGCAGGAAAGGATTTTTGGGGATCCTGCGGCACCCGATCCGCTTGCGCAGGGTGCCGGCATACGGGACGGCGCGTTCTCGATCATGACAGGGATTGCAGCGCGGAAAAGCATCGACTCAGGAATGCCGGTCAGGATAGCCGAACTTTCAGACCTGACACCGACGGAACATCGTACGGGATAGATCGCATGAAGGGCCTTCTTTGCATTTGCAGCTTCCTTTTGCTGGGTTGCGGTGGGACCATCGGAAGCACGTCGCCGTCGATGCCGGAAGTTGTCGTCGCCGCAGATGGGTCAGGGACGTTTCGGAGCGTGCAGGAGGCCTTTGATGCGGTGCCGGACCGGAGCGAGCTCTGGACCGTAGTTCGCGTCCGCCCCGGCCGCTATCGGGAGAAGCTTGTGCTCAAATCGGAAAAGCGGAGGGTCATCATTCGCGCGGAAGAGCCGGGGACAGCCATCCTGACGTATGACGACCACACGGGAAAGATTGTGGGGCGGGACACAATAAACACACGGACCTCGGCAAGCTGTTCTCTGGAAGGAGAGGACCTCATTGTCGAAGGGATCACGTTCGAGAACTCTGCGGGAAGGGTCGGACAGGCCGTGGCGCTTCAGGTCACCGGCGACCGGGTCGCGTTCAGGGACTGCAGGATTCTTGGCGACCAGGACACGTTCTTCGCCCGGGGGATCGGCCGGATTTTCCTGCAGGAGTGCGAGATTGAAGGGACCACGGACTTCATCTTCGGGAGCTCTATTGTTCTGTTCGAACGTTGCCGGATCAAGAGCAAGAAAGATTCGTACGTGACCGCGGCATCGACCCCGGAAGGGAACCGATTTGGATTCGTCTTCAACGAGTGCACGCTCACTGCGGACAGTGGGGTGGCACGTGTGCACCTTGGACGTCCGTGGCGCCCATTCGCGCGGACGGTTTTTCTCCGGTGTGTGCTGGGGGGGCATATTCTTCCTGCAGGGTGGCACAACTGGTCGAAGCCCGACGCCGAACGAACAGCATTCTACGCAGAATACCGGTGTTCGGGGCCTGGAGCCGGGCGGGCGCAGCGTGTGCTGTGGTCGCGGGAACTCACTGAGGCCGAAGCCGCAGGGTACACCGCGAAAGAGATATTCGGGGCCAGATCCTCCGCAGCGGGATTCACCGCGGACTGGGTCCCGGCGTATTCAGCGCCAGTGAGTGTGATTCTTTTCCTCTCCGGTTTTTCGTCCCTCTTCTGACATTTGCGCAGACCTTCACGGTGCCCATCATGACCAGACGCGTGTTCGCGTTTATCGTTGCTGTCGCGGGCTTTTCCTGTTCTCCGTCGGGCCCGGCCGGCTCGGAGCGGAGAGCCTGGGTTCCCGACAATGGTGACGGTTCCTTCACGAACCCGGTACTCTACGCCGACTATTCCGACCCGGACGTCATCCGGGTCGATGACGATTTCTATCTCACTGCATCGAGCTTCAACTGCGCTCCCGGTCTCCCCATTCTTCATTCGAAGGATCTCGTCAACTGGCGAATCATCGGCTATGCCCTGCAGGCTGTTCCACCCGCGGACAGCTTCCGGGTTCCACACTATGGCAGGGGAGTCTGGGCGCCGGCCATCCGGTTCCACAAGGGTGAGTTCTGGATTTACTACGGTGACCCCGACTTTGGAATCTTCATGGTGAAGGCCAGGCGTCCCGAAGGTCCCTGGGAGCCGCCGGTCCTCGTCCGGAAAGCCAAGGGATGGATCGATCCCTGTCCGTTCTGGGATTCTGACGGGTCGGCATACATCGTTCATGCGTGGGCAAAGAGCCGTGCAGGGTTCAATAGCATCCTGACGGTCAACCGGATGAACCTTGAAGGAACGGCAATCCTGGAGAATGGAGTGACGGTGTTCGACGGGAAAAGGGGCCACCCGACGATCGAGGGACCGAAACTCTATTTTCGGGATGGATACTACTACATCTTCGCACCCGCGGGCGGAGTGAAGTCGGGATGGCAAACCGTTCTTCGCGCAAAGAACATCTACGGTCCGTATGAGGACAGGATCGTCATGGCCCAGGGGAGGACCGCCGTGAACGGGCCTCACCAGGGGGGGTGGGTGGAACTCGCGTCAGGGGAGTCATGGTTTCTGCACTTCCAGGACAAGGGAATATTTGGGCGGATCGTCCATCTCCAGCCCCTCAGATGGGAGGGGGGATGGCCGGTGATCGGGAGTGATGCTGACGGAGACGGTCGGGGAGAACCCGTAGCGCGTCACCGAAAACCTGAAGTCCCGGAACCAGACTCCATACAGGTTCCTCAGTCATCAGACAGTTTCGACGATGGCAAGCCCGGGCTGCAGTGGCAGTGGTCGGCCAACCCCTCCGGTGACTGGGTACATCCCGCCGCTCCAGGAGTAATGCGCATGGTCGCCGTGCCTCTTCCGCCGGGATCGCATAACCTTCGTGATGCGGCGAACCTCCTGCTTCAGAAACTGTGCGCACCCCGATTCTCGGCAGGGGTGCGGCTCACTCCGAAACTGGAGCACGCAGGGGCCCGAGGGGGGCTCGTCGTAATGGGAATGGAATACGCAACTCTTACAGTGAAAAACAATGGGGAGAGATTGAGTCTCATTCAGACGGTGTGTCCGGACGCCCGCGGTGGGGGTCACGAGGTCGAACACGGGACCGCGGAGGTGTCACCCGGGAGCGTGATCCTGAAGGTGGACATTGCTGAGAGTGCTCTCTGCACTTTTAGTTACAGCACGGATGGCAGGACCTTTACGGCGATTGGCATCCCCTTTCCGGCGCAGCCCGAAACATGGACCGGCGCGAAAGTGGGTTTTTTCTGCATCCTCCAAAACGGCGATAATGTCGCCGGAAATGACTACATAGATGTAGATTGGTTTCGCATCGAAACTGTGAGGTGACAATGACAAATCGCAAATGGTCCACCCGCCTGCTGCTTCTTCTCTGGCTACTGTTCCTCGTTCTGAGTCTCGTGCTGTTTTTCACTCGCGAGTGGGAGTCCTCCTTCTTCCCGACTTCCTATGCGACGCTGTATTACCCACGGGATATCCCGACGATCCTCGAATGGAAGCTGGCGGATCGCGATCGACTACAGCTCGACATCGTCTGCACAAGGGATGTCCAGGAGTGGAAGATTCTCACGGATGGCGGAAAGGAACAAACCGGTTTCGGGATGAAACCGTCGTTCCGTCTCGACACGACTTTCAGCCAACTTCATGTGTACAGGCTCACTCCCGTTCCGGCAGGGGCATGTCAGGCCATCGAGGTGTCGGTCCGATTCTATTCGAAGGAATTTTACGCATCCCGGGGAATGGAGCATACGGATGTCTACGTTGTTCGCGCGAATGTGCCGTGCGGCAAGTTCGAGCAGTACGCAATTGCCGACTGGACGGATGAGTACGGGTATGTGGGGGAAGAAGGCTTGGCGAAGGTTGATCAACTTCTCAAAGGGGAAGTGGGAATCAGTCAGAGTGACCCGACATTTGCGCGGATGGAAAAGCTCTTCCCCTACCTGCGGAAGAAGCTGAAGAGTGCAGGAGGGGTCCCCAAGGACGATGAACGCTGGATGAATCCCTGGCTTCTCTACAATGCGTTGGTTGATGGGACAGGCAAGGGATGGTGCACGCAGCATGCGCAGGTGTGGGTGTTCTGGGCCAACCGCGCGGGGATTCCGACCCGGTTTGTTTTCGGTGCCCGGACGCAGGACAACACGATCGTATACACGGGGCATGCCTGGGCGGAGTCGTTCATTCCGGAACAGCATCGCTGGGCTTTCGTGGATCTCTCGCAGGGACATCTCTACATGACGAATAAGGAGGGGCTGGTTCTCAACACGGCCGAGCTCTTTCATTTGAATCAGCAAAACGCATTCGACAGCACATTTGCACGGATGTATGTCGACTGGCAATGGGAGAACCATCCGGGCTTTACAGGGACGGATACCGTTGAGACGATCCCGTTTGCCCTCTGCAATGATCTTGTCCGGAGTGAATTCACCGCCCACTCGATCCTCAAATATCGGCGACCGCCGAATGTCGAGGATGTTCGCGAGATTTACACGGGCTTCTTCAGGGACAGGACGTTCCTGCTCGGCAATCTTGAACGCTATATGTTCAAGCCACAACTTGCGTACTCCTATTATCCAACTGATGGCGGACAAACGTACTTTGTCCGACGTTTTCTCTTCTGGGGATTTGTGGGGAGCTTCGCGATCTGGGTCGGGCTTACGCTCTACGGCAAGGCAAAAAAAAGGGGAAGGAGAACTAGTGCCGCACCAACCATGAAATGAGAGAAGTATTCAGCAACAAACAATGTTGGCGCGCGCACTGGCCCCTTTGAGTTTGTAGAGAAAGATGGTTGGAGGGGCACCAGAGTCCCGCACCTGCTCTCTGATCATACACAACAGCGGGCATCCCGCCTCCGGCGGGACTTGTTCCAACGATCATAAAAGCCCCTGGTGATCCTCCTCAACAAATGGGGCTGCATCTGCCAGAGCGACATGAACTGAAGATCTGAACTTGGTCATGACTCTGGTATCATTTCAGGGTTGAGAGAGCAGAATCAGCCCTTTGTCATCTAACAATGGAACTTGGTTTTGCACACCTCTTTCGGGAAAGTCCCGGCTACCATATGGGGTTTTTTTTTGCCTTGTCCTGGTTGATTTATTCGCAAACTTTTGCTAATGTGGACAATATTGCCTGAATGAGAGAATCTGCAAACGTAAGGGGGAGTCAATGCGAACGCATATCAGAAGGTCGAGGGTTGGGGGAAGGGCAGCTCGTGCGACGCTTTCCGGCCTGCTCACATTGCTGGCCCTCTCCGTTTCTCAAGCCGCCGATTTCTCGGCAGGGGGATTGGTCGGTTACAAGGGCGGGCTGGGTTTTCGTGCCACCGGCACCGTGTCCGACTTCGCCCGCAATTTCCCTCTTGCATTGGAGGTCGGCGTCGGCTACAGCATACATGAGCCGGGGAACGCTGCTGATGCCCGCCGGATATTCATCAACGAGGCGACGAATGGAACTCCCGAGAAACACGGGTACGCATGGGACCTGCGGTTCGACTTTCTCTACCGGACAACGATGCTGGGGATTGAACGAGCGTATCTCTTCGGGGGCGTACGTTACTCACTCTTCACAGGCAATTTCGAGTATGTCGGGGGGAATGAAAACTTCGATATTACCTCGAATCAATTCGGGCTCGGCGCGGGCGTGAAGGCGCTTTTTCCGATGGGGAATCGAATTGATTTCGTCCTGACAGCGGGTCTGGACTATTATTTCCCCGCGGCCCTCAAGGGCCACGATACCGCCTATGCGCCAGACAACGACAACGTCAACCCGAAAGAAAACTTCACGTATTCGGACGCCGATGCTGCTGTCAACCAGCCGAAGTTGCAGCCCGTGATACTCCTGGGCGTCAACATCAGGCTCTGATCCTGAAGCTGATTGGTAAGGATTTTCCTCCTTCTCCGGACCCATGGTGCCGCCCGGACTTCCGAAGTCCGGGCTTCTTTATAGCTCCGCAGGGCGTTTTCCGATGATGGGGAACGCACCATCGGAGGGATTGTTCTTGCAGAATGTAGAATCTGCCGTTCCCGATTGAAGTCGGAGGAATTACCCCTCCTCCGACCGATCGACCAACGGCGGAGGCTGACCAGTCTCGCTCAAAATGGGGAGGAACCCGCCCCGGCAGGGGCGGTTTGTGGTCCGAATATTGAGCGTGTTGAACCGAAATCATTCGGCTTATCGCGGGGAACATCACTCGGGAACTATGTCCAGGACCGGACACGCTCTTTTCATTGCAGTTCTTTTCTCGTTGGGCTTCCTGATCGTGGGGGGTGCGGCGATCTACGGGGCTGACTACTACCTTACGCCCGAAAAGGAACGCCCGTTCCATCCCCAATACGATCTCCTCAAGCCCACCGGCCTCGTGGGTCACGGCTACGGCATCATTGGATCTCTCATGATCCTTGTCGGGGTCGGGATCTACTCAAGCCGCAAGCGCTTCCGCCTCTTTTCCTCTGTCGGTAAGCTGAAGCACTTTCTCGAGTTCCATATCTTCCTCTGCACAACAGGGCCCGCTCTTGTCGTTCTGCACACAACGTTCAAATTTGGCGGACTCGTGGCCATCAGCTTCTGGAGCATGGTTGCCGTAGTTCTGAGCGGGGTGATCGGTCGCTATCTGTACATCCAGATACCGAAAGGAATCCAGGGGAATGAGCTCTCAATTGCCGAGCTGAACGCCCGCCATGCAACTCTTGGTGATCAACTGTTGAAGGAATACGGCGTTCCGCGGGAATTGCTCTCGCAGATCGATGCCCTCGCACGACCGTCCCGGCCCGCTGCGGAGTTGTCCACCATGGAAACGCTTCATTTCCTGGTTCTTTCTGATTTTCGCCGCGGTCGAAAGCTGCGGGCGATCGCCGGGATGTTCCGTTCGCACAATTTTCCCCATGCCGCGCTGAAGCGCTTTCTGAGCATTGCATCCGACCGCCTGGTTCTCACCCGGCGGATCGCGCTCCTTGAGAAACTCCGCTCCCTGTTCACCCTCTGGCATGTGATCCACTTTCCGTTCAGCATCATCATGCTCATCATCCTGCTGGTCCATGTCGGTGTCGCACTGGCTTTCGGCTATCGGTGGGTGTGGTGATGACGAAGAGAATCTCCAGAGCGTCTCTTGGAGCCGCGTTGATGTGCGCGTGCTTCCCCTTTTCATTCCTCCGCGCACAGATCTCGCCGGGGGAGCTCTCCACGGCGCATGCCGCCCTTGAAGGGATGGGAAACTGCACGTCCTGTCACGTGCTCGGGAAGTCGATTGAGAGCCAGCGTTGCCTGAACTGCCACGTCGAGCTCGACAGGAGGATCGGTGCCGGAAGGGGGTATCACGCGAATCTGAAATCGCAACCCTGCGTTCAATGTCACAAGGAGCATCATGGCAGGGATTTCTCCCTGATCCGGTGGGATGAAAAGGCGTTTGATCATCGCTCGACGGGGTTTGAGCTCGCAGGAAAGCACAGAGGAGCGGAATGCCGGAAATGCCATGCCCCGAACCGGATTAAGGATGCGGAGATTGTCAGGAGCAAGACTGTGGCCGTCGCCAAAACCTATCTTGGTCTCGAACGGGAATGTGCGGCGTGCCATAATGATCCCCATGCCGGGACCCTCGGGTCGCAATGTATGAAGTGTCACGGAAACGAAACATGGAGGCCCGCCCCCGGGTTCTCACATGATCAGACGAAATTCCCCCTGTCGGGTAAGCATCAGGAGGTGCGTTGCGAGTTGTGTCACGGGCGGCCGGGTGTGCCGGGGACCACTGTGCGGTACACAGGACTCGCGTTTCGCGCATGCGCGGATTGCCACAAAGATCCGCACGCGGGAAAATTCAAGCAGCCCTGCGAAGGGTGCCATGCCACAGTGGGGTGGGAGACAGCCGGCAGGAAATTCGACCATACGCAGACCAGGTTCCCCCTTCGAGGGAAGCACTCTCTTGTTGCTTGCGTGCGTTGCCATGCGCCGGCGGCAGGACCACGGGGGTCGCGCACACGATTTGCGGTTGCCCGGTTTTCCCGCTGTGTGGATTGCCATGCCGATCCCCACGGCCAGCAGTTCGCCGCCAGGAGAGACCGAGGTGAATGCAATTCCTGTCACCATGAGCAGGGCTGGAAGCCGGCCATTCTTCCCGGTTTCAATCATGGTACGACGCGGTTTCCCCTGCGCGGCAAGCATTCGTCCACCGCCTGCGCACTCTGTCACGTCCCGCAAAAAATCTTTCCGGCAACGGTGAGGAAAATCGACATCAAATTGTTCGCGCAATGTGCTGATTGCCACCTCGATACGCACAGAGGCCAATTCGCCGGGCGGACCGACGGAGGAAAATGCGAATCCTGCCACCGTGAGACGGGGTTTCGCCCGAGCATCTATCACATGCCGGCCCACACCGAAGCGCGCTTCCCGCTCAATGGGGCCCATGAGGCCGTAGCGTGCGATCGCTGCCACATCCTCTCTACCGTCAAGGGGGACCAGGTCCGTCTATTTCGCTGGGAGAAACTCCCTGGATGTGAAGCGTGCCACAGGGATGTCCACCGGGGACAATTCACCGCGGCGAGGGTGGATGGATGCGTCTCGTGCCATAGCACGCAGGCGTGGATCACCGCAATGTACGATCACAGCCGTACCAGTTTCCGGTTGGATGGAAAGCACCGTTCCGTCCCATGCGCGGGCTGCCATCTCCAGGGTTCAGCGCAACAGGGAACGTGGCGTTTGCGCGGGACGCCGACGCGGTGTGCCGCCTGTCATACCAATCTCCGTACAGGGTGAATGAACAGGGGAGGACGATCGATGAAGAATCCACGCTCCAGAGCCTGGCATCTGTACCGTTTCCTGGCCCTCGCGGGGATATTCCCGTCCCTCGGATTGGGCCAGGAATCGCCGCACGGGGAGTTGTCGATTCCCTGTGAGAACTGCCATTCGGCCGAAACCTGGAAGGCTGTCCGGTCGCCAATGGCGTTCGACCACTCGTCGACAGAGTTTCCCCTGGTCGGACAGCATAGTGCAGTATCCTGTCGTAGCTGCCACCGGTCGCTTACATTCCGTCTTGCGGCGCAACAGTGCAGAGATTGCCATGTGGATGTGCACCGTGGAGAGTTAGGGGCAACATGCGAACGGTGCCACACGGCACAGACCTGGCTCATTTCCGACATGCCCCAGCGCCATTCCCAGACACGGTTCGCTCTTCTCGGCGCGCACCGCACGGCCTCCTGCCGCGACTGCCACGTTAACCAGGAGCGTAATGAATACCGTGGCACCCCGACGGAATGTTATTCCTGCCACCGCCAGCAGTACGAAGCCACGCTTGCGCCGGCGCATGCACAGTCGGGGATCGGAACTGATTGCATTGCGTGCCACACCATGGACGCCCTCCGGTGGAGCGGCGGGTTCAATCACGCTTCGACGGCGTTCCCCCTCACCGGCGCTCATGCAACAGTGGCGTGTTCCGAGTGTCATAAAGGAAATCGATTCAGGGGTACGCCCACACAGTGCGTGCAATGTCATCAAGGAGACTACAACGCAACAGCCGATCCGGCGCACGCATCAGCCGGGTTTTCCACCGCGTGTGTAGCGTGCCACACCACCATGGCCTGGCATCCGGCAGCATTCGATCACAACGCATCGGCCTTTCCGCTCACCGGCGCTCATGCAGCGGTGGCGTGTACGGAGTGTCACAAAGCAAATCAATTCAAGGGTACACCCACACAGTGCGTGCAGTGTCATCAGGGCGACTACAATGCTACAACCGATCCGGCGCACGCATCAGCCGGGTTTTCCACTGCGTGTGTAGCGTGTCACACCACCATGGCCTGGCATCCGGCCGCGTTCGATCACAACACATCGGCTTTTCCGCTCACCGGGGCGCACGCGGCGGTGGCTTGCACCAGATGCCATACGTCCGGATACAAAGGCACCCCGGTGCAATGCTACAGCTGCCACCAGCAGGACTATACCGCCTCGGTGAACCCCCCGCATGCTTCTCAAGGGTTCCCGACAGACTGCCAGCCCTGCCATTCGACGTCCGTCTGGCGTCCTTCCACGTTTCAGCATGATGGGTACTTCCCCATCTCTGCCGGGAGCAAGCATGCCCCGGGGCGTTGGACGTCCTGCACTGACTGTCATCAGGTATCGGGGAGTTTCCAGGCGTTCTCCTGTACCAGCTGTCATGCGCATATCCAGACAACCATGGACTCCAAGCACAGCGGTGTGCGCAACTATCAATACAACAGCCAGGCCTGCTACCAGTGTCATCCGAGAGGTGGAGCGTGATGAACGGCATCGCTGCGCGTTGCATCGTCCTGTTCCTCCTCGTTGGCGCCGTGGGAACCCTGGTATCCGGCGAATCGCGCAGAGACGTGAAGGTAGGAGCGAGGGTGACGTACATCTCCGGATCGACGGCCTATCTCAACGCGGGGCGGGAGAAGGGCTTTGCGCCAGGTGACAGCGCGCGGGTAGTTCTGGGGAAGAACCAGGGAGCTTTTCTGGTTATCACGGCGGTCTCCGGCAGCTCTGCTTCGGCCCGGTCCGCCGGTGAAGTGCTGCCGGTAGAAATCGGGGATAGTGTTGTCGTCGAAAAGTCTCTGGTTTTTGAGGAGCAGCGAGTGGGGCAGGGGGCCGTTCCTCGGGAGGCGAGTGTTGCCGTACGGCCCGCCGGCGTTACGGGGAGTGCGGCACTCCAGTTTGCCGGTGCTTCTCTGAGTGATGCAGGGTGGACATTCGTTCAACCGGCACTTCTTCTCCGTCTCAATGTCCGCGATCTGTTCGGTGGCTTCGACCTCTCTCTGCACGGGAGATCCAGTTATGACCTCGGCCCCGACACCGAACGGTTTCCCCGTGGCCGGCGGCTCGGATACCGCGTCTATACGATGAGTCTGATATCTGATGACCCCTCGTCTTGGTACGGTCTCGGGTTCGGCCGGCTCGTTTCACGGTACGTGGGAGGACTGGGCGCTTTCGATGGCGGCCAGGTGCTTGTGCGGCAAGGGAGGTTCGCCGCTGGAATTCTGGCCGGGTTCCAGCCCAACTATGTAACATCGGGCCTGAATGGAGACAACCAGAAATTTGCCGGATTCGTCTCGTATCGGGCGGGTTCGGGATTCGTCGTACCGGCGGAAGTCACTCTGGCGTATGGACAGCAGATGTTCCGGGGCAAACTGGATCGGGATTTCTTGTACGTGCAGTCGTCGTTCAATATCGGTTCCCGGTTCTTTCTGGCGCAAAGCAGCGAGCTGGATCTCCATCAGTCGGTCAATGGAGAACGGAAATCTGCAATCCGGCTGACCAATACGTACATCTCCCTCTCCTCTCAGTTGCTGGACTGGTGTGGCGCTTCTCTCGGGTACGATGCCACTCGGCCGGTGTTTCTCCTGGAGACCATGAAAGCGATCCCGGATACGCTCTTTGATCGGGATCTCTACCAGGGATTTCGTGGAGGGCTCAGTATCCGCCTTCCCGGAAACGTCTTTCTTACGGGACAGGGATCGGTCCGCTCGAAACCCGACGGGTCGCGAACGGCCCGGAGTGCCGGAGGAACCGTGCGGATGATGGATATTGGCGGCTCGGGGATCAATCTCGGTGCACGGTATGCGCGGAATACCGGGGTGTACACAGAGGGAAACGACATCGGAATAGACATCGATCGGTGGTTCCCGTGGGGACTCTCCGTCGCAATGCGGGGAAGCCGGTATGCGTATTCACAACGGGGGTTTGAGGGACAGACCGTAGCCACCACTGTGAGTGCCAGCATGACATGGGTTGCGTACCATGGGTGGTATGTGATGGGCTCTCTGGACCGGACATGGGATCCCCTGCGAGGAAGCAGTCGGGTCCTGGCGGAAGTAGGATTGCATTTTTGAGGAGGGTATCTGGACACGACCATTAGTATTGCCGTAGCGCTCGTTCTGATCGGAGCAATCGTCGTCCCGTACTATCGTCGGACCCGGCGCAAGGAAATTGAAGCCCACCGGAAGTTTCGGGATTTTCAGGCGACCGGTCTTCAAGCCGCCAGTACCATGCACCCGCACATCGACGCGTTGAACTGCATCGGCTGTGGCAGCTGTGCCGCTGCCTGCCCGGAGGAGGACGTCATCGCGGTTCTCCGTGGGAAAGCGACCCTGGTCCACGGGTCGAAGTGTGTGGGTCACGGGCTCTGCGCAGAGGCGTGTCCGGTCGGAGCGATTACGCTGGTCATGGCTGCTCCGGGACGAAGTGCCTGGCTTCCGATCTTGAGCGCACAGTATGAGACGACGCTGCCGAATGTCTTCATCGCGGGGGAACTCGGTGGATTGGGATTGATCAAGAACGCGATCACGCAGGGGAAAGGGGCCTTGGAAGAAATTGCCAAACGCCGCAGACCCGGGAACGGCGTTCTGGATGTGGTGATCGTCGGGGCGGGTCCGGCAGGGCTGGCAGCGGGTTTGAAGGCGAAAGAACTGGGAATGCGGTACTGCGTTCTGGAACAGGGGGATATTGGGGGAACCATCCTGCAGTATCCGCGGCGTAAAATCGTCATGACCTCGCCCGTCGAGATCCCGCTCTGGGGAACGCTACGTTTGCGGGAGACGAGCAAAGAATCGTTGCTCGAGTTGTGGCAGAAGATTCTTGCGAAAACCAATCTCGAAATCCGGACAGAGGAGAAGGTGATCGATCTTCAGCGTGACGGTGAGGCCTATCGCGTGGTCAGCTCGAAGGGTGCGTACATGACCCGCCATGTCGTCCTCACGCTGGGCCGCCGCGGGACTCCTCGCAAACTGGGTGTCCCGGGAGAAGGAATGGGAAAGGTAGCCTACAGGCTGATCGACGCGGCCTCCTATGAGAACAGCGATGTGCTGGTGGTGGGCGGAGGAGATTCGGCCGTCGAAGCCGCAGTGGCGCTCGGCCTGCAAAAGACGAACCGGGTCACGCTCTCGTATCGTCAGGCGGAGTTCATGCGCATCAAGAGCCGGAACCAGACCCGTCTCCGGGAACAGATACAGAAGGGGACGGTCACTCCGATTCTCCAGTCGCAGGTAGTGGCAATCGGAGAGCATTCGGTCGCTCTGGGGACTCCGGCCGGCAGGCAAGAAATCAAGAACGATGCGGTGATTATCAGTGTCGGAGGCGAAATGCCGTTTGAGTTCCTGGAGCGGCTGGGGATTTCATTCCATTGCGAGGCAGTACAGGAAGTGAAACCGGAAGGGAGCGGGGTGTCGGCTGAGGAGGCCCGCAAAGCGGGATGACCGAACGACAACTTTTTTCTGTGTGTTGCTTTTTGGAATGAATTGGATTCATTTCGAATAAGGTCAAATTCACAGAACTCTAGTGAGGTATGGACAAGATCGTGCCGGTATTCCAGGAACTTGCCATTTCAGATCCGGCGCGGCTGATCTTCGGCATTGCGCCAAAGCCTCTCACCTGCGGTCGCGGGCTCACCCTTGGTGCGGGGGCAGTCTTTCCGGAGCTCAATTTCACACTCCCCACCATGAGCATTGAAGCATCAACATGGGCCGAGGTTCGGAAGCATTATGAAGAGATTGCCGGAATGGTGCGGCGTGCCGCGCCGCGCCTGAAGCTCCCGGGGCTGGTTCTTGAGTTCGAACTCCTGCCGCCGATGACCGAAAACCCTGAGTGGGGGGAGGATATCACGATCATTCTGGCTGATGCGCTCAAAGCTCTTCATGCCGAGTCCGGGATTCCCACGGCACTCCGGGTGACTCCGACTGACATTCGCGATCGGATTCGCCCCCCTGTTCTTCGCAGCGGCAGGGATCTGGAAATGGTTCTGGAATCCTTTGAACGGTGCGCGAAGGGGGGTGCCGACATCCTCTCCATAGAGTCCGTCGGCGGGAAAGAAGTGCATGATCACGCCTTGATGTACGGCGATGTTTCCGGCATCATTTTTGCGCTGGGTGTTCTGGCGCCGCGCGACATGGAGTTTCTCTGGAAGCACATTGTGCGGATTTCTCTGGGCGCCGGAGTTATCCCGGGGGCTGATTCCGCATGCGGGTTTGCGAACACTGCGATGCAGCTTGCATCACAGAAGATGCTCCCCGAGGTTCTGGCGGCGGTTGTCCGGGCGGCAAGCGCACCGCGGAGCCTGGTGGCGTACACCTGCGGTGCACAGGGTCCGTCCAAGGACTGCGCGTATGAAGGTCCTGTCATCAAGGCAATTACGGGAACGCCCATAGCGATGGAAGGCAAAACGGCCGCCTGCGCTCACTTCAGTCCGGTGGGCAATGTTGCGGCAGCCATGTGCGATCTCTGGAGCAACGAGTCTGTCCAGAACATCCGCCTCCTTTCCGGTTCGGCCCCGGAAGCATTTCTTGAGTCCCTCGCCTATGATTGCCGGCTGTTCAATGAAGCTCTCAAACAGGATTCCGCGCTGACACTCCGTACACTCCTTGTCGAATCCGACATTCACCTCAGCCCCCAGGCGTTTGTCCTCTCTCCTGAGTCCACGATCAGGATCGCAGCGGCCATTGTTCGCGGGAAGAACCCTTATGAGCAAACGCTCTTTGCGGCACGCGAGGCGGCGGAGATGCTTCAGGAGGCAGCCCGGACAAAGGAACTGAAGATTTCGGACCGTGAGCAACCCTGGCTCGACAGGATCCGGCGCACCCTGGGCGACCTGCCCGCCAGTGAAGAGACATTCATCGGCGAAATGGCAGACGTGCACGGGTCGCTGTTTGCGCGTGCGAGTTATGGTCTCTCGGCGTGAGGGCGGTCTTTTCGCCGCCCCGCTCCCGGGTTGATCGTTTTCCTTGAATTCCCCGTATTGCTCGGCACCCCCGGTGTCCATAAGGTCGGAAACCGGTTTCTTGACTCTTGATTTTCTCCGCCATACCTTGCCCGTGAGTCTTCGGCCCGATTATCGGTAAAACTTTCCCGGCTCACGCCCCATTTCCTTCCCGTTCATTTTGTTCTTTCCGCTAGGTTCGAGCATCTTCCAGGGGAGTATTCCATGCGAACAACTCTTCTCGTCGTTTCACTGCTCATTGCCTGCTCATTTCCCTTCCCTGTTGTTCAAGCGCAGGACCCTCCGATGGAATGGAAAGACATTCCCCTAACGGATTTGTCTATGAGTGCGTTCGGGACCGACACGAGTGTATCCGCCATGATTCTGGGCGACTACGGTGAATCACGGCTCAACAACGAACTCGAGGTTGTGTTTACCCGCCATACGAGGGTCAAAATCTTCACACCGGCGGGTTTTGACTGGGGGACACGGGTACTTACACTCTATACGAAAGACCATGAGGAAACACTCAGTGATCTCGAGGGAGCAACCTACACTCTTGATGCCAACGGGGAGGTCGAGCGGACGAAACTCGACAGGAGTGCGATATTCGAGGAGAGCGTAGATGAAGAGCACACGCGTTACCGTTTCGCCTTCCCGGCCCTGAAACCCGGTTGCGTCATCGAATACCGATACACGATTACCCAGCAATCGTGGTTCTTTTTTCCCTCCTGGACCTTCCAGTCGAGCATCCCCGTCCGATGGAGCGAGTACCGGGCGATCGAACCAAGAGGTCTTGCCTACGCACGGGCCACCAAGGGATACGAAGCTTTCGCAGTCAACGAGGCGACGGAAGTTCTCTGGCATTTCACAGGCTCCGCCGCCGTCTACCTTGGCGAGTCGATTGCGAAGTGCACGCAGTATCGATGGGTTATGCGCGACCTTCCGGCGCTCAAAGAGGAACCCTTCATCACGACGATGGACGATTATGCCTCCTCCGTTGAACTCCAGCTCGCCGAATATGCGCTCCGCGGAGGCGGCTCGAAGCGCGTTCTCAAGTCGTGGGATGCCCTGATCAGTGAACTTCTGAAGTCGGGGCATCTCGGAGGGATGACCGAGACGATCGGCCCGGTCCGCGAACTCGCACAAAAAGTAATCGCGGGAAAAGAAACGCCCTTCGACAGAATGACGGCAATCTACGACTACATCCGGACGACGCTCGTCTGGAATCACCAGTACAGGGTGTTCGGGAATGGTGATCTGGGGGAAGTGTTGGAATCGAAGAAAGGGACGAGCGCTGAGGTCAATCTGCTCCTGATCTCGATGCTTCGGAGCGCGGGGATTGGAGCCGATCCCGTTCTCATCAGTACGCGGAGCAATGGCAGAATAACAGAACTGTACCCGCTGGTGTCCCAATTCAATACCATTGTGGCCCGCGCCGTTGTCGGCGGTACGCAGTATTTTCTCGATGCGACCGATCCCCTCCGGGGGCGAGACCTGCTCCCCACCGGCGCCCTTAATGTACGCGGCCTGGTGATCCAGGAGGGGAAGGTCGAGTGGGTCACCTTAACCTCCAATCGCAAATACGTTCACCGTTCACTGGCAGACCTGACGCTAGACTCGACCGGAGGAGCCCGCGGGACGCTCGCGTCTGTCGATGAGGATTATGCGGCATTCCTCCGGCGGAGAGACCTGGTAGAGAAAAAATCGCTGGACATAGCCCGGGAGACTTTCGAGACGGAAAAGACAGGTTTTTCGATCGACTCTCTGACCGTCCTGGGACGGGACAGCATCGCCGGGCCCCTTACGATCACCGCGGTGGTTTCCAGTCCTGCCGTCGCCCAGACTTCAGGCGAGTACCTCTACTGCAATGCTTCGATCCTCGATCGCGTGAACAATAATCCTTTCAAGCTCAAAGTCCGGCGTTTCCCGGTTGACATGGCATATGCCCGCTCCTTCACCCGTTCAACAGTGATCCACATTCCCGAGGGATACGAAGTCAAGGAGCTTCCGCGCACGGTGGATTTGACCTCAGGGCTCGACGAGGCAAGGTTCACCCGTTCGGCGTCGGCGGAGAACAACACGGTCCAAGTGCTGGTCAGGATGTCGATCACTGCCACGACCTTCCAGCCATCCCGCTATGAATCCCTCAAGGGTTTTTACGATCAGATTGTGGCGGCCGAGGCGGATCAAATCGTGCTCCGCCGAATTCCCCTGGTCAGGCCACAGGGGGCACCGAAGACCGTGAAACCCTCAAAGGGCGGGAAAACACGATGATGGTCCTCCAAACCTCTGCGGGATTCGCGCTCCTCCTCTCCGTTGTCTCTGCCTCCGCAGGAGATGCCGGATCCTATGATGTTGCGCTTATCCCGGCCGGACTCAGAAAGGAGGCCGCTGTCGTCATCCGTGAACATCACATGCGGCTGGAGGTCTTCGATCGTGCGTCGGCTGAGGTAACCCGCACGATGGCATATACCGTTTTCAGGCCCGATGGCCGGAAGTTCGGACTCTGCAGAATCCCCTACGATCGCTTCGTGTCTGTCGAGGAACTCGATGGCACACTCTATGACCAGAGTGGGAGGGAAATCCGAACCCTGCGGAGCGACGATGTGAAGGACGAAAGCAATATTGCAGCGTACTCGCTCTACGAGGATAGCCGAGTTCGCACGGCGGAACTCTATCACGATCAGTACCCCTACACGGTTGAATTCCGTTGCCGGATCAAATACAAGGGGATCCTCAGCTTCCCCGGGTGGGCCGCGCAGCCTTCTGACGAGCCGGTCGTCCATACCTCATTCGAGGTGGTTGTTCCCGAACAGGAACAGCTCCGATACTGGGCCAGCGCGGACTCATTGCGTCCCGGAGTGACCATCGCCAAAGGGCGACGCCATTACCTCTGGAGTGCGTCGAACCTCGCCGAGCTTTCGGAAGAGGACATGGAGGAAGATATCGAGCGACGGACCGCGGTGGTGAGGATTGCCCCCCGGGAATTCGAACTGGACGATCGTCCCGGAACCATGGCCGACTGGAAGTCGTTCGGCGTGTGGGCTGCAGCATTGTTTCATGGAAAAGGGACCCTCGTCCCAAAAGCCTGCGGCGAGGTGGCCGCGATTCTCCAGGGAGCGGCCACGGAACGGGAAAAAGCGGCGCGTCTGTATTGCTTCATGCAGAAACGGACCCACTACATGAATGTCACGCTGGGGATCGGAGGGTGGGAACCCTATGACGCGATGTATGTCTATCAGCGCGGATATGGCGACTGCAAGGCGCTGTCGAATTTCATGGTGGCACTCCTGGCAGAAGCGGGCATCAAAGGGCATCCGGCCCTCATTGATGCCGGCGGAGACCGTTCGGTGACTCTCGAGAATTTCCCGTCGCCCGAATTCAACCACGTCATCGTCTGCGTCCCGTATGGGAGAGATACGATCTGGCTCGAATGCACGTCGCAGGATTTTCCGTTTGGCTACCTGGGCTCTTTCACAGAAAACCGACCCGTGCTCCTCCTGACGCCCGGTGGGGGAGTGCTTGTGAGAACACCAGCAAGCAATCACCGTGATAATCTCCTCTCCAGGAAAGGGCGTGTTGAGCTTCGTGGGCTGGGCGATGCAACGGCGAGCATGGTCGTACGGCGAGCGGGAAACAGAAGCGAGACGGTACGGTCAACGATGCTCCACGGCTCACCCGAGGAAAAGGAACGATGGGCCGCTGCAGAGATGGGGGTGAGCGGCGCAAAAGTTCGCACGTTCGGCGTAACGGGTGTGGGGGACCAATCCCTTCAAATTGAAGAGACGCTGCTTGTGGACCTTCCGCGGTTTGCCTCCGTGAGCGGGACCAGGATCTTCTTTCAGCCGAATCTCACGAACCGCAATGCAACGGCGCCAAAGGAGAGGAAAACGCGAAAGACGCCGGTCCGTTTTTCCTTCCCCCGTTCGGATATCGATACGCTTCTCTATATCCTTCCCCGGGGGTCAGTATGCGAGGCGCTCCCCGCTCCGGTTACCATGGATGCGTCTTTCGGTACATTTCGATCCTCAGCCGTCGCACTCGGCGACAGCGCCATTCTCTACACCCGGCGATTCGATGTCCTGCAAAACGAAATTCCGCCTGACAAATTCCAGGAGTATGCTAGGTTCATGAGAGAGGTAGCAAGAGCAGACAGGGCGCAGGCGGTAGTTCGTGCCCCGTGACGAAAGCCGTATCACTGGAGGTCGAGGGACAA
>Ga0326726_10001240_pt1 | contig 23774 bp, 13 predicted proteins | sample MHFenrmetagenome_2_FD_207603 | JGI IMG/M metagenome (GOLD analysis project Ga0326726, IMG submission 207603) | Lab enriched peat soil microbial communities from Michigan Hollow, Ithaca, NY, United States - MHF15MN | ecosystem: Environmental > Terrestrial > Soil > Wetlands > Peat | place: USA... | reverse complement strand
GATCGTGAAGCTCGATCATGAAGACATCCTGATTCGCGAGCGCATCCGGGTTGTCGCAGAGGTCGCCGACAGTTTCCGCCAACTCGTATTGCAAACGACAGCGACCCACCAATGACGCGGCGTAGATGCCCTGCTCATGTTCTGACAAATAGTGGCCTCCAGCGGCCTCTCGTGCCGCAAAACGGCTCACCGCGTTCAAGTCACTGCCGAAAGACGGGACACGCTGAGGCGCCGCTCTGTGCAACGACGCGCAACGAGAGTCTGGTACTACCATTGCGGAGGCACGAGGCATGTCCAATACATCCTCCGCGATGACGAGCGGCGATTGCCTCGTCGTCAAGCGATCTGATGGTTTGTTCGAAGTGTATAAAGTGTGGGCCGGCGGTGCCCGGCAGCCGGTGAGCGATAGCATTTCCGATCGCCGGGCGGCCTGGCAGCTCGCCAGCTCGCTCCTGACTCCTGATGGCGAGACGGTCTACTTCAAGGAAGCCGGGGAACCCGACTCGGCGATCCGGCCGCATCCCGTACCGGAGGAGCAGCTCCGCATGGCGTACGCATAACAAGGCGGCGTTCGCCAGCAGCTGACCAATGCTCTGGCGATGCGATAATTGCGGCAGGTGATGGGCGGGTTCTGGACGCACGCTCGTCTGGTGATCGATCTGTGGTCGATGAAGCTGTTCGTCGGGCTGTTTGGCCGTGACGGAGAGCTTCTCGACTCCCACCTGTTCTTCTTCGACCGATATTCGGATCTGGCCGACTACCACCGTCTGAAGGGACGCACGGCGAAAGCCGACAGGCTTACCGCGATCGCGGAGATTCACTATCAAGCCGCACCCGGCGATGACGATCCGCCGGAGGCCGCCGCGATGGCGATGCCGGTGCCGCGAGCGCCAGTGAACACAAATGCTGTGAGCACCACGAGCGTCACGAAATCCGGGCCGGGTTCGAGACAGTCATCAGACCTGGTGCCGTCGCCCGCGCCTTGATCAGCGGTTTGACGGTCCTCAGCCGGAAACCCGAGGCCTCGGAAGGAGTTCCGAAATCTCCTGCCAGCCCTGAGCCCAGCAGACGCGGATCAGGATCGCGTAGACGGCTATCCCCAGCGGCACACCGATGATCAGCCGGAGCGTCTGGACGTGCTCGCCGCGCACCCAATGAATGGCAAATGCCACCACGGCGCCCATCGCTGCCGCGCATAGAAAAGGCGCCGACACGTTCTTCAGCAAGTCGATCATCCGCAGACCGACGAGATGCCCGGCCGCAGACCACGTCGGGTAGAGGACGCAGGCATATACGCCGACGACGTAGCCGAAGACGATGCCGGGGACGCCCCAGTGGAGTCCGATGAGCACACCGGCGATGCGCGCGGCAAACGCGTAGATTCCCGATCGGAGCAGGAGGTCCGGACGTCCGTACGACAGATAGAGCCATCCGGATGTGTTGTAGACGGATTGGGCGACGCCCGCGAGACACAGCAGCTGAAGCAGCGGGATTGCACCGCGCCACGCCTCGCCCAGCAGCGACACGATGAACGGCTCCGCGACGGCGATCAGGCCGGCCATCGCCGGGAACGTCACGGCCGCGATCAGCCGGTTGGATCGCAGGTAGACGCGCTTGACCGACTCGACGTCGGCCTGGATCAGGCTGAGCGACGGAAACATCACGCCGCCGGCGGTGGCGGTGATGGCCGTCGACGGCGCGCGCATCAGCCCTTCCGCAAGGTTGTACACGCCGAGCGGCGCGCTGCCGATCAGCCGGCCGATCGCCATCTTCTCGATGTTGTTCTCCCAGTAGATGACTGTGTTGAACGCCGCCATGTGGCGCGCGAATCCCAGCAGCTCCCGGGCCGCGGCCCGGTCGAACGACCATGACGGCCGCCACGTCGACCGCTGCCACATCATTGCCGTGCGCGTGGTGGCGAACGCAATCGTCTGGCCGACAAGGCTCCAGACGCCCGCGCCGGACCAGGCCAGCGCCACCGCCACGATACCGGACACGATCGTGGCGCTGCCCTCGATCCAGAAGCGCGACCGGAAATCGATCGACTTGCTGAGCAGGGCGTTCTGCACGACGCTCAGCGAGCCCAGGAGAAACGTGAACGCCATCGCGACGGTCAGTCGCGTGAGGCGCGGCTCCTGGTAGAACCCGGCGATGAGCGGCGCCGTCACGCCGAACAGCAGCGTCAGGAACGCGCCGGCTGCCACGTTCAGCCAGAACACCGAGGTGAGGTGAGCCTGCGAGACCGAGGGTTTCTGAATGACCGATGCGCCCAGCCCGAAGTCCGCGAGGCTGGAGGCGAATCCGGTGAAGACGAGGATCATCCCGACCAGGCCGAACTCAGCCGGCGTCAGCAGGCGGGCCAGCGCGACGGAGAAACCGAACTGGCAGGCCTGTGCGAGCACTTGCGTGGCGCCGCTCCACCCGAGCCCGGCGAGCGTACGCTGGCGGAGGCTGTTCGTCTCGCCGCCCGCTGGAGCGTTTCCGGCGTCCGGCGCCGCCCGTTCGTTGACGGTCGTATCGAGCAGCCGATCCATCACGCCTGCGAGCGCGCCGACGTGGCGCGTCAGCTTCGTCCGCATGTCGCCGGGCACCTCAATGGCCTCGACGTCCGCGGCGACCGCACGCCACCAGCGGCACTCGGTCGCGACATCCGGTGATTCTTCACGGCCCCGAATCAGCGTGACGCGTCCGCCAAATCGACCCGGAACATAGCTCCTGTCCAGCTGCTGATAGATCGCGCGCAGTTGCGCTCGATGGCCGTCGGTTCGCTGCGGTCCGGGCTCGAGGCTCGCCGCGCCGGCGCCGTGGCGCATCGCGGCGACGGCCGCGAACTCGGAAGGGATGCGGGCGCTCTTCCTCAGCAGCCCGCCGAGCAGGGCTCCGATCGATTCCACGCGCTGGTTGATCGCGAAGTCGTTCAGACGGCGCAGCAGGTAGCGCTGTTGCGTGGCCGACAATCTCAGCGCGCCTCCCGCGGCGGTGAGCCACGTCGAGAGCCGCGTCAGCCGGACATTCTGCGCGGACGCCGACAGCAGCATCAGCAGCGCGACCTGCTCGCCCTGTGCTTCCAGCCGTCGTGCGATCTCATACGCGACGAGGCCGCCGTTGCACTCGCCGCCCAGCATGTAGGGACCGTGGGGCTGAACGCCGCGAATGGCCTCCAGGTGTCGCTCGGCCATCGCCTCGTAGCCTGGAGGCACCGGCCGGCCGTCGGTGCCGCACGGCGGAAGCGCCAGAAACGGCTGGTCGGGACTCAGATGGCGGACCAGCTCACGGCAGTAGATGCCGCCTGAAAAATAGTCGCCGTGAAGAAAAAAGAAACGCGGGCGGGTGCCGCGCTCGCGGAGCGGAACAACCGGGGCGAAGATGTCGCCGGATTCGCTGACGGCGAGCGATGCGATCCGCTCGATGGTCACTTCGCCCTCACCCAACAGGGCCGCCGACGGCACCCCGTGTCCGAAGATCTTCTCGACGGCGTCGATCATCAGCACCGACAGCAGCGAGTCCCCTCCGAGATCGAAGAAGTCGTCCGTGATGCCAATTGGGGCGATGTCGAGCAGTTCCTCCCACAGCTCGCAGAGTCGCAACTGCACCAGGCTGACTGGCTCAACCACCGGCCCGAGGTTCGGGCGAGCCGGCTCGGGTCGCGGCAGCGCGTCGCGGTCGACCTTGCCGTTGGCGTTGAGCGGGAGATGTTCGAGCTCGATGAACCGTGAAGGCACCATGTGGGCAGGAAGATGGCGGACCAGCTGCCGGCGCAAGTCCGGCGCGGCCGGGCGGACGCCCTCTTCGGCGACGTAGTACGCGACGAGACGTGCATCTGCGTCCTTGCGGATGACCGCGACCGCGGCCTCTCGAACGCCCGGAAGCGCGCACAGCGCCGCATCGACGTCCGCGGGTTCGACCCATTGCCCTCGCACGCGCGCGCGGCCGTCGAGGCGCCCGAGGTACTCGAGGCGTCCGCCCTCGCTGATCCGTCCCCGATCGCCGGTCTTGTAGGCGCGCTGCGATCCGTGGCCGGCGGACTCGAACGCGCGCGCGGTGGCGGGCGCGTCGTTCCAATAGCCCGTCGCCAGATAGTCGCTCCTGACGACGATTTCTCCGGCGACGCCCGGCGGCGCCGACAGGCCGTCCTCGCCGCGGATCTCGAACGCCATGTCGGTCACCGCGTGGCCGATTGGCACGACGCCCTCGGGCAGCCCGGCGTGATGGTCGAAGAAGTACTGACACACCAGGCCTGTCTCGGTCGCGCCGAGTCCGATCGCGAGAATCGCCGGCGGCGCAAAGTGGCGTCGAAAGAGTTCGAGATCGAGTCGATCGGCGCGGTCGCCCTCCAGCCGCACGACGCGGACATAGCGAAATACTTCTCCGGCTGACACGATGCCGCGAAAGAGAGACGGGACGGAGTGGTAGACCGTCACCGCCATCTCGTCCAGCCAGCGTGCCAGCCGCGCCGGCGTCTCGGCCCGCATGTCCACGGGACACGACGTGGCGCCGTTCAGCAGCGCCGCGAACATGCTCGACACGGCGCCGCTGAACCCGCAGGACTGCAGAAGGGACAGGCGATCCGCGCTTCGAATGCCGAGCGCGTGCGTGTAGCGCATCACGTTGTGGAGGACGTTGCGATGACAGTCGATGACGCCCTTCGGCCGTCCCGTGGACCCCGACGTGAAGTACACGTACGCCGGTTCGTCGGGGCGGACGCGGACGTCGACGGCCGGAGCCGCGCCAGCCGGAGGGTCGGGTGAGAGTTCGATGACGTCCAGGCCGCGAACCTGAAGGGACGGAGCGAACTCCGCATCCGTCAGCAGGACGCGCGCGTTCAGGTCGCCGACGAGTGCCGTCGCGCGCCGCGATCCCCAGGAAGGGTCGAGCGGCACATAAAACTTTCCGGCCTTGAGGATGCCAAGCGTGGTCGCAATGGCCAGGGGGCCTTGCGGCAGGAGGAAGGGAACGGGTTCTGAACCAGTGCCTGAACGCCGAAGCAGGTCGGCCGCGATGGCATTGGACCAGCGGTCGAGACGTGCGAAGGACAGCTCGCACGTGCGCGTCCGCAAGGCGAGGCTCTCGGGCGCGTGCGCCACCTGCTTGCTGAACCGCTCGGGAATCGATTGCTCGATGTCGTCCGGGCGAGTGGACATTCGTGTTCTTCCGACGTCATGCCCGATGCCGCGCCTGCAGTTGCCGCGCGATGAACGCCTTCACCATCTCGCGCGCCCGGTCCGTCTGCGGTCCCGGCGTCGCCACCCACTCGTGCTCGCAGCCCTCGAATACCTGGAACTGACACTCGCCGCCGGCGGCCTTGTAGGACGCGACGAATTTCTCCTGCACGGCCGGCAGCACGTTGTCGTCGAGCGCGCCCTGCATGATGAGCAGCGGCACCAGCGTCACCGGCTCGTGGCGATCGAGGATCTCCTGCGGGTTGCTTTCGTGGATCGTCTCCCACGGCTGGAAATAGGTCGTGTGGTTCTTCATCATCGCGTCGCGCTTCAGGCGCTCGGCGTTCTGGAAGCGCGCGTACGGGTTGCTGACCGGCGATCGCATCGCGATGAAGCTGACCGTCGCGTCGACGTGCGGCGCCCCGGCGGGCAGGGGAATCGCGTTGTAGCGCGCATCGCGCGGGCGCATGCCGAGGAGTTCCGCGACGTGGCCGCCGCTCGAACTGCCGTAGACGCCGATTGTCGACGTGTCGCCGCTCCACGCCGCCGCCTTCCATTTGAGCCACCGCACGGCGAAGTTCGCGTCCTGCACCGACGCCGGATAGGGGGCTTCCGGCGCGAGCGTCATGTCGATGGCCACGACCAGGAGGCCGCTCGCCGCCAGCGCGCGATCCATCGGCTCTTCGGCGAACCGATCCTTGTTGTTCCAGGCGCCGCCGTGCAGATCGAGGATGACGGGGAAGGGGCCCGCGCCAGCCGGTTGATAGATGCGAGCCTTCAGCGTCCGGCCGGCGCGCGTGCGCCGAAGCTCGGTCTCGCTGACCGTGATGTCGAATGTCGCGGACGGGTCGTAGGCCGTCTTTGCCCTGGCGTCGAATCCCGCGACGGCCACCGCGCCGAGCGCGGTCGACACTGTCTTCAAGAAGTGGCGTCGTCCGTGGAAAGGCTTGCTCATGCCGACCTCCCTGTAGGCGGGCATTATGGCCCGTCACGAGGTCCACGAGGCAGGAAAGGCGGGAGACGGGCAGGACAGGCAGGATGGGCATGACAGGCAGGATGGCAAACGGTTCCAGCCGATAACACGGTCAATGCGTTGCCCTGCGTGTCACGCCGAGCTGACCCCTGTCACGCTCGCGGGAGTTACCGTCGACGCGTGCGAGGGCGGATGCGGCGGAATCTGGTTCGATCGAGGCGAAGTGGCGTTCGATCCGCCGGCAGAACTGCTGGGACAATTCCTCGATGCGCTTGCCGCGGGCCATGCGACGCGCGCTGACCTCTCACAACGAAGGCACTGCCCGCGATGTCCAGACAGCGTGCTCATGCGGCATTTCTCGAGCGCCACGCGCGCCGTCACCATCGACGAGTGTCCGACCTGCGCCGGCATCTGGCTCGACAGCGGAGAGCTCGAACAGATTCGATCGGAACACGTGTCGGCCGAGGATCGACGCCGGGCCGTCGTCAAAGTGTTCGAAGAAGGCGCCATCGACGATCGGATGGCGCTGATCTCTCAGCAACTCGGGCTTCCTGCTTCGTTCGCGACGTGGCGATCGCGCGTTGCTTCCGGCGTGATGGTCGCGCTGTATCTGGGACTCGCGGTCGCTGGGCCGTTCAAGGGCTACTCCAGGGTGGCTGATCTGGCGAGAGTCCTCGGATTCTGCGTGCTTCCCCTTGCGTGCATCTGGTTTCCTGACGAGCTCGCCAGGTACGGAGGGCGCATCACCTTTCAAAACCTCAGGTACGGGCGGAAACCGTTGCCGCCACCGTTTGTCTGGTTTCTGGGCTGGGTCGTCCTCCTGGTGCCCGTCGTCATGGCGGTACTCCTGGGGTTTCAGGGCTTCGCAAGATGATGAGCCCCGAGCCCCGAGTCCCGAGCCCCGAGCCCCGAGTACTAACGCGACGTCCTGAGCGCCAGCGTCGCGGCCCAGTACCCGCACATGCCGTGCACGCCGACGCCGGGCGGTGTTGACGCCGAGCAGAGATACAGGCCGCGTATCGGCGTCGCGTAGTTCCGCCACGTCGGCCGCGTGAAGAACTGACGCAGATCCGTGACGCCGCCCGCGATGTCGCCGCCGACGAGATTCGGGTTGTGGGCCTCGATGTCGGCCGGCGTCATCACCGATCGCGCGAGCACGCAGTCGCGGAATTCCGGCGCGAACCGTTCGATCTGGCGCTCGATGCGCTCGAGCATGTCGACGGTCGATCCTCCCGGCACGTGACAATACGCCCACGCGACGTGTCTGCCGGCCGGCGCGCGCGACGGATCGACGACCGTCGGCTGGCTGAGCAGCACGTATGGTCGATCGGCCGGCGTCCCGTTCCACGCGCCCTGCTCCGACGCGGCGATCTCGTCGAGGCTCGCGCCGAGATGAATCGTCCCGGCGCGGCGGCACCCGGCGGCCGTCCACGGAATGGGCGACGACAGCGCCCAGTCGACTTTGAATACGCCCATGCCATACCGATAACGTTCGAGCTTCTTGCGATACGTGAGCGGCAGTGTATGGCCGGCGATCTTCAACAGCGGTCGCGGCGAGAGATCGGCCATCACGATCTTCGCGGCCGGCAGCGCGTCGATGCTGTCGACGCGCGCGTCCGCGACGATCTCGCCGCCGAGCGACTTCAAATAGCCGGCGAGCGCGTTCGAGATGCTCTGCGCGCCGCCTCGCGGGACGGGCCAGCCGGCGATGTGGCAGAGCGCGCACAGCGTCAGGCCGATGCCGCCGGTCAGCGCGCGGTCGAGCGGGATCATCCCGTGCGCGGCATTGCCGGCAAACAGCCCGCGAGTCCGCTCGCCGGCGAACGCGCTCATCGCGAGCCCCTTCGCGGACCGCAGCGCCAGCAGCCCGAATCGTGCAAGCGTGAATGGATGGCGGGGAAGCGCCGGCGGCCCGAGTACCGCGCGTTCGAGTCGCGGCCAGTCGTGGACGAGGGCGCCGAAGATCTTCTTATAGGCGTCGCCGTCTGGGCCCAGCGTCGCAGCCGTGGTCTCGAGCGATCGCTCGACGACCACCGCGCTCCCGTCGTCGAACGGATGACCGAGCATCGCCGACGGCTGCAGCCACTCGAGTCCATGCGCCGCGAGCGGCAGCGTCCGCCAGAACGGCGATGCGATGCCGAACGGATGAACGGCCGAGCAGATGTCGTGCGTGAACCCGGGCAGCGTCAGTTCGGCCGACCGCGCGCCGCCGCCGATGGTATGGTGTGCCTCGAAGACGACGACCTTGCATCCAGCCTGTGCCAGCACAATGGCCGCGCTCAGCCCATTCGGCCCGGAACCGATGACGACGGCATCCATCATGCGTGAGGTAACACGGGTACTGGGTACTAGGTACTCGGTACTGGGTACTTGGTACTACGTACTCGAGCAGCAAGGATAGTCTGAAGCCGTGACCGAATACTGGTACTCGCGCTGGCTGTTCGAGCGAGCGCTTGCCCTCATCTACCTCGTCGCGTTCGTGGCCGCAGTGAAGCAGTTCGTGCCGCTCCTGGGCGAGCACGGGCTCGAGCCGGTGGGCCGGTGGGTCGAACAGGTGCCGTTCCGCTCCTCGCCCAGCCTTTTCTACCTCGCGCCGAAAGACAGCGTGTTCCGCGCGTGCGCGTGGCTGGGCGTCGCGCTCTCGGTGCTCGCGCTCAGTTCGTGGCCGCAGCGCATGGGCACCGCCGCCAGCACTGCGGTCTGGGCGGTGTTGTGGCTGCTGTATCTGTCGTTCGTCAACATCGGCCAGACGTTCTACTCGTTCGGCTGGGAAACCCTGCTGTGCGAGGTCGGGTTCTTCACGATCTTCGCGGGCGCCGCCCGCTCCGCGCCGAACATGTGGCTCATCTGGATCTGGCGGTGGACACTCTTCCGCCTGATGTTCGGGGCAGGCCTGATCAAGCTGCGCGGCGATCCGTGCTGGCGCGATCTGACGTGCCTCGACTACTACTTCGAGACGCAGCCGATGCCGAACCCGCTGAGCTGGTATTTCCACTGGATGCCGCACGGCGTCCACGCCGCCGGCGTCGTCATCAACCACATCGTCGAAGTGCTTGTGCCGTTCGCGTACTTCGCGCCGCAGCCCTTCGCGTCGATCGCGGGCATCATCACGATCCTGTTTCAAGGTGCGCTGATCGTGTCGGGGAATCTTTCGTGGCTCAACTGGCTCACGCTGGTGCTCTGCATTCCGCTCGTCAGCGACCGGTGGCTGGCGTGGCTGCCGATCGGTCCACCGGCCGGCATGACGGCAGCGCCCGCGTATCACGTGGCGATGTATGTCGTGGCTGTGGTCGTGGTGCTCCTGAGCATCGCGCCCGTGGCGAACATGCTGTCGTCGCAGCAGCTGATGAACGCGAGCTTCGAGCCGCTGCACCTGGTGAACACCTACGGCGCGTTCGGCAGCATCACGCGCGATCGATTCGAGATCGTGGTCGAAGGCACGAGCGACGAGACAATCACCGCGAACACCCCGTGGCGCGAGTACGAGTTCAAGGGGAAGCCCGGCGATCCCGCGCGGCTGCCGCCGCAGGTGGCGCCGTATCACCTGCGGCTCGACTGGCTGATGTGGTTCGAGTCGATGGCGCCCGCGCCGCAGAGCCGGTGGTTCTTCAACCTGCTCGCCGGCCTGCTCCGCGGCGACCCCGCCACGCTCAGCCTGCTGCGAACGAACCCGTTTGCCGATCGGCCGCCGCGGTACCTTCGCGCGCAGTACTACAAGTACACGTTCACGACGCCAGACGAGCGGCGCGCGACGGGGCGGTGGTGGAACAGAGAGCTGGCCGGTGCTTTCACGGCACCGGTTAGGCTCCCGAAGTAGGGCGGCGCTAGCGTTCAGCCGTCCGCGTGACCAGGATCGCAGCCCCTCCGGGTACTTTGACCGGCGCAACCGCCCAGTAGTCGGAGGCATGGTGGACGACGGTCCGGCCGGCAATCGTGCCGACGGCCGAGCCGAACACCACGTCGCTCAGCCAGTGCTTGTCGTCGTGAAGGCGCGAGAGCGCGACATACGACGCGATGCCGTACGCCAACAGCGCTTTTCGCCAGCCCAGATGCCGCTCGATCACCGTCGCGGTCGCAAACGTAATGGTCGCGTGGCCGGAAGGAAACGACAGGTGGTCGCTGCCATCCGGCCGCAGCCGCTGTGTCGCGACCTTGATCGGGTTGAACAGGATCTCGCCCAGGATCTGCGCCTGCAGCAGGTCCATCCCGAAGTGCGAGACCTTGGGCTGGTCCTTCCACCGCCCGTAGGCGTACGTGACGATCGCCCCGGCGATCTGCTCGGGCGTGTCGCCGATGTACTTGCCCGGCGCGAAGAAGGTGTTGAATTCGGTGTAGTGGTCAACCATGTACGTGTTGACCTTCTGGTCCGCCGGATGCACCGCGAGGGCCGCCATACCGCCGCCAGTCGCGATGAACGCATTGGTCAAGGTCGGAAGGTGCTGGAAGTCCTCGAGCAGGTTGCCGAAGAGCGCGCGGATGCCGGTGTGCTCCGGCGTCGGCGGCTCTTTCAGATCGTGCTTCGACGGAGGCTTCTGAGGCGGCGCGGGATTCTGCGCGAGCGGTTGCGCGGGATCCGGCGCGCCCGCCGGGTCGGCCGCCGATCCGTCGGCGGGCTGTGCCTGTTCCGCCGGAGCTGGTTGCTCGTCGGCAGCAGCAGTTGAGGGCGGCGCCTGCCCCGCAAGCGCCAGGACGAGAATCGGAATAGTGAACATCATTGGAGGATCTTTGGAATGTGAACGAATTCCCTGAACACGCGGACGCCGATCTTCGAGAGGAGCGCGGTCCCGGCGCGCTCGAGTCCATCGCGAGCGCCATGGTCGGATGGGTACCATGTCGCGGCGGGAATCACGTGCGATGCGACGATGCTCGCCCCGATTGCCGGCGACCACACCCAGTCGCCCTCACGATTGCGCGCCTTGAACGGCGAGCTCATCGCGTGGACGAGTCGCGGCCCGAAGCCGGTGCACTCGCACGGGTGGTACGACGGATCCTGGTGGAGCAATCGCGCGACCGCGTATTTCGTCGTGTCGCCGATTGCAGACTGCGCGTACGCCGATGCCCACCGCTGGGTGTAGCCGTTGAGCCCGTTGTCCCACTCCGCCGGCGCCTTCCGCCACTGAGCAAGCCCGGCATCCAGCGCCGCGCCGAACATCCCTTCGGCCCCGAAGCTGTTCTCGACGTACTTGTGGAACAGCTCGTGTTTGCCGGCAACCTGTGCGGGAGTCGCCTCTTCCTGGGCCGCACAGATCGACCCCGCCATCGCGCAACTGAACACGACGAGCGACATCGCGACGGTCTGTCTCATCTGCACCCGTTTCGCCCTTTGCGGCGGCTGCAAACCATGTTCCGCGCGACTTGTCGAAGCTCGTCGGTTCGAACCAACCTTCTACCCGATTCACTCGTCATATGCTCTGCATGAGCCGGGTCGGACTTCTTGCTGCCGTCACGGCCCTTGGTGTGTGCCTGGCCGTCCGTGATGCCTCAGCTCAGTCCCGCGATTCGCGGCTGATCATCACCGTCGTCGATCAGACGGGCGGTGTGCTGCCGGGCGCCACGGTGACGATCGCCGGTCAGGACGACGCCACGAAGTCGGTGCTCATCGAGCCGGCGACGGCGAGCGCGGACGGCGTGGCGACGTTCGGGGGCCTCCGGCCGGGCCGCTATGCGATCAAGGCCGAGTTTTCCGGCTTCGATCCGCGCGTCAACCCGGACGTGCGCGTGCGCGCCGGCGAAAATAAAGAAACCATCTCGCTGGCGATCGAGAAGCTGGCGGACACGGTGAACGTTGCCCGCGACCGGCAGGAAGTCGCCGTCGACCGCGCGACGACGTTCGGATCGGCGCTCACACGCGAACAGATCGACGCGCTCTCGGACGATCCGGCGGTGCTGCGTCAGCAGCTCGCCGAGATGGCGGGCGGACCGGCGATCATCCGCGTCGACAGCTTCGAGGGCGCCCCGCTCCCGCCGAAGGCCCAGATCAAGTCGATTCACATCACCCGCGACGGTTTCGCCGCCGAGAACCACAACGCCGGCGCGTTTTTCATCGACATCGTCACGCAGCCCGGCATCGGTCCGCTGCGCGGTCAGGTGCAGTACGGCATGCGACCCGGGACGCTCACCGGCAACTCGCCGTTCACGCCGGTCAAAGGTCCCGAGAGCATGCAGGCCGGCGTGTTCGCGATCGGCGGGACACTCGCGCGCCAGAAAAGCTCGTTTTCGCTCGTGCTTCAGGGCAACACGTCATACACGACGCCGAATCTCAACGTCGTCCGTCCCACGGGGTCGGTGTCGCAGGCGCTCAACCTCCGGACGCCGCGGAACAACGTCAACGTGCAGGGGGCGCTCGACTACGCGTTGACGAAGGATCAGACGCTGCGCCTGTCCTTCTATCAGCTCCATAACTCGGCCGATAACCTCGGCGTCGGGGCGTACGACGAGCTCGAGCGCGCGTACAACACGACGGACAGCACCACCAACGTTCGCATCCTGCACAGCGGGCCGTTCCGGCGGCGGATGTTCGTGAACACGCGCTTGAGCGTCACTCGCACGCACAGCGATCAGGCCTCGGCGCTCGAGGCGCCGACGATTCAGGTGCTCGATGCGTTCACGTCGGGCGGCGCGCAGATGTCCGGCGAGCGCCACGCGACTTCGTTCACGTTCGCGTCGGACCTCGACTACGTCCGCGGACGCCAGTCGTTCCGCGCGGGCGTCCTCGTCAACGGCGGATCGTGGGACTCGAACCTCAACTCGAACTACCTCGGCACCTACACGTTCAACAGCCTGGCGGCGTACACGGCCGGTCTCCCGGGCAATTTCACACGGCGGCTCGGCGATCCGGCGATTGCGTATTCGATGGTCGATGCCGGCCTCTACGTGCAGGACGATTTCCGCGTCCGCCGCAACCTGACGATCAGCCCCGGCCTGCGCTACGAGACGCAGGCGCACATGAACGATTGGAAGGATTTCGGCCCACGCGTCGGATTGACATGGGCGCCGTTCAAGAGCGGCAGGACGGCCTTGCGCGGCAGCGCGGGCATCTTCTACGACTGGCTGGGTCAGAACACGTACGAGCAGGCGTTACGGGTCGACGGCGCGCACGAACAGGAACTGAACATCGTCAACCCGTCGTTTCCGAATCCCGGAAGCGGCGGCGTCGTGCCGCCGGCGAATCGCTATTTCCTCGACCCGACTCTGCGCAGCCCGCGCAACGTGCGATTCTCCGGAGGCATCGAGCAGACCTTCTACAGCTCGCCGACGTGGAGCGTGCGCGCGAACGCGCTGTACGCGTACACGAGAACCGAGGATGCCTGGCGCGGTCTGAACGAGAACGCGCCCGTCGCGGGGCTTCGTCCCGATCCAGGCTTCGCCAATGTGGTCGACGTCGTGTCGGACGCGAGCGCGCGACAGCACCAGCTGACGCTCGGATGGAACATCGGCCTGCCGCCGCAAGGCCCGGGCAACGAGCTCCCGACGTGGTTTGTGTGGAAACGCTTCGCGTTGTACGGGAACTACGTCAGGACGCTGGCGCGGAACAACACCGACGGCGACTTCATCCTGCCGCCAGGCGGGACGCTGGCCGATCAGTGGGGACCGTCGTTCCTCGACATCCCGTCCCGGCTCACGTTCAACTTCATCTCGCTCCAGATCCGGCGGACGCAGATCTCGGGCACCGTGTCCCAGCAGAGCGGTGTGCCGTACACGGAAACGAACGGTTTCGACGCGAACGGCGACGGCATCTTCAACGATCGGCCGGCCGGTGTCGGACGGAATTCGCTGCGTGCCCAGGACCAGTGGGGGCTGTCGATGTACGTGGGCTACACTCTCTCGTTCCGCAAGCGAGCGACCGCGATTACAGGCATCCGCGCGACGGAATTCACCGGGAGCTCAGTTTCGAACGTCGCCGCGTTCTCGGACAACGTGCGATACCGCATGACGTTTTCCATTCAGGCGCAGAACCTGACCAACCGCGACAACTTCGCCGGCTACAGCGGCGTGCTGACGTCGCCGTTCTTCGGCCGGCCGACCATGGTGCTGAACCCGCGCCGCGTCGTCCTCAACGTCGGTTTCAACTTCTGATCACGTCGTAACCCAGCCGCAAGTCTATCGACCGATTCCCCTCGGGCCGAAAAGAGGATCGGCTCGAGATCTGTTCATGTCAGCGATTCTTGCCGCGCTTATTGCTGTGCTACCCGCTGCATTCGCGATGTGGTCGGGCCGGCAGATCCTCGCGTTCAGCGACCATTCGACCGTCTCGGAGCGGCTGCTCGCAAGTAGAGCTCGCAATGGTTTTGTCACCGCGCTGTGTGGCGGCGTTCTCGCGGCGATCGCGTTCCGGCATCTCCCGTGGGCACTTGCTCTGCTCGTGCTCGCGCGCATGGGCGCGAGCTACTCGTTCAGAAAACAGCTGCATCGCGAGACCTGGGGGTTCGGAACCTACTTCTCGTTCTTCGCGAGACTCATGCTGGCGGTCTTCGGTTTCTGGCTGCTCCTGGCCGCGACGCCGTGGTTCGTGTCGAAGGCGGACCCGTATCAGTGGGCGGTGGCCGGCGTGTTCGCGACCGTCCTCGTCGCCTGGAACGAAGGGTACGGCATCGTCTTTCGCGCCGTCCTTCGCGCGCGGCCGGTGGACGATCCCGAAATCGTCGCGCGCTTCGAGGACATGCGTGCCCGGTGCAGCGGCCTTCCCGCCGTCAGCCTGGAGCAGGTCGATCTGCGTGGAGGCACGTTCGTCAACGCGGTGGCCCTGCCGTCGATCTGGCGGCCGGCCGTGCTGCTCAGCAGCACGCTCGTGGATCGCATGGATCGCGACGAAACTGCCGCAATCGTTGCTCACGAGCTCGCGCACCTCGAGTACTTCAACCTTCGCCGTCTCTGGTGGCTGAACCTTCAGGGCTACGCGCTCATCGCCGTGGGCACGGTGATGGCGCCGATCATCAGGGTCGTGGCTCCACACGCACGCACGGCGGTGTTCGCCTTGTGGCCCGCGCTGCTGCTCGCATTCATGGCCCTCCGCGCGCGGCACCGGCAGGCGCACGAAACAACCAGCGATCTTCGTGCGATGGCGCTGGCCGGCGGCGCCGACACGCTGATTCGTGCGTTGACCAGGCTGCATGCGCTTGCCCGGGTGCCGCGCCGCTACGACAGCGATCGCGAGCGCCACGCCAGCCACCCGAGCCTTGCACGCAGGATTCAGGCGATCCGCGACGCCAGCGGGATGGCGCCCGCCTCGCTGGGAGAAACCGCGGTCTTCTCGGCGGTGGACGACTCGGCGTCCGTGACGTTTCGCGACGACCGGCTGGTCTGGCGCGAAGGCGCTTTCACTGAACACGCCATCGACTACCGGCGGTTGACGATGCTGCGCGTCGACGCGCGGCGGTCCGGAGCGGCCTGCCTGGTCGCGGTGGACTTGGAGCATCGCCGGTGGGAGATGTTCCTGCGCCGCGAGGACGTCGCGCGCGCGCAAGCGACGCTCGACATCGTCGACACACGCCTCGCGGCCGCGGCGCCGCCTCCGGCGGTCATGCGGCCGCTGCCTCGCGTGCTCGCACTGATTGCCGTGGCGCTCGCCGTGCCGCTCGGTCAGCTGGCGGTCGTGCTGATCGGAGCCCTGGCCGTTGCGTGGCCGTCGCAGCCCGTCATCGCCGCGACGAGCCTGGTATCACTGGGTGGCTTCGTGCTGGCGTCGCGGGAGCACGGCCTGTGGCTGAACGGCGGCCTGCTGTGGACGGCGCTGGCGCTGGTCGCGTGCGCGATCGCACTGGCAGCTGTTGCGGTCGTCAACAGGCGCGAGCAGCTGCCGCCGCAGGTGTCCAAGTTCGCTGTACTTCTGACAGGCCTTGTCCTCGTCGCCGGCGTCGGTGCCGCCGCTGTGGGCAGCGACGCCCTCGAACTGCACAACGCCGCCCGCACCTGGTCGTGGGTCGCCCTGCCCATGCTTGCTCTCGCGGGCGCGATGGCGCTGGAAAAACGGCGCGCGGTTCGCTATGCGTCCGCGTCATTGGCGCTGGCTGCGTTCGTCTTCACGGCTCTCGGCTCGACGTCGTTTCTCGATCGCTTCGTCGCCGATCCATTCCTCGCGCCAGCGCCGGCGATCGTCGTGACAACGGTGTCGCCCATCCCGCTTGCGGAAGTATCTCTTCCGTTCGCGGTCTTGTCGCTGCGCCTGTCGCCCGACGGCCGCTATATGGCTGTTGGAAAGGAGGAGGAGAGGGAGCGGGTGACGATTCGTGCCGGCCGCGTCGGCGGTTCCCTCACCGCCTTCAGCGCCGACGATGTGGCGTTTGTGGACGAGCGCCGGCTGCTGCTGCTCGAACGCCTGTCGGGAACGGCCAGGCTGCGGCTCGTCGATCTGGCCCGCGCCTCGGACGATGTCTGGATGCTGAGTGTGCCCCTGCAACGGGCGCACCTGTCGCTCGACCGGGCGTCGCAGCGGTGGTGGCTGCTTGGCTGGAACGCGTCGGGCGATATCGCCAGCGCCACAGGACTCGTCGGGCAGGACACGGTCGCCAATCTGCAGTGGAAACGCCCGGAGCCCGAAGACGTTCGCGTCGCGCTGGTTTCCGGTACAAGCAGCGAGGTCCTCGCGCTCGAATCGACCGCGAGGCCAGGCCACTTCGGCACCAGCCGTCGCGTCTCAGTCTTGTGGTCTCTTACCGACCACGGCTCCTCCGCATGGACGACGACTCGGCTCATGTTGCACTGCGCACCTCTTTCGACCCGAGGCGAGGCGGCGCTGTGCGTGGCATTCGACGGGACCAGAACGCGACTCTTCGAAGTGAATCCAGTCACGCGCCGGCTGAAAGCGCTGGCCTCCGTCGACGGACTATTTTTCCGCCGTGGCCAGGAGGGCACTGGCTGGATCGCGGGCTCGTCCAGTCTCGGCTCCGTCCTCCTTCGCACGGCTTCAGGCACGGCGATTCGTGTCGACGCACGCGACGGTTCCCATGCGGGCGACCTTGCGATGGCCGACAACGTGATCGGAGCGGTCTTCTGGAACGAGCGCGGTTCGACCGTGCGGCTTTACGACCGCGACAAGATCGGCGTCTCGCTACGATGACGCCCGCTGCTACTGGCCGTCGACCGTGAGCGCGAGCAGCACGTTGCCGGGCATGCCACCGGCGCGAGCGTAGCCGGAGCTGACGAGCATGAGCCCGCCGGCGATTGCCGGCCCGGGACCGTCGAATGATCCGCCGCGCGCCGGTACCTCGTTGACGGTCTTGTACGTGCCGACGCTGTCGAAATCCCAGATCACTTTTCCGTCGGCCGTCGAGTACGCACGCAGATGTCCGTCCACCGATCCAGAGAACACGACGCCCGGAATCGAGCTCACCGCGGCCGACTGCGCCGGACTGCAGCGTTTGCGGTCGCCGCATCCGGCCGGCGGCGTGTACCAGACGCGCTCGCCGGTTTCGAGCTTGAACGCGAACATCCCGCCGCCCTGTTTGGGATCGGCGTTCGACCCGAGGCTGTTCGGGATGTTGAAGCGGACGATGTCGGAGAGCGCGACGTAGACGTTGGCGCCGTCGGTGGAGGAGCCCCACTGGACGCCGCCGAGCGTGCCGCCGTTGCCGACGCGGGCCTGCCACAGGATGTTGCCGTTGTCGTCCGGATCGACGGCGTGCACCATGCCGGACTTCTGTCCGGCGACGAGCGCCCGCTTGCCGGTCGCGAGCGTCACGAGCATCGGCGGCGACGAGAAGTCGAAGTCGGGCGCTTTGACGTCAGGGCAGTTGGTGTTGTCCGGCAGGCGGCACGCGGTGTTCCACGCGTCGCCTGACGTCATCTGCTTCGACCAGAGAATCTTTCCGGTGTCGAGATCCATCGCGACAAACGAGTCGCTCATGTTCGACGCCGGCGCGCTGTAGTTGTCGCCGGTCGTCGCGTACAGCCGGTTGCGCTGGACGTCGATGGCCGGGCTGCTCCAGACGCCGGCGCCTGACGGACCCCAGAGCTGCGTGCCGACGGCGTTCTTGGTCGTCGGCTTCGCGTCTTCATTAATTGTGTACGTCTTCCAGATCTGCCGGCCGTTGAGTGCGTTCAGGGCGCTGACGCTGCCGCGGAAGCGGCAGCACTCGTAGGTGGAAGGCGCGCCGGCGGTTTCTTCGCCGGACGCGACCGGCACGTAGAGCCGCCCGTTGTGAAACACGACCGAGCCCATGATGCGCGCCAGCGGATGCGCGTCGGGCCGCATCGTCCACACCAGCGCGCCGGTGGCGGCGTTGAGCGCGTAGATGTTGCCGCTCAGATCGCCGAAGAACGCCATGTACGCGCGCCCGTTGCCCGTCGTCACCTCGCCGATCGTGATCGCTCCGCGCACGCTGCCTTTGGCGTCGAACATCCAGTGGATGCAGCCGGACTCCGCGCTGAGCGCGTAGACTTTGCCGCCCTGGCTGCCGACGAAGACACGGCCGCCGACGATCGTGGGCTGCGCGTTGGCGTCGAGATCGCCGGGGAAGCCGAACGCCCATTTCACTTTCAGGCGTGGCACCGCCGCGGGGGTCAGGCCGGCGGGGCCGCTCTGAAAGCGCGTGTTGTGCGTGTTCTCGCCCCAGCCGTTCCAGCCCGGCCCGTTGAGCGGGTTCGCGAAGTTGTCTTTCGTCGCGCACATCGCCGAGGCCGGAGGCGTCGTCGTCAGATCGCGCGCCGAGAGCGACTTGCCGGTGACGAACTGCGCGATGGCGCGGCGTTCGGCCCCGGTCTCGCGGCTGGCCATCGACAGCATCGGTCCGCTTTCGAGCGCGGTCAGCACGCGCTCGGCCGTCATCGTCTGCAGCGCCTCGCGGGCGGGCGCGCGGTCGACGCCCATGTCGTGGCAGCCGGCGCAGTCGCGGCGGTAGAGTGCGGCGCCGTCCTGGGCGGCGGCGGGCACCGCACTGAAGACGAGACACGCGAGGCCGAATGCCCGCAGGTTCCAGGTTCCAAGGTGCCAACGTTCGAGGTTCCGGTTCCGCAGAACTGAAAGATGTTGCGCCATATGCGCGGATCCTACAACACGTCAGTCGTCAGCCTCGGAGTCTCCATCTCCTGTCCCGGTCACCACTCGAGGTGTTGCGGTCCTGAGGTCCTACCTCGTGTTAGGCCCGCTGCACTTGCACCATCCGTCCGTCCGGTTAGTTGGATCCTGCAAGCAGAAATAGCAGAAAAGCCAGTTGATGGGCTTCACCGGCGTGATTCGTTTCTATAATGCGCGTGACATTCACGTATCGATGGAGGAATTGGGGATGTTTAAGCAAGGCAAGGCGACGATGAAGCTTCTACTCCTGACCGTGCTGATGCTCGGCGCGGCCGGCGCTGCGCGGGCGCAGTCCACGGGCACTCTCCGAGGAACCATCACGGACGCTCAAGGCGCCGTGACCCCAGGCGTCTCGATTGTCGTCCGGAATCAAGCCACCGGCGCCGAGCGCACGATTGTGTCCGACGCCAGCGGCGTGTACGTTGCGGCCTCGCTGCCGCCGGGCCTGTACCGGGTCGAGGCGCAGCTGCAGGGATTCCAGACGCAGAGCAAGGACGTCGACATCGATGTCGCACAGACGGTCGTCGTAGACATGAAGCTCGGCGTCGCCGGCCTCGCCGAACAGGTCAGCGTCGTCGGATCGACGCCGGTGATCGACACGGCGACGAGCTCGGTCGGCCAGGTGATCACCCAGAGGACCGTGCAGGAGATTCCGCTCAACGGACGCCATTTCGTCGATCTCGGCCTGCTGATTCCCGGGTCGATCACGCCGCCGCAGAACGGGTTCCTGAGCGCGCCGCTGCGCGGACAGGGGTCGTTCGCGTTCAACACGGCGGGCAACCGCGAAGACACCGTGAACTTCATGATCAACGGCGTCAACCTGAACGATCCGGCGCAGAACCAGATCACGTTTCAGCCGTCGATCAACACCGTGTCCGAGTTCAAGGTCGACAACTCGACGTTCAGCGCCGAATACGGCCGCAACTCGGGCGCCATCGTGAACATCGCGACGCGATCAGGCGCCAACGCGGTCCATGGCGAGGCGTTCGAGTACTTCCGCGACAACTCGCTCGATTCCCGCAACTTCTTCAACGCGGAGCCCGCGCCGCAATCGACCTTCCGCCGCAATCAGTTCGGCGCGAATTTCGGCGGCCCGATCGTGAAGAATAAGACGTTCTTCTTCGGCACCTACGAAGGGCTCCGGCAGCGCCAGGGGATCGACATCAACAGCGGCGTTCTGAGCGACGCCCAGCGCGCCGCCGTCACCGACCCGATCTCGCGGCGCCTGCTGGCGCTCATTCCTACGACGAATGCGACGGGCGCGGCGGGCGAAGCCCGGTTTCTCGGATCGGCTACGGCGCCGGTCGACATCGATCAGTTCACCGGCGACCTCCGGCACAACGTGAGCAACGCCGACGCCGTGCACTGGTATTACGCGTGGCAGCGCGATCAGCGCGGCGAACCGACGCTGCAGGGCAACACGGTTCCGGGGTTCGGCGACACGCGCCATTCGCACCGGCAGATCATGACGCTCAACGAGACCCACATCTTCCGATCGAATCTCGTGAACGAAGCGCGCTTCGGCTTCAACCGAATCGACATCACGTTCGATCCGAACACGAAACTGAACCCCACCGACTACGGGATCAACGACGGCGTCTCGACGCCCATCGGCATCCCGCAGATCGCCATCGTCGGCGTCGGGCTCAACTTCGGCGGCCCGTCGGGCTTCCCGCAGGGCCGCACGGACACGAGCTTCGTCTTCTCGGACACCGCCACGTATCTGCGCGGCAGCCAGGCGATCAAGCTCGGCGGCGAGTTCCGCCGGATCCTGAACGACAACTTCACGTCCGACACCGGCCTGTTCCAGTTCGGGAGCCTCGCGGGGTTCCAGACCGGCCTGGGCAACAACTTCTCGATCACGCTGGGCGATCGGCCGTCGGATGTGCGGCAGTCCGCAGTCGGACTGTTCGTGCAGGACACCGTGCAGGCGTCGCCGACGCTGTCGCTCGACCTGGGCCTCCGCTACGACGGCATCATGGGCCCCACCGAGACGGCGGGCCGCTACGTCGTCTTCGACGCGCCGACGGGATCGCTCGTGCAGACGAACAATCCCTACAGCACCGGCCACAACTTCCAACCGCGCGTCGGCGCGGTCTGGACGCCGTCGAAGGACGGCCGCTCCGTCGTCCGCGGCGCCTACGCGGTGATGGTCGACATGCCGGTTGCCAACGTCGTGTCGATCACCTCGGGGAATCCGCCGCTGGCCACGCCGCTCACGTTTGCCGGCAACATCAGGCTCGATAGCGCGGCGGCCACGGCGTTGGCCTCAGGTCTGGCCCCGCAGTCGGTCGATCCGAACTTCCAGAGCGGACGGATGCAGACGTGGAACGTGAACTTCGAGCAGCAGATCGGCCCGGCGCTCGGCGTGATGGTCGGCTATTTCGGCTCGCATGGCGATCGTCTACGCATCACGCGCAACATCAACCAGTTCGTGAACGGCGTGCGGCCGTTCCCGACGGTCTCGCGCAGCAGCGCGATCCTGCCCGGCAACGCGCTTGGCAACATCGTCGAAACCGACAGCCTGGGCTGGTCGAACTATAAGGGCCTCTGGCTCACGGCGAACGAGCGGCCGTTCAAGGGGCTCCAGTTCAACGCGTCGTACACGCTGTCGAAATCGACCGATACGAACTCGCTGAGCACCCAGACGATCGTCGTGCAGGACAGCAACAACATCGCCGACAGCGAGGGACCGTCGGACTACGACGTCCGGCACCGGTTCGTCATCAGCGCCATCTACGATCTGCCGTTCAAGGGCAACCGGGTGGTGGAAGGCTGGCAGTTCGGCCTCGTCACGCAGGCCCAGACCGGCAGCCCGGTGAACGTCGTCACCGCGCTGGGCAACCTGACGGGCGTCGTCAACACGCTGCGGCCGGATCTCATTGGGGATCCGACGATCGTCGGTTCGCCGACCCAGTGGTTCAACAGCACGACGTGCGATCTGCGCATCGCGACCGGTGCTGGTTCCTGCGGCGCTGGCGCGGTGTTCGCTCTGCCCGTGAATGCCGCGGGCGTGTTCCACTTCGGCAATCTCGGCCGCAATGCGATCCTGGGCCCCGGCTTCGGGAACACCGACTTCTCAGTGATCAAGAACCTCGCGGTGGCCGGCAGCGCGCGGGTGCAGTTCCGCATCGAGGTGTTCAACCTCTTCAACCAGGCGAACCTCGGACTGCCGGGACGCATCGCCGCCGTCGGCAGCACGTCGCTCGGCGTCATCACCAACACCCGGTTCCCGACCGGCGACTCCGGCTCGGCGCGGCAGGTGCAGTTTGCGTTGAAGGTACTGTTCTAGGGATGTGGTCAATTGGTGACTTGGTGATCTGGTGATTTCAAATCGCCAGATCGCCGAATCACCAGATGAACCGATTCACTATCCGATCGACAGGAAGTCCGGCTCGAGCTTGCCGGTGCTGTCGCCGAGTTTGTCCTGCCGCACGCCGACGCTCGCGAGGATCGTCAGCAGCAGGTTCGTCATCGGCGTGTTCTGCGGATACGCGAGGTGGCGGCCGGTGGCGAACTTCCCGCCGAGTGAACCCGCGAGCAGGCACGGCAGATCGGTGTGCCGATGCAGGTTGCCGTTGCCCATGCCTCCGCCGTAGACGACGAGGCTGTGGTCGAGGAGCGTGCCGTCGCCGTCGGGCGTGGCCTTGAGCCGTTCGAGGAAGTACGTGAGGAGCTGCACTTCGTACGTGTCGATCTTCGCCTTCTTCGCGATCAGCTCGGGATCGTTGCGGTGGTGTGATGTCGGGTGATGCTGTTCAGGGACGCCGATCTGCGGGAACGTCATCGGGCTCAGCTCGCGCGACATGATCATGCTCGTGACGCGCGTGGCGTCGGCGCGGAAGCCGAGCACCTGCAGGTCGAACATCAGCTTCGTGTGCTCGTCGAACGTCGCCGGCACATCCACCGGCCGCTCAGGGAGCTCGAACGTCTGCGCGCCCTGCCGTTCCGCGTTCTGAATGCGCTGCTCGATGTCGCGGACCGATTCGAGGTATTCGTCGAGCTTGCCGCGGTCGCCGGCGCCGAGCGTGCCCGCGAGCCGGCTCACTTCCTGTGTCACCGAATCAAGAATGCTGCCGGTCTTGCGGATGCGCGCGAGCCGTTCGGCCGCGGTGCCGCCATCCCCGAACAGCCGTTCGAACACGACGCGCGGGTGCATCTCGGCCGGATTCGGCGTCGTCTCGTTGCGCCAAGAGACGGTGTTCACGTAGAAGCAGTCGCCGGAGTCGCAGGCGCCCGCCGTCGGGTAGTCGACGGAGAGTTCGAGCGACGACACCGGCGTGCTCTTTCCGATCTCGCGGGCGATCAACTGGTCGGCCGACGTCCCGAGCTTCACCTCGATGCCGGGCTGCGTCCGGTCGTACGCGTGCACGCCGGTCAGCCACGCGGCCGACGCCCGTGGATGATCGCCCGTGCCGTCGCCGAATGTGTCTGCCTGCAGGTGCGCCAGGCCGCTGACGACGTTGATGTGACTCTTGACCGGTTCGAGCGGCTTCAGAATCGGCGTCAGCTCGAAGCCGGCGCCCGTCGACGTCGGCGTCCACTGGTCCTGGATGACGCCGTTGGCGATGTAGATGAAGCTGACGCGCGGTGTCGATGCCGGAGCGGCCGACAGCGCCGGCACCATCGC